>Ga0247727_10006458_pt1 | contig 23070 bp, 23 predicted proteins | sample WisWelCaveWW1625_FD_202498 | JGI IMG/M metagenome (GOLD analysis project Ga0247727, IMG submission 202498) | Biofilm microbial communities from Wishing Well Cave, Virginia, United States - WW16-25 | ecosystem: Environmental > Aquatic > Deep subsurface > Groundwater > Cave microbial mat | place...
CAACGAGTACCCCAAGGTCGAGGTCAGCGACGAGCAGCTCGCCGCCGTCAACATCACCCGCCACGACTTCCACCCCGAATGGAACTACACCATCAACCCATCACCTAAATGATGGACGCTCCCTTAGTGATCCCGGTGTCGATGTGCCAGTCAAAGCGATAGCGCCCGAGCGGGTAGGGATGCTCGATCGCCCCGCTCTGCCGGCAGCTCGCGCGCGCGGCCGCGCCGACGTCGGCGCGGGCGCAGAGCGGCGAGTCGCCTCCCAGCGAGCGCAGCGGGTCGCTCGGCGCCGCCCGGGCCGGCGCGGCGACGATCAGGCAGGCCGCGATCGCGAGGATCGCGACGGCGGGCGGGCGCAGAGCGGGCACCCCCGGGTCTCGGAGTCAGCCGGGCGGCTGTTGTCGCACTCGTCCGCCACAGGCGACCGTCGAGGCTCGCGGTTGCTGCGAAACGACGTGAACCAGCACGCGGCAGCGGGCGCTTCAGCGCCGTCCCCTCCGGGCGCTGCCGCGTGCTGGAGCGTAGCGCTGCCATCGGACGCGAGCCTCGACCTACAATCCCTACTTGCTGTGACGCTCTCCGCCGGTAGTCCGAAGATCGTCACACTCTTGAGGGAAGCCGCAGGGCCCATGACGACTGGCCAACTGCGCGACGCTGCCGATTGGAAGGCGACACGGCCAGTTCCGTCCTACCTGATGTTACGATCTACGGGGCATGGCCTCCAGTAGCCCTACGACATCACGCACCCAGGACGCCTTTGTGCGGCTTCTTCGTACTGCATCGCTGGCGCGTCGCCCTGGAGTGACGGTGCTGGACGACGACCTGCCGGTCCTCGATGAGCTGACGGGATCACGCGCCGAGAGCCACGAGCTGATCGCGGCGCTCGAACGCGATGGGCGTCTTCGTCGCGTGCGCCGCGGCGCGTACGCGCTAGTAGACCCCGCGGGCGGAGTGCGGGCTGGGCTGCTCGATCTCATCGCGGCGCTCACGCCGCGGCCCTATCTGGTTACGGCGGGCCGCGCATTGCAGTTCCACGACCTCAGCGACCAGCACTTTCGCCGCGTGCACGTCCTCGTCCCCCGGCAGCTTCGCTCGTGGTCTTGGCGCGGGGACGAGGTGCGCTACGCGCGCACCGACAAGCCGCTGCGCGGCGTCGCCACCCGCACGCGCAAGACCACCGCTCACGTCGCCACGCCGGAGCGCGCGATCGCGGACAGCCTCGGGCACCCAGCGTGGGGGGTCACGCTCGCGCAGGTCGTCGGGGCGCTCGACATCATGCTCGCGCGCGACCCGACCTTCGCCGACAGGCTCGCCGGAGAGATAGCCGGACGAGACAGTCACGCCCTCGCAAGGCGGCTGGGCTTCCTCGTCTCGCGCCTGGCCGGCGAGGACGCCGCCAGAGGCTTCCTGCCGCTCCGCGGCGACAGCAAGGCCGCCACCGCGCTGCGCGCGGGGACAGATGGCTCGGGACCGATCGATCAGATCTGGCGTGTGCGTGAGAACGCTGACGTCGAGCGCCTCGTCGAGCATCGGCGGGTCGGCTGATGGCAGGGACGGCTCCGATTCGGCTCATCCACAACGAGTTCGAGCTCCAGGACCTCGTGGAGCGATCGGGCCGCGACGCGACCCTGATCGAGCGGGACTTCGCGCTGATGACGATCATCGCCGGACTGGTCACCGAGTACGGCGACGCGCTGTGCTTCAAGGGCGGGTTCGTGCTGCGTCACGTCCACGGGCACGAGCGCTTCTCGAAGGACATCGACGCGACGAGGATCAACCCGCCGAAGAACAAGCTCGACTCCGCGGCGGTCGCGGACGCGATCCGGCGCTCGGGAATGCGCAACCTGATGAGCCTCAATCCCGGCACGCCCGCGACCGACACTGGTCGCAGCCTGGACTTCGCGAGCATTCGCTACACCGGTCCGCTCGGCAGCGGACTGGTCTCCGTCGAGGTCAGCTACCGCGAGGACGTCATCGAGATCCCGCAGCTCGTCGCCGTGGGCGAGCCGTACTACGAGCCGTTCCTCATCCCGGTGATGACGCTCAACGAGATCGTCGCCGAGAAGCTGCGCGCACTCGCGCAGCGTGACCGCCCGACGGATCTTTCGGACATCGCGATGATCCTCCGCGAAGACACCATCGACGAACACCGCGTTCGCGAACTCGCCGCGAAGAAGTTCGAGCTCGTCAAGGCAGGTGACCTCCGCCGCCGCATCGAGGACACGATCAGCGCGATGGCCGGCCAGTACGACGCCGCCGTCAGCGCGGTCGCACCCGACGCCCCCGACTACGCGACGGCCAGCCGGCTCGTCCTGAGTCGTTTGCCGTCGTTATTGCCGTGAGGTCGAGCTGACTGGATCGGACCGCCGCTTGCGCGATGGCTTGCGCCGATCGCGTGTGACCGTCACGGAGCCGGCGTGGCGCAGCAGGCGCGACTTACACCACGCGGAGAGTCGGCCGCTCCGGTGTCGGCGCAGCGATCGAGGTACGCCGGCTGGGTGGCTCGTTGCGTGATACGGCGACGAGTCCGAAGACCGCGCGGTTGAGTTCGTCGACCGAGACCCGGAGCTGCCGCGCGACGTCGCTTCGAGACATCCCTTCACTTCGCAGCGCGTCGAAGACTTTGGCCCAGATCTGCGATGTCTCGCGAGCGATCCCGTCCGGTTCTCCGTCGCGGTAGCCCAGACGGCCCAGGTGGATGTATGTCGAGCGGGCCTGCCATTCCGTCAAGAGCCCGAGCTTCGCCATCCGGTAAGCGAGGTTCATCGCTGACACGTTCCACTGCTTGCGCCCTCGGATGACCTGCGCGACCGTGGCGCCGCGCGGCATGTCCGCGAGGACGCTGCGGTGCGGCATGAGGAAGGCTGACCCGAACGCGTGCGCCTGCTCTTCAGCCGCACGGCCTTTGGGGCCACCCCAGAAGTGCATGACGAGATGCCCAAGCTCGTGCGCGGCGTCCATCCGGCTGCGCTCCGCGGTCTTCATACCGTTGAGGAAGACGTACGGCTTGCCGTCATGCCAGAACGAGAACGCGTCGACTTCCGCGCACTCCTGGACGAGCGAGAAGACGCGCACTCCGTGGGCCTCAAGCAGATGGACCATATTCGGGGCGCGGCGGTGGCCGAGGCCCCAGGCACCGCGGACTGCCTCCGCAGCAGCTTCGGGAATCTCGTTGCGCAAGCGCGGGACATCCGGGCCGGGTAGATCGAACCGGTCGCGCATCCACCTGTCGAGCGCAACCGCGATCGCGGCCGCGCCCGTGGCCTGGTCACGCTGCCTCGCCGTCATGCTGCTCAGCGCACGGAAGCTGACGCCCTCGATCGAGGGTTCTTCTAAGTCAGGGCCCGTGAAGAACTCGACCGGGAAGTCGAGGGTCGCCGCGAGGCGCTCCACGGTCTTGCCAGTTGGCTCCTTCGTAGCGCGGTCGTAGTCCGACAGGACACGCACCGAGATACCCGCGCTGGTCGCAAGTTCGCGCTTGGTGAGTCCTCTGCGGCGGCGGGCGAGGTCGAGTCGGCTGGGGTTAAGACGCTCCACGGAGCGCTCAGTCTGCCCGCCGAGAGACGTCGATGTCGATCTCGCCAGCATCATCGCCGTCGACGTCGATCTCAAGGTCAGCCGAGAAGGGCATCGGGTCCAGCATGATTCGATCTCGCCAGCCCGTGACCTGCTTGCCCGTCATTTCCGAGGGGCACGAGAGCTCACAGCGGATCTCCTCAGCTTCCCGGTCGTAGTAGTGCAGCAGCACCCACGTCTCTCGGTCCTTATCGTCGACCAGTGCGTCGCCGAAGGCCGGATCGGCGCCGGCGAAGCTCAGCTGCTGGTTCTGCTTCACCACGCGGCTTGTCGCGGGGCCTTTTGGCGTCTTCGTCCGCGGCGTTCCGTCAGCGCGCCCTGTTTCCGGCGTCCCCGACGCGAGTGCGATCGCGTGCGCGTTTGTCGGGTGGACAACGGTCTCGTAGTTCGAGGTGCTGTCGGCCGTCCATCCCCGCGTCTTCATGACGTCGCGCAAGTGCCCGATCCCTTTCCCCCACGCGAGTATCCCGGGGAGACTGCGAGGGTCGTGGCCCGTGCAGCCAGCGGCGTAGCTGTAGCCGGCGTGCAGGCTCTCGCGGAGATCGTTCGCGGTGACTCCGAGGCGAGCGAGGCGGTCGATGCCTGCCTCTTTGCTGAGCACGCTGCTGGGGATAGACATGGGAGGTGCAGTCCTTGGTCGTTGTGCGATTCCGATTCCACAGCGCCTCAAATGAGGTGCCAAAACCGGAACCGAGGCTAGACCAAGGCCCGGCGGAACGGTTGTCGGCAGGTCGGAGCCCTCGCCAGGACTCGGCGCGCGCTGGGTGACGCGTACCGTCAAGACGGCTGGCGGGGAGAGGCACTGGGGGAGCGCCGGAGCCACGCTACCCAGGGGTCGTATCGAGCACTGCCAGCAGATCGGTGTCGGCCAGGTCGATCTGCACCGCCCCGACCCTCCCGTCGAGGTCGCGCAGCAGGCAGCGGCCCTTGCGGTAGGCGAGCAGCCGCTGGCGCAGTCGCTCGTCGTCGCCGTCGAGCCGCAGGAGCTCGAGCGCGGCGCGCGCTTCGTTGTCGCTCTCGAAGCCGAACATGAAGCGCGTGCCGATCAGGTTGTCGAGCTCGCCGGCGTCGCTGATGAGGTGGGTGACGAGGATCGGGGTGGCGTTCTCCGAGCGTCCCCAGCGGTTGAGGTGCTCGATCAGGCGGCGGCCGGCGGCGTCCTGGAGCAGGAACCAGGCTTCGTCGAAGCCGAGCACTTTGTGGCGGCTGCGGTCTGAGCCCATGAGGTGCATCGCGTAGGCGGCGAGCAGGCGCAGGACGGCCTGGCCGATGCGCTCGTCCTCGGAGAGGTCGGGGCGCGGGGTGCCGGGCAGGGGGCGCGGGAGGTTGCGGATTCGCAGTGAGGTGACGGGCTTATGGCCGGCGAGCTGCGGCGCGTGGTCGTCTGAGCCGAAGCCGAGCTGCGCGAGGCCGGTGTCGGCGTAGACCTCGAGTGCGTCGGCGACGGCGAGCGCGTGCGGGGCGCCGGTGCGCAGCGCGTCGATGACGGCGCCGCAGTGCTGCGCGCCGCCACTGGCCGCGACGGTCTTGACGGCGCGGCGGATCTCGGTGCGCCATTCCGGCGGCAGCGGTTGGGGCAGGACGTCGATGAGGAAGTTGACGGCGAGGTCCTCGCCGGTGCCGGGCGGCGCGATGCGCAGCGGGTCGAGTAGGCCGCGGTAGGCGGGGTCGGCAGCAAGCTCGATCGTCTCCACGTTGCCGGCCATGCCCGGGAGTTGGTCGAGGTTGTGGTCGCCCTTGGGGTCGATGTCGACGATCCGCGAGCCGCGCAGGAACGCCTGGTAGAGCAGCAGCTGGAGCGCGATCGTCTTGCCCGAGCCCAGCGTCCCGGCGAGCAGCGTCGCCGGCGGGCGAGAGGTGCGTGAGGCTTCGGTCGGGTCGTAGAGCACGGGCTGGCGGCTGCCGGAGAGCGTGTGGCCGATGTAGGCACCGGTGTGCGGGCCGACGTGGTGGGTGGCCGTCGGGACCATCGCGCCGAGCTGCTCGACGAGCAGGTGGTCGGCGTAGTCGGGGACCTGCGTTCCCTGCGCGGGGAGGTGCTCGGTGAAGAGGCGGTGCTGCTCACCGAACGGGCGGTGCAGGTGGACGGTGCCGTAGGCGCCGCGCAGCGCGGCGACGCGCGACTCGAGCTCCTCGAGGTCGGGGGCGCCGACGGCGAGACCGATCGTGGCGTGCAGCAGTGGTGGGCGGCTGTCGGCCGTGAGGTAGTCCTCCAGCGCGCGGGCGGCGCCGGGCCGACGGGCGGCCTGTGGCGACGGCCCATGGTCGCCGTGCCGTTCCTCGCCGTAGATGTTGTCGGCGTCGATGACCTTGCGCCGCACGAGCGCGGTCGCGCGGTCGTTGGCGATCCAGCGTGCGTTGAAGACGGCGTCGACGGGAAACTCGAGCTGTTCGAGCGGGGCGAACAGCAGCTCGGCCTGGCTGCCGGGAAACGCCACCGATGATGGGAGCGCGCCGAGCGCAAGCAGCGCCTGGTGGCTGTCACCGTGCTCGGTCGCGATCCGCAGGTCGCGTTCGCCCACGGTGATCGGGCAGTCGATCAGCCGCAGCAGGTCGGCCTGCAGCGGCTGGTAGGAGAGATGGTCGCCGTCGAGGACGACGAGCGCTTGGGGGCGGTGGTGGACGTCGAGGTCCGGTTCGCCCAGGCCGCGGGTGAACGCGCGGCGCACGAGCCACTGCACATCGAGCGTCGTGGCGGGCTCGCAGGCGAAGTGCTCGGCCACGCGGGCGTGGACGGCGCCCTCGGCGGCGGCGAGCTCGCGTAGCCGAGCCTCGCTGATCGAGGCCGGGTCGCCGAGACCGACGGCGCGGCGGACGGTCGCGACCAGTTCGCGCGGCGTGCCGGGCGTCGCGGCGCGGCGGCCGGGGAGCATGACGGCGAGGTAGACCTCGGGCCTGACGATCGCGCGCCGGCTGAGCGCGCGGCGGTGCCCGGCGATGTGGGCGGCCCAGCCGTCCGCATCGCCGTGGCGGGGGTCGAGCAGCGCGAGCGCGCGATGCTCGTAGTCGGCGGGCGACCATGCCCGGCCGACGCGGTAGAACGAGAAGTCGGCGCCGACCCGGTAAGCGAAGCGGGCAATCGTCGAGAGCAGCGCGCGCTTGTCGCTGTCGGTCAGGCGCTCGTAGCTGACGGTGTCCAGGCGGTAGAGCGCCCACGCCTCGTCGAGGCTGCGCGGGAAGAGCAGGTTGGCAGTGGCGAAGCGCAGCGGCGGGCGCATCACGCGGCGCTGCGCGGCGGCGGCCCGATCTCGAGCGTCTGGCCCGCTTCGAGCGTGACGTGCTGCGAGCGGTCCAGTGGCTGGTCGCCGGCCTGCGCGAGGCGCAGGCGACGGCCGCGCTGGCGGCCCTGGGCGGGGTAGCGCAGCAGCAGCTCGGCGGGGCCGGTGATCCGCGCCGGCCGGTATGCCGACCCTGAGCCGTCGGGAACGATCACGCACGGTTCGACGAGCCGAAGCACCGTCCCGACGGCGGGGCTCGCGCGTACACCCGAGCGCCGCGCGGGCCCGATCTGGTGCGCGAGGCGCGCGAGCAGGTGACGGTGGGCCGGGCGCCCGTCGACGCGCAGGCGGGCGAGCGCCGCGCCGATCGCGGCGGGCGCGATCACGTAGCGCAGCGGCGCGGGCATCACCCCGGTGAGCGTGCCACTGAGGGGGAGCCGGCCCGCGACGACGATCACCACGAGCGCGCCGGCGCCGTAGGCGATCGCGCGGACCGGGACGCCGTAGGGGAAAGGCAGGCGCCAGCGGTCGATGCGGTGCAGGCGCCGCTCGAGCGCGAAGACGACGTGGAAGGAGCGGATCTCCATGCCGGCGGGCTCGTGCGGTGTCCCGGGACCGGGCATGTCACTTGCCCTCGGCGGCGAGCTTGTAGATCGACTCGATGATCTGCGCCACGGTCGGGCCGGCGAGCACGAACCCGCCGACGATCAGCGCGATCAGCGCGAAGACCAAACCGCCGGCGACGTCGCGGCGCGCGACGTAGGGGATCGCGACGATCGCGGTGACGCCGCCGAACAGCCAGCCGGCCCATTCCTTGAGCAGGCCGCCGACGTTGCGCCCGACGTCACGCGCGGATCCGGCCGCGAGCGCCGGCTCGACGACGACCAGCGCCAGCGCGAGCAGCGCGGCGAGCGCGAGCAGGATGCGGTTGAGGTTGGGATGGGGGTGCTTCATGGGGTCGGTCCTTTCGTTGGTGGGGACGGGTCGTTGACGGCGCGCAGGTACCAGCGGTCGCGGTGCTCGACGCGCAGCAGGAAGCGCAGGCGCATCCGCGCGCCGCCGGGGTCCTGCGCGCTGACGGTCGCGGCGAGCAGCCGGCCGGGCAAGCGCCAGGCGAGCGCCTCGACGGCGACGAGCCGCAGCGCCGGCGACGGGGTAGTCACGCGCGCCCCAGGGAGCAGGTCGGCGCGCAGGTTGCCGGCCGCACCGCGCAGGTAGTTGCCCAGCGCGCGCGAGGCGACGTCGGCGAGCGCCCGGTCGGTCAGCTCCCCCGCGTCGGCCGGGGCGCTGCGGTCCGCGCGCGCGGGCGGGCCGACGAGCGCGGGGTAGTCGTCGACGACGAGCGCGCCGCCGGCTCCGCGAGCAACGGGGACGCTGAGGTAGCGCAAACCCAACCCCTCGCCAGCCAGAGCCACGGCGACGGTGACACGCCAGCGTCCCTGCCCGGCAGGGCTGCTCGACATGGCGGCTGTCCAGCTCACGCGCTGCGAGCCCGTCGCCGGCGGCTCAAGACCCGCGCCGGGATCCAGGTCGCCGCTGGCGAACGCGGCGACGGCACGCTCGTGTGCTGCCGGGTCATCGCCGCGGTAGGTGAGGTACGCGCGCGCGAACGCCTCGGCGAACGCCGAGACAGCAAGGTCGGCGCCCGGCGCGGGGGCGACCAGCGGCGCCGCCGTCGCTGCACCGCCCGTGATCGTCGTCCGCAGGCCGGCGAGCGCGAGCAGCGCGCACGCGCCGATCAACGCGGCGCGCGGCGCGCGGGCCATCAGCCGCACGCGCAGCAGTGAGCGGGGCTCAGCGCGCACCGAGCACGAACTCCCCTCCGGGCCGCCCGGATGCACGGGCGGCCGGGCTCGCGGGCGCCGGCGCGACAGGCCGCGCAGCAGCCACGCGCGAACGCGACGTTCGACGGCGCGAGCGCGCAGGACGGTGCCGCGGCCGAGCGTGACGACGAACCGTGCGCAAGCGAGGGCCCGGCCGGCGCAGCCGGACGCTCGCAGGTGCGCGCGGGATCGTGCGGACCGAACGCGCGCCATCGCTCGCCCGCGGCGCCTCGCGAACGGCTCGCATCGCGAGCGCGATGGCGATCGCTGCGAGCAGCGAGCACGCGGGCAGAGCGATCACCACGACCCAGCGCGGCACGTGCCGACGACGCGGGGAGGGCTCACCGGCCGCCGCGCCGGGGCCTGGTCCCTCTACGTCGTCGGCCGCGATCCCCGCGCCGTCAGCCCGCTGCGGCTCCTGGTCGACACCCCGGAGCCGCTCGTCGCGCCAGCGGCCGGTCGCGTCGTAGGAGTCCTCGAGTGCGTCGCTGATACGGATCGGGGCCGAGCGGCGCAGACGCATGCCCGCGGTCTCGGCGAACGCAGCGCGAGTGTTGTGACCGGCGTCGCCCGCGCGCGCGATGTCGTCCTCACGTCACGGCCGCGGCCTCCTGCAGCGCGTCCCGCGAGCGGCTCAGGTGCCTGCTGACCTGCCGCCAGCTCTGACCGGTCTCTTCGGCGATCTCCTCGTAGGACAGGCCGGCGACGTGGCGGGCGAACGTCCGGCGGTGCAGCGGGCGCAGTGCCGCGACGCAGCGCAGCGCCTCACGCGCCTCAAGCGTGACCTGCAGGTCAACTCCCGCGATCGCGTCCACGAGCCCGCCGCCGTCACCGTCCAACGGCTCGTCGAGCGACAATGCCCGCCGTTCGCGCCGCGACAGCGCCCACGCCTCGCGAATCGCGACCATCCGCAGCCACGCAAACGCCGTCTCGCGGCGCGGCTGACAGCGCATGAGCTGCACCCACGCGAACGAGCACGCGTCCTCGATCAGCGCGTCGGAGGCATGGACGGCGCGACGGACGCTCCGCACGAGACGCTCGTTGTGCTGACCGTAGAGGTCGGCCTCGTCACCGAGAAGCCCGGGCGACTGGGGATGGACGACGGCGTTCGGGTTGGTCATGCGCCGGCGACCGGCGCCGGCACGGCAGGCCGGGCAAGGCGCCATCGGCGCCGTACCCGTCAGGGTTGCCCGGCCGCCGTCCGGTGCCAGCCTGGGCGCGTGGCCTCCCGAAGGCCCAGCGGCAGCGCAATTTGCGCCGACGACGGCTTGCTAACTGGTTGGTGGGAAGAGGCGGGGCAGCCGCTGCTCGATGTTGATCAAGCTCACGTGCGCAGCGGCGCCGGCGACAAACGCTGAGATCGGGATGTCCGGGTCGTTGAAGGCGCTCTCGAACGCGGCGAGCTCGGCGGGGTAACCCTTGAGCCTCGCCCGCACGGATGACGTTGTTTGCTTCAACCAAGTGATCGGGCGGTCTCCAAGGACGTACAGCTCGGCATGGCGCCCGGACTTGTCAGCGGCGAGGCGTGCCAGGTCTTTGACGGTCGTTTTTTGGCGCCCGCCATCGTGTCCGTCCCATCGAGCGAACTTGAACTCGGCCACTCGAAGGTTGGTTTCGACATCGAAGAGTCGGTCGGGGGTGTTGCCCGCCGCGAGGGAAGGGCGAGCGAGCGTTTCGCCCAGTTCGAGGAGATGCGTAAGTGACAGCGCAATGGCGGTGGCGTGAATGACGTCGTTGATCTTGCCGAATGCGTTGCGCGCAGCGACGGCTGATCGCAACAGTTCGTCCGTCACGCCCATTTCCGCGATGACGTCGGGTACGTCGTTTGGCCCGCACCCAGCCAGCGCGATCTCCAGATCGGCCACCGTCGCGCGGAGCGGTGCTTGAGTCAGAAACTCGATCACGGCGTCGAACTGCCCGTGTACGAAGTCGGAGGGCGCCACACGCGCGAGGATATTCCCGGTGAGGCGAGCCGCGCGGCGGCACGAGGAGTCCGAGGTTTCTGGCGCGTCCGCTTCGACGAATCGCAGGATTGCGGTCGCCCGGGGTTGCTCCAGGTGCGGTCTTGCTGGCGGTCGCTGGGGAGGTCAGCCTCTGCGCCGAGCTTGAGGGTCGGTTCGTAGGCAGCCGCGGACTACGTCCGGCACACAGCATGGAGTGCCGCCGGCTACGCCTCCTGCATGGCCTGCTCGATCCGGCGCGCGACCCGGTCGATCTCGCCCGCGAAGGCTCGGACGGCTGCGAGTGCCCCGCCCTCACCCCAGCCCGCGATGTAGGGGATCGCGTCGCCGGCGACATCGAGTCCGACGGAGCCGCAGGCGATGATTGTGGCGGTGTCGACGATCACCTCGGCCTGCTCGCGCGTGTAGCTGGTGTAGTCGATGCCCTGGGCGTGGGCGAGTTCGTGGACCAGGACCCGCACCTGTGCGTTCGCCGCCAGCGACTCGTCGACGGTGATGATCTGGCGCTTGGAGTCGCAGCTCCCTTCCTGTGATCCGCTGATCGGCTCGAAGCACACGCGGTAGCCCAGTTCGGCGGCGAGGGCCTGGAGCTTCGGCAACAGGTGCGCGTGGCTGTCGCCGGTGATCGGCTCGGCGGGCGGCGCGAGCGCGACGGGCTGGGTGTCCGGGAGCGGGTCGGTCTGCGAGACGTCGAACACCGCGACGCTGCGGAAGCGCATCGGCGTGCGGGCGTCCTCGTCGTCCTCCTTCTTGCTTGGCGGGATCGGGGCGTGAATGCGGATTCCCCGCTCGCCCTTGCGCACGCAGCGCCCGAGGTTCAGGAAGCCGCGGAAACCGGCGACGTAGGTGGCGTCGGGGTTCTGCAGCGCGATCAGCATCTGGTTGCCGAGGCTGTAGCGCGCCAGTCCGTTGCGGGCTCGCACGCGAACCCAGTGCTGCCATCCCTCGCTGCTGAGCAGCGCACGGGCGGCTTGTTCGATCCGGTCGCGGTCGGCAGCGCGGCGCTCCTCGGCCGAGCTGACCTTGGTGGTGGGCATGTCGTCCTCCGTCGGGTTCGTGGCCCCGAGGTGCGGGACCGGTGACGGTCGCCCCCACGCGCACGCAGTGCGCGACAATGGGGCGACGCCGGATCCGCAGCTCGGGCACGAACGACGGGACGAACCCCCGAGCGAACCTGCGGCGTCCTCACGCTGCGAGCGCGAGCACGGCGACCGGCTCGCTGACGACGACTCGCACCCGGGGTTCGGCGGCTTCTGCCTCGAAGGCGGCGATGAACGCGAACTCGCCGTTGATCAGCGGGACCTCGTTTGGCCAGCGCGCGGCCCAGTGACAGCACTGGGCGTAGGTCCAGCGGCCAGCGCACATTGTGGCGACACGCGCGTCCGTGCTCATCACCTCGATCTGGTCCTTCTCCTCGACGGTGAGCGCGCGGAATCCAAGGCGAGGCGGGTGGATCGTGAGCTCGGGCATGGTTGGCTCCGGTCTGTCGGGGCGCCGCCGGTGCGGCGTCGTCGGCGCCCGCCGCATCCCGCCGCAGGCGGGGTGCCACCATCAGGCGGGCGCGGCGCCGCGCCCGGGGCGGTGTCATCAGACGGGCGTCACCGCTTCGGGCCGCTGGTCGGCCAGCGAGGCACGCGACCCGCTCGCGCTAGGCGCTGGAGCTGGCGGACGTCTGCTGCACCCCGGCCCTCGTCTTCGGGAAGGGCGGCCAAACTCACGGTCGTCGGCCGCGTCAGGCAATCTGTCAGCGTGATCAGCTTCCATCAGCTCATCGGCCCTGGCGGCAAGGAGGGAGCCCGCGAGACGTTCGAGCGGCTCATCGCCCAGCTGGTGCGCGTGCAATACCGAAGCGTCCGGAAGGTCGAAGCGAACCCTGGTGACTGGGGCTTGGACGTGGTCGTCGGCGAGATCGACGGCGTCATGTCCGTTTGGCAGGCGAAGTTCTTCATCGATGGTGTCGGCGAGGTGCAGCACGCGCAGATCCGCGATTCCTTCACGCAAGTCGTGACGCAGGCGAAGGAGCGCGGCTTCTCCGTCAACGTGTGGACGCTGTGCATCCCGGTCGATCTCGACGCGGCCTCCTTGACGTGGTGGACGGGCTGGAAGAGGCGCCAGCAGCGCGCTACCGGCGTACGCATCGAGCTCTGGGACCGCACCGAACTCGAGGGCCTGCTGTTGGCGCCGGACGCGGCCGAGATTCGATCAGCCGCGTTCCCGACGGGAGCGCCGAGCGCGGGAGTCGCGGCCCCGGTTCTCGAACTCCCCGACGGCACCGAGTACGACGACATGCTCTTCATCAAGCAGTTGACCGCCGCTCAGATTCGGGAGCACGGGTCGGCCAAGCAGCAGTTCTTCAACGCGGAGGTCCTGAGCCGCGAGGTCGCCGACAAGCAGGTCGAAGAGCACATTCAGGCGCTGAAAGCGGAGCGTGCCGACCTGCTCTCGATTTGGGAGGACCGCTACAACCGATCATGCGGAGAGCCGGATGTTGGTGACGGCCTTCTCCCGGCTCTCCATCCAGATGTCATGGAGGCGATCGAGCGTCGGCACGACGGCGCGCGGGTTGAGGTCCTTCCGATGCACCTCGTTCACCGGAAGGGTGCGATGCACCAAGTGGTCGAGGGCGGCCGCGCCGGGTGGGTCCGTGACTTCCGCAGCGTCGTGACCGCGCACAATGAGTGACGTGGCGTTCACGGTCCCGGGCGAGCGCGGCCAAGCGCTGCCATTGCGCCCTGACGACCTCTTGGCCTTCCGGCTCGGTCGTCTGCTGATCCTGTTGGACACCGTCCCGGGACTGCCGTCGGCAAAGCCCATGGACATCGAGAGGATGTCGCTCTATGACTTCTTCGCCGACAACCCGTTTCTGATCTTCGGGCGCGACACGGTCCAGCACGAGACGCTCGTCCTGAGCGGGTTCGATTCACAGAACCTGTCGTACCAGTCATCCGCACAGCGCTTCTCGTCCCGCCGGGAGCGCCTCCAGCATGATCTCGCGACGCTTCTGGCCTACGGTCTCGTTTCGGCGAGGACCGAGCAGCGTCGCGTCGCCTACGGGCTGACGGATGGCGGCCGGGAGCACGCCGGCGCGTTTCGGTCGCTATACGCGCAGGCTTACCGGCGAAGCGCGCAGCTCGTCGGGCGGGAACTCAATCGGCTGTCCGACCGCGCGCTTCAGCAACAGACCCGGCAGTGGCTGCGAGCCGATGAACTCCTCGTCGACCTATTCGAGCCTGCACCGCTCGTGTGGGAGGGGGACGAATGAGCGTACGAATTCGGGCGCTTCGGCTGGTCGGCCTCGGACGTGACTACAGCGTCGACTTCACCTCCGACGGTGAGATCCGCCAGCTCGCGGTGATCGCGGGCGAGATCTCAACGGGGAAGACGTCGATCCTTGAGTTCATCGACTACTGCCTGGGGTCCAGCCGGCATCCCAGGCACCTGGAGATCGAGCGCCGCGTACGCGGAGCCCTGCTTGAAGTCGAGCTCGCCGGCGAGCGCGTCGTCATCGAGCGGGCCGTTTTCACTAGCGCGCAGATCGCGACTGTCCACCGCTGCGGCTTGGCGGAACTCAGCGAACCTCACACGATCGAGCGCCGGCCGTTGTCCCCAGTCGGGGATCCCAACTCACTGTCCTCGCTACTGCTGACGGCGACAGGCCTCGGCGGGCTACAGCTGCGCGAGGCGCCCACGCAGTTGCAGTCCGGGACCGACCCGCTCTCGTTTCGGGACGTCCTCCCGCTCTGCTTCCTGACGAACCAGCGGCTTGACAACAAGAATCTCCTCCTGGAGAGCCCCCACATGCGGGCGCTCAAGCTGAGGCAGGTCATCGAGATCGTCTTCGACGTCTACGACGACCAGCTCGCGGCTATGGGCGATCAGCTGAACCGCATGGAGCAGGAACGCCGCGACCTGGCAGCCGAGATCACCGCGTTGGACACGTTCTTGCGCGAGAACGAGGTACCGGGCCGACTCGAACTCGACGCGCGCGGCGCCAAACTGAGCGAGCAGCTTGTCGAGGCCCACACCCGGCTCGACGAGCTGACCGCGCGGATGCAGGCAGCGACGACCTACGCCGCCGAGGCACGAGCAAAGTACGCAGACCTTCGTAGAGCTAGCGGCGAGTCGGCTGCCCGCCTGCGCGACCGCGAGACGCTGCTCAGGCGGCTACTTCCCCTGCGCGGACAGTACGCCGAGGATGAACGCAAGCTCATCTTCTTCCACGAGGCCGAGCAGATCTTCGATCCCTTGCGCGTCCAGACCTGCCCTGCGTGCATGCAGCGGCTGCAGGCGCGGGTTGAGATCGAGCCCGGCGGCACCTGCTCGCTCTGTCAGCAGCTCGTCGCAGTCGCCTCCGAGCCGATCGACATCGGGGCCGAGCGTGCAGCCGTTCGGGCGCGCCTGCAGGCGATCGAGCGATACATCGAGGACGTCGAGCGGCATCTCGGGGAAGCCCAGGTTGTCTACCAGCAGTCGCTGGCCGGGGAGACAGCAGCACAACGGCGCCTCGACAGCGAGGTCGCCGAGGATCTCTCCCCGTTCGTCGGGCAGCGCGATGACCTTGTCCGCGGCCGGGAGGCGTTGCGCGGAGAACACAACCAGATTGCTCAGCAGATCCGCTGGCGCGAGAGCCTGGAGCGGCGCTCCGCAGACGCTGCACAGCTTGATGACCGCATCACCGATCTCCGCCAGCGGATCGAGCACATGAGCGGCAAGCGCCCGGACCGGCGCGCCGTGACCGCAGACCTCACGGAGCGCTTCGTCCTACTCCTCCGAGAGTTCGGTTTCCCGAAGCTCGATGAGCCCGAGGCGCCGTACCTCAACGACGCATTCGTGCCGTACGTGCGCGGCAACCGCTACACCGACATCGGCTCGACCGGGGCGCTTACGCTCATCTCACTCGCCTGGGAGCTCGCGATCTTCGAGCGGGCAGTCGAACAGGGCCAGCCACATCCCGGCTTCCTACTGATCGACAGTCCGCAGAAGAACCTCATGCCCGAGGGAGGCGCACCGGCCGGCGACGAGTTCGGCGATCCTGCAATCCCCCGCCGGGTGTGGGAGCACATCGTCAAGTGGACCGCGAGCATCGGTCAAACGGCGCAGATGATCATCGTCGACAACCGTCCGCCTGACCTTGTCGACCCCCACATTGTCGCGCGCTACTCCGGGCGGTCCGATGAACCGCCGTACGGTCTGATCGACGACGAGACTGGTTAGCGGACAAAGACCCGGACTATCGGCCGCTGCCGCATCCGCGCGCCCGCGGGATATGGGGCGGGCCCGCGACCAGAATGGTCGCGGGCCCTGTGTGGCGTTCAGGAGGCGACGGCGGCGAGGTCCGCGGGGGCGGTCTCGGGCTGCTCGTCTGGCGTGGCGGCGTCCGGGGAGTCCGCCGGCTGGTTCTCGGGTGTCGGCGTTGCCGACGGGGGTGTGTCGAGGAACTCGACCTCCTGGGCGACGATCTCGTGCTTGGCGCGCTTGTGACCGTCCTCGGTCGTCCACTCGCTGTGCTCGAGTCGTCCGTCGATCGCCACGCGGCTCCCCTTGCGCAGGTACTTCGCGCAGTTCTGCGCCTGGCGCTCGAACGCGGTCACGTCGACGTAGATCGCGCCGTGGTCGGTGCCGTTGGTACGCCGTCGCTGGATCGCGAGGCGCATGCTGCAGATGACCGTCTTGGACTCGCCGGCGACCTTCAGGTCGGGATCGGCGGTCAGACGACCGGTGAGGAGAACACGGTTGACGCTCACGTCATCCGCTCCTTTCTGCCCATATCTCAGGGCCCTTGATGGTTGACGTGTGCAGGCCAGCGGCCGTAGGAGGAAACGACCGGAGCCAGCCCAATCAGCCAGGAGCGGGACGCGATCGCGCCCACGTCCCGTCAGGGAGGCTCGGCGCGGTCTTCCGTTGTCCGTGTGGCATCGCACGGTGCGCTACTCGGCACGGTGCCCACCGCTGTTGTCGCGGCCCGCATGCACGGCTGGGTTGCCGGTCGGCTCGCGGAGCCGGACACGTAGGCGCTCCATCGTGCTCATGGGAGCGCGAAGTCTGCGTTGTCCCGGCGGGCTCAGCCGACGATGGGCGTCAGGCGTGATGCTGAGGGTGGGAGCGTGAGATCGCGCAGTTCGCGTGGCTCGAGCTTCCACAGGCCCTTGCCGTAGTGGCGGGAGTCCTCCTCGAGTGCGGTCGACTCGGCGAGTTCCTCAAGGACAGCGAACAACCGGTCCGCTTCTACGCCGGCCCTTGGCTGGATAGCGAGCCAGTTGTTCAGCGGCGCGGCGCCGGCGAGGTTGCGCACGAACCGAGCTGGCGAGCTGTTGAGGTAGCGGAAGAGGATGGGCGCGGGCACGTCGAGCTCGACCTGGAACCACTTTCGGCCGGCCTTGACTCGTTGGCAAACCAGCGTGCGGTCGCCGACGGCGAACTCGGTGTGCCCTCGACGCAGGTAGCTGGCTAGCGGCCCGGACTTTGGCGCCTTGTTGAGGTGCAGCAGCCACCGCGGGGTGCTGTCGTCCATGGCCGTCAAGTCGGCCCGGCGCAGCGTCGTGCCCGCGAAATGCTTCGGCGAGGCGATGCACGGGACGACGTGGCCGACGTCAATGCCTAGCTCGCGGCGCCGCGCCTCACTGAGCACGAAGAAGGCGTTGCAGCCGGTGGCGATGCCGCGCCGCACTCGGGCCAGCTCGCCGAGGGTGATGCCCTGCGCGGCAGCGTGGGTCTGCCTGCCGCTCCACCGGCGATCGCTGCGCAGGACGACCTTCCGGGCGGGCGCAGCGCCGCCGATCGCGGCGCGCAGGCCGGCCTCGGCCGAGGCCGTTGATCTCAACTGGATCACCCGCGTGGGATGCTCGCCAGGAACCCCCTTGCGGATGAGCGTCACGCCCGCCGTCGTGGCGGCGTGATCGAAGACGCGGTCCTTGACCGGGAAGCTGATGAGCGCCTCGACGTGCGCGCGCTCGAGGAGCAGGGCCTTGACCTCGCGCGCGTAGTTCATGTCCAGCCAATGCCCGGGCGTGAGGAACGCGATGCGCGCGTTCTCGGCGCCGACCTCAAGCGCTCGCAGCAGGAAGAGGACGTGCAGCGAGGCCAGCCGGCTGAAGGTGCGGCCGTACCGGGACGACAGGCCGTGGTGGATGGCCGCCTTGAGGTCCGCGGGGATGTCCTGATGGCGGGTGTACGGCGGGTTGCAGATGATCGCCTGCGGCCTCTCGGCGAGTTCGTCGATGAGGAAGTTCGCCTGGCGAAGTTCCAGGCCGTCGATGGCGCGCACACGCTGGGTGGTCCGCGCCATGTCCAAGGCGAGCGGATCGATGTCTAGGCCAAGCAGGCGGGTTAGGCGGTCCCCGCGCGCCTGCGCTACGCCGATCATCAGCGAGCCCGACCCGATGCCCGGGTCGAGCAGAAGGTCGGCGGGCTCGGCCAGCAGCCACTCGGCCATAGGACGCGCGGCCCACAATGGCGTGAAGAACTGGCCGAGCCGACGGCGGGCCGCTGTGGGGACCAGCTGCTCGAAGGCCTCCCCTACCACGTCGCGGCCGTCAGCCCATGCGGCGTCGCCGGGCTCGATATCCAGGCGCCCGAGGACGCGCGCGAGCGCCTGGCGCTCGTCGTCGTCGCCCGCGATGACCTCAGCGTGGACCTGGGCCACGAGCCGTTTGATCGCGAGGCTCGCCGTGGACACGCGCAGAGCGTAGGCGCTGACGCGGACGCGCGACTTCCAGCGGAGAGCGGCGTTACGCTGGCCACCTCGTGGCCCAGATCACCGAATCCGCGCGCGTCGCGCGCATCCAGCAGCTGCTCACGGAGTTGCACAAGATGCCGCCCCAGAAGCACGAGACCGTGCAGATGCCGTGGACCGCCGGCGAGCCGCTACTGGAGGTGATCCGGATCGGCGTCGATGAGGTGCTCCTCAATCCACAATCGCACCGGATCCGCGCTCAGCTCCAGGACGACCCCGAGTGGGAGGCGCTGAGCCACGATCCATTCGGCGATGCCGCCCAGCGGCTCGTCGAGCGACACGTCCGCGAGGCACGCACGCCGGAAGAGTTCTCCGCGCTGAAGGAGTCCTTGCTCAGCGAGGGCCAGACGGACCCTGGGGTGATGACCCACAAAGGGTTGCTCATCAATGCCAACACGCGGGCAGTCGCCCTCCGGGAGATCGACGACCCGCTCAAGCGGTCCATCCGTGTGGCGGTCCTGCCGCCGACGGCCAAGCCCGAGGAGCTGGCGCTGCTCGAACTCCGGCTGCAGATGCAGAAGGAGCTCAAGGTCGAGTACACGATGACCAACGAGTTGTTGTTCATCGAGGAGTTGTCGGTCAAGCGAGGCCTCCCCGCGGCCCAGATCGCCCGCGAGCTGCGTATCAAGAGCGACAGCCCCAAGAAGGGCGAGAGCGAAGTTGTACTGCGCCTCAAGCTGCTGGACCTCATCCGGGTGATGCAACGGGTCCCGCGTCAGCCGCTGCCGCTGACCTTCTTCGACCAGAGAATCAAGCTCGAGCAGCTTCGCGAGGTGCAGCGCATCTACACGCAACTCATCGAGCACGACCCCACGCGGGCGCGCAAGCACCTCGAGAACTTCCTGCTATCCATCGCGGTCGGGGTGACGGCCGTGCACCAGATCCGGCACGTCGATGCGGAGTTCATGAACTCCTACATGCTGTCGGCGCTCGAGGAGGACGAGCTCGTGGGCTCGGTCGCTGACGCGCTTGTCTCACCGCCGGACGGACGTCCCTCGGCAGAACGTCCGCCGGGCGTCGACCTGCTTGCTGGTAGCGACGACGGCGACGAGGCGCCGCGCGTGGACGCAGCGCATCTCGTCGACTTGGTCACGGCCCGCGACAAGCGCGTGACGGTTCCCGGCACGCGCGTTGTCGTCGATCAGGATGACCTCAAGGACTCGCTGAAGGCAGCGGTCACGGTTGGCATCAAGGACAAGAAGCGCGTCCAGAAAGACGAGGACAGCCTGTCGGCACCGTCGGCTGCCGTGAAGTACGCGACGCAGCAGGTCACTCGGGCCGAGGAGGCGCTTCTCGCTGTCCACAACGATCCGGACTTTGACGATCGGCGCCGCAAGACGCTGGAGGCAGCTAACAAGAAGCTCGTCCGGGCGTGCCGCCACCTCGAGGCGGCACTCGTCCAGACGGGCGTGATCCCAAAGAAGTAGCTGGATGCCTGGCGTGCTGCGCATCGGGCTGAACGGCAGCCCTCCGCGGGCGCTGTTCTCGCGGGACAGCGACGTCCCGGACGAGCTCTGGAACGCGCTGGGCCGCAACATCGCTCCGAACACCCGCCAGGTCGACGACCGGCATGTGTCCGTCCCGGTGGAGCGTCTGCTCGCGACGCGCCAATGGCTGGCGGAGGCGTTGACGACGTACGGGTGTGGTTTCGATCCAACGCAGCCGATCACCGAGCTGCTGGAGCGCCACGACGCCGAGCTCGACGAAATCGGGAACGCACTCGCGCAAGAGCCCGAGCCCGTGGCACTCGACGGGCTGATGGAGGCAAGCCGCTTCCGCCGTCCGTTGCGGGACTTCCAGGAGCGCGACCTTGGGCGCCTCCTTGCGCTATCGCACGGCGCGAACTTCTCCGTCCCCGGCGCCGGTAAGACCACGGTGGCGTATGCGCTGTACGAGATCGAGCGTCAGCGACGCGGGATCCGCCGCCTGCTCGTCATTGCGCCGTTGTCGGCGTTCGACGCCTGGGAGACTGAGGCTGAGGAGTGCTTCGAGCCCGCCCCGGTGGTGCGGCAGCTCGCGCGGCGCCCGCCCGCTGGCTGCGAGGTGCTGCTCGTCAACTACCAGAAGCTCGGCGCGACCCGCTACGGACGCATCGCCGAGTGGGTCGCAGAAGAGCCGTGCCACGTGATCCTCGACGAGGCGCACAGGATGAAGCGGGGACGCAGCGGCGAGTGGGGTGCAGCATGCCTGGACCTCGCGCACCTGGCGGTGCGCCGCGACATCCTCACGGGCACGCCGGCCCCGCAACATCCAAACGACTTCGTCGCCCTGCTGAATTTCCTGTGGCCTGACCAGGCGCAGCGGATCCTGCCCGCCGCCGCCCGGCGGCCGGTCCCGACGACGACGGCGATGCACCAGGTCTCACAACAGCTCCGGCCGCTGTACGCGCGTACCCGCAAGCGCGAACTCGGGCTGCTCGATCCTGACCTCCACGTCGAGCTGACCGAGATGAAGCCGGTGCAGTCTGAGATCTACACCGCACTGCGAACGAGAATGGCCCGTGCGATCCGCAGCGGCGGGCACGACCAGGTGACCCTCGCCCGCATGGGGGCCGTGACTATGCACCTTCTGCAGGCCGCATCGAACCCCGCGCTCCTCGCAGCAGCGCTCGGCGCACGGGACGCTCCGGCCGTCCAATGGCCGCTGGAGTCGATCGATCCCGCCTCCGACCTCGGCGACCTCGTCCGCGAATACGCCAGGCTGGAGACGCCCAGGAAGTTCGACAAGTTGGCCGCCATCGTGGCCGAGAACGCCGCGGACGGCCGCAAGACACTGGTGTGGTCGAACTTCGTCGACAACCTCACCGAACTCACCGAACGCGTTCTCGCACCCCACGAGCCCGCCATGATCCGCGGCGACGTGCCCGCCGAGGCCCGTCGTCCCGGCGAGCGCAGCCGCGAGAGCGAGCTTCGCCGATTCCGCCACGATGACGACTGCATGGCGCTCGTGGCCAACCCTGCGGCGATGTCCGAAGGCGTCAGCCTCCACCAGACCTGCCACGACGCCGTTTACCTCGACCGCACATTCAACGCCGGTCAGTACCTGCAGTCGCTGGATCGCATCCACCGTCTCGGGCTCGCCGAGGACGTCGAGACAAGGATGACGTTCCTGGCATCGGTCGGGACGATCGACGAGACCGTCGACCGGCGACTGGGCGACAAGGCCAAGCGCCTGTCGCTGATGCTCGACGACGAGGACCTGGTCACCATGGCTCTGCCAGACGAGGAGGAGGGCTACGGCGACGTCATTGACGCCGAGGACCTCGAAGCCCTCTTCGGCCACCTGCGCGACGATGGCTGAGCAGCCGGTATGGGCCCGCGCCGACGGGCTGCCGAGCCCGCACGTCGCGCGCGCGGCACTGCATGTCGCCGCAATCGTCGATCGGCGCGGATCGGCGACGGCTGATGCTCAGGAGTCCTACTGGCACCACGCCACCGGCGGGACCTTCGCGCCGACGGATCTCGATCGCGGCCAATGCCTGCTGCTCGACGTTGGGCTGCTCGTCGAGAAGGATGGCGCGCTCGTGCCGACGCCGGAGCTTTCAGGGCTGCTCGACGGCTCGGTGCACGACGCGTTGGCCGCCGTGGGCGGACGGGCGCTGGCGGTCACGCGTCCGGCCTGGCTCGACGGGCCAGGAGCGTCCGAGACGCTGGCGGAGCTGGTACCCGATGCCGCGCACCGGGAAGAGCTGCTGATCGCTCTCGGTCGGCGGTTCGACGACACGCATCGCAGGCTGGTGGGTGAGATCGGCGAGGAGCTCGTCGTAGACGCTGCACGTGCTGAGCTACGCGGCCTGGGCCATGTCGAGCTGGCTCGAGAGGTGCGCCGCGTCAGCCTTCTCTCCGACCAGCTTGGCTACGACGTCAGCGCTCCGCGCGTCGACGGCCGGCGGCGGTTACTGGAGGTCAAGAGCACCACGCGCGAACTGGCGGGGCCATGCGTCGCGATCCATCTCAGCCGCAACGAGGCTGACACCGGTCGAGCGTTCGCAGACTGGGCGCTCGTCGTCTGCGCGATCGACGACCCGGCGGAGCGTCGCGGGCGAATCGCTGGCTGGTGCACATTCGCCGCGCTTGAAGAGCTTCTGCCGGTCGACGGGCTCCGGAGCACTTGGGAACAGGCCGAGGTCGAGTTGCCTCTGGAGTGCCTGCTGCCCGGATTGCCTGGCCCAGTGGTGTGACGGTCGATACCTGTCCACGCCTGCCAGCACCGGGCAGCGGTTCGCTCGTGCGAGCGGGGCCGCGCTGCTCGATGCCGAGCAACACACGGCGACACCATTCCGAGAAGCGCGTCGTGAGCGACAAGGTCTCCCAGCACCTCAGTCGCAATCCCCTCGGGGGTCTGACACGCGCGGACCTCTTGACGCCCGACGAGGTTGCGGCGCTGCTTTCCGTGCCCGTCTCGACCGTCCGCGATTGGGCTCGCCGCGGAGTGCTGCCGTCGCGCAAGCTCGGCCGTCATCGACGTTTCCTGCGCTCCGAGCTCGAGCGCTGGGTCGTCGACGAGCCCGCCGGCTGACGCGCCTACGCGGCGCGCTCGGCGAGCAAGGCCAGGATGTCGTCGCGGTCGAACCTCTCGAGCAGCGACGTGACCGCTTCGCGCGGACCATCTGCATCGGCGGCGACAGCTGGGGTGAGGTTGTCCCGACCGTCGTGGAACTTCGCGCCGGCGGTCGTTTGAGTGAATTCTCTCAGACGGTGGAAGCGGCGACCTCCGGCGTCGCGGTCGCGATGGTCGTGTGAACGGGCCCGGTCGGGCGT
>Ga0247727_10006459_pt1 | contig 23069 bp, 15 predicted proteins | sample WisWelCaveWW1625_FD_202498 | JGI IMG/M metagenome (GOLD analysis project Ga0247727, IMG submission 202498) | Biofilm microbial communities from Wishing Well Cave, Virginia, United States - WW16-25 | ecosystem: Environmental > Aquatic > Deep subsurface > Groundwater > Cave microbial mat | place...
GTCCCGGTACCTGTCTCGCGCGCTCGCCGTCACCATCGCCGTGGCGCGCGAGGCGGGCGAGCTGCTGCGCGCGGACCTGCACCGGCCCGGCGGAGCGCGCGGGGGTGGAGACAAGGCCGAGGCCGACACCGAGGCGGAGCAGCTGATCCGTGCGCGACTGCTCCAGGAATTCCCGGGATCGAGCTTCGTGGGCGAAGAGACGGGCCGCGTCACCGGCCGCGCCGGCGAGCCGCTGTGGCTGGTCGATCCGAACGACGGCACCCGCGATTACCTGCGCGGCTTCCGGGGCAGTGCTGTCTCGATCGCGCTCCTCGTCGAAGCGCGGCCCTGCCTCGGCGTGGTCTTCGCCTTCTCCTACCCCGACGACGGCGGGGATCTCTTCGCCTGGGCCGAGGGCTGCGGGCCCGTCGCCCGAAACGGCGCGCCCGCGCGGCCGCTGCCGGACGAAGCGCTCGGGGCGCTCGACGTCGTGCTGGTCTCGAGCGGCGGCGACGCCGACCCGGTGGGACTCGCCGCGTGCGTGACTCCGGCGCGGTTCCGGGCCGTCCCGAGCATCGCCCATCGCCTGGCCCTGGTGGCGGCCGGCGAGGCTGTGGCCGCGGTGTCGCTCAACTTCCCTTCGGCCTGGGACTACGCCGGAGGGCACGCGCTGCTGCGCGGGGCGGGCGCGACCCTCGTGGATGAGCAGGGGCGCGAGGTGAGCTACACGGCCGAGGGCGAGAGCCGTTGCGTGTGCGCGTTCGGCGGTCGCCTGGCGGTGGTCAGCCCGTTGCTCGGGCGGCCATGGCACACGCTCGGAGTGAGTCCGGGCGAGAAGCGAAGCGACGCGCCGGTGCGGCTCGTGAAGGGCGAGCTGGTCCGGCATGCCGGCCGCCTGTCCCGCGCGCAGGGCTGTCTCGTCGGCCAGGTCGCGGGTGACAGCCTCGGCGCGCTCGTGGAGTTCGAGACGGCGGAAACGATCGCCAAGCGCGACCCGGACGGCCCGCGCCGGCTCGAGAACGGGGGCCGCTGGGACCTGTTGGCCGGGCAGCCGACCGACGATTCCGAGATGGCGTTGGCGCTCGCACGCTCGATCGTCGCGCGCGGTGGCTTCGAGCGCGAGGCGGCGCAGGACGCGTATCGCGACTGGCTGCGCTCCTCGCCGTTCGACGTGGGCGACACCGTCGCTGCGGCGCTGCGTGACCATCCGAACCCCGCGAGCCAGGCCAACGGATCGCTGATGCGCGCGAGCCCGCTCGGGGTGTACGCGCACGCGCTCGAGCCGGCGCTCGCCGCCGAGCTCGCGCGGCAGGACGCCACGCTCACCCACCCGAGCCCGGTGTGCGCGGACGCGACGGCAGCCTTCGTGGTGGCGATCGCTCACGCCGTCCGCGTGGGAGATGGAGCCGAGGCCGCGTGGCGGGCAGCGTCGGCCTGGGCGGAGGCGGCGGGCGCCGCGCTCTCGGTGCGCGATGCGCTGCTGGCCGCTCGCCGCGAGCCGCCCGTCTGCGACCGGGGCTCCGAGGGCTGGGTCAAGACCGCGCTCCAGAACGCCTTCTTCGAGCTGCTGCACGCCGAGAGCCTGGAGGCGGGCGTGGTGGCGACGGTCCGGCGCGGCGGCGACACGGACACGAACGCCGCGATCGCGGGCGCCCTGCTCGGCGCGGTGTACGGTCGCGAAGCCGTTCCCGCCCAGTGGCGCTCGATGGTGCTGAGCTGTCGCGCGCTCGCGCCGCGCGCACGAAGGCCGCGACCACGCGAGTTCTGGCCGGTGGACGTAATGGAGATCGCGGAGCGCCTGCTGGTCGCTGGCCGTGGCATCAAGGGCTAGCGAGCGGGCACGTCAGGCCGAGACGGCCCACACGGGGCCGGGAGGGGGACATGAAGCGAGCGTGGACGGCGGTGGCGATGTTCCTGGCCGGCGTCGGGGCCGGCGTGGGCCTCGGCGTGGTGAAGGCGGGGCCCGTGCGCAAGCACATCAACCTGCCAGGCAAGGCGGCGAGCCTGCCCTTCAGCGACGCCGTGCTGGTGGGGGACACGCTGTATCTCGCGGGCCGGCTCGGCCTCGATCCGGCGACGCGCCGGCCGCCGGCGGACCCGGAGCAGGAGGCTCGCATCCTGCTCGACGGCTTCAAGCCGGTGCTGGCCGAGGCCGGGATGACGATGGACGACCTGGTGTCGGTCCAGGTGTTCTGCTCCGACGTGGCGCTCTTCGACACCTGGAACAGGATCTACCCGACCTACTTCACCAAGGAGCTGCCGGCTCGCGCCTTCCTCGGCTCGGGGCCGCTGCTGTTCGGCGCCCGCTTCGAGATGCAGGCGATCGCGGTCCGGCGGTGAATCGGCTGGACGCGATCAGCCACCTGCCTGGCCATCGTCTCCAAGGCGGACCGGGGTCCCTGTGACGGGTCTCTTCGCCTGATCGCTGACCCGTCCCAGGGAGCCCAAAGGCTCCGCCGCTACCGGTGGCTCATGGTTGTCACCGGGAGCTGTGTGGGCGGCCGTTCGATCGAGAGCCTTACCAGCGCGGGGCCTGCGCGAAGCCCGGCTCGGCCAGGTCGCGCTGCCACAAGCGATCCCGGGGGCTCGTGCGCGGCGGGACGACGCCGAGCGCGACGAGAGCCGGGCGGTACTCGTAGCGCAGCGTGATACGCTCGCGCGGCTCGGCCTCGGGATCGAAGCTCACGAGCACGACGGGGTCGTGCGTCCGCTGGCCCCAGCCCGTGCCGGGATAGGAGCGCTTGGTATCGCTCTCGAGCCGGGCCGTGGCCCCGGCCGCGTCGCCGGCCGAGGGCGGCTCCGGCGCCGCGGGAGCCTGCGTGCGCCCGCTGCTCTCCTGCTCCTCGATCGGGTACGGTCGCCGCCGCTCGGGGTAGGGGTGGGGTCTCGCCCGGACGAAAGCCTGGCGTTCGCGGTACACCGCGACCTCGATCCAGCCCATCTTTTCGTTCGCCTTGCCGGAGCGCGTGGCGTACGAACGCCGTTCGTCGACGAACGTGAACCGCCGCACCTCTTGGAGCGAGCTGCGCCAGCCCTGGACGCTCGTGGCCTGCCACGGGTCGAGCACGTACATCCGCCCGCGCCCGGTATCGCGCTCGCCGCTGATCGCGTTCAAGCCGTCGACCGTCAGCACGACACCGACACGATCGCCGGTGCGGTTGGCGAGAGCCACGGCATAGCGGCTGCCCGCACGCGCCTCGAGGTAGTAGCGTCCCGAGCCGTCCGGGGCCGGATAGAGCGAGGCCGGCCGCCCGTCGATCTGCACCGAGACCGCGACCAGGGTCGCGGGGACCTCGGAGAGTCCGTGGGCAGGGACCGTGGTCGCTCCGATGAGAGCGGTGCCGGCCAACAGGAACGCGACTCGTGTGCGGCTCATCGTTTCACCTCTCTGGCTCGGGCCGTTGGCGTGGCGGCCTTCGTAACGAGGTACCGCGCCGGGGCCTCGGGCATTCCCTGAAGAAGCGCTGGCCGACCGATCCTGCCGGCCTCGACCGGACCTAAAGTGTTACTTTAGCTCTGGCGAACGGGGGTGGACGAAGGGGAGCGTCTTGAAGCGGACCCGCGGCCGACGCGGCGCTACGGCTCGCGCCGCACGACCACGAAGGTGTGGTCGTCGGTGGGCCGCCCGCCGCCGAGCCCCGCTTCGACGGCAGCCTGAAGCGCCGCCAGGATCGCGGAAGCGCTGGCTCCTCGCCCGGCCTCCCGCACGACGGCGGCCAGGCGCTCGGGGCCCAGCTCACCCGCCGCGGCGCGTGCCGCCTCGACGACGCCGTCGGAGAGCAGGACGAGGACTCCGCCCGGGGGAATCACCACCCGCTCTTCGCGCCAAACGGCCTCGTCGAAGACACCGAGCACCGTGCCGGTCGCCTCGAGCGTCGCGTAGGAGCCATCCGGAGCCACGAGCAGCGCGGCCGCGTGGCCGGCATTCGCCCAGGTGAGCCGGCCGGTCTCGACCTCGAGCCGCGCGATCACCAGCGTGCCGAAGCGGTTCGCCGGGACGGCGTGGCGCAGGTTGCCATTGATGCCGGCCACGATCAGCGCGAGCGAGAGCGGCTCGCGCCAGAAGGCGCGCACCGCGGCGCGGAGCGAGGCCATCAGCAGCGCGGCCGCCAGGCCCTTCCCCGCGACGTCGCCGAGCGCCAACAGCAGTCCGCCGTCGTCCGCGGCGAAGTCGTAGTAGTCGGCTCCCACCGCGCTGCACAGCCGGCTGTTGCCGGCGAGCTCGAAGCCGTCGATGACCGGCGTTTCCTGGGGCAAAAGGCTCGTCTGGATGCGCGCGGCGCCCCGCAGATCCTCCTCGAGGCGCCGCTTGTCCGCGTTCGCCTCGCGCAGCTCGAGGCTCTCGAGCCGGCTCGCCGCGAGGTTGGCGACGGCCGTGACCAGCTTCAGGTGCTCCTGGTCGAACGGTGTGGTCCCGGTCGGGCCCTCGAGCACGACGCAGCCGGCGCTGCGCTCGAGGCTCGGCCCCGCGCCGCCGAACCACAACGGCGCGCACAGCACGGCTCGGACACTCCCGTCGCCGGACTCGACGCGGGGCGCCAGGAATGCGTCCGGCGCGCGTAGCGCCCGCTCGGCGACGGCCGCGTCGATCGACCACGGCGCCTCACCCTCGGCGGCGTGTGCCGCGGCCACCACGACCACGAGCGGATCGCCTTCGAAGAGGGCCACCGCGCCACGGCTGGCGGGCACGGCCTCCAGCACGTGGCGGAGGAGGGTGTCGAGCAGCTCGCGCGCCGTCGGGGTCGCGACCACGGCGGCGGCGGCGCGCGTCAGCACGCTCAGGATCCGGCTCTGGCGCGCCAGCTGGTCCGTCTGGACGAACGAGCGGGTCGCGAGGTCCGTCACGTCGCGCAGGCGTGCGTCGCTCGCGGTGGTCGTCGGGTCGTAGGGCAGCTCGGCGTCGCGATACACGAGCGACCAGTCGGCGATCTCGACCACGTCGCCGTCGCGCAGCAGCGAGTCGCGATTCACGCGTGCGCTGTTGAGGCGGGTGCCGTTGAGGCTGCCGAGGTCGCGCAGCAGCCAGCCCTCGTCCGTGCGCACGAGCTCGGCATGGCGGCGCGACAGCAGCACGTCGGGCAGGATCAGGTCGCAGTCGCTCGAACGGCCGAGGACCACGCGGTCGCGGCGCAGCGCGAACCACTCAGCCGGCCCGTTCGCCGAGGTGAGTCGCAGGTGCGGCACGTCCCCCTTTCGTGGCTACCAGGCGATCCCGTAGTCCTCGCCGTGGTGGCTCGAGCCGCCCCACATCGTGCCGTGCTCGCGGTCGAAGAATACGGCGTTGATCGGGCCCGAGCTGATCGGCTGGAACTCGAGCGTGTAGCCCATCGCCTCGAGCGCCTGGCGCACCGGCTCCGGGGTCGAGGCGGCGAGCGTCATGTGCCCGGGCCGTGACACGTTTTGGGCGAACACGTTGCGCAGCTGGTGGCTGTTAATGTTGGCGGCCTCGGCGGCCTGCTGCGCGTTCATCCCGAACTCGACCACGTTCAGGAAGAACTGCAGCAGGTTCTGGTCCTGGGTGTCGCCGCCCTGTACGGCGAAGGCGAGGTGGGGGAGCCCGTCCTTGAGGGACAGGGTCGGCGTCAGCGTGACGCGCGGCTGCTTGCCCGGGGCGACCACGTTGTAGGGATTGTCGGCCGGATCCACCACGAACGCCTGCATGCGCTGGCTGAGGCCGATGCCCGTGCGGCCGGCCACGACCGCGGGGATCCACGCACCGCTGGGCGTCATCGAGACCACCCAGCCCTCGGCGTCTGCGGCGATCACCGAGGTCGTGCCCAGCTCGGGCGCGGAGTCGGAGTCGGACCCGCCGGGCGGGCGGTCGTGCGCCGGCACGCCGGTTTCCGTCCCGGGCACGCTGCGCCACGCGTCGAGCAGCGACCGGAACGGGTTCTCTGCTCCCTGGAAGGGATACGGGTCGCCGGGGCGCAGCTCCGGGTCGTTGCGGTCGGCACGCATCCCAGCCCAGCGCTTGCGCGCATATGCCTTCGAGAGCAGCCCGGCCACGGGCTCTTCCGGCGGGAACGTCGGGTCGCCGTAGTAGAAGTCGCGGTCGGCGAAAGCCATGCTGATGGCCTGGTACACGGTGTGGATGTAGCGCGGCGAGTTGTAGCCCAGCGCCTTGAGGTCCGTGCCCTCGAGCAGGTTGAGCGCCTGCAGCATCGCGGGCCCCTGGGTCCAGACCGTGAGCTTGTAGACGTCGATGCCCTTGTAGCTCGTCTTCACCGGCTGCTCGAGCCGTGGGCGCCAGCGCGCGAGGTCGTCCTTCGTGATGAGGCCGCCCTGCTCCTGCGTCGCGCGCGCGAGCTCCTCCGCGATGTCGCCCTTGTAGAAGCGGTCGTACGCCGCCATCAGCGCGTCCCTCCGGCTCTTGCCCGCAGCGAGCGCCTGGCGCTCGGTCTCGACCAGCTTGCGCAGCGTCGTGGCCAGGTCCTTCTGCACGAACAGCTCGCCCGCGACGGGCGCCTCGCGCGCCTGGCCCGTGTGGGGCAGGAAAACCGCCTTCGAGTACGGCCAACCGGAGAGCAGCTGCTTCTGCCGCTCCAAGCCGTTCGCGAGCTGGGCCTCGATCGGGTAGCCGTCGGCCATCTGGATTGCAGGCGCCAGCACGTCGGCCAGGCTCAGCCGGCCCCATTCGGCGAGCATGGTGATGAGGCCGCCCGGTGTGCCCGGGGTGACGGCGGCGAGCGGCCCGGTCGGGGGCGGGTACTTGAGCTGGCGCTGCTTGTAGAACTCCGGGGTCGCGCCGGTCGGCGCCACGCCGAGCGCGTTCAGCCCGATCACCTTCCTAGCGCGCGGGTCGAAGACGAGCGCCTGCGTCTCACCGCCCCAGCCGAGCGTGTCCCACATCGTGCAGGTGGCGGCGAGCATCGCGGCCGCCGCGTCCACGGCGTTGCCGCCCTTGGCGAAGATCAAAGCACCGGCCGTGGCCGCGAGCGGCTTGCCGGTGATCGCGACCCAGTGACGGCCGTGCAGCACGGGCTTGACGGTGCGCCGCGACTGGGCGTCAGAGGCGCCCGCCGCGAGCGTCGCGAAGAGTCCCGCCCCCAGCACGACGACAGCGCCCGATCGCATCAGCACCTCCTCGCGGCTCCCGGTCACGCGCGTGGCGCTCGGCAGGGGCCGAGGCTCCCAGCGAGGCTACCACGGCTCCGCGCGGCGCCCGACCCCGCGGTCTAACCTGCGGGAGGCGATGAACGCGTCGATCTGGCGCTCGAGCACGTCGAGCGGCACGGAGCCGTGCTCGAGCACGGCGTCGTGGAAGGCGCGCACGTCGAAGCGGGTGCCGAGCGTCGCTTCGGCGCGGGCCCGCAGCTCGCGGATCTTGAGCTCGCCCATCTTGTAGGCGAGCGCCTGGCCCGGCCAGGAGATGTAGCGATCGACCTCGTTAGTGATCTCGTGGCGCGAGAGCGCGGTGCGCTCGGCCATGTAGTCGATGGCCTGCTGGCGGGTCCAGCCCATCGCGTGGATGCCGGTGTCGACAACGAGGCGGGCCGCTCGCCACATCTCGTAGGTGAGCCGTCCGAAGTCGCTGTACGGGTCCTGATAGAAGCCGGCCTCGAGACCGAGCCGCTCGGAGTAGAGACCCCAGCCTTCGCCGAAGGCATTCACGTAGCCGTAGCGGCGGAAGGCCGGCAGGCTCTCGAGCTCCTTCGAGAGCCCGATCTGCAGGTGGTGCCCGGGCACCGCCTCGTGCAGCGTCAGCGCCTCGAGCGAGTAGAGCGGGCGGCTCTCGAGGGCGTGGGTGTTGACCCAGTAGCTGCCGGCGCGCGAGCCGTCCAGGGGCGCGCCGTTGTAGCGGCCGCTCGTGTACTTCGGAGCGAGGTCGTCCGGGACGGGCTCCACCCCGTAGGGCTGGCGCGGCAGCCGGCCGAAGAGCGACGGCAGCTTGGCGTCCATCCGCTTCGCGATCCAGGACGCCTGCTTCATGAGCTCGTCGGGCGTCTTCGCGTAGAAGCGCGGGTCCTTTCGCAGGAACTCGAGGAACTCGGCGAACGAGCCCTGGAAGCCGACCTTGCGCACCACGTCGTCCATCTCGCGGCGGATGCGCTCGACCTCGCCGAGCCCGATCCGGTGCACCTGCTCCGGCGTCGTGTCGAGCGTCGTGAAGTGCTTCACGAGCAAGGCGTAGTAGGCCTTGCCGTCGGGCAGCTCGGAAGCGCCGATGCTGGCACGTGCGCCGGGCAAGTACTCCTTCGTGAAGAACTCGAGCAGGTTGCGATAGGCGGGCACCACCGCCTTCGAGATGGCCTCGCGCCCCGCGGCGCGCAAGCGCTCGTGCTCGCCGGCCGGGACTCCGGGTGGGAAGGCCACGAACGGTTGCCAGAAGACGCTCGTCTCGGGCTCGGCCACCACGTGCGGCCGCATCGTCACGTCGTAGCCTGCGAGGGCGATTCGCGCGCTCGTGAAGCCGGTCCGCAGGCCCTCGCGCATGAGCGCCACGTGTTGCTCGAAGTACGCGGGGATGGCACGCAGCCGGGCGAGATAGTTCTCGTAGTCGAGCACGGTCGCGAGCGGGACCTCCTTGGCGAGCTGCGAGATCCCGGTGTGGAAGCCGCTGTCGCTGGTGATCGGGATGCGCCATTCGCGGAACTGGTGCCGGGAAAGGTCCTCGCGCAGGCCGCGCTCGAACATGTCGTAGCTGACGCGGTCCTGCGGCGCGAGCGCCGCCTTGTCGATCGCCAGGAGCGCCGCGAGCTGCGCGCTCGCCGCCGTCCTTCGGCGCTCGAGATCACCCATCGTCATGGACGGCAGCCGATCGTCGAAGCGGTGATCGCCCGTGGCGGTGGCCAGGAGCGGATTCTCCTGCAAGTCCCGCTCCCAGGACTCGGCGATGAGGGCGTCAAAACGGGTCTTCGCGTCGCCGGCAAGGCCGATGCGTTCAAACGGCAGGTTGAGGATCGGGTACTCGCGCCAGCCCGAGTGGTCGAAGTGCCACCACTCGCCGTCGTTCACGCTGAAGCCCTCCCGCTCCATGGCCGAGCGCAGCAGGTCGCGGAGCTTGCGCGCCTCGGGTGTGCCGCCCGCGTAGCTCGGAGACGCGCGCTCGGTCATCTCGTCGTAGAGGCTCGGCATCTCGACGGCCCGTCCGTCGGAGAGCCGGTAGAGCGTGAGGTCCACGGCGCTGCCGCGGTTGTGGCGCGAGCCCTTCGCCGGGTCGGCCACGAAATCGTGGCGGTCCGGCGGCGTCGCATCCCAGAACACCTTCGTCACCCACCAGGGCCGGTAAGCGTCGTGGATCAGCAGGCCGAAGCCGTCCGGCTGAAGCGAGCGATGCGCGTGGACCAGGGCCTCGGCCGCCGGCCGCTGGAGAAAGGCGCGCGCCTGCGTGTAGACCGGTGTCGAGAGGAAGTTGTCGCTGGTCGCATAGCGGATGTCGAGCCGGATCGTCGGATCGAGCGTCTCGAGCTCCACGAGCTCAGCCGGGCGGAACGGCCCCGGCTCTCTAGGCGGGCTCTCCCGAAGCGCTTGCGCGCGCAGCTCCGCGACCGGGCGGACCGGCGTGACGCGGAAGACGCCCGGCCGCGCGTCGTCGTGCAGCGCGAAGCCGGGCGAGGCCGCGAGAGGTACCAGGACCAGGGCCAGCAGCGGCGTCGATCCGAGCCATGGGGCGCTTGGCCTTCGAGTCAGGGACATTCGACCTCCGGTAGCAAGCTAAGATTGTCGCAGATGTCGCGCCGCTGGCTCTCGGCCTTCGAGTCGGACCTGCCGCGGATCGTCGCAGACCTCGAGGCCCTCGTGCGCCTGGAGAGCCCCAGCGCCGAGAGCGAGCGGGTGGCGGCACTCGCCGCCTGGATCCACGACCGCCTGCGCGAGCGGGGAGTCCCGGCGGAGCTGCGGCCCTGCCCGCCGCGCGGCGATGCGGTGCTCGCCTCGGTGGCCTTCCGCGAAGGCGGCACGCTGCTGCTCGGACACCTGGACACGGTATGGCCCGTGGGGACGCTCGCGGACATGCCCTGGCGCCTCGAGGCGGGACGGGCCAGCGGCCCCGGTGTCTTCGACATGAAGGCCGGCATCGCCGTGGGGATGGCGGTGCTGACCGCGATGGTGCGCGAGTCGCGCGCGTTCCCGGTGTCGTTGCTGCTCGTCCCCGACGAGGAAACAGGCTCGCTGGCGTCGCGCGAGATGACCGTCAGCGTCGCGCGCCGGCACCGCCGCGTACTGGTGCTGGAGCCGTCTCTCGACGGCGCCGCGAAGGTCGCGCGCAAGGGCTGCGGCGTCTTCCACGTCCGCTTCCGGGGCCGCGCCGCGCACGCCGGCCTCGAGCCGGAGAAGGGGGCCTCGGCGCTCGCCGAGCTGTCGCGGTTCGTGTCCTGGCTCGACGGTCTGGCGGCACCCGAGCGCGGCACCACGCTCACGGCCACGCTGGCACGAGCGGGCAGCGCCGCGAACGTGGTGCCCGAGGCCGCGGAGCTGTCGATCGACGCACGCGCCTGGAGCCGCGCTGAAGCCGACCGCGTCAGCGCCGAGCTCGGGGCCTATCGTCCCGCGGACCCAGGCGTTTCGGTCGCCGTGGGGGGCGGCTTCGACCGGCCGCCGCTCGAGCCCACGGCCGCATCCGAGGAGCTCTACGCCCTCGCGCGGCGGCTGGCCGAAGACCTGGGCCAGGAGCTCGGCGCGGCACGCGTTGGCGGCGCTTCCGATGGCAACTTCGTCGCCGCGGCCGGGGTCCCCACACTGGACGGCCTCGGACCGCGGGGGGGCGGGGCGCACGCCCGCCACGAGCACGTGCTCGTCGCCGACCTGCCGCTGCGCGCCGCCCTTCTCGCGGCGCTCGTGTCGGAGCCCTGATTAGCTAGCGACCTTCGAGCGCCGCGATCCGGAGCTCGAGCGGCGGGTGAGTCGAGAGCAGGGCCATGAAACCGGCAGCACCGGCGATCTTGAGCGTGGCGAGCTCCGGGGCGCGCGTCTTGTCGATGCGGTCCTGGAATGCCGAAAGCTTCCGCAGCGCCGAGGTCATGGCACCGAGCCCGGCGAGGGACGCGCCGCCCGCGTCGGCGCGGAACTCGCGCTCCCGCGAGAACCAGGCCGTGATCATCGAGCCCATGATTCCGAACACGATCTGGGCCGCGATGAACGTGAGCTGGCTGGCCATCACGCTCATCAGCGACGGGCCGCGCTCGTCGCGTACGGCCGCGCGCACGATCCCGGCCACGAGGTGGGCCAGGTACAGCACGAAGGCGTTCACGACGCCCTGGATCAGCGTCATGGTGACCATGTCGCCGTTGGCGATGTGCGAGACCTCGTGGGCGAGCACGCCCTCGATCTCCTGGCGGCCCATGCCGCTCAGGAGGCCGGTCGAGACCGCGACCAGGCTGCGCTTCTTCGAGGGACCGGTGGCGAAGGCGTTGACCTCGGGCGAATCGTAGACGCCGACCTCCGGCATGGGCAGGTTCGCCTGCTGCGCGAGCTGGCCGATCTTGTTGTATAGCCAGTCGAGGTCGGCGTTGCCGGTGCGGCCGTCGACGAGGCGCACGCCCATCGCCCGCTTCGCCATCCAGCGCGAGATCAAGAGCGAGACGAACGCGGCGCCCATGCCCCACACGGCGCATAGAACCAGCAGCGCGCCCTGGGCGCCGGCCAGGTCGAGCACGCCCAGCTGGCCGAGCACGGCCATCACGATCGAGACCATCAGCATGATGGCGATGTTGGTGGCGATCAACAGCAAGAACCGTTTGGCCACTGCGAAGCTCCTTGGAATGGGAAGAGGCCGGCTCGCGCCGCCCCCCAGGACAGTCTAGCGCGCGACACGAGCCGCTCGCAACAACGGGTCCGCCGTCGATGACAAGCACCCCACTCTGCCCGAGGCCCGCTAACTTGACTCGCGTACGGGGCACCCCTAGCCTGTTCCGGACGCCATGGCGACGACGCGCGCCTCGATCCCGCTGCTGCTCCTGCTCGGCTCCTGCTCGGGCCCGCCCGCTCCCGACGCGGCCGCTTCGGCCGGCAAGGCGGCGACACCCGACCCCTCGCGGCCGCTGCCGCTGCCGGTCCCGGAGGTGGTGGCGCGCGTCAACGGGCAGGAGATCCGAGTACGACAGATCCTTCCGCTGGCCAAGGCCATGCTCGACAAGGTGTCGGTCGCGGAGCGGGACCGGCGCAAGCCGGAGTTGCTTCGAAAGGCCCTCGACGACTACGTGGCCCGCGAGCTGCTCTTGCAGGAAGCCCTCGGGCGGGGGATCGCCGCGGACACGCGCGACGTCGAGTGGAGCTACGACCAGATGCGCCGGGAGCACAGCGCGGATGACGCCTGGGCCTCCTTCCTCGCCGGCCAGGGAATGGACCCGCAGTCGTTCAAGGCGGAGCTGCGCATCCAGCACACGGTCGCGGCGCTCGTCGCCCGGGAAGTCCAGGGCTGGCCGGTGCCCGAGCCTATGGCGCGCGCCGCCTTCGAGACCAACCCGCAGGGCTTCGGCCCGCCGGGAGCCGCCGAGCCTCCGTCCTTCGACGCCGTCCGCGGCGAGGTGGAGCAGGCCGTGCGGCAGTTCAAGGCCGACGAGATCAAGGCGGCGCTCGTCGAGCGCCTGCGGGCACGCGCGAAGATCGAGCTCTTCCTGTGAGGAGAGGGCGCGCGGGCGCGCTCAGCGCTCGAGCGGCGGCGTCGCGGTCCTGACCGCCGGAAGCTCTTCCGAGCTCGACACGCGATTGCGGCCGCTCCCCTTGGCGGCGTACAGCGCGCGGTCGGCGAGGTCCATCAAGTCCTCGGGCCGTAGCGTCGGGTTGGGGATCACCGTCGCGACGCCCAGGCTGACGGTGAGGAAGGGCCCCACGCCAGAGTCGCGGTTCTCCAGCTTCAGCTCCTCGATGCGCGCGCGCATGCGCTCCGCCAGCATGCGCGCGCCCTCGACGTCCGTGTCGACGAGCAGTGCTATGAACTCCTCGCCGCCGTAGCGCGCCACGAGGTCCGCCGGGCGATTGAGCGTCTCCTCCATCGCCTGCGCCACGCGCACCAGGCAGTCGTCGCCCGCCTGGTGGCCGTAGGTGTCGTTGAACCGCTTGAAGTAGTCGATGTCGCAGAAGAGCAGCGAGATCGGCGCCTCGTCGCGCACGGCGCGCCGCCACTCCTGGCGCAGCACGGCGTCGAAGCGCCTGCGGTTGGCGATCTGCGTGAGCGTGTCGAGCGCCGAGAGCCGCTCGAGGTCACGGTTGCGCTGCTCGAGCTGGCGCCGCGTCTCGTTGAGCTCGCGGTTCTTGCGGTCCATTTCCTCGGCCTGTGCCTGCAGCTTGAGGTTGGCGGACACCAGGCTGTCGAGGTCGTGGCGGGCGCGGTCGGAGAAGACCCGCAGTAGCGCCATCAGGGGTCCGGGGATCGAGGAGAGATGCTCGTGGAAGGCGGCCTCCGGGATCTCGAGCATCAGCGTATCGTCGAGGGCGCGCAGCGTGGCCGAGCGCTCGCGCGACTCGATGAGCGCCATCTCGCCGAAGCAGTCGCCCGGGCGGCCCACCGCGACCTGCTTGCCACCCCTCGACACCACCAGGTTGCCGGAGAGGACCACGTACATCGCGCGGCCGACCTCGCCCTCGTGACAGAGCGCCTCTCCTGGCACGAGCGACCGCTCGCGAGAGCTGCCCAGGAGCCGGGTGAGCTGGTCGTCGGGCAGCGTGTCGAGCAGCCGGGTGCGGCGCAGCAGCGCGAGCTTCTCTGCAGGCTCCACGGGGTCTCAGGCCTCCACCGGGTGCTCGAGCAGGATCGTGTTGCCCGCTGGGATCAGCTCGACGAAAGCCATCGCCCTCGAATTCTAGCAGGCTGCCGCCGACGGCAAGAGCCGTTCGATTCATACACGAAACATGCACCCTACTGTCCCGAGTGGGCGCCATCAGAACAGGGCCCGGGCCCCTTTGTCGAGGTGGTGCGCAGGCTATCATCGGGGGCGCCGGGGAAGCGATTCGGGTCTGGTGACCCGCGCGGCCTTCAAAGCCGTCCGGCTCCGGGCTGATCCCCGGAGCGGTGGGTTCGATTCCCACCCGCTTCCGCCAACTCGCCTGGAAACGCACCAACTGCTGAGCCGCGAGTCGGCAGCCACCAACCAGCTTCGAGCGGTGCTTCGAGGAGACCCCGGTTCTGGGATAATGAGGCCCGTCATGAACTGGAACGCTTGCCGGCACACCGATCTCGCGAGCCGTTGGGCGCGACTGTTCGTTCTCGCCGCCCTGGCCTCGCCGTTCCCGGGCTGCCCGCCCAGTCCGCCCCCTACGCCGCCCACTCCGCCTCCCAGCCCAACCCCGCTCCCCTCGGTCCGCATCGAGGGCAACCGCTTCGTCCCGAGCCTCGAAGGCGCCGTCCTCTGCTGCGACGACCCCCGCACGCCGGACGTGGACGAGGGCCTTCGCGACGGCTGGACCCTGGCCACGGACCAGGCCCTCGACGGGCTGGCCGCGGCTCGCGTGAACGTCACGCACTATCGGACTGGACCCTACAACCTGACGGGGCCCACCGGGGCCCGGCTCGCCAGCGCACGGGACCGCTTGAAGGCCAGACTGCTCGACGTTTCAGTCAAGGCCTACGGTCCCGGTCCGGACATCCTGCCGGACCTGCGCAAGTCCGTCCAGGCCGCCAACGCCCGCGGCATCTACGTCGAGGTGGACCTGGTCGACAACTGGGCGCTCGTGAATGGCTGGAACTTCCACAGCGACGACTGTTCCGTCACGCGGAGGCCTCCCAACGACAATTACAGGGGCTGGGTCGACGCGGTCGTAGCCAGCACGGGGGACCTCGCCGTCCTCTACAACCTGGGCAACGAGGGGTTCCGCTGCAACCCGTCCCCCGAGTGGGAGCGCGGCCTCTACGAGGCGGCCAAGGCCTCCCTGGCATCCCACGGTTTCCCGGATCGGCCGGTGGGATCGCAGGTGCTCCTCCCCGACACGCGCGTGGCCTTCGACTACCGCACCCTGGGCGGCGTTTTCCTCGCCCCGACGGCGATGGAGATCCCCGTGGCGCTGACGGAAGACGACGGCGGGGACCACACGCCCGAGCAGTGGCGGGCGGTCACCACCGAGGCGCGCAGCAATGGGACCTACGTCATGATCTGGCGGGGGAGGATGTCCGACCGGGATTTCGAGCGCGCGGTCCGCGAGCGCTGACTCATGATGGCGAAGCGTCGGCGGTCGGCCACTACGGAGTCGCGGTCACCGTGTAGCTCATGCACTGGAACGGGTGGAGCCGCGGGAGGCCCTCGCACTGGGGCCACGACGGGCATTCGACGTCCGTCACGCACACCGTCGCGGTCCTTGACCCCACGGGGTACGTGAACTCGTGGCGGCAGTCCGCTCCCGTCGCACCGAAAAGCTCGTAGAGCCCGTCGCCGTCGAGGTCCATCCGGAAGGTGAGGCGGTCTCCGTCGGGGTCCACCGACCGGCACATGTTGAATTGCACCGTGAAGGGCGCCTTGCCGGTGATCGACGAGCCGCTCGCCGGAGGCGTCGTGCGGAACGACGGTTCGGGCCAGCGGTTCTCGGCCGCCGGAGTCGGCGTGGGGAGAGGGCCCGGCGCCACGGAGATCGGTACCGAGCAGCGCGCTGTTTCGATGCCCGCGGTCACCGTGAACGATGCTACGTAGTCCCCGGCCATGGCGTAGACGTGTCGCGCGTCGGGATCCGTCCCCTGGGTGCCGTCGCCGTACTGGATCGCCACACTGAGGCTTCCGAGCGCGTTGGCAACGTCGAGACCGAAGGCGACCATCAGGGGCGCCATGCCGGACGCCGGGTTGGCGGTGCAGCGGATCGTGAGCGTGGGGGTGGCGTCCGTCGTGGTGTCCTGCAGGCACCCGGGGCCGCTCGCGACGGCGAGGACGAGAACCAGCGCGAGGCGGCTCATTTCAGCCATGTGCCTTCCCGAACCCATGATAAGGCCGAAGTGCGGGGCAGGCGCGATCAGTTGCGCAGGAATGCGTCGCGGGCCTTCACTCCGATGGCGGGGTGGTCCGTGAAGTAACCGTTGACGCCGGCCTTCAGGAACAGCGTCGCCTCGGCGGCCATGTCGCCCAGGGCCGCCGGCTCGGAGCCGCGCCGCAGCTCAGCCGGCTGGAACCGGTTCTCGGCGCGCAGCGTAAAGACGTGGACGAGAAGCCCGGCGGCGTGCGCGTCGCGCACGAGCGATGTGGACGAGAGCAGCCGATCGCTGCCGTCGCGGGGCAGGACCAGGTTCTTGTGGACGCCGATGCCCCGGGCGTAGCTTGCGATCTCGCGCAGGCCCTCGGGTTTCACGAGATCGGCGTAGCTTTGGGCGGAGCGGCCCAGGGTGAAATCCCAGGGGCTGCCCAGGGGCTCGATCAGCTGGACGAGCGGGACGCGCGTGAGCTGCTCCAGGCGCTTGAGGTTCGAGACCTCGAAGGACTGGACGAACACGGGCGCGTCAGCGCGGTCGAGGCCGTGGCGGCGGAGCAGCTCGACGAGCGGGGGCTCGAGTGCGAGGTCCAGGCCCGCGAAGTAGGACGGGTGCTTCGTCTCGGGATAGACGCCGATGGGCCGGCCGCGTCGGTCGGGGCGGGCGTTGGCCGATGCGACGAGGGCGAGCAGCTCCTCGAACGTCGGCACCTCGAAACGCCCGTCGAAGGCGGTCCCGCGCAGCTCGGGCAGCCGCTCGCGCGCGCGGAGCGTCTTGAGCTCGGCGAGCGTGAAGTCCTCGGTGAACCAGCCCGTGGCCGGGACGCCGTCGATCGTCTTCGTCGCGCGCCGCGCGGCGAACTCGGGTCGGCTCGCGACGTCGGTCGTGCCCGAGATCTCGTTCTCGTGGCGGCACACGAGAGCGCCGTCCTTCGTGGCCACGAGGTCGGGCTCGACGAAGTCGGCCCCCTGCTCGATCCCGAGCCGGTAGGCCTCGAGCGTGTGTTCGGGCCGCTCGCCGCTCGCGCCGCGGTGGGCGATCACGATCGGGCGTTCGCCGCCTGGCGCCACGGGTGTGCTGGCCATCAGCAGGCCGGCCACGACCAGGGCCGGTGACATCCCCTTCACGCGGCAAGCGTAGCCCGAACGGCACCCCCGGTACAGCGGCCGGCGCATCGCAAGGCGTGCCGGGATCGCGGCCGCGAGTAGACTGGGTGTTCCAAAGGGGAGCGACCGTGCGCCAGCATGCCTTCGTGCTCGCGATCCAGTGCCTCGCCGTGGCTGCGGGTGCCGCTGCGCAGACCGTGCCGACCATGGACGCGCCGCCTCCGCGGCCCCGGCTGGCGCTCGCCTTGTCCGGCGGCGGGGCGCGAGGGATCGCTCACGTCGGCGCGCTGCTCGCCCTCGAGGAGGCCGGGATCCCCGTCGACGCGATCGCCGCCAACAGCATGGGGGCGATCGTGGGCGCGATCTACGCGACGGGCTGCAGCGCCTCCTACCTGGAGCAGGTGGTGCGCTCGCTCGACTGGGCGTCGCTGTTCAGCGGCCGGCCGGACCGGCGCACGCTGCCGGTGAACCGGCGTGAAGAGCCACTCGCCGACCTGGTCGGCGTGAGCTTCGACCGGCACGGGGTCCGGCTGCCGGCTGGCCTGGTCGCGGAGCACCGCGTGAATCGCTTCCTGATCGAGTACCTGTCGCCCGCGAGCTACGGCGCCCTGGGCGATTTCGACCGGCTGGCGATCCCGTTCCGCGCGGTGGCGACCGACCTCAAGACCGGGGATCGGGTGATCCTCGCGCGCGGCGACCTGGCGCGTGCGGTTCGCGCGAGCATGTCGATCCCGGTGGTCTTCCCTCCCGTCGAGTGGGAGGGGCGCCGGCTCGTCGACGGCCTGCTGGTCGACAACCTGCCCACCGACGTGGCGAAGGCGTTCGGCGCGGCGGTCACCGTGGCGATCGACATCGCCGGCCCCGAGCTCGAGCCGGGGGAGTACGCGAGCTCGGTCGGCGTCGCGACGCAGGTCAGCAACATCCTGAGCGCTCGTCGCCGCCTCGACTTCGCGGCGGAGCCCGACGTCTACGTGAAGCCCGACCTCGGGAAGCACTCGGCCGCGGACTACTCGGGCTTCGACGCGTGCTTCGACGCGCTGATCCGCGCCGGGCACGAGGCGACGAAGCGGGCGCTGCCGCTGATCCGCGAGAAGCTGGCCGCGGCCTCCGTGACGAGCGTGACGCCACGCCCGCGCCAGGCCGCGGCGCGCGTGCTCGAGGGAGCGCCGATCGCCGAGGTCGTGACGCGAGGCAACGACCGGGTCTCGGAAGGCCTGCTGCGGCGGACGTTCAACATCCCGGTCGGCCCGCCCTTCTCCATGAGGCGCGGGCTGCGGGCGTTCGACAAGGTCGAGGCGACCGGGCTTTTGGAGCGCTCCTTCATGGAGTTCGAGCCCGTGGCGGAGGGCGTCCGGATCGTGCTGCGCGCGCGGGATGCCCCCCCGAACCGCGCCGCGATCGGCGTCGGCTACAACGTCTGGGACAAGGCGCGCGCATCGGTGCGGCTCAGCAATCAGAACACGCTGGGCTTCGGCGAGCAGCTGGAGCTGCTGCTCGCGGCGAGCAGCTCCTTCACGCTGGCACAGGCATCGCTGCGCGGGGACCGGCTGCTGGTCGCGGGGCTCGGATACAGGGCGAGCGCCTACACGTTCACGGACAAGCCCCGCTACTTCGATCCCGAAGGGGACGAGCTCAACCGCGCCAAGTTCGAGCGGCAGGGTGTGAACCTCGCGCTTTCGGCATCGCTCGAGCGCTGGGGCCTCGTGGAAGCGGGAGCCCGCTTCGGGCGGGTCAAGACGCGGGCACAGGCGGGGATTCCGCTGCCCGAGTCCAGCGACACCGTGGCGGCGGTCTTCGCGGCCTTCACACTCGACACCCTCGACGACCTGCTGTGGTCCCGAGCTGGGGGCCTGTTCGCGGCCGCGGCCGAGTGGAACCTCGACGGCATGGGCGCGAGCCACCCGTTCTGGCGGCTGCGGCTCGAGGGGCGGCTCGGCCGCCCGATCGGCGCGCGGGGCGCGCTTCAGCTCGACGGCCTCCTGGGCCTGTCCGGGAGAGAGCTTCCGGCCTACGACTACTTCCGCGTGGGCGGTCCGCTCTTGATCCCCGGGTTTCATTTCGAGGAGCTGAAAGGCGCGCAGGCGCTGGCGGGGGCCGTGAGCCTGCGCTACCCGGTCCTGGGTCCGCTGCGCCTCGTGGCCCGCGGCGGCGCCGGCAACGTGTTCGCCGGCACGGAAGACATCGGCTTCCAGCAACTGCGCTGGGGCGTGGGCATCGGCGTCTTCTACCCGAGCCGGATCGGCCCGATCTCGCTCGAGGTCGGCGTCCGCGACGACGGCAGGAGCCTGTGGTCGCTGGTATTCGGCTGGCACTGAGGCACCCCTGCCGGAGGGAGCCGTGGTTCGCTAGAATGGAAGCGTGGTGCGTCCTGAACGAAGCCGCCCACGGGGGCGGAGGCGGTGCTGCATCAGACCAGCGGGTGCAAGTCCCGCCGCGGTAAGCGCCGAGCGCCGCGTAGCAGGCTCCGGGCTGGAGGCGAAATCCTCCGGGCTGAGCGGAGCGTCGAAAGCCCCGGCGGGGCTGTATGGCCCTGGGTGGGGAAGCAAACCTGCGGGCCCAATGCGAAAGCGTGAACTTTGCAGCCTCGTGACATAGGAACCCGAAAGGGTGGAGTGGCCGAGCCGATCATGTCGCGGCGAAGGCAACAGACTGCGCCTAGGGAGTTCGGAGGGGCACAGGACACTCCCGGGGTAGGGAAGAGGGCACGTAGGGAAGGCCTGATGCGGAACTGGGGAGACCCTCCTTGGCGGCCCACGTTGGGCGAAGGCGGCGTCTATAAGCCGACGGCGAAAGGGCGTCGTGCCGAGAGGGAGTCCGAGGGGCTCACGTTACTGATGAAGGCGGTGACAAGCCGCCGGAGGGAGAGGGCCCCACTTTGGTCGTGCCTGTGACCGGAGGTAAGCGCGAGGGCATGCCCGCAAGGGCCAACAACCCGACGGACAAAGTGCGACAACTCCAACGCAGGCTTTACGTGTCTGCCAAACGTAGCCGGACGCGACGCTTCCACGCTCTTTACGATCGGATTTGCCGGGGTGACGTCCTGGCAGAGGCGTGGAAACGGGTCAAGGCGAATCGAGGGGCTGCCGGCGTCGACGGGGAAACGCTGTCGATGATCGAGCAGAGAGGCGAGAGAGAGTTTCTCGAAGGCGTTCAACAAAGCCTCAGGACGGGCGAGTACCTGCCGCAACCGGTGAGGCGGCAGTACATTCCGAAGCCGGACGGGACGAAACGGCCGCTGGGGATTCCGACGGTGCGCGACCGAGTGGTGCAAGCGGCGACGAAGCTTGTCATCGAGCCTGTATTCGAGGCCGACTTCAAGGAGAGCGCGTACGGATTTCGGCCGAAGAAGAACGCAACGGGAGCGCTGGAGACAATCCGCCTGAACGGGGGTCGCAACTACCGATAGGTGGTGGACGGCGACATCAAGAGCTACTTCGATCAGATTCCCCACGACAAACTGCTCAAGCTGGTCGAGCGGCGGATATCGGACCGACGGGTAGTGAAGCTCCTGCGGCAGTGGCTGAAGGCGGGTGTGATGGAGGAAGGGGTTGTGCGAGGCGCCGATCTGGGGAGTCCCCAGGGCGGCGTTATCTCTCCGCTCCTGGCCAATATTTACCTGGACGTTCTCGACAGTATCTGGGAGCGTCGCTGCCGACACCTGGGAATCCTCGTGCGGTATGCCGATGATTTTGTCGTGCTATGCCGCACGCGGGCTGATGCGGAGGAAGCCCTACGCCGCGTCGCTGTCATCTTGGATCGGCTGAACCTGACGCTGCATCCGGAGAAGACACGCATTGTCGAACTGGGCCTTGGCAAGCGAGGCTTCGTTTTCCTCGGCTGTTATCTGCGAGTGGTGCTTTCGCACTTCAAGAAGCGGGAGTATCTCTTCCGGTGGCCGTCGGCGAGGGCGATGAATCGAATCCGGGCTCAGATCCGGGAGTTAACCGACCGCCGCCGCTGGGCAGGGATGAAAGACATCCGGGATGTGATCCGGGTGATCAATCCTGTCCTGCGGGGCTGGGGTAACTACTTCTGCACGGGTAATGCCTCGAGCAAGTTTCAACAGGTCGATCGATTCGTACACCGAAGGCTGGTCCGGCTCCTGGCCCGGCGCGGTGGCGATCGACGGAAGTCGTTCCGTGAAGAGCAGTGGCCCCTGCCGCGCTTCGTGAAAGAGCACGGCCTCCATCGATTACTCGGGACGATCCGCTATCCTGGCGAGGTGCACGCGACATGAGAAGACCATCGGTAAGCCGTGTGCGGGAAATCCGCATGCACGGTTTGAAAGGGGGGATCAGGAACCCGGGCTCGCAAGAGCACCGCGCCTGATCCCTACCAATGCCTGGGACCGAACGCCAGGGCGGCAGCGAGGTCGTCGAGAAGCCGAAGTCCGTCAGCAAGCGTCCCCAGCTCTACCATGTCGTCCTGATCAACGACGACTACACGACGATGGAGTTCGTGGTGCGCACGCTGGAGGAGATCTTCGACAAGGGCCCCGCCGAGGCGTATCGCGTTATGATGGAGGTGCACATGCGCGGCCGTGGCGTCTGCGGCGCGTACTCGTTCGAGGTCGCCGAAACCAAGGTCGGGGCCGTGCACGACCTGGCCCGCGCCGAGGGTTTTCCGCTGCGTGCCGGGATCGAGGAGGCCTGACATGTTCAGCGCGTCGCTCGAGCGCGTCCTCAACCTGGCCGCACGCGAGGCGATGGTGCGCCGCCACGCCGACCTGACGATCGAGCACCTGCTCTTCGCGGCGGCCCACGACCCCGAGGGCGAGGAGGTCCTGGAGGCGTCGGGCGCCGATGTGCCGCGCCTGCGGCGCGAGCTCGCGGAGTTCCTGGAGCAGACGATGCAGCGGCTGCCCCCGAGCGCGCGCCGCCCGCCGCAGCAGACGCTCGCCTTCCGCCGCGTGCTGCAGACCGCCGTGGTCCACGTCCAGAGCGCCGGCAAGGATGAGGCCGGCGTCGGCGACATGCTGGCGGCGCTGCTGCGCGAGACCCGATCGCACGCCGTCGAGCTGCTGGGCGCGCACGGCGTCACCCGCCTCGACCTGCTCAACTTCATCTCGCACGGCGTCCGGAAGTCCCCGCCGAAGGAGGAGGAGGAGGGCGGAGCGGCCCCGGCCGGGGAGCGCGAGGAGGGCGAGCGGCCGGCTCGCGACCCGCTCGCGGCATACGCCTCCAACCTGACGGAACGCGCGCGTGCCGGCCGCCTCGACCCGGTGATCGGCCGCGAGCGCGAGATGGGCCGCGCGCTCGAGGTGCTGTGCCGTCGCCGCAAGAACAACCCGGTCTTCGTCGGCGAGCCGGGAGTGGGCAAGACCGCCATCGTCGAGGGCCTGGCCCAGAAGCTGATCGAGGAGGGGAGTCCCGAGGCGCTCTCGGGCGCCGAGATCTTCGCTCTCGACACGGGGGCGCTCCTCGCGGGGACGCGCTACCGCGGCGACTTCGAGGAGCGCTTCAAGGCCGTGATCGAGGCGCTCAAGAAGCGGGCGCTGCCGGTGCTGTTCATCGACGAGATGCACACCATGGTCGGGGCGGGCGCCACCACCGGCGGCACGATGGACCTCGCCAACCTGATCAAGCCGATCCTGACCGCGGGTGAGATCCGGCTGATGGGCTCGACCACCTTCGAGGAGTTCAAGCACATCGAGCGCGACCGCGCGCTTGCGCGCCGCGTGCAGCGGATCGACGTCGACGAGCCGAACGAAGGCGACAGCGTGCGGATCCTGGAGGGGCTTCGCCCGCGTTACGAGCAGCACCACAAGGTGAGCTACACCGACGCGGCGCTCGCGGGCGCCGCGCGGCTGGCGCGCCGGCACCTGCGCGATCTGCGGCTCCCCGACAGCGCGATCGACGTGATCGACGAGGCGGGCGCGGCGCTGCGGCTCAACCCGCCCGAGGACGGCAGGCGCGTGGTGGACACGCCCGAAGTCGAACGCGTGGTTTCGCGGATGGCGCGCATCCCGGAGACGCAGGCCTCCACCTCCGACCGCGAGCGGCTGCGCACGCTCGGCGAGGCGCTGAAGCGCGTGGTGTTCGGGCAGGACGAGGCGGTCGACCAGGTGGCCTCGGCGATCAAGCGCGCGCGCGCGGGCTTAGGCCCGCCCGAGCGGCCGGCGGGGGCGTTCCTGTTCACGGGCCCGACCGGCGTCGGCAAGA
>Ga0247727_10006460_pt1 | contig 23066 bp, 12 predicted proteins | sample WisWelCaveWW1625_FD_202498 | JGI IMG/M metagenome (GOLD analysis project Ga0247727, IMG submission 202498) | Biofilm microbial communities from Wishing Well Cave, Virginia, United States - WW16-25 | ecosystem: Environmental > Aquatic > Deep subsurface > Groundwater > Cave microbial mat | place...
GTGCAAATGTTCGCGCCGCGAAATCGCTCGATCACTGCGTCGCCGCGAAATAGCCCGAAGCCGTTCTCGAAATCGGCGAGCATCGTTGGCGTATCAACGAATGTGCTAGTTTCATGTGAAATCCCGCTGATGGCGACGCGCATGGAAGGTCTCCTTATGCCGTTGGATGCCGCGAAAGGTTACAGGCTTGCAAGTAGAGGGGGAAGGCGCACAATCAACGCCGCGAACTTCGCGCGTAAAACTTGGAGGAATCATCAATGGCACCTGCCTCGCCACTCATTCTCGCTGGTCTTTTCGTGATTGCGTCGGCCGCTATTCCTGTAGCGCGCGACGACTCGCCGCCGATCGTTGCCGTCGAAGGCCAGCCGCTCGCGGCGAACGCGAAACGGCTCGTCGAGGCGCTCGAATTTCTCGGCACGCCGCTGCCTGACGAATCGGCCAGAGCTGTGGCCGACGCGGCGGCAATTCGCGACGCCGAGAAGTTGCAGCGGCTGATCGATCCGAACGTGCTGTTCGTCGTGTCGATCAATCCCGAATCGCGCGTGAAGGTTGCTCGCGGGCCGGCACGAGCGACGCTGCAGCAGGCCGGGTTCACGCCCGTGTTCGTCAAGGTCATCAACCTCAGCACGGTAACGAAGCAACTGAACGTCACCAGCCCGCAGTCCGGCCCGGTCTACGCGGGCGTCGCGGAACTGAGCATGAAACGGCAAGATCAGATGAAACTTCGCGAGAACGAAAACGTCCGCGGCGACTCCGACCGGTACTTGCACGTCGAAATGTTCGCGAACCCGCCGATGACTCAAACGCTGAGCGGCCTTGAAGTCGAGTACGCGATCGCGCTAATTTACTCCAGCGAGTCGGGAAAGCGCGAGGCGACGATCGGCTTCGACGTGGGCGGCGGCACGCAAGGCCTCGGCTTTCGCGGCGAGGTGCCCGTCTTGTTCGACGTGCGGCCGGCGGTGCCGGTGAAGTTGGAAATTCTTGACCACGACGGAACGCCGACCGCCGCGCGGCTCGTGTTTAAGGACAAGCTCGGCCATGTGTTCCCGCCGCAGCCGAAGCGGCTCGCGCCGGATTTCTTTTTTCAGCAGCAAATCTACCGGCAGGACGGCGACACCGTGCTGCTGCCGCCGGGCGAATTCACGATGCAGTCGAGCCGCGGGCCGGAGTATCGTGTGATCGAGAAAAAGGTGCGTGTCGTGCCTCCGAAGGAGCGACTCCCGCGCGTCGACGTGCAACTCAAACGTTGGGTCAACCCGACGGCGTTCGGATTTTACGGCGGTGATCACCACATTCACGGCGCGGGCTGTGCGCATTACACGAGTCCGACCGAAGGCGTCACGCCGCGCGACATGTTCCTGCAAGTGAAGGGCGAAGGGCTGAACGTCGGCTGCGTGCTCACGTGGGGACCATGCTTTGATTTTCAGCGAAATTACTTCCGGCCGCACATTGATGAGGTCAGCGAGCCGCTGACGATCGTGAAATACGATCTCGAAATCAGCGGCTTTGGTTCGCAGTCACTTGGGCACGTGTGCCTGCTGAATTTGAAGGATCAGGAATTTCCTGGCTCGGAGGCGACGAAGACGAAGGGCTGGCCGACGTGGACCACGCCGGTGATGCGTTGGGCGAAGGAGCAAGGCGGCGTCACCGGTTACGCGCATTCGGCGAGCGGCCTGGAGATCGTGCCGGCGTCGGCCTCGAAGCGATTGATCGCCGCGCTCGATTCAAACAAAGACGGCGCGCTGAGCGGCGCCGAGACGGTCCGCGGACTTCTGACCGAGCCGTTTGAAACGATCGACACCGACCGCGACAAGGCGCTTTCCGAAAGCGAATTGGTTCAGAGCCACGACCGCGTCGCCGACCGGCTGCCGAACTTCGCCGTGCCGGAGATGAACGGCGTCGGCGCGATGGAGGTCTGCGTCTCGACCGCGCTCGGCGCGTGCGACTTCATCAGCGCGATGGACACGCCGCGCATCGCCGAATGGAACATGTGGTATCACATCTTGAATTGCGGCTTCCCGCTCAAGGTGTCGGGCGAGACCGATTTCCCTTGCATGTCGAGCACGCGCGTCGGCCAGGGCCGCGTGTACGTGCAACTCGGCAAGCTCGATCGCATCGACTACGCCGCATGGTGCGACGGTCTGCGCCGCGGCCGGTCGTACGCCTCCGACGGCTACGCCCACGCGCTCGAATTCACCGTGAACGGCCAGTCGCCCGGCTTCGACGACGTGCGGCTCGCCGCGCCGGGCAACGTCGAAGTCCGCGCGAAGGTCGCGTTCGCGCCGGAGACGCCGCTCTCCGTCGCCCACGGAGAACTCGTCCCGCCGAGCGGCCGACGTGCGATCGGCGACACGGTGCTGCTCCACGGTTCTCGGCCGGACGCACGGGCGAAAGGCGGCATGCGTCTCGTCGAACTCATCGTCAACGGCCGCCCCGTCGCCGCGCAAGAAGTGCCATCCGACGGCGAGCCGCACGATCTCCAATTCACCGTCGCGATCGACCGAAGCAGTTGGGTCGCCCTGCGCCAGTTCCCGCAACTGCACACCAACCCTGTGAGCGTCCTCGTCGCCGGCAAGCCCATCCGCACTTCACGCGACAGTGCCCGCTGGTGCATCGCCACGATCGAGCAGCTCTGGCGCGCACGTAGCCGGACGATCGCGGCCGCCGAACGCGACGAGGCAAGTGCGACCTTTGAAGAGGCCATCGAAATCTATCGTCGCATCGTAAACGAGTCGCCGGGTGCGGCGAACTGAGTTCATGTCATGAAAGAAGCGGAAGCTCACGCAGAGGCGCAGGGCTCGCAGAGTCAGAAGTCGAACTGATGATTTTGGAGGAGTAACAAGTGACGAGAATCTTGGTCGCTCTTGTGACGGCCATGGTCGTGAGCCTGGCTGTGGTCGCTTCGTCGCCGAGTCGCACGCGTGCACCGGCAGGACAGCTTGGCCAGCCGATTCGTGCGTTCGGTGCGATTCATCCGCGGATCGCGCGGCGCGGCGATGCGATTGTGTTTTCATACCAGGGGGCGATCTGGCGACTGCCGCGCGAGGGGGGTGTGATGAAACGGCTGACGCGCGGGGCCGGGTTCGACTTGGAGCCGGCGTGGTCGCCGGATGGGAAGCGGATCGCATTCATCAACTCGCAGAATTTTTTCGGCGGAGAGCTGCGAATCGTCAACGCGGAGGACGGCTCGGCGGTCGAAGTCCCCGCGAAAGTGCAGGCGCAGGGCAAGCTCCATTTTGATCCGAGCGGCAGCCGCGTGCTCGGGAGTTTTTCGGTGCCGGGCAAACCGGGCGGCGAGGCGCTGGCGTGGTTCGACTTGAAATCGGGCGACGTGACGCCGGTCACTGACCCGCCGCAGCCTGCGCGACGATCGGCACTGTCGCACGACGGCAAGTGGATCGCGTTCGCGACGCACCTCGACGTGCCCGGCCAGCAGTCGGGCAACGACGGGCCGCAGGCCGACATTTGGAGAGTGTCGGCCAGCGGCGAAAAGCCGGAGAAGATCGTGCGCTGGCCGTCGCGCGTGTACGACGCGTGCTGGTCGGGCGATGGCGAGTCGCTGATCGTCACGACCGATCTCGGCGGCGCGCTTTACGACCTCTGGCAAGTACCGCTCGCCGATTCGCTGCGCGAGGCACGCAAACTCACTTACGGCCAGGCTGACGAGGATCGGCCGTCGCTGTCGCGCGACGGTCGCTGGCTCGTGTACACGGACAATCGCGACGGCTGTACGACGCTCGTCACTCGCGACCTGACGACGGGCGACGAACGGCCCGTCGCGGTCACGCACGCGGACTTCGTAGCGCCGACCGGCCGGCTGATCGTTCGCACGTCGGACTCGGCGAGCGGCGAACCGGTCGTCGCGCGACTGACGATTCCGCAATCCGGCGAGTCGGGCGGAAAATTTCACGCGCCGCCAGGTGCGCTCTATCGCATCGAGCGATCGAACGGCCACTTCTACTGCCGCGGCTCGGCTGAACTGAAGCTGCCGGCCGGCGAGTACGTCGTCCGAGCGAGCCGTGGGCCGGAGTACGAGGTGACTCAACAGAAAGTCCGCGTCGATGCGGAGAAGACCGCGGAACTCAATGTCGCGATGAAACGCTGGGTGGACGCCGCGTCGCTCAAACTCTACTCCGGCGAAAACCACATCCACGCGAATTACGGTTACGGCGAGTGGTTCAACACGCCGCAGTCGATGCTCGATCAGTGCGAGGGCGAAGATCTGAATGTGTGCAATTTCATGGTCGCGAATTCCGACACGGACGGCGTGTTCGACCGGCCGTTCTTCCGCGGCGGGCCGGACCCGCTGTCCACGCCGCGCACGGTGCTCTATTGGAACCAGGAATTCCGCGCGACGCATTGGGGCCATATGACGCTCGTGAATTTGCGGCAACTCGTCGAGCCGATCTTCACCGGTTTCAAGGACACGACGAATCCGTGGGACGTGCCGACGAACTCCGACATCGCCGACCGCACGCACTTGCAGAAGGGCGGACTCGTCAATTACACGCACGTGGCGCAGAACGCCGCCGACCCGTACGTCGGCGCGTACACCGGCAAGGGCATGCCGGTGGACGTGGCGCTCGGCAAGATCGACACAGTGGACATCAACAACAGTTACGCCGGCAGCGTGCCGCTCTGGTATCGGCTGTTGAACTGCGGCTTCCGGTTGCCGGCCTCCGCGGGCACCGATTGTTTTCTCAATCGCATTCGTAGCCGGCTGCCCGGCTCCGACCGCGCGTACGTGCGAATTAACGACGAGTTCTCGTACTCGGCCTGGATCGAGGGCTTGCGCGCCGGCCGGTCGTTCGTCACGAACGGGCCAATGGCCGAGGTCGTCGTGGACGGGCGGCTGCGCCCTGGCGACATTCTCGAACTCGCCGCGCCGCGCGAAGCCACGGTCGTCGGCAAGGCGTGGTCGCAGTTCGCGCTGGACAAAATCGAACTCGTGTACAACGGCCGCGTGGTGGCAACGGCGAAGCCGGACGAAAAAGGCGTGTTCGAGCGGAACATCATGTTTGACGCGAGCGGCTGGATCGCATTGCGGGCGTCCGGGCCACCGCACGCGGACAGTCCGGCTGGAGCGAGCTACGTCCACACGGGTCCTGTATATATTAGTGTTAGAGACCGGCCCTGCCCGGCACGTGCCGACGCCGAGTTTTTCCTGGCCTGGATCGACCGGCTTGCCGCGGCGGTCCGCGAACGCGACTGCATTCTGAATCCGGAACTCAAGGCCCACGTCGAATCGCAACTCGACGCGGCCCGCGCGGTGTATCGCAAGATTGCCGAACGGTGAATCGGGCTAACAGGAGAATGGTGGACAGCAAAATGGGCGCATGTTTCTGTCCGCCATCTTGCTGTTTGCTGATTGTTGAGACGGAGCCGACTGATGGATGAACTGAAGAAGACTGTGCGTTGGGGAATCCTGAGCACAGCGAAAATTGGAACCAAAGTGTGTCGAGCGATTCGCCGCGCGGCGGGGACCGAAATCGTCTCGGTTGCCAGCCGCACGCAAGAGCGCGCGGAAGCCTGGGCGAAAGATCACGACGTGCCGCGCGCCGTTGGCAGCTATCAGGAATTGCTCGACGATCCGTCGATCGACGCGGTGTACATTCCGCTGCCGCCGTCGATGCATTTCGAATGGACGATCCGCGCGGCGGAGCGCGGCAAGCACGTGCTTTGCGAGAAACCGCTCGCGCGAAACGCCGCGGAGGCAACGCAGATGGCCGCGGCGTGCCAGCAACTCGGCGTGCAACTGATGGACGGCGTGATGTGGGTACACCACGACCGCACGGCCGCGATGCGGCAGCAACTCAACTCCGGCTCACTCGGCCGACTGCGCCGAGTCACCGCCGGGTTCTCGTTCAACTGGGACGAAATTCCAGCCGAGAACATTCGCCTCAAACCGGAGTTGGCCGGCGGCGCGCTCGGCGATCTCGGCTATTATTGCGTCCGCGCGATCTGGTGGACGTTCGGCGAACTGCCCGAGCGTGTTTTTGCGACCGCGCGATACTTCAACGACGTCGAAATGAACTTGTCGGCGCTGCTTTGGTTTCGCGACGGCCGCATGGCGTCATTCGACTGCGGCTTCGACACGACGTATCGCAAGTGGTTCGAGATCGCCGGCACGCACGGGTCGCTCGTTTGCGACGATTTCGTGGTGCCGTGGAGCGAAGATAAGGCTCGTTTCTGGCTGCACGACGAAGCCGGCAAAAACTCGGAGCACGTCACGCCCGGCTGCGTGCAAGAGGTCCGCATGATCGAGAACTTCTGCGACGCGGTCCGCAGCGGCAATCTCGACGACCGCTGGCCGGCCGACGCGATCACGACAACTCGCATCTGCGATGCTCTCGCCGAATCAGCTCGAAGCGGACGAGTGATCGACGTGAGCCTGTAGTCTCAGTCGTCCGCAAACTCCGTCGTCACTTACTAACGCCTCCCACTCCCCAAACGGTATCACTGCAAACGCCGAGACGACAGACGACGGCGTAACGCGTTGACCGCGTCAGCGCGGCAGGTCAGAATCCCGGTGCCGCCCCGTGTCCCGATTAGGAGTTGCCTGCCATGCGAACCCTCCGCGCGGGCTTAAACGTTGTTACGCCGGCTTCGCTGATTTGTCTCGTTTGCGCTTCATTGGCCGCTGGTCTCACTGGACTGGCGGTGGCGAATACTTCGCTTCACGGAATGCCATTGCCAAGCGTCGCGCGGCGCGGCGAGATCTCCGAACGACTCAAGCCATTCTTCGCGCCACCGCCGGAGTTCAAAGATGATTTCGGAAAGTACGCGTCGCCGCTTGAGTTTGCCGGCGGCCGCGTGGTCAAAACCGCGAGCGACTGGCCGGCGCGGCGAGCGGAGATTCTCGCCGACTGGCACAGGATGATGGGCCCGTGGCCGGAGCTGATTGAAAAGCCGGAGATGAAGATTCTCGAAACGGAGCGCCGCGAGAACTTCACGCAGCAGCGAGTACACGTCGAGATTTCCAAGGGCGGGCGGTTTGCCGACGGGTATTTGCTCGTGCCGGACGGGCCGGGGCCGTTCCCCGCCGTGCTCGTGCCGTTTTACGAGGCGCGGACCAGCATCGGACTGGGCGAACGCGGCAAGGGGACGCACGATTACGGGCTGCAACTCGCCCGGCGCGGATTCGTGACGCTGTCGATCGGCACGCCCGGCTCGATCGAACATTCCACGAAGGACACGCGGCAATTGCTCGTCGATGCCGGCGAGGAGCAGGACTGGCAGCCGCTGTCATTTTTGGCGTACGCGGCCGCGAACTGCCACACCGTGCTGGCAAACCTGCCGCGCGTGGACCGCGAACGGATCGGCGTCATCGGCCTTTCGTACGGCGGCAAGTGGTCGATGTTCGCGTCGTGCCTCTACGAGAAGTTTGCGTGCGCCGTGTGGTCCGATCCGGGCATCGTGTTCAATGAATCGAACGCCAACGTGAATTATTGGGAGCCGTGGTATCTGGGCTACGAGCGCGGCACGCGGCGGCCGGCGGGCGTTCCGAACGCGGAGCGGCCGCGCACCGGTCTGTACAAACGGTTGATCGAGTCGGGCCGAGACCTGAACGAACTGCACGCGTTAATCTGTCCGCGGCCTGTGCTCGTCTCGGGCGGCACCGAAGACCCGCCGCAGAATTGGCGGGCACTGAATCGCATCGCGCAAGTGAACCGACTGCTGGGCCACGAGAATCGCGTTGCCCTGATCGCGCGCAAGACGCACGTGCCCACGCCGGAAGCGCTCGAACTCGAACTGCTGTTCCTCGAACACTTCCTGAAGCCCGCCGCCGCGCCGCCGCGCAAATAGTAAGGGACTCGTGCGCGAGTGGCTTGTGCTCGGACCGATTGCGTCGGCGACTCGTGAAGGAATTTGACTCGGATCCGCATCGCGCGGCGGCACACGAGCCGGCTACTGCTCGCCAAGTTCGGCGATCTGAATATTCTTGAATTCCAGGTCGCTCCCCGGGTCGTGGGCCTGCAACTGGATCGTGCCGGGCTTCGTGCGCAGGCCCTGCCGCGGATTGTCGTGCGGCGCGCGCGTATCGGTCCAGTCGGTGAGTTGATGGCCGTTGACCCACGTGGCGACGTGCGGACCGTGCGCGACGACGGTCATCTTGTAGAACTGGTGGTCGCGGCTGACGAGTCGCCGGGCCGATTGACGGTCGTCGATCGCACCGGAGCTATGGTGTGCGGGCCGGCCGGGGTCGCCGTTTTCGGCGCGGTTGTAAATCTGAGCCTCGTAGCCATTCATGAAGTCGCCGGGAATCGAGCGGAAGAACAGGCCGCCGTTCGCATGTCGCACGCGAGTGCGAATGTCGAGTTGCAGTACGAGATCGCCGAACGGGCGGGCGTGGTATTCCATCGCGCCCGGTCCACCGACGGCCCGCAGCGCGCCGCCGGCGACAGTCCACGTGGGCCGCTTGTCATCGGGAATTTGGACGCGGTCAATGCGCTTCCAGCCGTCGAGTTTGATTCCGTCGAAGATCGTTGTGAGCCCAACTGGCCGCACGGAGAGCGAACGCAGGCGCACGCCGTCGCCCAGCTTGATATCGCCGCGGCGGCCCAAGTCGGCGAGCGTGAACTCGCCCGCGGGCACGTCAAGTTTTCGGCCGCCCACGGTGAGCCGGCCGCCGTCGGCAATGTCGGCTCGCAATGCCATCCGGCTGAATTCGGTCGTTGTGGTGCCGCCTGCGAGACAGCCGTCGTCCACGCGCGAGCCACTCCAGCCAAACGTCGTCTCGCCGTCGAACAGGCTGATCCAACCATCTTCCGCATCGCGAGCCGACAGTGCGTGGCCGTGTTCCGCCTGGCCGTATTCCGGCCGATCGCGTCCGATCGCGGGAACAGCGATCATGTCGAGCGTGAGCGATCTGCCGGGTCGGCCGACTCCCGCGACCATCGCCTTCGACGCCGACGGCGGCCGAGCGGGATCATAAAACTCAGGCCGCAGTTCATTCAGCTTCGTGCTCGCCGCATCGGTTGCAACGTAGTACGTCGCCTTGGCGAGGTGCCGCAAGTCGCTGCCAGTTCGTTCCAGCAATCCGCGCAGCGACTCAAAAATTTCGCGCGTCTCGCCGGCAGCGTCCTGCGAGTTCACACCGTAGAGGCCAGAAACGTAAATTGTCCGGCTGTGATTGATTCGCGCGACGCGGCTAAAGACGGGTGACGCCGTCATACCGGGCGGCGTCAAGAATTCGACCGGATCACCCGATCGGTCGCGCCCGCCCCACGCGACGAGTTCAATCTCGATCGGCAGCGACGATTCCCACTCGACGAACGCAAGCGGCGGCACCGGCTGGTTTCCGAAAAACTTCGCCAGTTCGCTACGGACCTCGGCCACGTCGGACATCGGTTTCAGAAATGCCTTGAGCTGCACGACATCGGTCTCGCGCATGCTGAGGAATTTGAGCGTCGCTCGCAGGCTTTCGATCGTTCGCCGCGTCGCTTCGGCGAGCGTCGCTCCTTTTTCGGCCTGCCCGGCAACGTAGACACGAGTGCCTTGTGGCATCACTGCCGCGTGGCTGGTCCCGGCGTCGAACAGCTTCGCCGCGCGAACTTGTTTCACCGCTCGACCGGGGTCCAGCGCGCTAACGGCGACCGCATCGATCGCCACGAGCGCGTTCGGATGCGGCAGCCGGGTCACGACAAACGCGACCGCCGGCCGGCTCTCATGCGGTAGCCGCTCGGCCAGCACGTGCTCGAGCTGTTCGACTGCACCGGCCTCTGAAACGTACACGTTGAGCTTGACGAGTTTTTCAAGGCCCGACTGGGCTTCGGCGAGCGCCGCGGCCAGTTGGTCAAGTACCGATGAAACCTGTACGCGGATTTTTCCGGCTCCGGCGATTTCTCCCTTCGCGTCGAGCGCCATGAACTGCGTCGTGTGCACCAGCGGCACATCGTTCACCATGACCGCTCGCGAACTGCCTGTTTGTTCGCCCGGATCGACATATCGAAGATCGGCTGGCGGCTCGACCGCTTCGGCGGCCACGGCCGTCACGAGGAACACACCGATGGCGAGCGACAATCGTGAGGTCATGGGCGAACTCCTGCTCGGTTCGCGAACGGGTCAATCGTTCGGGGAGCAAAACCGCAAGGCGGTCAACGCGTAGGTCTGGGCGACGCGGACAAGTTCAGCGACCGGGACACGTTCATTGAGCGTGTGGGCCCCCTTGGCGTCGGGGCCGTGGGTGATCGCCGGGATCTTGGCGTGGGCAACGAAGGCGTTGCCGTCATCGACGAACGGCTTGGCGCCGATCGGCAACGGTTTGCCGGCGATGGTTTCGTACGATGACTGAAACGCGGCGACGAGCGGATCGCGCGGGTCGATCTCGAAGGCATCGCGGCGGACGTGGAATTCGCTGTCGATCTGCGTGCGGGTTTCGGCTGCGACCTCACTCAATATTCGCTTGTACTGCTCGCCGACCTCGCCGGCCGGCTCGTGTGCGAGCCATCGCCGAGTTCCTTCAATGCGGCACTCGGTTGGCGACTGGTTGAAGATTTCGCCGGCCGCGAATTTGCCGACAAAGATCGTGCCCGGTCCGGCGATCGGGTGTGGCCGCGTGGCGAGTTCGGTGTTGAGTTGCTTGAATCGAGCGACGAGTTCGCAGCCGGCGGCGATCACGTCGGGCGTGTCCGCAGGCCGGAAGACCTCGTGAACCGGCTCGCCGTCGCGACGCACGCGAATTTCGAGGATGGCCAGCCCGCGACCGACGACGGGCAGCCGATCGCTCAAATATTCGGGAAGCAGCACGCCGTCGCCGAAGATCCCCTGTTCGATCATCGCGTAGAGCTGCCGGCAATCGCCCCACGGCCCCTCGTGGTGATCGTGCGCGGTGAGCAGCACGCGGCCGGCACGCAACAGACGCGAGTCGCGGAGCGCGCGAACGGCCTCGACCGCCGCGGCCAATCCACCTTTCATGTCCGACGCGCCGCTGCCCGTGAGCACGCCGTCTTCGACGCGTGGCGGGACGAACGGCAAGTGAACCGTGTCGAGATGCCCGTCAAACTGCAGCATCCGGCCCGGTCGTCCGCAATCGAGCCGCGCGACGACCGCCGGCGCCGACGGCCAATTCGCCTCCGGCCGTTCGACCGTGAAACCGTCGCGGTGCAGGATTTCCGCCAGCCGGTCGGCCACGCGGCCGGCGTCGCACGTCGGACTGGGAATCTCGATCAGCTTGAGCGCCGTGTCGAGCAGCCGGTCCGGCTGTACGGCAGATCGCACGTTACTCGCGGTCGTGTTGTCGATTTTCACTTGGCGGCCTCGAATGCGCGTTTTGCTTCGGTGGCAGTCAGGGCACGGTTGTAGACTTTGATTTCATCGATCTGGCCGGCGAAGTGCGTGCCTTTCACGACGTCCACGCCGCTTAACACGCTGCCGCTATTCGCCGCGGCGCGGTAAGTCGAACTCCGCTGTTCTTTGAGTTCGCCGTTTATGAAGAGTTTCATTTCTTTTCCGTCAAACGTGGCAACGAGATGGTTCCACTCTTTTGGTGTCATTGCGGTTTTGATCTGATTGCCTCCGTTGGAGATGTAGAACCAGACGCAGCCGTCGGTGTAGTAAGTGAGGCCCCACGCTTCGATGCCACGGCCGAAGAGGAGTGGCTCGCCGGCGGCGGGCGGGGCCTCGGGCCGAACCCATAGTTCGATCGAGAGGGCGGTCGTCAGGCGAAATGTGGCCGGGTCGCCGAAGTCGACAACGTCGTCGCGGCCGTCGAATTGGATCGCCTTGCCAGTCTTGCCCGCCACGCGGGTCGGGCCTTTGAGCGTGCCGTGATTCGTGCCGATCTTGTCGCGCGCGACCGTGCCGGTTTCTTCGTCGAAGTTGTAGTGCGCCGCGAGTCCGTCGGCAGGGCTGGCGGGTTTGTCCGATTTGCTCGCCGTCGAGTTTTTCGGCGGTTCAGTCGATTTCGATTTCTGCTGAGGCGCCGCAGCGACCTCGATCGCCGCCGGCAGCGTCAGACGATAAATGTCGAACCCGCCGTCGCGCATCGAGACGAACGCAAGCGATCGGCCGTCGGGATGCCAGGCCGGATGGTCGTCGAACGCGGGATTGCGCGTGACGTTTTCAAGCCGCGTCCCGTCGTGACGCATGACGTAGATTTCGTTGTTGCCGTCGCGGTTCGACGTGAATGCAAGCCACTGGCCATCGGGCGACCACTTCGGGTGGCAGTCTAGCGCGGCATGGTGCGTCACGCGCGTGAGTTCAGAACCGTCAGTTCGGACGGTGTATATCTCGCAGTTGCCGTCGCGATCGCTCGCAAACGCAACGCGCTCGCCATCGGGCGCCCACGCGGGCTGCATCGCGTACGTGCCGGCGAGTTGCGTGAGCTTTCGCTTGTTCTTGCCGTCGGCGTCGATCAGCCAGAGGATCGCACTCGTGGACGTGACGACAAGCTGCTTGCCGTCCGGCGACCAACTCGGTTGCTCGCCCACGTTGACGCCCGCGCCGGGCAAGAGCTTCCGCAAGTTCGAGGCCGCAAAGTTTTCCACGTCGGCGACGAACAAATCTTTCGCCGCGTTTCCCGTGTCGTTTCCGCCGCCGGTGACCGCAATCCGTTTCCCGTCCGGCGACCACGCGGCGTGCTCCTGAATCTGCACCTCGCGGTCGTGTGCCTCCAGCAGCCGCCGCTCGTCCGACCCGTCTGCCGCGACTATGCACAGCCCCATCAGCACCAGCCCGGCCGCCCGCCGGTTCGCGTAATGCCGCGAGAAGGTGATGTGGCTGCCGTCGGGTGCGTAGCTCAGAAAGAACTTCGGATGGTACGAATGCGTAAGTCGGACGACTGGGGTAGGTCCGGAATCACTGCTGGTGGCACCAGGTGCTTGTGCATCCCAGGAATCGCCGGCAACGAAGACAAGATACAATAGGCCAAAGCCCACAGCTCGGGCCTCCTTTACGCTATTTGGTTCGGGCACTCGCCAGCCGCCGCTTCTTTGACGAGGGCTTTGCGCGGCGTTTTTGGGCCAGCTCACGGCGTCGGCTCTTGGCGATGAACTGCTTGACCCTGCCGTCAAACCCGCCGTGTTTCTTGATAAGCGAATCACGAGCCTGATGCACGCGTTCGACGTTTTCATCGACAACTGGAACAGTGGCCTCCGAATCTACCGGTCGAGAGCGTGCGCGACGCGAACCTCGCGAGGTTGTCTTCTTGCCTACCCGTCGACGGCGGTCCAGTGCCTGCAGGTGCCGAAACCACCCATCGAAGCCGCCATGCTTCTTGATCAGGGCATCGGAGATCTGGCGAACACGTTCCACATTCTCATCAATTGCCTGCACGGTTTTTTCTCCGTAGGCTTTGTCCAAGCGAGATCTTAGCTATCGTTTCAGGCGACACCAGCAGAGGACAGCGTAAATCGCAACGTCGGCAAACGTCTTCAAGATGTTGCTGTGCCGTCACGTTCGCCAAATGAGCGTAATTCCAAGTTAACAGGTAATCCATTTCATGCACAGTCGCAACGGCCATCTGCAGCGCATCGCGAGGTTTGTTTTCGGGAACGACCTTGGCCTCCAATAGACGATCGGCAAACTGTCGCACGTCGCCGGTCAAGGGCAAGAATCTCAGGCGCCGGGCCATGGCGAGGGCTTGAGCCTGTCGCGGATACCATCCTCCGCGAAGCTCCTGCTCCGTGACACGGGACGCCCAAACATCGAGATGTTTGCTTTCATTGTCCCACCATACGCGCGTCGCAATTCGACGGGCTTGAGAAATAATGTTTGCCCCGTCGTACCAGTACGACGAAATCACTGCCGTGTCCAAATAGATGGTTGGTTGCGGCATGACAGGCAAGGCCCGTGACAGTGGAGCGCAGCAATTCTAGAACAGCTCGAACACCGGCTCGGCGTCGAGGCCGACGCCCATTTCGTTGAGGGCGATGCGATTGAGGCCGAGGGCTTCGAGCGTGGTGGCGATGATGTTTTGCGGATGGACGGGGCGGTCGTTGGGGGCGCCGCCGTCGCGGTCCGAGGAGCCGTAGACTTGACCGCCGCGGATACCGCCGCCGGCGAGCATCATCGAGTAGCCGAACGGCCAGTGCTCGCGGCCACCGAGGGAGCTGATTTGCGGGCTGCGGCCGAATTCACCCATCGCAAGAACGAGAGTAGAGTCGAGCAGGCCGCGGCGTTCGAGGTCGGCGAGGAGTGCCGGCACGGCGCGGTCGAAGATCGGGCAGTAACGCTCGTGCATGCGCTCGAACAGCCGGTAGTGCAGGTCCCAGCCGCCGTCGCCGCCTTGCTGTTCGTCTTCCGCGTCGCCGGACCAGTTGACTTGCACGAATGGCACGCCCGACTCGACGAGCCGCCGGGCGAGGATGCAACTCTGGCCGAACTGCGTGCGGCCGTAGCGGTCGCGCACGGCGGCCGGCTCGGACGTCAGATCGAGAGCTTTTTTCGCGGCGGGCGACGTGAGCATAGACATGGCTTGAGCGTTGAACTCATCGACGCGGCGAGTCGCGGATGTCGCCTCAAACTCGCGGTCCACGCGGTCGATTCTCGCAAGCAGTTGCTTGCGGTCGTCGAGACGTTTGACGTTCAAGTCCGCTTGCAGCGTGAACCCATCGGGCAATTTGAATCCGTCGCCGAGTGCATCGCCTTCGAATCGAAACGGATCGCGCGCGGCGCCGAGGATTCCCGCACCCTGGCCGCGCACGAACTCGCCGCTCACCTTCGACATCGGCCCGATCGCCAAAAACGGCGGCCACTCGCCCCGTAGGTCAGACACTCTTGTCTGACGTGACGGCCCGGCCTGAAAGCCAGCCGTGCCAGCCGGCTTGCTCTTGAGCCACGACACCAGCGAACCCATGCTCGGCCGCACCGTGCCCGGAAACGGCACCGCACCGGACGCCTTGGCACCGAATACGTGGCCCGTCAGCGCGACGGTGCCACCGACATTGTGGTCCTTCTGGTCGTGCCGCATGCTGCGAATCACGCAGTACTTTTCGGAAACGCCGGCGAGGCGCGGCAGCAATTCGCTGATGTGCAGACCCAGCGTGCGCGTTGGAATTGAACCGAACGGTCCGCGAATCTTCGCGGCCGCGTCTGGCTTCGGGTCCCATGTCTCATGATGACTCGGCCCGCCCCAGAGCCAGAGAAGAATCACGGAGCGGGCCCTACCGGCGCTCGCCGCCGTTGCCGCGTCGGCGCGGGCTGCAAGGAACCCCGGCAGCGAAAGCCCGAGCGAGCCGCACGCGCCGATCTGCAGCAACGACCGGCGCGTCACGCGCTGGCAGTCACGTGCCAGAAATCGGGCGACGTTCAGCATGCGGCCATCTCAATTCCAAGATTTCAGATTACCCAGCCAACTCCGCGATCGGCTTCGCGCCGTCGGGCAGCAGGAGCTGCGGGCGTCCGAACTGATCGGGGAACTGAACCGACAGGTCGATGTCGAGCACGTGAAAGATCGTGGCCATGAGGTCCTTCGGCATGATCGGCGTCGATTTCGGCACTTCGGCCTTCGCGGTCGATTCGCCGACGGCCTGTCCCATCTTGAGGCCGCCGCCCGCCAGCGCGAGCGTGCAGAGGGGTCCCCAGTGATCGCGGCCGCCGAACTGGTTGATGCGCGGTGTGCGGCCGAATTCGCCGGTGAGCACGAGCAGGATTTTCTTGGACAGCCCGCGCTGCGCCAGGTCTTCCAGGAAAACCGACACGGCGTGGTCCATTGGCGGACAGGATTGCTGAAGTTGCTTGTCGATCGAGAAGTTCGGCTGACCTTGCGCGCCGTGCATGTCCCAGCCTTGCGGGGCATTCGCGTAGTTCATTGTCACGAATCCCGCGCCGGCCTCGCAGAGCCGCCGCGCGAGCAGCAGTTGTTCGCCGAACCCTTTGCCGTAATGGTCGCGCAGCCGCGGGTCTTCGCGAGTAAGGTCGAACGCCTCTTTCGAGCGGCCGAGGATCAGACTGAACGCCTGGCCTTCAAACGCGTCGAGGCCGTTCATCTCACCCGTGCGATCGGCCGCGCGATCGGCCTGATCGAGCGCCTTGAGCAGCGACCGGCGGTCACCGAGCCGATCAACGCCCACGGCCAGATTCATGTTGTTCCGCGCCTCGCCGCCCGTGTCGAACGGGGCGTTGGCCGGTCCGAGGAATTGCGGACCGTCGGCGTAGAGTCCGGAGAGCCGCACATACGTCGGCATGCCGGTGATCGGATGGTTGGTGCCGCGGACCTTGGCCGTGATCGAGCCGAACGACGGTTTGATCGGCGGCAGTCCCGCGTCGGCTGGCGGATGATCGGTGCCGGTCATCACAAAGTGCGTGCCGCCCGCGTGACCGGAATTACCGTGGGCGAACGATCGCACGAATGCCATGCGATGCGCCTGAGCGGCCATTTTCGGGAAGAGGCCGCCGATCGTCAGGCCGGGCACGCTCGACGTCGCCTCGCCGACCGCGCTGCGAAATTCGGACGGCGCGTCCATCTTCGGATCGAACGTTTCGATGTGCGTCGCGCCGCCGCCGAGCCAAATCCAGATCACCGAGGTGTCTTGCACGGATCGGCCGGCCGACGCGGCCTGTGCTCGCGCTCGCAGCAGGCCGGATAGGGTCAGGCCCGTCATTCCCAACGTGCCGACTTTCAAGAAGTCTCGACGGCTCGTACCTTCACAGTCGCTCGCGAGTCGTTTGCCCCAAAGGTTGAGCATGGCAGCGGTCCTTTCTCTCAAGGGTCACGCGGGTTTCTACGGTTCAACTCCATCCAAACCGCACGATGCATCTTATCGTTGCCCCTGCATTCGCAACAGTTCATCTGCCCAGGCCGCATCGGCAGGATCGAGCGGCGGCAGACTCGTCATTTCAACTCCTGCGTCAAGCCAACATCTCCTGCACAACCTCGCCGTCCACCAGCGGCAGCGGCCGGCCGATGCGATCGGTCAGTGTCGTGTGGTGGTCGATGCCCATCAAGTGATAGATCGTCGCGAGGATGTCCTTCGGCGAGACCGGCCGCTCAACTGGCGCGGCGGCCCATTTGTCGGACTTGCCGATGACGTTGCCGCGCGCGATGCCACCGCCCGCGAACCACTGCGAGTAACATTGCGACCAGTGATCGCGCCCGCCGCCCACCGACTTGTTTAGTTTCGGCGTGCGACCGTGCTCGCTCATGCACAGCACCAGCGTCTCATCCAGCATGCCGCGCCGTTCCAGATCGAGCACCAGTCCGGCGAACGCTTGATCGAGCCCCGGCAGCAACTCGTTTTTCATCTTCGGATAATGGTCCCAGTGCGTGTCCCAGGCCGAGCCGGCGAGTCCGTACTCGTCCCAGATCACCGTGACCACTTTTGAACCGGCCTCGACGAGCCGCCGGGCCGCCAGTGCCGATTGCCCGAACAGCGTCATGCCGTACGATTCGCGCACCGGCGCCAGCTCGCGCTGAATATCGAGCGCCGTGCGGACCTTTTCCGAACTGATCAGCGAAAACGCCATGTCGCGATAGCGGTCGAGGCTCTGACCGGCGTTTGATTGATCGAAGTCGCGCCGCGCCTGGTCGAATTGTTCGACGAGTGACCGGCGGGTGTTCAGCCGGTCGAGTGTCAAGTCAGTCTGGAGTTGCGTCGCGCCGGGCAACAAGAATCGGCTCTCCGGCGTAATGCCGAGGTACGGCTCTTTGAATTCCTCTTTTTTGTCCTGCAGCGTTTTGTACATCGTCCGAGTGGCTTCGCCCTCGAACTCGGTCCAGACCGGGTTGTACGCACCGCCGAGGAATGCGGCGTACGGCCCCGCGCGCGGCACCTCGCCGATTCGTCGGCTGGAAAAATGCCACGGCAGCGCAATGTTCCGCGGCACGTCGCGCGCGCGCCGCGCGGCCGGCGGTTTTTCCGCGTCCGCCTTCTGATCGAGATAGTCAATCACCGAGCCGAAGAACGGCCAGTGCCGCGGATCGTGCGGGCTCAGTTCCATCGCGACTTCGATCGTCGGAACGCCCGTCGTCGCGTACGCCACGCCGTGGATCGGGTACGGATGCGTGATCGACCGCACGACCGTTGTGCGATCCATCATCTTGGCCATGTTCGGCAAGAGTTCGCAGACCTGCAGTCCCGGCAGGCTCGACGCGATCGGCTTCATCTCGCCTTTGATCTCGTCCGGCGCGTCGGGCTTCATGTCAATGGTTTCAAGTTGGCTGGGCGAGCCGTACAGATAGAGCAGAATGCACGATTTGGCCCGGCCGAAACTAGTCGGTCGCGTCGCGTTCGTGGCGGCCGCGGCATCCGTGAGCCGGAGAATGTCGCCGAGTCCGAGACCGAAAATGCCGAGACTGCCGGCGGCGAGCATCTCGCGCCGCGTCAGGCCGGTACACAGTCTTTTCGGAGATCCAAGGACTCGCAGCATCGCAGAGTTCCTCAGTAAATCAATCGGCAGGCCGGTCTCTGTCCGCGCTCAGCTTTGATTCGGTTCAGGCGGGTCTGTCCTGACTGCACAGCTTAAACAGGGAGCCGACTTAAGGCAAACCCTTCTTAAAGATTGTTGGTAATATTTTCGTGGCTTCCCCGGCGAACGCCTTACGGAACCGAATCGCCGCAACGTCATTTCGGTCTGTGGATCCGTGAGGATTTTGCCAAGCTGCGAATCTTACATAACCGGTTCGCCGGCTGCCTGAGCGGAGGCGGTGAAGCGTCCGCCGAGGTCGCGGATTTTCTGGAAACCTTCATCCAGATTTCGCCGCGCGGCGCGAAGTCCGACGAGCGCCGCTTCGTAGGTCTTGACTTGCAATTCCAATTCGCCCGCCGCCGGTGTGCCGACCAGCGAGCGAGACAGTTCGCGGATCGCCGCGCCCAGTTCCTGTTCGAGCGCTCGGGTGATTTCGTTGCAGTACGTTTCTTGTTTTTGGCAGACATCGCGCAACGATTCCATCGCCTCAGCTCGCTCGACGATATTCGCGAAGCCGTGCGTCGGCTCGCTGAAGCCGTCGCGACCTGGCGCTTCGGTGACGACTGGAGCGCCGGTAACGCGCGGCGTCGGCGTCGCGGCCGCCAGCGCCTGTTGGGCACTATGTAGACCCTGGAGCGCCTTCTCGAAATTCGGCCGCATCGACAGGGCCTGCTGATACGCGGCGATCGCCTCCGGGAATCGTTCAGCCTCCAGCAGCAAGTTTCCCAGGTTGAGAAACGCGTCCGCCATGCGCGGGTTAAGGCGCGTGGCCTCGCGGTATGCCTGAATGGCCAGGTCCGCCATGCCCTTTTGGCGATACGCGATGCCGAGGTTGTAGTATCCCTCGGCCCGGCGCGGATCGAGTTGCAGACCTTTGCGCAGCGACGCAATGGCCTCTTCTTGCTGCCCGAGACGGTTGTAGAGTGCTCCGAGATTAATGAACGCCGTGGCCCGCAACGGATCGAGTCGCGTGACCTCCTTGAAATGCTTCATCGCCGCGTCAAAATCGCTGAGCAGGTAGCAGCACGTCGCCAAACCGTAGTGTGCGTCGGGCGATTGCGGCGACAGCGCGACCGCTTTTGCATAAAGCGTACGGCCGTCTTTGTAGTTTCCCGCGCCGACGGCCGCGCGTGCCTGCGTACAGATCTCGTCAAAGCCGGCATTCGACATTAGCGTGCTCTGTTGTGCTTGGTCACACCGGTCGGCCTGCGATCGTTCAGATACGGCCACACCGCGCCAGACGTTTCACAGATGCGCGTCATTGGCTTTGACACCCGCTCCGCGCGTCTGGTTCCGTCATCCAACGAAATGAACCACCGCGAACTCGCCCCGCAAGGCCGCTGCAGCCGTGCCGCCACTGGCATCCGACTCCGCAAAGAGCCAGATTATACCGCACGTCAAAGTGCCGGTGCAATCATCTGACAGACGCGCCGGTTCCGAGTGCTTCAAACTCGCTCGAACAAAAAGGGGAGACCTGCTCGCGGGCATGCCTCCCCGATTGACTCGCAAGGATGCGATCGGTTTCGACTTACACCAATTCCCCGATCAGCCGGCCACTGTTGTTGACCTGGATTGGCCGGCCATCGGGCGTCGTATTGTAGGATTCGAGGTCGATTCCCAGCGCGTGGTAGATTGTTGCGGCGACGTCGGGCACGAAGATCGGCGCATCCTTCGGGGCCTCGGCGTACTCGTTACTCGAGCCGACGATGACGCCACGCTTGATTCCGCCGCCGCCCATGCACACCGCGGTCGATTGGCCCCAATGGTCGCGGCCAGCGGACGGGTTCACCTTCGGTGTGCGGCCGAAGTCGCCCATCCAGACGACGAGCGTCTTGTCGAGCATGCCGCGTGCGTGCAGATCCTTCAGCAACGCCGCATAACCTTGATCGAGTCGCGGCAGCAGCCGGTCCTTCAAGCTCTTGAAATTGTTCTGGTGCGTGTCCCAGCCGCCGTCCGTCACCGTAACGAATCGCACGCCCGCCTCAATCAGTCGCCGCGCGAGCAGGCACGACTGGCCGAGTGAGTTCATGCCGTATTCGTCGCGCGTCTTCTGGTCTTCGTCGCCGAGTGCGAACGCCTTCTTCGCGCGTTCCGACGTGATCAGACCGTAGGCCAACTCCTGATACTTGTCCATCGTGTCGATCGCGCCGGACTGGCCTTCGAGTTTCTTCTGCCACTTGTTGACCGATTCGAGCATCGTGACGCGGCGGCTCACCCGGCCCAGATCAATGCCCTCGGCGAGCGACAGACCCTGCACGCGGAAATCCTTGTTGCTCGGATCGCCGCCGATTTCAAACGGGTTGTAAACCGGTCCGATGAACCCGGCCAGCCCGCCGTTGAATCGCCGGTCGATGCTCGTGCCGAGCTGCACGAACGGCGGCATGCCGTGCCGATAGCCGCGCTCCTTCGCGACCACCGAACCGTACGTCGGATACGTGATCGCCGGATTGAATCGGTAGCCCGACATCATGAAATGGTCCGACGTGCCGTGACTCGAATCAGGCGACGTGAGCGACCGCAGCACGGACGTCTTGTCGAGTTGCTGCGCCAGTTTCGGCAAGCACTCGCTAAGTTGCACGCCGGGCAAGCAGGTCGGGATCGCCTTGAACTCGCCGCGGATTTCGACCGGCGCGTCCGGCTTCGGATCCATCGTGTCGATGTGGCTCGGTCCGCCCTGCATCCACATCAAAATGCAACTGACGTCGTCCTTCTTCGGATCGACGCCGCCGAGTGCCCGCCGCTTGAGCAACTCCGGCAACGTCAGCCCCAGCGCCCCGATCGCTCCGACCCGTAAGAACTCGCGGCGGCTCGCAAATTGGCAATTGCGATCACTCCCGTTGAAGAAACCTAACATCGTTGAATCCTCCAGTTCTGGACTCTTCGTGTTCCGAGTTCGGCGGGCGAGATTCAGGCGGGTTCCACCCAGGCAGGCGAATAACCACTCGATCGGCGAGCGGCCATTCGCTCGTGATGATAATCGGAACTTGACGTTGCTGCCATACAGATTTTTGCGTAAAGGCCGAGCAGCGGTGTGCGACGCACTTTCCCCGTTCGGTTGGATACAGTGCCACGTGAAATCAATTCACCGCATCGTTCTCCGGCGGCGCGGCGGCCGATGATTCGCGCAGTCGCCAATTCCGCACCTTGAGCAGGCTGATGCCGAGACCGGCCAAGAATGACCCGGCACTGCCCAGCAACAGCAACGCGCCGGTGGAATTGAGCAGCCGGCGCAGCACGCTCACGGCCGCCAGCCCTACGTGGCCCAGCCAGCAGGCCGTCAACAGACTCGCTGCGAAGAATTGAAGACGGCCACGCAGCGTGAACCAGTAGCTCCACGAAACGACGGTCAGCGTCGCGAGATAAGCCAGCAGCAAGTCGCGCGGCAGCACGGCGATCAGACGGGAATTGGTCAGGCTCAGGACGCCCACGGCCGCCAGGCCCAACGTGCCGAGTTGACGCAGGAACCGCGCGAACGCATCGTCGAACACGATGCCCAACATCAGCACCGTGCCGAGCAGCAAGTGTACAGGGACCAGTCCGGCGTGAGCGATGAACGGCGTGTCAAAAAATGCGATCGTGAGCGTCACTACCGCGCCGCTCACCGCCAGAAACCAGCGCGCCGAATGCAGCGGACGCAATATCGCCAGCACACACAGCCAGACCGTTGCGACGCCGAGCGGCTCCGCGGCCGGAAACCGAATCGAGTGCACGTCGAGCGTCCGCGGTCCAAGCACGGAGCCGAGCACGAGCATCGCCACGACGCCGATTTCGGCGAGCCGCGCGCCGCGCAGCCATGCGTACAAATAGAAGATTACCACGCCCCACCACGTCACCACGACGGGCGAGCCGGCCCGCGCCATGAATACCGTGAGAACATGCTCGAACGCCGCACTGTGCCGCGCGCCCGGCAGCGACAGCCACACCAGCGCCAACGGCACCGACAAACTGAATCGCTCCACGCCGATCGAACCCACCGAGCGAGCCAGTTCAAACACGACCACCACCACGCTCAACAAGAACGGCATCAGAATATACGGCCCAAACCCGCTCGCGACGCCCGGAAACGGATGGAACGACAGACTCAAATAATACGAACGCAGCACGACGCCCACGCCGAGGAACGCGAACAGCGACCACGGATAGAGTGGCCAGCGCCATGGCGTGCCGTTGTCGGCCACGTACTCCGGCCCGCGCCAGATTGCCGGCAACAGCGACAGCGTGATCACCGCCGCCGCGGCCGGAAACAGCAAGACGCCCCACATCGTCCATTCCATCGCGCGATGCGGTGCGCCGTCGCCCCAATCGTCGAGTAAGTACATCAGCAGAATCGGATACAAGAAGTACAGGCCGAGCGCCGCGTAGAACGGCATCCGAAACAGACCCGGCAGCCGAATCCGTAACCCGCAGAGCAGCAGCTCGGACAGGCCAATCGAAAACGCCAGCCCGGTTGCCAGCACCTGCGTCATCGTCGTTGAACTCGTCAGCACCAGCTTGTCGAAACTGACCGACATCGCTGCGAACAGAATCACCAGCGTGAGCAGAATCGTCCGCGCGTCGTCCCACACCTGGCCGAGCCGAACGATCACGAGACTCGTGATGGCCAGCACGACCGCGTAGCCGCCGAGCACGGCGAGCAATTGCCAACTATTGAACGTGTCCGCCCGCGGGTGCGCCGCCGCCGCGTGATCGTAGAACTGAAAGTTGAGGCCCAGCAGGAT
>Ga0247727_10006461_pt1 | contig 23064 bp, 13 predicted proteins | sample WisWelCaveWW1625_FD_202498 | JGI IMG/M metagenome (GOLD analysis project Ga0247727, IMG submission 202498) | Biofilm microbial communities from Wishing Well Cave, Virginia, United States - WW16-25 | ecosystem: Environmental > Aquatic > Deep subsurface > Groundwater > Cave microbial mat | place...
CGACAGCCTCCTCGATATTGTCCGATACATCAGGCGCGACGACCCCGACGCCGCCCAGCGGTTCAGCAGAGCCGTGAAGTCCAAAACCGGCCGCTTGGCGTCATTCCCCGATTCCGGGCGCGTGGTTCCCGAGTTTCCCACCGCCGGCCTGCGCGAAATCGTGCTCGGCAACTACCGGATCATCTACCGCCATCTGCGGGATGAGAAATCGGTAGAAATTTTGACGGTCCGACACGGCGCGCGATTACTGGAACCATCACCCTTCACTGAGTAAGGACAGGGCCTCGACACAACTTGACGTCACCGCATCCCATTAGTGATAATGCGCTGCCCTGTTAGCTTGTATTCCCCCGGGATGCTTAGAAAAGTCATCCAACGCGGCCGCAGGGAGGCCGGCGACTGAGACGTACGTAATCTGCGTTGCAGGGGCGCACGGCGCGACGAATAAGGAGCGCCAGGTTTGTGCGCGCCGCCGAGTTGGTGAGGCGGCCGGAGCTAGACGGACGACCGAGAACAAAGTTGGGGGCTTTTCTAAGCATCCCGCAATGCCGAAGTGGCGGAATTGGCAGACGCACTAGATTCAGGGTCTAGCGGGGGCAACCCCGTCCGGGTTCAAGTCCCGGCTTCGGCACCATCATAGCCCAGTCATGCCCGCCTCCTCACCGGGGGATTCCCGTATGCTCTTTGGTTCCTGCACGATCAAAAAAGGCGTGACATTTAAAAATCGCCTTCTCCGGTCGTCTATGGGCGGCAGGACTTGCTACTACGATGGCACGGTCACTGGCGCGTGGCAGCGATTCGAAAAGCGTTTTGCGGAAGCTAACGTCGGCGGCATCATCTCTGCAACAATGACCGTGGATGACCGCCGATGGTCACCGCTGGAGTACCCCAAACTTACTGACAGGCGCTTCGTGGAACCACTGCGCCGAGGCATCAAAGCCGTTCAGGCTCATGGATGCAAATACATCATTCAACTCGGCGACCACGGTTCGCATACACAGATGAGCCTGTTCTCCCAAGGAGCAGACTCGAAATCCGCATCTTCCGGATTTGATGCCCTGTTCGGCTACCGCAATTACAGCAGCGAGATGACCGTCGCGGAAATAAAACGGACGGTTCAGAACTTCGCCAAGAGCGCAAGTCTGGCTCAGGATACCGGTTGCGATGGTTTGGAAATTACGGCGTCAAAAGGCTACCTCATTCACCAGTTCTTGAACCCGCTCACCAACCGCCGTGCTGACGACTACGGAGGGCCGGAGGAGAAGCGTTTTCTGTTTCTACGTGAAATCGTGCAGGCAGTGCGACAGGCAGTCGGAAAGGAGTTTCTGCTTGGCATCCGGCTGTCTGCGGTTGACTTTAACTATCTCCCATGGGGGAACATTCGGTGGCCCGTAGTGTTTCCATTGCCCCACTACTTCATCGGAAACGGACTCGACGAGACGATCTACTACGGGCAGGAGCTAAAAAAACTTGGCGTGGATTATCTTCACATCAGCAGCGGTTTCGGCTTCATCAATCCGAAAGAGAGCACGGGCGGATTCCCGTTCGATGCATTCCAACAGGTCGCAAACGCGGTCCGTCATTTGAGCGGAAAGGCCGAGATCAGGGCCATGTTGGCGAATGTGATCCATCATTCAGTCCCACGATCCGCATTACACGCCATTTTTTCTGCGCTGGGCTGGCGGTATGTTCCAGCGAATAATTTGGAGCATGCACGAAAATTCAAGAAGGAGGTCGGCCTCCCTGTAATCGCCAACGGCGGCTTCGAGGACCTTGAGGATATCAAAGAGGCTTTGAGCAGCGGAGCATGCGATCTCGTCTCGATGGCGAGACCGCTGCTGGCCAATCCGGACCTCCCCAGCCTTCTCAGGCAGGGCAAAGAGCCTTTCAAGCCATGCACCCACTGCAACCGGTGTTCCATTTTGACAGCCGTCCAGCCGCTGGGCTGCTATGACCGCTCCAGATTCCCCTCTGTTCAGGCCATGGAGGACCAGATCCTTTGGTGGAGCGGCGGGGATTCCACTGAAACAGCGCCATTACGAAGAAGCCAGATCGCGATAGACAAGGTCCGATCGTTTTTTATCGAAGCCAGCCCTAAAGGATATAAGAAGTCCGAAGAGGCTGTCGTGTTCGTCCACGGCAACCCAGGCTCTTCGGAGGATTGGGTGGACTTGGTGAAGCAGGTCGGCAAGTTTGCTCGATCTGTAGCCTTCGACATGCCGGGGTTTGGACGATCAGACAAACCAAAGGATTTTAATTATACGGTACGAGGGTATGCCAAGTTTTTAGGCAAGGGACTTCAAAAACTTGGGATCAAGAAAGCGCACCTTGTGTTGCATGACTACGGCGGACCATTTGGGCTGACTTGGGCAGCAAGCAATCCGGGCGCGTTCGCCAGCGTGGTCCTTATCAACGCGCCCCCCGTCTCAGACTATCGCTGGTACTTCTTGGCTAAAGTGTGGCGGACCCCTCTGGCAGGGGAGCTCTTACATTGCTTCGTACCGAGATGGTTTTTCCGCCTCGTCGTTGAATGGGGATATCCTGGAAGGCTCCCGGACGAGTTCATTGAGCGGATGTGGTACGACTACGATCGTCGTACTCGCGACGCCGTGCTAAAACTCTACCGTGCGACCGACGCCAAGAAAATGGTGTCGAAGTCTCCGTCTTTCTTCCAACGACTGAACCGACCAGCCTTGGTCCTGTGGGGACAGCCTGATGTGTATATGCCAAACGAATTCGCTAAGCAACACCAAGATTCTTTCCCAAGCGCCAAAGTCGTTCTCCTCCGCGAGGGTGGTCATTGGCCATTCATCCAGAGCCCTGAAAAAGTCGGCCTCGTCATATCGTCATTCCTCCAATGCCATATGGAAGCAACAAAACGAAAAATGACCGAAGAGGAACTTGACGGTGTGTTTAAAGAACTGGGAAGAGAGTGGCAGGAGATTGAATCTCCCATTTCTGGAAGCTTTTGAGCGTGAGGGTGCCCACCGACTCGGCGTGGACGAGATCCTTCACGAAGTACCGGACCCGCTCCGAGATGAGAATCTGACCGCGCCCGCCTTCGTGCACGAGTTCGCCGCTACAACGTTTTCAAATACTCCACCAGCGCCTTCCGTTCGTGGTCGGAGAGTTCACAGCCCAGGACGCCCTTTTCACCTGGCTGCCCGTCCCGCTTCTCGCAGTTCTTCGCGTTGCGGAACTCGTGCCCCTTGTTGCCATTGTTACGGAGCGTCGTGTCGAATTTAAACGGATCGGGACACTGGTCGGTCAGCTTGAATCCGACGTTGGCCGCATCGTAGGTCAGGTCGTGGCCGATGCAGAAGACTTTGGCCTGCTTGTCCCGCTCCTCCTTCGGGCTGAGCACGAGGGAAAGATTGGGAATGGACCCGTTGTGCAGGTACGGGGCAGTGGCCCAGACGCCTTCATGCGTGGGCGCTTTGTATTCTTTGGCATTCAGCCATTTGTTTGTCCGGCACCGTTGCAGATTCTTCCGATCCGCCTCCGAGACTTTCTGCGCGTCGAGCCGATCGGCGATGACCTTCGAGGTGATCGCGGCCATCGCGATCGCCGGCTGGAACTGAGCCGGCAGGCCCGAATTGGGCGCGGACTTTTTGAGCCGCGTGGTGTAATTGGTCGCGGTGACCTCATCGGTCCCGATTCCCTTGACCGGAATCATCGCGACGTTCCATTCCGCTTTCCCGTCACAGTCTATGAGCAGGTGGGACTCCGGCACGTGGCAGTGCGCGCAGAGACCGCCTTTCACGGGACGATCCGGGCGGCCCTTATGATAGAGCGTCTTCCCCTCCTCGGCCAGCTTGGAGTCCACCGGGCCGAAGACATCCTCCCAGCGCGGCGGTTCCAGGGCCTGGACCTGCTCTTCCAGCCAGCCAAGGGAGGTCAGGTCAACGGACTTGGGGTCCGCGCCCAGCGCGAGCGCCTGCGCGAGGTTGCGGGCCAGGGGGTTTTCGACGAACGCATTCCACTGGACCCAGTCGTACTTCCATGCGTTCCAAATTTTCGGGATGCTCACCTGGCCGTCGGCCGTGTCCAGATTGCAGGGATGCATGGGGGCAAAGACGGTATTGCTGGCCCGGCCGATCGCATCCAACCGGCCGAAGCCCCAGTTGGGCGTCGGCATGAAGTTCGGATCGGCGTACTTGCGTTTCATGGCTTGGGCACCGCACTTCGTTTTGGCCTGCACGAACGCCGACTTCATGGCAATCTTGTCGATCAATTCCAACACATTTTTCTTGAGCGCCTCTTTGTGTTGCAGGCTCGGGGTGGGAATACCCAGGGCAGTTTTTGCGAAAGCCTCCAGTTTCTTGTCGTCGGTGATCGTCTCGCCGAGCGCCTCCAGCATCGCCTTGACGAACGCCGCGTTGTTTTGCATCGAGGGGGCGCCATCGATCTGAACGGTTTTCCCGTCGGCCACGATCTGGCCTGTGTGGCAGGCGGCGCATGTGTATCCCACCCACGGAACCATGACATCCGGATTGCTTTTGCTGGGATACGACGTGAGAGCAAACCCCACCGGCAGCCCGTACCCGTTGAACTTGTGCTTGGAATCAGGAATGAAGCGGAACTTGGCGATGTTGGCGGCGGCCAGGAACGGCTCCGTGCCGCCTTTTTGGGTCAACGCCAGCAGCCAGGGCAGAGGGACAAGTCGAGTGCCCTGCGATTTGTGATAGAACTCCTGGCGTTGTTCCTGCGTCCAGCCTTGTTTGAGATAAGGGCCGCCGGAATCGGGCTTGCAAGAAATTCCCGCCACAAGCAGCGACAGGAGCATTGCGGTGATGACTCGTCCAGTTGTCATGCAGCACCTCTTTGGGGTTAAGCGTCAGTCCATTTGTTGCGATTGGCCTCCCACGCGTAGCGGACCAAGGAACAGATCGCGATGGTCAGGATTCCGGCGCCGATCATGAGAACCATGTGCCTGACGAGCAAAGAAGGATTCGCAATGGTTTCGACCACAGCTCCCCAGAGCGAATAGTGCACCGCGGCATCCCCGCCCGACCATAGAATTTCCATCCACCGCAGCAGGAAGGCAGGGATAAAGGATAGCGACAGCCCGATGAGGGTCAGCCATCCGCCGAAGAGGCATGTGGCGAACCACCCCGGCATCCGGTCGTCGGGCGGCTCGAACCGATTGCCGTCGTCAGTCTCGAGCCAGGGGATCAGGCGATTCATCAGGCGCTGTGGATGCTGTCCTGTAAGCCGGCCCTTGAGGCGGCCGAGCGGGTTGGGCGGTGTGAAGTCCGCTTTCCAATAGGAAGTATGCGCGGTAAAGATCGAGAGCCGGTCGGCCCAGGGCACGTCACGCTTGCGGAGCCCTGCGATGTCGTCGGGCGCGCGGCCGTCGCAGGAGCGGAAGAGAGAAATGTGGCTGCCGGCGACGATGTCCTGCCGGTCGGCCACGTTGATCCAGGGCACGGGATGCGCCAGCGCCTCGCGGTTGACCGGCACGATCGCCGGCCACATGGCGGCAAACTTGTTCAAGGGGCTACCCATGGTGAGCAGCCCCTTCAGGCCGGCGAAAAGCACGGCCCGGTCGACGGCATCCCGCTTCCCCAGCCAGTAGGGCCGGCGCGGCTTCTGGGGGTCCGGCGCATCGTAGCCGGCCTGGGTTTTTAGGGCACTCGGCAACGCCGCCCATTCTTCTTCGCTGAAATAGTTGGGCAGGGTGACGCCAAGCTCCATGAGCGCATTGAAGGCGACCACGGTGCCTAGGCTGTGCGCAAAGATGTAATACTCATCCAGCCGCTTGTGCTGGACCTCCCCGGCCATGGCCGCCAGCGCCCGCACGGCGCGTCGCTGGATTGCCGCGCGTGACTTCTCCCCCAACGCTTCGAGCCCGTCGTCGCGAATCGCCCAGTCCTGATACAGCTTCACGTCGCCCAGATAGTCGTAAATGGTGCCCTGCGCGTGTTCGATGGGCGCAAATCTGATGGAGAGCCGCCGCAAGATCGAGGAGATCATATTAATGGAGATCAGCATGAGAAAAAACAACAGCGACACACCGAAAAGCTGAAGCCGCACGGAGAACCGCCGCCCGACACTCAGGCGGATCGGCAGGCAGACGTGCTGCCGCCGCGCCTGAAAGGTCTTGGTTGACTCCACCAGCTTGATGCCCGGCATGGCCAGGCCCCACCCCACCAGGCGCAGCCAATTGGTCAGCGTCGAGGGCATGTCCAAATCGGCCCAAGTGACTTCGTGAAAATACGCGTCGATCCAGCGCCGCGCCTCCTGCGACCACCAACTGACGATGGCGGGAGCGTTCTGCCAGCTTTCGGTCGGCGCATGCAGTGGGACCTGCGCGCTGCGCCGGATCTGGATCTGCGGTTTCCGCGCGGGATCCTGGCTGAGCGCCTTGAAGAGATTGCCAGCAACGGCCTCGAGATACTCGAACTGCGTCTGCTCGCCGACCCCGTGAATGACCAGGATGCCGAGGCGTTTTCGGTTTGTGTTGTCCGGTTGCATCACGATTCCTGCTGGGTCACCGATAGGGATGATTCACTGACCGTAACAGTCGTGCGAATAGCCCACGCCTGGGCTCCACCAGCACTCCGGTTTCCAGAATTTCAGGTGCGCGGTAAAGTCGCCGTGCTTCTGCGGGGCCCGCACGTCTCCGCCGACGCCGAAGGCTTTGATATGAATGCGGCCGCGCAATTCGTCCGGCGTATTGTGGACGGCGGAGACCAGGTTCTCAAACCGCCCGACGGTCCGATCCAGAGGGGTCTCCGGGGTGGACAAAAAGTCGTCCACCCACGCCAGCAGCGAGCCGCGCGGCGGGAAATCCACATAGGGAATGCCGGGGTCGAATCGTTCGCGCACCTCGGCCTTCGGGTGCAACGTGAGGTGATAGACCCTGGCATTCTGGTTCTCGCGAAGGTATGGAAACACGCTGTCCTGATAATCCCGCACCGTCGTCGCGCCGGCCATGTACACGATCCGGTTGAACGGCAGCGCGACGCTGGCCGTCCCACTTTTTCCGTCTGACGTGGCTTCGGTCTTCAACCCGGCTCCACGGATCATCTGATTGAGCACGATCGTGCCCATGCTGTGGCCGACGAGCGTGATCTCCCATGCCTCACGGCCGCCGTGACGATCCACTGTGTCCCGGAGCTGCCTCAGAAACACCGAGAGCGCGCCGTCGGGATTGCTGTGGGAGGTTGGGATTTCGGGTTTGCCCTCGTCCACGGCGACCTTTTGGCTTTCGAAGAATTCGCGTTCCGTGTGATAGAGCATGTGCGTGCGGCGCAGCATGATGTCCCACGCGCTCTTCCCGAAGGCATCGATGAACATCGAGCCGATGAGCTTGGTCGGGATGGTCAACGCGGAGGTCGCGTGCGCGAGGACGGCATCCCAGGACTCCCGCCGGTCCTCCGGATCGTGCGCCATCTTCAGCACGTTGCCCGAGGGGTTCTTTCCGTATTCCTCCTCCAACTCCTTCGCGATCGTCTCGGCTTCCGTAATCGCTTCCGTGTTCCCGGCCGACTTCACCCAATTTTGAGCCAGGAAGTACCAGACGATCGGGGCGCGAGCGATGGCGCGCGCCACGTCTGCCGCAAAGTACACCGGCACGAACACCGGTGTCGTCAGCAGCCCCCACCCGTCCCATGATTCGCCCTGCCGAACATAGACGAGGTGATCGAAATAACTGGAAAAGAGCGACGACTGCCAGTTGATAAAGATCGGATAGTAGTCCTCCTTGGGAATCGCCTGCATGAGATCTAGCGCCCGCTCGACCGTGCCGACCTGCGTGTTCAGTCCGCCGTGGGCGAAGATGAGAATCTGTTTCTTATTGTTCTTGGTCGGCGCATTCTTGGCGAGGTCCTCGAACAACGCCGTCAGATAGGCTTCATACGAGCCGGGAGCGGGATTGGGACGAGAAGGAAGGCTCTCGGGCGATCTGCGATCCATCTGACGATATTCGACAGGCAGTATCCAGAGATGCCGGCTTTCTCCCTTGGCGTCCTTGCAGGAATTGGGCTTGTCCCGGCACCCGATATTGCCGGTGGGGTCGACGGGATTGCCCCGCCCGTTGACCATGACGATGTGCGTGGTGGGAACATTCGTGAGGGTAGCGCATCCAGTCACGGCCAGCACGACGAGGAGCCCACAGGGTAGAAGGATTCCCCTCGAGCCTGCCAGACCGCCTCTTATTGGGAACCCTGTCGCACGTCGAACCCCTGTCATCCTGCGTATCCCTCCAGTTAGAAATTGAATCGAGTGGTCACACTCCCAGCGGTTCGATGGCTTGCACCTGGTTTCGCGACAGCATTGCAGGGTATCGGCGATTATACGGAGGGCCTGACTTCTACCCGCGCTTTCTCTTCTTCGTCTTCCCGTTTCCACCGGCGGGCCGCGGCTCAGCCAGCCCAGCGACGTTGTATGCCGCCACGGGCTTCTGGAAGCCTTTGAGCGTCATCGTGCCCACCGGCTCGGCGTGGACGAGATCCTTCACGAAGTGCCGGACCCGCTCCGAGATGAGAATCTGGCCGTGACGCGCCTCCCCGCACAGCCGGGCGGCCAGGTTGGTGACGGCGCCGATGGCGGCATAGTCCTTTCGCTGCTCGAAGCCGACCAAACCTAACGTCGCGTAGCCCGTGGCCACGCCGATGCCCGCCCCCAGCTCGCTGCCGCGCTGCCGCCACTTGTGCTTCAAGCGCTCCACCGCGCTGCGCATCGCGATCGCCAGGCGGATCGCCTGCTCGGCGTGATTCGGGACCGGGACTGGGTCATTGAAGAAGATCATGATCGCATCGCCTGAGAACCGCTCGATCACGCCGTGATGGTCAGTAATCAGCCGTCCCATCTCGGTCTGGTAGTCCTGCAACACCGCCATGACGTCTTCAGGCTCCGCCGTTTCGGCGAACGACGTGAAGCCGCGGAGATCGATGAAGACCACGGTAATCTCCGCGCGGTGGCTGGCGAGCACCGCGTCGGCCCGGTCCGAGAAGATCACGTCGGCCAGTTGCGCGGGCACGAAGCACGTCATCTTCTCCCGCTGCAGCTCGGCCAGCGCTCGTTCCTGCGCGCGCAGACGAATCAGGTTGCCAACGCGCGCCAGAATTTCCTGCTCGTCGAACGGCTTGGGGATGTAATCGTTGGCGCCTGCGTCCAGGCTTTCGATGCGCGCCTCCGTCCCGGCCTTGGCCGTCAGGAACACGACGGGGATGTCGCGCAGCTCCTCGTCCTCCCGGACGGCTTTCAGGAGGGCGTTGCCGCACATCCGGGGCATCATGACGTCGGTGAGAATCAGATCGGGAGGCACACGCTTCGCCTGCTCCAGGGCCTCGGCACCGTCCTTGGCGAGCATCACCCGGTACTGTGGGGCAAGGAGCCGCTCCACATAGGCCCGCATGTCGGTGTTGTCCTCCGCCACCAGCACGAGCGGACGCTGGCCGGCGGTGGGGCGCGCGGTGGCGGCCGGAGCCGCCTCCCGCTGGGGTTTCCGGTCGACGACGGGCAGGGACATGGCATCGTCCTCCACCGCCACCATGGTTGCGGCGGTGGCAGCTCCGTGCGGCAGCGACACGGTGAACGTCGAACCGCGGCCCAGCTCGCTCTCGACCGTGACCGTCCCGCCGTGCTGGGTGACGATCTCCTTGACCAGCGCGAGCCCGATCCCGGTCCCCTCCTGCCGCCTCGTCATGTGCCGTTCGACCTGTGCGAAGCGCTCGAAGATGCGGCCCAACTGATCGTGCGGGATCCCGACGCCGTTATCCTCCACTTCGAGCTCCACCCGGTCCCCTTGCAAGCCGAGCCGGATCCAGACCTCCCCCGTGGCAGGATCGCTGAACTTGACGGCATTGGAGAGCAGATTGTAGAGCACCTTCTTCATCTGATGCGGATCCGCCTCCAGCGGCACCGGCTCCTGCACCCCGCGCAGATGGATGCGGCGCCGGTCTGCCGCCTCGAAGTTCGCCGCCACGGTCCGCACGAGCGCGGCCATGTCGATATTCAGCTTCTTGATCGCCAGCGCCCCGCGGTCGAACTTCGCCAGATCCAGGAACTCGTTGACCAAATACAGCAGCCGGGAAGTGTTCCGCATCCCCACGTTGATCTGCTCCCGCGCTTTGGTGGTCGGCGTCAATCGCCACAGCTCTTTGAAGCTCGCCAGGCTCAAGGTCAGGGGGGTTCGGAACTCGTGGCTGATATTGGCGAAAAACTCGCTCTTGAGGCGATCCAATTCCTGCAACTGCTCGTTGGCTGTCTTCAACGCTTCATTGAGCCGCTCCAACTCGGCGGTCCGCTCGCGCACCTTGGCTTCGAGGCCGATGTTCAACCGCTCGATCTGGCGATACGCCTCGGTATTGTCGAGCGCAGTGGCCACCTGGCCGGCCAGGGTCACCATCAAATCCAGATCCTCCTGGGTCAGGCCATGTTCCCGCATCCGATCCACTGTCATGGACCCGAATATCCTGTCTTTGCTCTTGATCGGCACCGAGATCAGGGATTTGGTGCCGAGCATGGAGATCAACTGCTGGTTGCGCGGATGCAGGCGGTTCCACACATCCCGGATATCCGTTACGAGGAGAGAACGGCTTTGAAGCAACACGAGGCCCTCGGGGCTGTTGGGATCAGTAACCGACACGTCATGGGATCGGGCATAGGCGGCCACCTCCTCCGACACGCCGAAGATCCTCGAATCGTAAGCGATACGCCGCTCCTGGTCGAAGAGGGAAATCATGGCATGATCGTAATGGAGCTGATGAATCAACGTCTGTAGCACGTTCTGCAACAACGTTTCGCGGTCGAAGGTGGAGACGAACAGCAGTCCGGCCTGATGGAGGGTCGTCAATTGATTGACCCGTCGGCGTAACTCGACTTGCGTCTGTTCCTGTTCGAGGTAGACCTCCCGCAACTCTTCATGCCGGGCCTCCACGACTTGCACCTGCTCTTGAATGAGCGCCTCGCGCGCGGCTGCACGCGCTTGCAGGCTCAAGCGGGTCGCCCCCCAGGACACGAGCGAAGGGATCAACGCCACACCGAGGGATTCCACCAGGGTCATGGCGGGGTAGAACGTCCGTACATAGGCAAACACGCCTCCGCTTGCCGCCAACCCGCCGACGGGCCACATGAACGGCTGGCGAGGCTGGGGCGACCACGTCACTTCCCATTCGCACCACTCGTCGCCGTTGACGATGCAGGTACGATCCTTCACGGTCGCGGGCGGCAAGTTGTGGACGCGGTTGGGCACCATCGAAATCCCGCCCTTGGAGGCGTCGCATGTCAGGCGCGCGCAGGCTTTCCGGTACGGTCCGAACTGCCGGTAGGAGGACTCCGTGAATTTCAGTCTCAGGACCGCCGAGTGATCGGTCAAATCGCTCACGTCGCAGATCACGGATCCCTTCGCAAACTTCTGCGCGAAATGCGGCCAGAGCTTGAAAATCTGCGACATGGGGAACGGACGGCCGAGGGCCTGAATGATCGGTGAGAGGTGCCCGCCCTGGCCGACATGGTAGTGGAAGTGCGGGTCGCCGGATAACTGCTCGCAGAATTCGCGGAGAAACGAGACGAATTCATAGGAATAGCTGTTCCAGTCGTTTTTGAGAAATGCCGGCGTGACGTGATAGGCACGATCCCGGATCCGCTCGTTCAGCAGCCGGCACAGCTCTTCCACGGCCTGGAATCCCGCCTCCGGGCCGGACAATCGGGCGACCGTGTCCTCCAGTTGATCCACATTGGCCCTGACGATGGCGCCGCTGATGTCCCGGATCTTGTTGCCGTGCTCGTCCACGCCGAAGGGGCGGCATTCCATGAAGGGCCGCTCGAGGATGCGGTGCTCTTTGGACAACAATTCGATTGGGCGTCGCGGCTCCTCCGCGGAAACCTCGACGGGGGCGGGGCTCGGGGGCAGCTCACGAATCGCTACGGGGAGCGCCGGCGGGAAGAGATAACTCCAGATGGTTTTCACGAACCCGTACCGAGGCTCAGGTGTCCAGGTCAGTTCCCATTCGCACCGGTCATCCCCACGCGCGACGCATTTACGATCCTTGATCGTCGCCTTCGGCATGCGATGGACTTTCTCCGGCACGGCCGCCAACCCGTGCTTGGCCGACTGGCAGATCAGCTCCGTGCAGGCGAGCCGGTAGGGGCCGAACTGGCGGAGCACGGAGTCCGGGTATCCCATCGTGAGCACCGCGGACTGTGTCGTGACTTCCGTCACGCCAAAACTGAGCGCGGAGAATTTGTTTCCGAAGTGGGGGAACATGCGATAGATGCTCTCCAGCGGAAACGGGCGTCCCAGCGTCTGAATCACGGCGGAGATGAATTTCTCCTCGCCCACGCGAGCCTGGAATAAGAGATCACCGGAGATGAGCTTGCAGAATTCTCCGAGATAGCACACAAACTCATAGGAGTAGCTGTGCCAGATATTGTTCAGAAACTTCGGCGTGACATGATACGTGGGATCGCGGATGCGTTCGTTCAGGAGCCGGCACAATTCCTGTGTTGCTCGGGCGGCCGCCTGCGGCTCTGAAAATCGGCTGACACACGCCTCGACGTGCGCCACGTTGGCCTTGACGATGGCGCCGCTGATGTCGCGAATCTTTTCTCCCCGCTCATCCACTCCGTACGGCCGGAACTCCATGAACGGCCGTTCGAGGATCGTGTGGTCTTTGGATAGGAGCTCTGTCATGAAATGTCATTTCCCGATCGCGCTCTTGCCAAACCGTTGAGCCCCGCGCTTGAGCATATCCCGGAACCACTTAAACATCCCGCCGCGGTCCGATTCGACCCAGGAAACCTCGAATGTGCACCAGTCGTCGCCCTCCTGCATGCAGGAGAGGTCCTTCACCACTGCCGGCGGAAAGTGGTGCACCTTCTCCGGAAGCGTAATGAGCCCTCCCTTGCACGCCTGGCAGGTCAGGGCCGTGCAGGCCTTGCGATAGGGACCGAACTGTGCCAGAGCCCGTTCCGTGAACATCATGCGTTGTATAGCTGTGTGCCCGCTGACCCCGACTACTTCGACGAAGATCCCCTTCGAAAACTTCGCGGCCAGGTGCGGCGTCATGGTGTATATCTGTCCCATGTTAAACGGGCGGCACAACACCTGGATGAGCGGGGAGATATGCTGCTCTATGGCTGTGTGCAGCACGAATAGGGGATCCCCGGTGAGCAGCTTTCCGAATTCCCTAAGGTAGCAGGTGAATTCGTAGGAATAGCTGTTCCACTCGTTTTCGAGAAACTCGGGCGTGACGTGGTAGGCGGGATCGCGCAGGCGCTCATTCAGCAGCCGGCACAACGACTCCACGGCCTGGGTGGAGGCTGAGTGGCCGCTTTTTCTCGTGATGTGCCCTGTAAGATAGTCCACATTAGCCTTTACGACTACCCCGCTGATGTCACGGATCTTTTCCCCACGCTCGTCTCTGCCGAACGGGCGGAATTCCATGAAGGGCCGCTCGAGAATCGTGTGGTCTTTGGAGAGGAATTCTGTTGTCATGTTACCGACTTGTCCGTTCGGCGTTCAGGGACGGCGTCGCGATCAGCCATTTGTCCCGCTTGACGCACTGCCCAGCCATTGAGATGCGCGGTGGCAGCTGCTCCCAATCCGATGCCATGGATTTCTTGTCGTTCGCCTCAAGGCTCGTCGGCAGATCGAGGTCGCAGGTTTTGAGGTATTCGACAAGCGCCTCCCGGTCGTCTTTCGACAGCTCGCAGCCGAGCACGCCGTCCTTGGCCTTGCCGCGCTGAATATGCTCACAGCCTGATCCGTCGTCAGGCTTGCCGTTGTATTCGTGGCCGGAATTGGAATTCCCGTCTGCCTCTGTATAGAGCAATTGCTGGCCCGGCGGGCAGCTATAATTCTGACCGGTCTGACCGGGTGCGTACTTGTAGCCGACTGCAACAGGATCAAATTCAAACGTGCCGATGCAAAATATCCTCGGACGCTGCCCCGCAGGCAAGAGAAGCGTGGCCAGGCTGGGAACGGAACCATTGTGCAGGAACGGCGGCGTTGCCCAGATACCGGGGTTGGGCCGGGCCAGATAGACCTTGTCTGCATACCACTTATTCAGCTTCGGATACATCTCAGTCGTCACCTCGCCCCGAGCCGTTGCCCGCTCCATCATCTCGGTGGTCATCAGTTCCATAATCTCATGAGCAGGGGCAACCGGCTTTCTGATCTTCTGTTCCAGGACACCGGTGAGCGTCGGCCGGTTAGCGAAGTTCACCGTCATGCCGGGATGTGTCTTGATATCGTCTACGGGTATCAGGCTGTCCGTCATATCGTATTCGATATCCAGCTTGGCCCGTAACTCGTTGTCCTTACTTAATTGCTTTGGAATGTGGCAGGCCTTGCACTTATCTATATACAGACGCTTCCCCAGTTGGGCTTTGGGCTCGTCAATCGGGGGAAACTCTTTGGGCCAGATCGGAACGGGAATGTGACGGAACACGGTGGTTTCCAGATCAACCAATGATTTTATGTCCACATCGGAGTCGAAGGGATCATCAGGGGTATGGAACCAGAGTCGCCGTCCCGTCGTGATCGCCTGGCCGATGTTGCGTCCAATGGGGTGCTGGACGGAGCCGTTCCATTCCACGCGGCTGTATTTCCAGGAGTTCCAGAAATGGGGGTTGCTCACGGGCGAGGTGGCCCTGATGCGGTTGGGATTGCCGAATGCCCCGCAGGCTTTGTCGAACGGCGCGGGAAATCTCGAACATGACTGGGAGGGGATCAGAGCGCCTCTGGCAGCATCCACTGCCATGGCGTCCATGTCATCGGGTGGAACCAGGGCACCAAGAGCCGTGTTGCCTCCGCGCCCGAAGGCGTCTCCACGTCCGAACCCCCAGGGCGCCATAAGCGGATTGTAGAGCGCCATGATTCTTGGAAATTCCAGGATCGGGTTGTTCGTGTTGGTCCTTTTCAGAAGGATTCCGATGGCGCCGATCTCCTGCATGGCCTTCTGATATTGCGCTGGATCTTTGAGGTTGGAAATTCCAATGCGTCCCAGGAAGCGGAAGAGCTTATCCCTGTGAACGAGCGTATCCTGAAGCGAGCTATAGAGGTCTCCGGCCAGCATGAAGATGTCCACCATCGCCGGGCCTCCGTCGATTCTGTAGCGCTTGTCCTTATAGGTCAACGAGCCTGTATGGCAGCCGGAACAGCTCTGCCCGAGCCAGGGTCTGTCCTTCCCCAACAGGCCGTTGATCTGTTTTCCATAATTGTCCTTGAACGGAGGTGCATCCTCGGATTTCAAGTATCCGATGGGAAGCGTGCCTCCGGGATTGTGCTGGACATCCCGGAAAGCCTTGTCATCGAACGGATCCCCGGGATCGAGGAAAATGACGCCGTACTTCTGGAGCGTCTCGGCAAACATCTCATACTTCGGGCTGCCGTCGGGATTGGTTTTGGGACTCTCCCTTGTTTCCAAGCTGACAAACCAGTCATAGGGCATGAACCAGACCCCGATCGGCGTCACGTATAGCTTGTGGCGTTTGGCCGCATCCCATGGTTCCGGATGATACTCGCCAAAGGCGTACCCACCTCTCAACACCAATGCGAAGAAAGCTAGAAGGCACAATGCCAGGGAAACGATTCCGAACTTGCGCATACGTCACCTCCCCGTGCTATCGAACGTTCACCGTGAAGCGCCCTTCACTCTTCGTGTCTTCGTGTTCGCTCGTGACTGGCAGAACTTCCCGTTCGCAAGGCCCTCCAATGCCGCCCGTCCCGGCGCGAAGAAGTACCCGCCTCCCCGGACTCTGACGAACTCCGGCAGGTCGAACACAAAGGGAACAGGCTTGCCGGGCATCGTGAACTTCCGTTTCCGCTCCGGGTGCGAGCCGTCTTCCCTTCGATCCCGGCCGTCCCTGTTCACGCCGATGATCGGGTCACGTTCATCCCGGTCCAGTCCGAGAAATTCCCCGTCGTTGACCCAGAACTGCTGGAGAAATTCGAACTGCCGGCTGATGCTCGCGCACACCGCGATGAACATAGACCCGCAGTCCCACGTCCCCGCGTTCGGGTCTTCGTAGTGGAGGCCGCGCCGGATGATCCGATGCCGGTTGCTCCCCAATGAACCCTCCCGGTCGGTGTCCTCGCGAAGATTGGTCCGACGGATGTGGGCCCCCAGGGGGCATCGGGTTCCCGACGGGTCATTCTCATAATGGAAATCATTGACGGTGTTCGCCTTGTCTACCGGCCTGCCGTCCTTCCCCCGTCCCATCATGAGCGCGGCAAGCCGCTTGCTGCCCTCAGGATCGCCGGGCCAGATCGCCTCCGCCTGTTCCTTCATAACGAGGTTGAACCGGTCCACGTGCTTGCCCAGCTTCCGGACCACAAGGTACGAGCCGTTCCTGCCGAGTGCGACGGGAGAGGGAAAGGCGGGGACCTGGTCTGATTCGTCTTCGTACCCCAGGACAAACTCGCCCACTTCCAGCGGTTGCCAGCCAACTTTAGTCCGCTTGCCACCGCCCATCACATCCGGCCCCGGGTTGCTATGAAGCCCCGCCACGTTCACCCAGGGCTGGCTGATGCCGTCCTTGAATCCGAAATGCTCTTTCCCCTCGTCGAGTTCGCGCGCGTCCTGTTCAAACAGCATCGTGGCGCCGGTGTCGTTCAGGGCTTGTGCGACCGTTGAGGCAAAGCGGTCTCGGCGGTCGGCTGATCTTGCATGGATGAGGACCACCGCATGGATATCGGAGGACTTCCATCCCATCTCCCAGCAAGCCGGCGCGCTCTCCCCGTAATCCCCCACTATGGCCGCCCTCTGGGCCATGCCGCTCTTGAATTCCTCGGGGAAGGTGGCCAGCGATGCCGGGGCGAGGCCGAACGCCTGGAGCCCCTGGAAGGTCAGCGCCACATTGAGGGCATGCTCAGGAGTGGGTGAAGGCCACGGCGAACAGAAGGTGAGTTGTTGGGCGAGGAGCGCCTTCAGCCACCGCCGGCCCCGGTCCGGAGTGTCCCAACGGTAGAAGAGGTATTTCGCAAAGCCCATCTCATATTCGCGGAGTACCAGCCCCTGGATCTGATCCAGATCCACCTGTGGCATGGAAGCAGCTCCGGCGGCCCTATGACCGGATGAAGTCGGCATCATCAGGACTCCGGCAGCGGCCATGGCGTCGGTTTCGCCAGTTCCTGAAGCAACCATGTGATGGCTTGATCCTTGTCGGCCCGTGGCTTTCCGAGCTTTTTGACAAAATCCTCGGTCGTCTTCTTCCAGTAAAGCGCCCGCTTCACCTCTCCCACGGTGTACCGCGCGTAGGCGGCGTAGTAATAGGCGGCGGTGACTTGATGATCTTCGACGTACTTGATGAAGCCGTCCGCAGGCCTGGCGCCGGGCCAGCCTTCACAGAACTGGAAGATTGCGTTCAGCACCTTTTCGTCGCGCTCGGCGAATTCCTTGAGATAGTCCGCCAAGCCGCCGTCGAAGTTGCTGGTGAACAGCATCCACTTATCTCCGTTAATGATGACCCAGCGGGCATAGTGGATTGTCCCGATCTGTTCAATGGGGCTTCGCCCTCCTTGCTTCTCATCTGCCTCTCGCTGGGCAAAGAGGGCCCGAAGCTTGTCCGCCCCGCCCGGCTTGAGCGGCGCGATGCAGGTCAGTTCTGTGACATTGTTGCCCCGTTGTTTCCCGCCCATCATCCACCTCCGATCAGCCGGCGCTCATATCGTCGGCCGTCGATTCGCGGGCCGGTGCTCTGCCTCCCACGATGAGCAACGCCGCAAGTGCCGCCATGGTCGCCCGAGCTCCCGTCATGCGCTGTGCTCCTTAGATGTTGCGGACCCACTCGTCATAAGCGTCATAGCGCCGCTGTATGTCAGCAGGAGGCAGCAGGCTGCCTTCCTTGGCATAGTCGATCGCCAGCTTGCGACCGATGATCTTCGCGACGGTCGAGTCGTTCCAGTAATACTCATGGCTCAGCGGCGTCCAGGACAGGGGGTTGAACACGCTTCCGGCGTTCAGGCGTATATCGGCCCGGACCGCCTGATCAAATTGCCCGCCTGGACCGTGCAAGGGCTTGAGCGGGAAACCCAGGATGTCCTGCGGATCGTACACGTTCAGCCAGACTCCTGGGGCGGGAACATCGATCGGTCGAAAATCCTCCAGCCTGTCATACTGCACCGCATAGAGGGCCAATGGCGATCCCAGCGTGATGAAGTTTGCCAATTTGAGCTGATCAGGCCACCGCCGGTTGTATCGCCTGTTGATGCAATCGTCGTAGAGATCCTTGGCGATGACGGATCCAAAACTGTGCGCAACGATCGTGAGAAGAGCGGGATCATTTTGCGTTGCGCCTTTGCCTAATGCATCTGCCGCGCAGGCATCGATCTTATTCATGACACGATTGTGGATTTTGTCATACTTTGTCGGAGGCACGGGCGCCGCATCGGCGAGAGCAGGTTCATCGTAGGCAACAGTGTCTCCCAGGTAACTCACCACGAATTCTCGGAGCAGTGCCATATCCTGCGCACGCACAAACCACTTTGACGGATCGGTCCATGACCACAGGGAGTACACTTTTCCCCCGAGACGGTTGCCATACAGCCTTTTCCATAGCTCGTCCTGGACTCCCTGCGTGGCGTCCGCCCACAGCACTTCGTGGACATCGATCGAGGTCCGTGGGTCCTGGCGCTGGCCGAGAATCTCCCCGACGTAGCCTTCGCAGGCCTCCAAGACGTTCTCCTCAAGAGACTTGCTAAACCCGCCTCCTTGGTTGCCGATCCCATGAATGAGCAACACATAGTGTCGGTTCATGATTGGCCCTCATGGGCGAGATTGCAGCCCTCGGGCACAACATAGACCGGGGGCTCGAAGCCGCGCTGTCGAATCGGAGTCAGACGACGGTCTTCACACACCTGCGCCGGAATCGCAGGAACCGGCTTTCGATGCCTCACACATTCCGGTGTGTATAGCTGATGATCCTCCGGCTAGAAATTGATCCGTATGCTGACACCGCCCGCATGGAGCATCGTTTTGTAGGTCCCGTTCACATTGTTCGTCGGGCCAGGGGGATTGGCATTGCCGGTGATGGTCCGCTCCTCGTAGAACACGGCTTGGTATGACAAATCGAGGCCGATTGCTTTGGGCTTTATTCCGATGCCCAGGTTCCCGCATTTCGTCAGACCGAAAAACGAGCCGTTTTCTTTGCATGTGAAGCCGAGCCCGAACGACGGGATGTATTGATCGGCCGAGGGAATGCCGGGATTGAACGTCTGGTCGGGCATCTGGGTCTGGATGTTCATGTAGCCGGCCCGGGCGGCGATTTCCCACTCCGGCAATCGTTCGATCTTGAGCCATTTATATTCGGTCCCGATCATCACGTTGTAGGAATTGCGCCAGTCCTGACGCACCGGGATCCCGGGACCCAGACCTAACGCGGGCACTGGGTTTGACAGGGAGATCGTGGTGCTTCGAAACGATTTCCACCCCACGTAGTCCACATCCAGTTCCAGTTTCCATTCACGCTCCTGGTCGCGCACCGGCCAGAGAGCGATGGCACCGGCGTAGATCGGCGGCAGGACCAGGTTGGCTTTGGCATCGGCGACCGTCGCGCCGTTGACCATGAATTGACCGGACAGTGGCACGACGGCCTGGCTGCGGTAGACGAGTCCGATGTTTGCCAGCGGCTTGCCCTCCGCGTTGCGGAAGGGCGTGTACATCATGCTGGCGTTGAGTCCGGCTCCCGTCCCGCTGCCGTTGACTTCAAGCTGAGGTCCGAGTCCATTGGGAGCACCGGTGGACTTGATTTCGAGACGTCCCTCGCCAAAGAGGGTGGAAAAGGTATAAATGTCCGCGCCGAGGCCGAATGATAAATAATCGTTGAGCTTGTAGGCGACCGTCGGCTTGATGTCCAACAGCGGCAAAATATTAAAGGTTACGGTGTTGCTGAACGGAGCGTTCACCGGATACTGCGTGAGCGAACCAAAGGGCGAGTTCACCCCGACGCCCACGGTCCAATTTTCCAGCGCGTCGAGCCCGAGATCTTTCATGTTCGCGGTGAGATAGAGATGGGTCGGCGGCGGCCATGCCGTGCCATCCCGATCGCCGGTGGTGTTGACGCCGGTGGGGCTGGTGTAGTGCGTATTGCCGGCGACAAACAGGGATCCATTCATGAACTGGACCCCGCGCAGTTGCGTCATGCCGGCCGGGTTATAATGCAAGGCCGATGCATCGTCGGCCTGGGCGGCAAAGGCGTTGCCCATGCCGGAGGCCGCCGAGCCCTGGCCTTGAATCCGCGGGACTTGAGCGAGGACCGGTTCGTTCACCGCCAGTAAGGTGGCGGCAAGCATGAGGCACGCCGTTGGGATGGTGCCCCATCTCCTCAGACGCAGAGGATTGGCAGTCATAGCGACCTCCTTGGTCTTAGGCATTCGTCGTTTGCTCATGCAAAACGCATGCGCGCCGCAGAAGCATCTTCGCGGTGCGCCAAAGAATCAGCCTGTCAGTCGACGTGTCCCTCCTTGTTGAAACAATCCGGCTGAATCTGATCGGTGGCCTTCCAGCATCGCTCACGCCAGAAGTAGAAATTGTTCGCGATTTCCCCGTGTTTCTGAGGCGCCGACGCGCAGGCTCCCGCGCTGAAGGCCTTGATATTGATCCGGCCGCGAATGTCGTTCGGCGTATCGTGCACCGCCAGCATCAGATTGGCATAGCTCCCCAGCGTTCGGTCGAGATAGGTCATCGGGTTTGCCAGGAGGTCGTCAATCCAGACCAGCAGCGACCCACGCACCGCCGGATCGAAGTAGGGAATGCTCAGCTGAGTGTTCGGTATAGTGAGGTCCTGACGCTCGCGCTCCTCGGCGGCTTCGAGGAGCGTCAAATGATAGACTTTCGCGTTCGGGTTCTTCTTGAGATACGGGAAGACGCTGTCCTCATAATCCCGAATGGTGCTGGCGCCTCCCATGTACAGGATATTGTTGAACGGGAGATCCCCGAAGTCGCGGAGCATTTCGTTCGCGATAATTGTGCCCATGCTGTGGCCAACCAGCGTGATATCCCAATCATCCTTCTTCCCCGATGCAGCAATCTCCTTGGCAAGTCGTCGCAGGAAGATGGCCACCGCGCCAGCCGCCGGCCTGTAGGGTCCCGTGGCCTGCTCGGCGAACTCCTTTTCCGTCTGAAAGAGCATGTGCGTCCGGCGGAGCATCGTGTTCCAGGCGTTCTCGCCGAACGACTCGATGAGCGGCGCGGAGATGATCTTTGTCGGCAAGGTAAGAGTCCAGCCAAGTCCCGACAGGAACATTTCGGGGAAGAACTCGCGATGGTCGTCCCCCTCGCCGATCGAGACAACCTGCCCTGCGGGAGACGGCACGGAACCGGGCATCGCAGAATACCGCTTGCAGTAACCTTTCTGCGTCACACCAGCGTCCCGCATCAGCTCGCATGCAACACGCTTGTAATCGTCTTCGATGGTCGAACCGAACGGCAGAGCGACATCCGACTCAAAAACATCCTGCAACCCTTCTTCAATCTCGAGCTTGCCGAGCTCGGCAGCCCACACCATGGGCGCTTGCACCACCCCGCGGACCAGATCTGCGGCAAAATAGAACGGCGCCAGGGGAAGGCTTTTCACATGCCATAGGTCGACATATTCGCCCTGCCGCAGATGGAAGAGGTGGTCGTAATAGCTGGAGAACCAGGAGGAGTCCCAGTTGATGAAAATGGGGTAATACTCGTTCCCCTTCTCCTGCATAATGAGTTTGGTCAGCTTTGTCGCGCGCTCGACTGTCTGCTTCTGCTCGTTCAGCCCTCCATGAATAAAAATCAGCACCTTTTTCTTTTGTTTCCTTTGCTGGGTGGAGGGGTCGGGCTTCTCGTGGAACTCGCGCATCGCATCGAACATCTCATTCAGGTACGCATCGAATGGTTTCCCCTTGGCATTCGGCTCGGCGGCAGTTGCCAGCTCTCGGTAATCCTTGAACCAAATCGGCAAATGCTTGCCCTTGCACAACTCCCCCTCGGACCCCTCGCAAGAGATGTTTCCAGTGGGATCCAGAGGGTGGCCGTTGGCATCGGCCATGACAATATGCTGGATTTGCACGTTATCGATCGTGCAACCAACCAGTGACGCCAGGATGGCTAGGACAGCCAAGACCTGGAAAAACCAGCGAAAACCAACTTCGTTTGGCGGACGTGCCATGCTAGCCCTCCAGATGATGAAGGCATTTATGCCTGTGCGACGCAATCCGTGCAGTTCTCTCCTGCAATGCATCGCATGCTCGCAGCGAGGCCACGGCATTCGTGCCAAAGAGCCATGCGAGTTTCGTGCCCGGAAATCGGATAGACCAATCGTGGGGGTGATTGCCGATTGGGAAGGAATGAACGACCGAACAAGAACTGATGTACGACTTCCCCTTCAAGGCTAGATACCTCCTGGGGAGCCGGCCCGTGGGAGGCGACTATGCGCCGCGCGTAAAATTTTGTCAACCAGATCGGTAGGTAGTTCCAAGTACGAAATCGCAAGAGGTTTGGACTGCCAACAGTCCGGCGCGGGGGTTCAACCGGACGCGGACTTCAGGCCGTAGCGGGCGATTTTCTTGATCAGGCCCTGGCGGCTCAGTCCCAGCAGCTTGGCGGCCTGCACCTGGTTGCCGCGGCAGCGTTGCAGGGCGTCGGCGATGAGGCGCCGTTCCAATTCTTCCACCGTCTTCTTCAAGGACCGCCCGGAGGAGCCGGCGGCGGAGCCCGCCTGGTCGGCCGCGGCGCGGATGGAGTCGGCAAGGTCTTCTTCCGCGATCGCCGTCCGCCGCGTGGAGACCACCAGCCGCTTGATCTCATTTTCCAGTTCCCGCGCGTTGCCCGGCCAGTCGTAGCGCGCCAGGCATCGCAGCGCGCCCGCCGTCAGCGACTTCGGCGGCTTGTTCATCGCCTGGCAGTACCGGTGGAGAAACGCGCGGGCGAGCAGCGGAATGTCCTCGCGGATCTCCCGCAGCGGCGGGGTGTGGATCGTCACGACTTTCAGGCGGAAGTACAGATCCGACCGGAACGTGCCGGCCTTGATGGCGCGATCGAGATCGGCATTGGTCGCCGCTAGCACCCGGACATCCACCGGAATGGTCGTCCGGCCGCCGACCCGTGCCAGCACCCGTTCCTGGAGCACGCGGAGGAT
>Ga0247727_10006462_pt1 | contig 23060 bp, 25 predicted proteins | sample WisWelCaveWW1625_FD_202498 | JGI IMG/M metagenome (GOLD analysis project Ga0247727, IMG submission 202498) | Biofilm microbial communities from Wishing Well Cave, Virginia, United States - WW16-25 | ecosystem: Environmental > Aquatic > Deep subsurface > Groundwater > Cave microbial mat | place...
ATAGCCATCAGCGCCTTTGATGAGGACTCTGTGTGCTTGGCTAATAATATAGCAAGACGGCGGGTCAATGTCAACAGAAATGTATAATGTTTATCACATATTCTGTGATCCCGCAAAAGCTGCGTGGAAGTATCTTTATCGACGCCAGCACCGTCCTTAATAACAAAAAAGATCGTTCCACGATGACATGATGATGTTACTTTTGTAACTAACTCCGCAAACCGTAGTCAGACGCTGAATAGAAATTAATACTCCCTGCGGGCGTAGCCCCCTTTCGGTCGAAATGACATTGCCCGTTGCCAGGAAAAATTCTTGTAGACAAAAAGAAAAAAATGGTTATATTAAAACTATGCCGGTGCAACGCGGATTCCGCGACCGGAGTCTTAATGAATATCTCGAAAGGAGCAGGTGTATGCGCATGACATTTGCACTCATTATGGCGTTGGCGCTGGCCAATGCTTCCGCCCAGGATTTTGCCGTGCAGCGTTTGGAAAAATCACCGCGTCATCAGGAATGGGTGGCGGTCAAGCACGGCGAGCGCACGGTTCACGCTTTTCTGGTATTTCCGGAAGTCAAAAACAAAGCTCTGGCCGTAGTGGTCATTCATGAAAATCGCGGCCTGACCGATTGGGTGCGCAGCGTCGCCGATCAGTTGGCGGAGGCCGGCTACATCGCCATCGCTCCGGATTTGCTCTCCGGCACGGCCCCAAACGGCGGCAAGACCAGCGATTTTCCCAGCGGCGATGCCGCGCGCGAAGCCATCTCCAGTTTGCCGCAGGATCAAGTGACGGCCGATTTGAATGCGGTGGCTGATTACGCCACCAAGCTGCCGGCGAGCAACGGCAAGGTGGCCGTCGCGGGATTCTGCTGGGGCGGCCGGCAGTCGTTTCGCTTTGCCGCCAACCGGCCGGACCTCAAAGCAGCGTTCGTGTTCTATGGCACCGGCCCGGAGAGCAAAGATGATTTCGCCAAGATCAAATGTCCGGTTTATGGGTTCTACGGCGGCAATGATGCCCGCGTCAACGCCACCATACCTCAATCCGCCGAGTTCATGAAAGCGGCGGCCAAAAGTTTTGAGCCGGTAACTTACGAGGGAGCGGGGCACGGCTTCATGCGCGCCGGCGAAGAGCCGGACGCTGCGGCAGCAAATAAACAAGCCCGCGATCAAGCCTGGAGTCGTTGGCAGGAACTGCTAAAAAAATTGTGACAAAGAAAATTGCCTGATTTTGGAGACAACAGCATGAGTGTTAAAGCAAAGCGTGTTTGGATAATCGTCGGCGTGATCATCGTTCTTGCCGCGCTCGCACTGCCGAAAGTTGGATTTTTACGTGGAGATTCAAATTCGAATAAAAACAACGCTGCGGCCGGCGCCTCGCGCGACCAGCGCATGTCCGTGCGCATGCAAGTCATTCAAGCCGAGAAGCTGGGCGACAAAGTGCTGACGGTCGGCTCGATTTTGTCAAATGAAGAAATCGAGGTTCGCAGTGAGATTTCCGGCAAGGTGGAAAAGATTTATTTCAAGGAGGGCGCGCGCATTAAAAAAGGTGACGCGTTGCTGAAGATCAATGACGCCGAGCCGCAGGCGCAGTTCGCGCGCGCGCGGTATCGACAAGCCCTCGCCGAGCAAGAAGCGGAACGCAAGCGCCAATTGTTCGAGAAAAAATTGACCAGCCAGGAAGATTATGACGTCGCAGTGAATGAATTGAACATTGTGAAGGCCGACATTCAAATCATTCAAGCGCAAATCGCCAAAACCGAGATTCGCGCGCCGTTCGCCGGCACCATCGGCTTGCGTTACGTGAGCGAGGGCAGCTACATTTCGCCAGCGACGCGGATCACGACGCTGCAAGACTACAACTCCGTCAAAGTCGATTTCACCGTGCCGGAGAAATACGCCAGCTTGATTCGCAAAGGCGATCGCATCAGTTTCACCGTGGAGGGCGTGGCGCGAAAATTTGCCGGCACTGTTTACGCGGTTGAGGCGAAGATCGATCCCACCACGCGCACGCTGCACATCCGCGCGCTCAGCCCGAATCCCAACGGCGTGTTGATCCCCGGCGCCTTTGCCAACGTCGAAATCGTTTTGCAAGAGAAGGAAACCTTGACCGTGCCGTCGTATGCGCTCATTCCCGAGCTGAAAGGACAACGGGTTTTCTTGTACAAAAATGGCAAAGCCGAGTCGCAGAGCGTGGAAATCGGCAGCCGCAGCGACGAATTTGTGGAAGTCACCCACGGCGTGCAAGCCGGCGATACGCTGATCACCTCCGGCATTTTGCAACTGCGGCCCGGCATGGCGGTGCAGCCGGCGGAGGCGCAGTAGGCCTTTGCGCAACAAAACTCATAAAAATTTCTGAAATTTGTAGCTCACGGAAATAGAACATCTCACGGAAGCAAAACATTTCAGATTTCAATTCCGTGAGCCGTTCCCATTTCGTGAGCATAACTGAGCGCTTGTTCCGTTTTGCGGTTAAATGAATTTCACAATAAAAATTGATATCAGCAATGGATTGTAATGAATTGCTCGACATATTGAATCGCGGTGAAGACTCTGCACATTCTTCGGAACTGCACTTTGCCGATGAATTGGCGACCGAAGCTACCATTGCCAGCTTTGACAAAGATTTTTTCCGGCTTCTTTACAAGAACTATTGTGAAGAAGAACTCGAAAAACTGAGTATATCTCTGGAGCAGTTACTCACCAATCTAAAGATTTTGAAGAACGACAAACTAACTCTCGCCGGTCTTTTGTTGTTTGGAAAAAATCCGGAAAGATTGCGGCCGCAATTCGTGATTAAAGCCACTCATTTTGCGGGAAATGACATATCCGCTGGTGAATTTATCGACAAGCAAGACCTTCATGGAAAATTGATCGAGCAATTCAAAGAAGGAAAACATAAAATTCGGCGTTCACGTGGAGCGAAATCCGACCATCCTTTCCTTCCTCGAAAAAGACCAAGAATTCAGCTACACGGGCCGCGGCAGTGGCATTCCACGCGTGATAAAAGCATGCAATAGAGCCAAAGTTAAAGTGGCTTTCATCGATGACAAGGTAAAACAAATTTTTAACGTGGTTTTTTTCAAAAGAAAATGAAGAATATCGCGTCAAATTAAATTCAGAGTGAAAGCAGACCGACGTGAAAGGCGGGCGCCATGTCACAACTAATAGAGGTTGAGCGTCACAGAAATGTGGAGATGAATGAAATCAAGGACAAAGTCAAGACGATTGCTGAAAAATTTGAACCCGATAAGATCATCTTATTTGGTTCTTATGCGGCGGGAAATCCCACCTCCGATAGCGACGTCGATCTGCTCATCATTATGGATACGCAGCGATCTACGTGGAATCTGGCGGTGGAGATTTCATCAACCTTGAAGCATTCTTTTCCGATGGACATTCTTGTGCGGACGCCACAAGAGATCGCCAGAAGGCTTCAATACGGCGATTTCTTTATTCAAGATATTATGGAAAAGGGCAAAGTGTTGTATGAACGCGTTCGTCAATGAGTGGATTAAAAAGGCCGAAGGCGATTTCATCAGTGCGTTGCGAGAATATCGTGCGCGAAAGTTTCCCAATTTTGACGCCGCTGGTTTTCATGCGCAACAATGTATTGAAAAATACATGAAGGCTTTGCTCCAAATGCAAAATGTCCGGTTCGAAAAGATTCACGACTTGTTGGCTTTAAAGGAATTATGCCTTGCGTTTGTTCCGGAATTGGAGTTTTATCAAGAAAGTCTTGCCTACTTGAGCCAATTTGCTGTCACTTTTCGCTACCCTGGTGAGTCTGCCAGTCGTGAGCAAGCCAAACGTGCTTTAAAAATCATGCGAGAGTTGAGAGGCATTCTGAGGACAACGTTAGGCCTTGATATCAAATAGGTCAGTAATTGCTATGAATGCTGAACGAATAGGAGTTGCCCTGCGCTTGCTGCTCGGAGCCGTCTTCATCTTCTCCGCCATTTCCAAGCTGCTGGGCGTCGGCCTGTTTGAAATCGCTATCGTCGATCAAGGCCTTGTAGCGACGCGTGAGCAGGCGGCTTATCCCGCGCGGCTGGTAATCGTGTTCGAGTTGTTTCTCGGCGCGGCTTTGTTTTTTCCGTTTTATCTAAAACGAATCATTCTGCCATTGGCGATCGTCACGTTAGTCGCATTCACCCTGCTGCAAGGCTATCAAATGACCCTCGGCGAGGAGACAAAAGACTGCGGCTGCTTTGGCGAGCTGCTCCCGATGTCGTCTGCAGAATCGTTGGCGAAGAACATCGTTCTTCTCGGCCTGAGCCTGTGGCTGTTCAAAATAACGCGCGAAGAAAAACGGCAGGTCATCCTTCCCTCTATTCTGGCGGTCGCGAGTCTTGCCGCCGTCTTTCTGTTCGCGCCGGTTCGCCGCAATTATGATGAAACTTTTGCGAAATATACGCAGTTCGAAAAAGCTAGTCGCGTCGACTTGACCAGCGGCGACAAGCTCGTGGCCGTGTTCAACGCCGAGTGCGAGCATTGCCAGGAGGCCGCACGCGAGCTTGACGCGTTGGCGGCGAAAAGCGCGAATTTTCCGCCGATTTACGTGCTGATGTTCAGCGAAAACGAGGCGGCGCTTTCCGCATTTGCGGAGAAAACGCATACAAATTATCCATATCACCTCATTTCCGCGGATGATTTTTTCAATCTGATCGGCGCCAGTCCGCCGCGCCTTTATTGGCTGCAAGACGGCAAGGTCAAAGCCCGCTGGGATGAGGATTTCGCAAAAAATATTATTTCTGCTTTCAACATGAAAGCTACAGCTAGTTTACCATAATCCCAAAAGCGCACGCAAGACACAGAAACGCGCCAAGATATTTTTTGCAAGATGATTGTGGCAAAATAATTAAAAAGCTTTTTAATCATCTTGCCACAATTATCTTGCGTATCACACAGGCAGAGAATTAAATTCACTATTTAATATAAGCAGAGACGCCAAGGTTCGCCCATAGCAATTTTTTTCTTTGCGACAACTTTGTGCCTTAGCTGCTTTGCATGAATGCTTTTTGTTCTTTTGCAAAAACTCAACTTTAACTTAAACTGGGAGATTGTACCATGTCACTTAAACGTATTTTCAGCCTCGCGTTGGTTTCTTTCATGGCGTCGTCTTGCAATTTTGCGCTTGCCCAAGACAGCACAAATGGCGTTAAAGGCCCAAAAATCAAATTTGCGGAAACCAGCTATGACTTCGGCACGGCGGCGCAAAACACGGCGGTGAAGCATCTCTTCAAATTCAAGAATGTCGGCACCGACACGCTCAAGATCACGCAGGTGAAAACTTCTTGCGGCTGCACGGCGGCGGAAAGCTCGAAGATTATTGCACCCCAAAAAGACGGGCAGATCGAAGTCACTTACAACACCGGCTCCAACATGGGCAAGGTCTCGAAAACGGTTTATGTTTTTTCCAACGACGTTGAAACGCCGCAGCGCAGCGTTTCAATTCATGGCGTCGTCGAGGCCAAAAAAACCGATGAGAAGAGCGAAGAGTAGCGCTATTCACTTTTGCCGGCAAAGAACACAGATGGCATGGATGTATACTTGTTGCTGGTTGGTCTGTAAGGTCATTGCGAGCGTTTCTCAGCGAAGCAATCTCTTTAGATGCGAGGGATTGCTTCGGCAAAAGCGCCTGGCAATGACTCACATTCCCACCCGAAACGAACATACACTGAAAAAATACGCAATAACCACGCTGTGAAAATTCGCATCATCTATGTTCCGCAAGATAAGTGGTCCCGCGCACAACAATTTTGGATGCTCATTCTTTCAAAGGGAGCCGAGAATGAAAAGCACCCTATTTCTCTTGCTTTTTCTCTTGCCACATACCCCACTGCCTCAACAGCAGAATCAGGAAAATAAGAAATTCACGATTGAAAATTGCGTCAATGAGTTTTCCCTCACGAAGGCCGAGTCGACAAAAGTTGGCTACCAATATTGGTTCGTTGACAAGGATTTCCTGGATGGCAGGACGCTGAAAATGAGCGTGGTGAAACCGCACGAGGCCACACACCCACCACACCGTCATGCCGAGGATAAATTTTTCTTCGTGCTTGAAGGAAGAGCGGAGTTCTATCTCGATGGCAAGACCAAAGTCGCCGGCCCATACACCAGCTTTTATTGCCCTTCGAACGTTGAGCACGGCATTCGCAATGCCGGCGACACGATCTTGAAGTATCTGGTTATCAAGAAATATGAGCAGAAGTAGCTCGTCTGCCATTCTGTGTCAACGTGTCTGTTGAGATCAGCGCATTTGATTGGATGAGGCCTTCGTGAATAATCCCTCTTCATTTCGACGCCTCGCGGCAATCACCGTCATCATCTCTATGACATTAGTCTTAGATGCTTTTTTCTACCTTCTATTGCTCGCACCGATTTGGGCGCTGTGGCTTGGCATCGTGGCCGCGCGTGGCGCAGAAAGTAGCGAAGTCGCAGCCTAAAATCACATGAAAGATTCGGATAAATATTTTATGATGACAACCGTTTGGGCTTCCGGCGCTGGCGGGAAGATGATCTCCCCTTCGCTCTCGGCCTCTGGGGTGACTACGAGGTGACAAAGTTGATTGATGCGCGCGGCCAGCTCACAACGAATCAAGTTCAGGAACGTCTTATAAAAGAAATAGCCACCGCGAAAGAACATGGCGTGCAGTATTGGCCGGTATTTCTTCACGAAACCGATGAGCATGTCGGCTGCTGCGGATTGCGGCCATACGATTTATCAAAGAGCATTTACGAGATTGGCTTTCACATTCGCTCGGCCCACTGGCGGCGCGGATACGCTGCCGAAGCGGTGGTCGCGATCATCAAATATGCATTCGACAAGCTAAAAGCCAAAGCTCTTTTTGCCGGCCATAATCCCAAGAATAAGGCATCATGGATTCTGTTGCAAAAGCTGGGATTTCATTACACGCATGACGAATATTATCCGCCGACGGGGCTGAAGCATCCGTCGTATTTGTTGGAGGCTGAGGAGTATGAATGGAGAGGTGAGTCGTAGCATCTGTAGCGAGAATGAATATCTATTCACTCATCTCGTGCCGATTTGGAGGTTTGGGCATGAGGGAAGATAAAACGTTTCTGCGTATATTGGCGAGGCAACCGCTTCACTTGAAAGGCTTATGATAAATCCAATTCACCGCTTGCCTTTGCGGCCATGATTTGTTCGTGAATATCGTGAACGGTGGCGTTGCCCCAATGTTTTTCAACCTCAAGAATTGTATCGCCTTCGCCACGTTCGAGCGCCACGACAAAACGGGTCGCTTGGCTGATTCCCAATTGTTGAACAAGAATCTCCCAACCCTTGCGAATCAAATCGGGTGACGCTGGCGGTGAAATGGTTTGAGTATTCGTGTGCATATTAGTTACCTCGACGAGGAAAAATTTTTTCAACAAATTGTATTAGAATATAGAACATTTTCATTTAAAGTCAAGAGCCCGTGCCTTACCACATCAATATCTTTTACAGCGCAGAAGACGGCGGTTATATCGCCGATATTCCTGATTTGGAAGCTTTCTCCGCGTTCGGCAAAACGCCGTCAGAAGCGCTCAAGCAAGTTGAGATTGCCAAAAAGGCCTGGTTGGAAGCGGCCCGAGCCGAAAGCAAACCCATTCCCAAACCAAGATACCGTCCAGTTATCTATCAAACTCCTGCTTACGTCTCGGCGGCTTGAATGCGACGGTCGAGCAACGGGTTGTAATTCTGCAAATTAATCTGTATATTGTTGTCATTCACCCTTGGTTTTTACTCGGAGAATGAAACATGAAAACTATTCAATTAACACTCGAGGACGATTTGTTGGATCGCGTCAATCGCGAAATTATTCAACAACAAACCAATTTGTCCGCCTTTGTCAGGGAGTCGCTCATTCATTACCTCCAGAGATTGCGAATCAGAGAAATGGAAAAGCAGCAACGTAGCGGCTACAGCAAACACCCCATCGAAAAAGGCGAGTTTGACGTCTGGGAAGATGAACAAGTGTGGAGCGCGTGATGGAAAGAGGAGAAATCCGGTGGTACAAATTCAAGCCACCCGACAAAGAGAGACCGGTCGTGATTTTGACCCGAGACTCGGCTTTACAATTCCTGGGCGAGGCTACTGTTGCGCCCATTACTTCAACCATTCGCGGCATTCCGACCGAAGTGCTTTTAGGTGAAGCCGAGGGCATGAAGACGGCTTGCGTGATAAATCTGGATCATGTTCAAACTGTCTCAAAGTCAAAGCTGGGTGCCTTGATCACCAAGTTGTCCGAGGCAAAAATGTCTGAGATCAAGCCAGGTTTACTATTTGCATTCGGTTTCGATGATTAGCCGATTGCCTATCAGCCAACCTCGATGTTTACGCCGCCAACGCCCTCCACGAGTTGTTTTCCCAAAAGCCCTGGTTGCAAACGACCCGTGTTGAAGATAAACCTATTCCTTTCGCTAAATGACAGCATTAAACTAAATAAAGGAATCCTCCACGCATGTCCCTCACAAACCTCACCAGCAATCCTGATGTCGTCGTCATCGGCGGTGGGCCTGCCGGTTCCACTGTGTCCGCCCTTATTGCACAACATGGTTACAAAGTCCAGCTTTTTGAGCGCGAGCGCTTTCCGCGTTTTCATATCGGCGAATCGCTGATTCCCGAAACTTATTGGGTGCTCAAGCGGCTCGGCATGCTCGAGAAAATGCAGAAGAGCCACTTCGTCAAAAAATACAGCGTGCAGTTCGTCAACGCCAGCGGCAAGCTCTCAGCGCCGTTTTATTTTTGGGATAACAAGCCGCACGAATGCTCGCAAACCTGGCAGGTCGTGCGCAGCGAGTTCGATTTAATGATGCTGAACAACGCGCGCGAGCACGGCGTCGAGGCTCATGAGGGCGTGCGCGTGCGCGACGTTTTGTTTGACAATCAACGCGCAGTGGGGGTAAAAATTCAGTTGGAAGACGGTACACCGCGCGAGGTGCGCGCACGAGTCGTCGTCGATGCCAGCGGCCAGAGCGGTTTGTTGCAAAACAAATTCAAGCTGCGCATTTGGGATCCGATTCTCAACAAGGGCGCGATTTGGACGTACTGGCAGGGCGCTTATCGCGACAAAGGCCGCGACGAAGGCGCGACGATGGTTTTGCAAACCGCGAATCGGCAGGGCTGGTTTTGGTACATCCCGCTGCACGATGACCGCGTCAGCGTCGGCGTGGTGGCGCCGTTTGATTATCTCTTCAAAGGTCGCGTGAGCCACGAGCAAACTTATCATGAAGAAGTCGAACGCTGCCCCGCCGTTAAAGAACGTGTTGTCTCCGGCCGTCGCATCACCGGCTACTTTGCGACCAAAGATTATTCCTATCGCGCCACGCAAGCCGCCGGCGATGGTTGGGTCACCATCGGCGATGCTTTCGGCTTCCTCGATCCGCTGTATTCCTCGGGCGTGTTGCTGGCTTTGCGCTCCGGCGAGATGGCGGCTGATGCCATCGTCGAAGGATTTCAAACTGGTGATCTTTCTGCCGCTCAACTTGGCAAATGGGGCGCGCTTTTCAACGAGGGCGTTGACCGCATGCGCCGTCTTGTGTGCGAATATTACGAGGGCTTCAGCTTTGGCCAATTCGTACGCAACTACCCTCATCTCCGAGGCACGGTCACCGACTTGTTAATCGGCGACTTGTTCACGGATCGTGTGGATGGCGTCTGGCAAGCGATGGAATCGTTGTATCCCGAGGGCAAAGTGCCGCCTTCGGCTTGGGATTCTGGGACGCCACTTGAAGTCGCCGCGAACAAAGCCAATGAGTTGATTCTGCCGGAAGGACTTCGGCCCTAAAAATTTTTTATGGATTGAAATTTTAACTGACAACCGCAAGATTTGAGAACGGATAAATAATTGACTCCGCTCCCCTCAATGCAAATATACCAAAGGAGAATCGTATGGCTGAAAAAAAGATCATTGCAGTCGTCGGCGCAACCGGCGCACAGGGTGGCAGCTTGGTTCGCGCCATTTTGAGCGAGCCGAATAGCGGCTTCACCGCGCGCGCCATTACCCGAGACGTCAACTCGGACAAAGCGAAAGAATTGGCAAAGTTGGGCGCCGAGGTTGTTGCCGCCGACATCGACGACGTCGAGAGTTTGAAACGGGCGTTCGCTGGAGCTTATGGCGCGTACTGTGTTACGTTTTTCTGGGCGCATTTTTCTCCCGAGAAGGAGTTGGCTGAGGCCAGCGCCATGGCCCAAGCCGCAAAACATGCCGGCCTCCAACACGTCATTTGGTCCACGCTCGAAGATACGCGCAAGTGGGTGCCGCTTAGCGACAATCGCATGCCCACCCTGCAGGGCAAATATAAAGTGCCGCACTTCGACGCGAAGGGCGAGGCCAATCAATTCTTTACGGCGCTCGGTCTGCCAGTGACGATACTGCATACGTCGTTTTACTGGGACAACTTTATCTACTTCGGCATGGGACCGAAAAAGGGCCCGGACGGCAAGTTAGCTATCACCATGCCGATGGGCGACAAGAAGCTCCCCGGCATTGCCGCCGAGGATATTGGCAAGTGTGCTTTTGGCATTTTCAAGAAGGGCCGTGAGTTCATCGGCAAGACAGTCGGCATCGCTGGCGAGCATTTGACCGGCGCGCAGATGGCTGCCACATTGACGAAGGTGTTGGGCCAAGAGGTGCGTTACAATGACGTGCCACCGGAGGTGTTTCGCAGCTTCGGTTTCCCGGGCGCCGACGATCTGGGAAATATGTTCCAGTTCAAACGCGATTTCAATCAAGACTACTGCGGCGCGCGCAATCTCGACGTCTCCCGCGCGCTCAATCCCGCGCTGCAAACTTTCGAGAAATGGCTCGCGCAAAACAAGAGCCGCATTCCGCTCGAGTAAGGGTTTTGCCGTTCAGTGTTTAGAATAGATTTCTAATTTTTATCGCCAATGGATAGATTAAACCCAGCGGCTGAAAAGCCAAAAGCTTTAGCCGCTGGTCCAAATCTATCCGTTGGAAAATTTTTCCCAAAAAGATCGCCATGAACGACCAATACAAAATCTTGCTCGAAAAAGACGCCGTTATCGACGTGGTGAATCAATTGTTCATCAGCACGGACAACCGCGATTGGGCGAAGGTAAAAGCCTGCTTCGCGAATGACGTGCTGTTCGATATGACTTCGATGACCGGCGGCGAACCGGTGACGATGACGGCGCAACAAATCGTCGAGGGCTGGGATAACGGCTTAAAAGCTCTCAAAGCGATTCACCACCAAGCCGGCAATTACGTTGTCAATCTCCAAAATGGCGAAGCCGAGATGTTCTGCTACGGTATTGCTCTCCATTATCTGCCGAACCCAACCAACCGGAACACACGAACTTTTGTCGGCAGTTACAACTTTCATCTGACCAAAGCCGGCGGCAGTTGGCGAATTGACCGATTCAAATTCAACCTGAAATTCATTGATGGAAATTTGAATCTGGAAGCGAGTTAGTAGCTTGAATAAAAGCCAAGACAGAAAAATGAAAGGCAGAAAAATGGCGTTTGACATCATGCCAGGGAAGTTGACGAAGACGGGATGGAGCCCCGCAAAACGGGGCAAACATTCCGCTGTGCGAAATCATGACAAATTTGGTCCGCTTGCGGATCATTTTTCTGTCCTCCATCTTTCTGTCTTCTGAATGTTTTGGCGGGATGATTCTGCTATGCGCTCTAAACAATCAACCCATGCCGGAAACCATCTGGAAAATTCGTTTGGCGACTCGGAATGATTTGCCGTTTCTCCGGGAAATGCTCTATGAAGCCGTTTGCTGGCGACCGCATCAACCTCGCTCTCCCCTCGAAGAAGTTTTGGTCGAGCCTGAGCTTGCCAAACTCTTGGAAGGCTGGGGAAGAAACGGCGACACCGCCGTTGTTGCAGAATGGGAAGACGGCGCGCCGGTCGGCGCGGCATGGTATCGCTTCTGGACAGCGAAGAATCACTCCTATGGCTTTGTTGATGCAGACACGCCGGAGTTTGGCATCGCGGTTCGCCAAGAAATGCGTCAGCGCGGCATCGGCACGGCTTTGCTCACGGCGCTGTTGGAGCAAGCGCAGCGTTCGGCAATCGCGCGAATAAGTTTGAGCGTCGAGCCGGAGAATTATTCACGCTTGCTCTACGAGAAGATCGGTTTTAAACGGGTGGGAGCTTCCGGAACTTCGTGGACGATGCTGCTGGAGTTGAAAGGCAAAACCAGTGACCTCAAAAAAAAAATCATCAACTAAAGCTTTTTTTTAATAGTCTTGCCCCAAATCGTTTTGCCTTTTGGGGGAACATCTGAATAATGACAATTGAGCAAACCAATGAAAAACTCAGTTCATGGCATTCACCATCTCACCGCCATCGCCGGCGAGGCGCAGGAGAATCTGAATTTCTACGCCGGCGTGATGGGCATGCGTTTGGTGAAGAAAAGCGTCAATCAGGATGTTCCCGATACTTATCATTTGTTTTATGCCGACGGCGCCGGCACGCCTGGAACCGATCTCACTTTCTTTCCTTGGCCGAGCATGGGGCCAGGGCGATTGGGAACCGGCTTGGTCGTGGAAGTTCCTTTTGCCGTTCCGAAAGGGAGCTTGAAATATTGGCGCGAGCGTTTCGACAAAATGGGCGTGCATTATGGCGCCGTTGAGATGCGCTTCGACGAAACGACGCTGCCCTTCAGAGATCCGCACGGCTTGCAACTGGCGTTAGTGGAAACGAATGACGCACGTGAGTTTGTGCCCTGGGAAAAAAGCGCCGTTCCACCGGAGCATCAATTGCGCGGCATGCACACCGTCCGACTTTGGGAACGCCGCCTCCCTCCTACTGCGGAAACGCTCACCGAGTGCATGGGCTTTTCGCTGCTGGGAACCGAGAATGGCTGGTCGCGCTATAGCGTCGATGGCGGCGGCTCCGGCAAAATCATCGAAGTGAAAGAACTGCCACAGGAGAGTCGTGGCCGCTGGGGAACCGGCGCGGTGCATCACGTCGCGTGGCGCGTGAAAGATTCCGCAGAAGAAATGGCGATGCGCGAGATTATTTTCAACGACGGCCTCTTCCCCACTGAACAGATCGACCGCTTCTGGTTCAAATCGGTTTATTTTCGCGAGCCTGGCGAAGTGCTCTTTGAGTTGGCCACCGACGGCCCCGGATTCGATCGCGATGAAGACATGGAACGCTTGGGCGAGCAATTGATTCTCCCGCCCTGGCTGGAGCAACATCGTGCGCAGATTGAAGCAGCGCTGCCGCGTTTGGAGATGCCGAGGATGGAGACGTGAAGCAGTGCGAATAATCTTTGCCGCAGCTTACGCTTTTAGTCCATTAAAGTTGAATCGTTGCCAAAAAGCAAAAATTTTTCCAACGGATTGAAAAACCCAACTGATAATGCTTGTCGCCGTTGGGTTTTTCTAGCCGTTGGAGATTTTCAAAACTGTTTGGCTACGGCGCATCTGCGTTGAACATTAATCGAGCCTATTGATACAGCGCAACATCGGCTTTCTGCCCGCAAATATTTATTCGGCGATAAATCGCGTTGATTTTGGCGGCCACGAAAGCGGGCCGGCTTATTTGCTGATGAGAACACCGTTTCAACTCTTCGTAATTTGGTGGGCATATTACGCCACAGAACAGCAGTGGCTCAGTAAGTGGAGACAGCGATGAAATTTGCCAAATGGGTTTTTCTCATCGCCGGAATTTATGGCATTCTCGCCGTCGCGCCGCTGTATTTTTCCGAAAACCAAATCGCCCGCGACTTTCCGCCGGCTATCACGCATCCCGAATACTTCTACGGTTTCGCGGGCGTCACGCTGGCCTGGCAAATTGCCTTTTTGGTGATCGCCAGCAATCCCAGCCGCTTTCGCTTGATGATGCTGCCGGCGGTTGTTGAAAAATTGAGCTACGGCGTTGCCGTATTGTTTTTATATTCTCAACAGCGCGTTACAGCTCTCATCATGGGTTCCGCGCTGATCGACCTGATTTTGGGAATTTTGTTTGTGCTGGCATTTTTGCGAACGCCGAAGGCTTAATAATGAAAACAACAATTCTAACTTTTGCAATCGCTCTGCGGTGTGCTTGCGGCGTGCAAGCGCAAGCTCATCAAGCCATCGAAAAACTTTCTGAGGGACTCGTAATCAGGAACGTGACGATCATTTCCCCGGAGCGCGCCGAAGCTTTGAGAAATGGCAATATCGTCATAACGGGTGATCGCATTGTATCGGTTGGCGCGGAGAAACCCGCTGGCTCTTTGAAAAATTATGAAATCATCAACGGCGATGGCCTCTTCGTGATACCAGGCTTGATTGATTCCCACGTCCATCTCGCGGAGATACCTGGAATGCCCCCGATGCATCAAGAGAAAATGCCGGACATTGCGGAGGCGTACAGAAAGCAACTGCCCAGAAGTTATCTCTATTTTGGATTCACAACGTTGATCGATCTCAATGTGATCGACCGAGCTTTCATTAACCGGATCAAACAAGCTGAAGTGCATCCGGATATTTATGATTGCGCTTGCGCGCTGGTTCTCGCCAATGGATATCCAATGAATTATTTCCCGCCGGAGGCGCGTTTCGATATCTTTCCGAATTTTATTTGCGACTCCCGGCAAGCGGATCAAATACCGGCCAAATTCAAACCGGAAGACCATTCCCCTGCTGCTGCCGTCAAGCGCGTCAAGGACGCCGGCGGCATCTGTGTCAAAACCCATTTCGAGCCTGGCTTTGGCCCCTTTCGTGGCAAATTGCCGACAATGACAAAGGAAATGGCCACAGACATCATTGCTGCAAGCCATCGCCAAAATCTGCCGGTGATCATGCACGCCAATTCTTATCAAGCACATCAATTCGCCACGCAAGCCGGCGCTGATATCGTCGCTCACGGCTTATGGAATTGGGGCGAGCATGATAATGAAGAAAAAATTCCCCTACCGATCCGCCAAGTGCTTGATGAAATTGTTGCGAAGAAGATCGGATTCATGGCGACCACACAAGTAATGGCAGGCTTGCGGGCGATGTTTGATTCAGAGTTCTTAAATGATCCCAACTTGCAAGCCGTCTTGCCGACCGCTCTTATCGAATGGTATAAATCGCCTGAAGGCCGCTGGTTCGCTCGTGAATTGCAGAAAGATTTTGACGGCCTCGAAGAGGCGATCATCTACCGGCGTTTTGATTTCATGGTGAATCGTTGCCGGCAAGTGGTGCAGTATCTGGCGCAGCATGATGCGAATTTGCTCTTGGGTAGTGACACACCCTCCGCGCCAACGTATGGCAATCCGCCGGGATATAACGGTTATCTGGAACTGAAGCATCTGGCCGAATCAGGAGTGACGCTTCGCCAAATTTTGCAAGCGGCAACCATTAACAATGCCAAAGCGTTTCATTTGGAAAATTCGTATGGAACGATTCAGTCCGGCAAGGTTGCGAATCTGCTTTTGCTAAAAAAGAATCCGCTTGAAACGGTAGAAGCTTATGATGCTATTGCGACAGTTGTCTTGCGTGGAAAAGTTTTGCCGCGCACAACGTTGTCCGCAAATTCGCCGCAGGGAGAAAGCGCCGATCACGATCACCCACTGATCAGAAAAGTGAAAGCTTATCGCCAAGCCAATGCCGAACATGATACAGCGCGGGTTCAAGCATTGTTGGCCAAAGGCGCGGCGCGTTGGTACGAGAAAAAAGAAGGCCCCGGCACGCCCATCAAACCAGCAGGCAAAGGCCCGTGGTCGGATTGGGATGAATATTTTAAAGGGAAATCCGAAATTGAGAGTTACAAAGTTGATAGCAATCAAGTGACCATCCGTTTAATGGAGATCAACGACTATTACCGCTTGATCGAACGTGGGCCGGCGCCAACAAACTTGACGTATTACTTCAACCAGGAAGGCAAAATTACCGGTATTTTAGTGTTTCGTGATGCGACGCCGATTAAAGATCGCTATGAAGAATTTGAGCAATGGGCCAAGAAAAACCGCCCCGCTGATTTACCATACTTGCGACCAGAGGGCGAGATTATACCAACACTTGATCGCGCCAAAAAGTGGCGTGCCGTTTTGAATGAATGGCGCCGCAGCATCGGATTGCCGGCAATTGAGTGAAGGATAAATTGCGTAGAAATCAAAAGTATGGCTCGGCGGCTGAATGAACCTTTCAATTCGGAAAATTAATGTCCACGATTTCGCAAACCCATTTGATGACGACCTCTGATTCCAGCGGTTTTGCCGGACATCCGCAGGGACTGACCACGCTCTTTTTTACGGAGATGTGGGAGCGCTTCAGCTATTACGGCATGCGTGCGCTGTTGATTCTTTACATGACGGCGCCGCTGGCCCAGGGCGGACTCGGTTTTGACACGCCGAAGGCTGGACACATTTACGGCCTTTACACCGGCTCAGTTTATCTTACTTGTTTGCTCGGCGGCTGGCTCGCTGATAAATTTTTCGGCGCGCGCCGCGCGGTGCTGATCGGCGGCATCATCATCGCCTGCGGCCACTTCGTTCTCGCTTATGCTTCATTGGCAACTTTCTATGCTGGACTGTGTTTGGTTGCCGGCGGCACGGGATTGCTCAAGCCGAACGTCAGCACGATCGTCGGCTCACTTTACAGCGAAGGCGACGCGCGCCGCGATGCGGGCTTTTCCATTTTTTATATGGGCATCAACCTCGGCGCATTCGTCGCCCCGTTTGTGTGCGGTTACTTGGGCCAGAATATTGCGTGGCATTACGGCTTTGCCGCTGCCGGCGTCGGCATGGTGTTGGGGCTTCTTCAATACGTTGCCGGAGGAAAAAAGCTGGGGCAAGCCGGCCTGAGTTCGACAAGCTCACTCCAGGGCTCGACAAGCTCGCTCACCAGCGCTCCGCACACTAATGAACCGCTCACGACTGACGAGAAAAAGCGTTTGGTCGCGATCGTCATCTTGGCGCTTTTCTCGATCCTTTTTTTCATGGCACTCGAACAAGCCGGTTCGAGCTTGAATCTTTTTGCCGACCGTTTGACGCGGCATGAGTTCGTGGGCTTGAATTTTCCGTCTAGTTGGCTGCAAGCCGCGAATCCAATTTTCGTCATTCTTTTTGCGCCCGTTTTTGCCTGGCTGTGGATCAAGCTCGGCAACCGGCAACCCTCCAGTCCGACCAAGTTTGTGCTGGGTTTGGTTTTTGTGGGATTGGGTTTCTCTATCGTCGCTTACGCTTCGACTTTGGCCAACTCCGGACCGGTCAGCCCAATGTGGCTCACTGTCGCTTACTTGTTCAACTCCTTTGGCGAGTTGTGCTTGAGTCCGGTGGGACTGAGCACCGTCACCAAACTCGCGCCGGCGCGATTGGTGGGTTCGATGATGGGCGTGTGGTTTACCGCCACAGCTATAGGCAATTACCTCGCCGGGCGCGTCGGGGGATTCTTTCAGGCCAACGATCAAAGCGCGCTGTTGACGCTCTTTGGCACTGTCGCGGCGATAACGATTGGTGCGGGCATTTTGCTGGCGCTGCTGGTTCCGTTCATCAAGAAATTGACGCCGCGGAGCGAATGAGAAATGTTTGCAAGATTCAGGATTTGTGTTATATTGAAGCTAAACTGAATTTAGCAGGTTTTTACATAAAAACAGTGGCGGCCTTATGGTAAGTGTACCTGAATTTGTTTCAATCGGAAAAGCGACAGAAAGTATTGACGTTCGCCTGAGCTACAAAATTATTGAGCTATTTTCCGAGGGCCTTTATGCAAGCCCCAACAAGGCTATTGAGGAGTTAGTAGCAAACTCCTTTGATGCCGGTGCACAGCAAGTACAGGTACTACTGTCATCCAACCTGCATGATCAGGATGCAACGATCATTGTCATCGATGATGGCGAGGGTATGGATGCAGACGGACTCAAACAGCACTGGCTTATCGGAATTAGTAACAAGCGCCGACTCACAAAGCTTCCGCAAAGCCGACAGCAAATTGGTAAGTTTGGTATTGGCAAACTGGCGACATACGTATTAGCCGACCGCCTGACTCATATCAGTAAGCAGCGAGACAACTACTACTCGACTTCGATGAATTACAACGCGATTGACAAGCGAGTAGAGAAGGAGATCGAGCCTAAGGTTCCCATCAAAATTCCACTTCGTGAATTGAGCGAAACGGAAGCCAAACATATTCTCAAAGCATGGACGGAGACGGCTGCTTTCAAAGCAACGGGCATGATCCTTTTCGGTAAGGGTGCGCCATCCTCGTGGACAGTTGCAGTTATGTCTTCGCTTAAGACCAAAGTGCACGAGATTAAACCTGGAATTTTAGAATGGGTTCTGCGCACCGCCTTACCACTGCGACCAGACTTCAGCATTTGGTTGAACGGTAAGAAGCTCGTGCCGAGCAAGCAAGGTAAGGGTTTGCTGAAGAGATGGGTTCTTGGCAAGGACATTATCGAGTTGCCCAAACCAAGCCCAAAGGGCGTGACGATTATGGAAGATACGAACGTTGACAACTCCAGCGATCACCGATTTGGACTTGATGTGCCTGGATTGGGTCGCATTACAGGCTATGTAGAGGCGTACAAAGATCTTTTAACAGGAAAGTCGGACGAGCTTGGACGGAGTTACGGTTTCTTTGTTTACGTTTTCGGTCGACTAGTCAACGTTATGGATGGGCACTTCGGGATATCACCAGACGAACTCCGACACGGTACTTTTGGCCGATTTCGCCTTGTTATTCATATGGATGGCCTCGACGAGGAACTCAGATCGAACCGAGAGGCAATTAGTGAAGGGCCGCTTCTCAGTACCGCTCAGGATGTGCTTCGAGCTATTTTTAATGCTGTCCGACCCACAATAGAGAAGCATGATCAAAAGGAAGAGCCAAGCGCAAAATTGGCGCGAAAGCTTGCTGCAAGCCCTTCGAGTCTTTCGCGCCGCCCTATCGTTGAACTGGCACGAGCCGTTGCTGAAGGCAAGGCCAAATCACGCTATTTGATCGTTCCAGAGCAAAAATCAAGTGCGGAACTTAGTGCATTCGCTGCTTCCTTAGAAGAACGGGCAACTAAAGCTGATCAATTCATCACGGGTCTTACGATTGATTACAATGGCTCACCGAACGACGGAATTGCCCAGTATGACACCGCGACTGGCCATCTTCGGATTAACGCTTGGCACCCATTTGTCGCAACGTTTCATGACGAGTTCGCGAGCAAAAGTGCGGGGCAACCCCTTGAGCTATTTGCTATGGCTGAGGTGCTTATCGAGGCTCATATTTATGCAATTGGGGTTAAGCCAGAGCAAATCGAAGATTTTCTTTTTATGCGCGACCAACTGCTACGAAACCTCGCTAATGAATCGCAACGACAAAGCGCTTTCTCAGTCGCACGCGCCCTTCAAGATGCGAGGAACAATCCCAACGCTTTAGAGGAAAAGCTTTGCGATGCTTTCAGAAGTCTCGGGTTCGAAGTAACCCGAATTGGGGGTAAAGGCAAACCGGACGGAGTTGCGACAGCTATCCTTGCCGCTGATACTGAAAGCAAGCCCCGTCAGTATGCAGTGAGCTTGGAAGCCAAGAGCAAAGAAAGAGATAAGGGAAAGATAGCCGCTGGAACAGTCAAAGTATCGGCGGTCATGCGACAACGTGACAACTACAAATGTCAGCACGCACTCGTTGTTGGTCGTGCCTTTCCCACCTCAAAAGGCGATAATGCATTACTACAGGAAATAGAAGACGACCGCAGAAAAACAACCAAATTAGGTGAGCCCAAAACTATTACTTTAATCACGATCGACGATCTCGCGAAACTCGTACGACTACGACCACGTAAGCAACTTGGCCTACAAAAACTGCGAGAGTTGTTCAACACCTGCCGTTTGCCGGAAGAGAGTGCCAAGTGGGTTGAATCCATCCGTATGTCCAAAATTAAAAAACTACCATATAAACAGATTATCTTAACCATCGAAGCGTTACAGAAGAAATGGAAAAGGGCTTCGGTCAAATATGCTGCGCTACGAGTAGAACTCTCACATTTGACACCGCCAATTGAATATGAGACTGACGAAACTCTAATTGATCTTTGTAAAGCGATGGCGCAAATGGCTAACGGAGCTGTTTTCGCCACTTCAGAGACTGTAGAACTGGATCAAAGCGCGGAGAACGCTATTGCTGCGATACAAGATGCAATAAAAGAGGATATAGACAATGGACTTTAAACTGATATAATCAGTAACAATTGTGAACGATACGCCGATCTGCATAATGAAACAATTGCAAAAGAATAGTATCTACGAAATCCTCGGGCGCGCACCTGTGCATCCCTTCTCCGCACGTATGGCACCCGATATTGCTCTAGACGTTCTATCGGAGGCAAAGAAATCCCTTCGTGTGCTCGATCCAATGATGGGTTCGGGAACTGTACTCGCTGTCGCTCGTTCTAGAGGTCATCGTGCTATTGGTATAGACATTGATCCTCTTGCGGTACTCATCGCTAAGGTCTGGACAACAGCGATAAATGCAGAAGAAATAAACGAGAAAGCGATGGAGGTTCTTGAACGAGCTAAAAGCATTTTTGCGAAACTTCCAACGCGAGATGCGTACCCTCAAAATGCGGATACTGAAACCCAACAATTCATCTCCTATTGGTTCGACGATTATGCCCGCCGGCAACTGACTTCGTTGGCAACTGCTATTCGCCGTGTACACGACGACGCAACGCGAGACGCGCTCTGGTGTGCGTTCTCTCGGCTCATCATCTCCAAGCAGTCTGGCGCTTCGCTAGCAATGGATTTGTCCCATAGCCGCCCGCATAAGTCATTTGATCGCGCTCCTGCCAAACCATTTAACAAGTTTTTAACCACTGTGGATCACGTAGTTAAAAATTGTGTTGATAAGAATAGTTCTTATCGTGGGCCGGCTACATGCATTCGTGAAGGTGATGCGCGAACTCTTCCTTTAAGCGACGCATCTATAGATCTAGTGTTGACATCGCCACCCTATCTTAACGCTATCGACTATATGCGATGCAGCAAGTTTTCGCTGATGTGGATGGGTCATCGTGTAGCCGAGCTTCGCCGCCTGCGCAGCGACAGCATCGGAACCGAAACAGGTAAGAATACCAGTCAGGAAGACCAAGATGTTAATAGCATCATTGCGGATTTAAAACTGCGTCCCGCACTAAAGGAAAAAGACGAAGCAATGCTTGTGCGATACATCAAAGACATGAAATGTGTAGTCCGCGAAGTTGCTCGGGTTCTTGCTCCTGGTGGAAAAGCCATATATGTGATTGGTGAAAACACCATTCGAGGTACACGTATTCGGAACTCTGTTATAGTAGCTGCAGTCGCTGAGTTGTCTGGTTTGAAGCTCAATGAGCGACGTGTACGCATTCTACCGGCCAATCGTCGGTATTTGCCGCCACCGTCAGCAGGAGATGCTACCGCTTTGGGCGCAAGAATGCGCCGCGAAGTACTTATTTCGTTCGTAAAATCTTGATGTAAAGCACTTGTTTGTTGCCATATTTTAAAAATCAAAAGGAAACCCCAGGAGCCTTTCCGCAACTTGCATTCAGCGCCCGGTGTTGACGTGGGTGCTGTCGATCATCATCATCATTCTGTTCGGCGTCATCGGATTCACGTACCTCGGTGTGCGTGAATATCCTATTCGAGGTAAAAAATGCGTGTGACTTATGACCCCAAAACGGATTCACTCACGATCGTTTTCAACGAATCGGAAGTCGCCGAAAGCGATGAAGAAAAACCAGGCGTTATTTTGGATTATGACGCCGCCGGCAACCTCGTCTCCATGGAAATTCTTGATGCCTCCCGCCGCGTCACTCAGCCCATGCAGATGGTGTACGAGTTGGCTGGGCCGAGGCAATTGGCCGGCGTCGTTTAGTGCGTAACAAAATTGACGTGTTAATGTTGTTTTATTCACTTTTAGCATGAGTCATCGTGAGAACCCCATGAGCCTTTCTGCAACTTGCATTCAGCGCCCGGTGTTGACTTGGGTGCTGTCGATCATCATCATTCTGTTCGGCGTCATCGGCTTCACGTACCTCGGCGTGCGAGAATATCCGAACGTCGATCCTGCCGTCATCACCGTCGATACTTCGTATCCCGGCGCGAACGCGGACGTGATCGAATCGCAAATCACCGCGATTCTGGAGGAAGACATTAGCGCCGTGCCCGGCATTCGCACCATCAACTCCACCAGCCGCGAAGGCCGCAGCAGCATCACGATTGAATTCGATCTGAGCGTTGACTTGGAAACTGCGGCGAATGACGTGCGCGACAAAGTCGCCGGCGCCGTCGGGAGTTTGCCGCCGGACGCCGATCCGCCGGTGGTTTCCAAAGCCGATGCCGACGCCTTCCCGATCATCGTCATCAACGTCAGCAGCAACACGCGCAACTTGCTGCAATTGAGCGAGCTGGCCGACAAAACTTTCAAAGAGCGCTTGCAAACCATTCCCGGCGTGGCCGAGGTGCGCATCTTCGGTGAAAAGCGTTACTCGATGCGCTTGTGGATGGATCCGAACAAGCTCGCCGCGTATCAAGTTACGCCGCTGGACGTGCGCAGCGCGCTCAACGCCGAGAACCTCGAATTGCCCTCCGGCCGCATCGAAGGCAACGATGTCGAATTGACCGTGCGCACCTTGAGCCGCCTGGAAAAACCGGCGGAATTTAACAATCTCATCATTCGCGAACAGGACGGCCGCTTGGTGCGCTTCAGCGACATCGGCTATGCCGAGCTGGCGCCGGAGAATCTGCGGCAAGTCTCGAAAGGCTTGGCTGGGCCGCGCGTCGCGGTCGCCGTGTTGCCGCAACCTGGCTCCAATCACATTGCGATTTCCGATGAGTTCTTTCGCCGTCTCGATGAGATTAAAAAAGATTTGGGAGACGACGTCGTGCTCAGCATCGGCTGGGACACCACGCAATACATTCGCAAATCCATCTCCGAAGTGCAGGAAACCATCCTCACCGCCTTCGGGCTGGTGGTGCTCATCATCTTTCTCTTTTTGCGCGATTGGCGCACCACGCTCATTCCGGTGTTCGCCATTCCGATCTCGCTCATCGGCACGTTCTTCATCATGTATCTCGCGGGTTTCACCATCAACGTGCTGACGCTGCTGGGATTGGTGCTGGCCATCGGCATCGTTG
>Ga0247727_10006463_pt1 | contig 23058 bp, 18 predicted proteins | sample WisWelCaveWW1625_FD_202498 | JGI IMG/M metagenome (GOLD analysis project Ga0247727, IMG submission 202498) | Biofilm microbial communities from Wishing Well Cave, Virginia, United States - WW16-25 | ecosystem: Environmental > Aquatic > Deep subsurface > Groundwater > Cave microbial mat | place...
CCAGACCAAGACCGAATCGGATAAAATCGCGCCTGGGGGAAGCGGTGAGGCTGTAAAAGTTAAAAGATCTCCTTCCGGATCAACAGCCGGGATCGTCCATTGCAACGCGAATGTTTCAAAGATGGATAAGTGATCCAGGGAGTCAATCGTCGGTGGACTATTAATAAAGTTATCATTATTAAGCCCCGGGTTGGCCCGGCCTTTGCGGAAATCTTTTTGTGGATCAGAGGATTTCTGTCCGTTTGGAAAACGGAGCAAGACCTCGCTGTAAATAAAGCTGGAATCCGAAAAAGCGGGGGGAAGATTATCAGCCAAATTGCCATCGTCATAACTTCCCAAGACGATTGAATCTACGACAAAGTCCTGGTTGCTGAGAATGATTATTTTTAAATCCTCTGGTAGGCTTCGAACAAGCGAGTGTCCAAGAACGAGATAGTCACCGATCGAGGTATTCTCTAAATTTCCAATACCAACATATCGAACAATATTAAAAATAGCGGACCTTGTCAATGGACCGCGGAAAGAGGATTGATAATCCGACCATTCAATTTTCCAATCCATGAGATTTAATCCGTTGATTTGAATGAATAGTTCAATATATTCATCGGTGCTGTCTGCAATCCCATTGCCGGGAATTGTATCGAAAGCAAAGGCAGACCAATCCTGAAAGGGGTCAGTACAAATTTCGTTGATTAAGATTGATCCGAATGACCCAAAAACGGGATGAAGAATTCCATTGTTGGGCCCGCCGGGGGTTGAGTGGTAGGTACTCGCGGTAATCATCCAATTATCGATTGTATCCTTTCCGATCAGATCCATCCGCATTAAAGAAAATCCGTCTCCCGGGTCAAAGGGGAGGGTATCCAAGCCGTCGTCATCTACAAGGAGGGAATCATCGCTAAATAGGGGAGTACCAAAGGTTGAGATGCGATTGTTCTGGGAACAGCCACCCATTTTATAAAGCGTCAGAGGATCTGTGGAAGTGAGTCCATCCCCCAAAGTCGTATTTTTTACAGTGAGGATTACCGTACCGGGAGGGAAAAAATAGTCTTGCCGGTTGAGAGAGTCTGTGTAATCCGGATCCAGGATAACAGCATAACTCTTGGCGGGAATTATGACTGTATTAAAAACAAGTTGTTTGAGCGGAATAGAACCGAGAAGCGTTGTATCCCAGGAAATTATTTCATCTACTGCATCTCCATCACTAAACTTAAAACCAGAAATATTAATGGATGAATCGGTTGAATTATAGAGTTCAATAAATTCGTTACTGCGTCCTCCGGGAATGGCGGTTTCTGATCCAAAGGGATTGACCAGAACTTCTGAAATAACGAGGGATTGAGAGAAGACATTTGAAATATGAAGAAGAAAGAGGAAGAGGACTATTCTTTTAAGAAACTTATTTTTAAAATAAGAGCCAGTCAGCCTACAATTCATTAATATAGAGCGGTTTAAATCCTTTGTATTTTTCCTTGGTATAATTAATAATTATAATTTCGGTTTTTAAATTGGGCTTGATGTTGATAATCAGTCGGTCTGAATAAATCCGGGACATATGCAATCCCCGGCCATCTTCATCGAATAAACCATCGGCATGGATATGGCGATCCAGTTTATAGAGAATTGTCCGGGTCGTTAATTTACCACTTTTGTCAACAATCGCAATGGCATATTTCTCATCATCACATGCAAACTCGACATCAACATATTCTGTAGGTTCCAGGTTGACTTCGCTGTGCTTTTCATACTTTTCATGATCATTGACCATCGGGGCATGGTATATTGCATTACTAATGATTTCTTCTAATAGCATTTTCAAAAATTTGGATTTACCATAACGTTCCTCAACTATTTTCACAATTTCATCTTCAATTTTTTCAACTTCAGTGGAGGATTTGATTTCATAGGTTTTTATTATCTGTACCTCCGGTTTAAGATATTTCTTTATGCCAAAAATCTCCTCCGCTGTTAAATTTTCGACCAAACGAGACAATTCGTCAAAATTAAAAGGCGTTGTTTTGGGCATGATATTGCTAATACGGTAATCCTTGGCCATGCGAATGTAGTCATCTATATTATAGGAAGTCATCAGCACAGTCTTCGTACTAGGGTAATTGGTTTTTATCTGATATAATAGGTCAGGACCCTTAATACCGGGCATGTTTATGTCCGATAAGACAAGATCAAAAGATTCTTTTTTACACAGGTTAAGGGCCTCACTACCGTCTATGGCAGTAAAAACACGGTATTTTTCTTGAAGTTCTTCTTCAAGCATACTCCGAATAATATGCTCATCATCAACGATAAGGATCTTATACATAAGTTTTAGTAAAATAAGGACTATTTTTTAAAAAGTCAATTTTTTCCCATAATGTAAAATTATTCTATTAAAGAGGTTTCCGGCTGTCTTTGCAGAAGCCACGGGCGATCGTATCTCTCTTGACGAGGTTCAACAAAGGAGACTTTGCAGGGATTGATCCAATTCCTTCTGACGAAGCGGGTCTGCTAGTGAGTTAGTGAGGAGATAAACCAGGAGGGTTCCTATGTAATTTTAAAAAATATCCCATCAGAGGTATTGCTAGTTTTTTTGACTTTCAACAAAACTTAACGTACTTTCAACGACTTATGATTCAATTAGTTATAAATATTTTGGTCGTGATTTTCTGTGGTATAGGGAGCATTTGTAATTTTGTTTTTTCAGAAAATTTTATCATTTCAACACCAGTGAGTGATGATGGAGCCGCTGTATTAGGTAATCCTGCAGGTTTAGCCAGCAGACGCTCATTAAATTTTTTCTATCAGGTGTCTCCCCCCCAAGTCCACCAATTTGGTTTGCAGTGGAAGTCATTCGGCTTTGGATATGAACAGGATTCATCGCGAAAAAGTTATAAGCTTGTTTCTGGAGGAAGAATTTCTCCTGTCTTGTTTTGGGGAATCGATTATTCTTTTAAGAATGAACAAGCGGAATCAAAGCAAGTCTATGATTTTGGATTATTATGGCGGCCACTCCGAAATTTTTCGTTAGGGTTAACAAGCGAGAATCTCATTCATAGTGGGGAATCTTCATCTCTTAATCTAGGGATTGCAGTTAAGTTTCCGAAAGATCTGATACTTTGGAGCGTAGAGAGAAAAATAAAACGATTGAATATGCTTTGGAATGAAACGGTTACGCGTGAAGCTCCGTTGTCTTCAACTCTCCAGGTGAAACTATGGAAGGGACTTTGGTTGCAAGGGGAAGTTGAGTGGTCTCAAGACCAGTCCCGATTTCAAGGAGGGGTATTAATCAACGGAGAACAGTGGGGGACTACGTTGCGATCCGTTTATAGAGATCAGAACCATCAAAAAGAATGGGACCGTCCATCCTTTGCTTTAAATTATTCACAGGACCAGCGACCTGCAATGTTAAAATCTCGAAAACGGGTGGCCGAGATTGTCCTCAAAGGGGAAATTGGTGAAGAAGTTCCGGGCTTTTCTTTTTTTGGAGAAGATGGATCAATGCAAAGCCTGCACCAAATTTTAAAAGCGATTCGTAGCGCAGCTGAAGATCCCACTGTGGATAAAATTTTGATTAAAGTTGACGAATTGCAGGCGGGTCTGGGTGTATTGGAAGAAATCCGCGATGCATTACTTTCAGCGAGAAAGACGGGGAAGAAAACAATGTGCTATTTAAACCGCTGCAAGATGTCCGATTACTTCCTGGCCACGGCGACGGATGAAATTATTGCAGCTCCCTTGTGTCTCTTCGATGCACGAGGAGTCAGCGTGGAGGTTCCTCTCTATAAAGGAACCTTGGATAAGTTAGGAATTAGTTCTGAATTTATCAAGATTGGTAAATACAAGTCAGCTCCTGAAGTTTTTACTCGGGACTCTCTGTCTGCTGAATTTAAAGAAAACGAATGGGGCTTATTAAAGGAGATTTTTCAACGCTTGATATCTGCTATGGCAGAAGGGCGGAAGCTTAATTCTGATTCGATGGGTGTCTTTCTAAATCGGGCTCCCTTTCACATGGAGGAAGCGCGGCACGCGAAACTGATTGACCGGGTTGCTTATTACCCCCAAATTTTTGAGAGTCAGAAGAGATCGATTTTTTCAAAAGAGAATGATCAGCCTCAGATCTTGAACTATCAAAAAGTGAAGCGCTATACACAAGATTGGCAGAAAAGGAGGGGAATCGCAGTCGTTGTGGCCCAGGGGACGATTATCGATGGAGATGGATTCATTGATTTTTTTAGCGGAAGGAAATTCGTGGGTTCCCGTAACATGGCTGAACTCCTTAAAAATCTAGAAGAGAACAAAGCCGTAAGATCGGTTGTGATCCGGATTGACAGTCCGGGAGGATCGGTAACCGCTTCCGATGAAATCTGGCAGGCTATGGTAAAACTCAAAAAGAAAAAACCAGTTATTGTTTCGATGGGAGATTTGGCCGCATCGGGAGGCTACTATATCGCCTGCGGGGCAGATACGATTGTAGCAGATTCCAGTTCCCTGACCGGAAGCATTGGAATCTTTACAGGGAAATTTGTGCTAAAAGGACTATACGATAAAATTGGCTATAAGAAAGAGATTCTAAAAATAGGTCAGCATGCGGATCTTTATTCTGATTACCGGTCTCTTTCGGACCTGGAAAGAAAGAGGGGGTTGGAGCAACTTCAGTGGCTGTATCAAGAATTTTTAAAACGTGTGGCTGAGGCGCGCCGGATTACAATTGAAAAGGCAGACAGTTTAGCCCAAGGCAGGGTTTATACAGGGAAACAGGCTAAGGCGGCGGGATTGGTTGATGTTAACGGAGGCCTTGAGACAGCTATTAAGATCGCCAAGATCAAGGCCGGCTATCATCAATCCGAGCCAGTGGAACTAACGTTCTATTCTTTAAGAAAATCTGTCTGGCAAGGGATTTGGACGGGGGAAGGTTCTATCTTGAGCTATCTGAGGCGAGGGTTTGTAGAAGATCCGTCTTATTGGGTTCTATTTCCTTGGCGGTTGGTTTTAGATTAATTTTGTCTTATTTCAATTGAAAATTGTCAAACGTACGACCCCATGGCAGCACTCAAATGTGTGCTTGTGGGGCCGCTACATTACGGGTCGTCCTTGAAAAACTACGTTCCACACCGCGACCGGGAAGACCTGTGCCTCCTGTGGGCAGAAACTTTTTTCTTAAACATGGATTAAATTGTTTCTAATGAGAAATATAATAGCGAAGGGAGTTTTTCTGTGTTTACAAAAAATTAACCTGCTCGAATTGCGAAGAGGATCTATCCCGCTAATTTTTTATTTTTTTAAAGGAATCCAGTTTTTTCTGAGGATTAGATCCTATCAGAAGGTCGGCTCTTTGCTGATCCTAATATTTTTGAGCGAAGGATGTTTTAGTCCCTTTGGAATTTTTAGCCCCAAATTCCGAATCTTGATATTAGGGGTTCAGTCTAATTCTTTGTCCCAGTCTACCTGCGAAATTCTCACTGAAAAAATGAATCAGGAATTTATTAAGACAAAACAATATTCGGTTATTCCAGGGCAAGGGGACGGGATCAAAAATCAATCCCATATCGAGATGGGGAGGCAGACTGGAGCACAACGTTTGATCGTTTCACATTTTAATGCCCTGGGGGCATCTTTTATGATCACGGTTCATATGCTTGATGCCCAGAGCGGACTGATTATCAACTCTTTTGGCGAAGACTGCCGTTGTTCAATCGAAGATTTAGTGGAAAAAATTCCGCAAATTGTCCAATATTTTGCGGGGGTATTTGTAGAAGAGGCAGATCGAAAGGTTTGGGAAAGACGAGAAGAAGAAGCCAAAAATTATTTATTGAAACAAAAAGAAATTTCAGATGCCGAATTGGAAACTTATAAAAAAGAAGTAGAACGGGATACAAAAAGTCCATTCGCCCATTATAATCTGGGGCTCGCTTATCGAAAAAATAATTTAAATGATCTCGCTATTGAAGAGTATAAAAAAGCCATTGAATTTGATGACCGGTATTATAATGCTTGGTTTAATTTAGGGATTGCCTATGTGGCCAAGACAAATTACTATTTAGCGGAAAAGGCTTTGTGGAAGGCCAGAGAAATCAATCCTCAAGATGAAGGGATAGAAATTAATTTGGGAGTTATTTATTGCCGGGCGGGGATGTTGGAAAAGTCGGTACAACATCTTAAAGAATCTCTTAAAAAAAATCCCAAATCCGGAGAGGCCTATTACAATTTGGGGATCTCTTACCGAGCCATGGGAAAGAATGATCTAGCGGTTTCCTGCTGGCGAAAAGCGGCTGATCTCTATCGCGGGGAAAACAATGCTAAGTGGAGAAGAAAATCTTTGGAACAGATTGCAAAATTAAAAACGAGTGTGAACGAGAATTCGAATGAACCTTAGCACCCTGAGTTTTTTGATTATTTTTTGGGGAGGTCTCTCCTGTACTCAAAAAAACATACAACATCGATTGGATTTACAATTTCCGGATTCCTCAACTTTTGTGGGACAAGAAAAGACTATTGCCGTTCTCGATTCGGAATCCGATCAAACAGTGTCTCGCGTACAGAACCAGATAAATCCTGTTCCAAATTTTTTATCTTCAGGAGATTCCGGTATCATAACGCTGCTTGCAGTGGGAGATATCATGCTCGGGAGTCATTATATCTCAAAGATGGATTCATTCGGATTACAGTTCCCTTTTCAATATTTGACTCCTTTGTTAGTTTCAGCCGACCTTATTATTGGTAACTTGGAGGCTCCGATTGCAGATTCAGGGGTACCGAGTATTCCAAAACAGTTCATATTTAATATACCCCCGAGATTGGCAAGTACTTTGTCCCAGCACAATATTAATGCTGTATGCCTCGCGAATAATCATATTATGGACAGAGGATCTGCGGGTCTTGGATCAACCCTTCAAGTTCTAGACAGCCTAAAGATCGGTCATTTTGGGGCAGGATCGAATTTAACTGAAGCACGACAAATTTACTACAAAACTATTAAGGGCACTTCTTTTGCTATGTTAGGTTATTCTTGCACATTTCCGCCGGAGTTTTGGGCGACAGACTCATCTCCCGGAACGGCGTTTGGGGATAGTCAATTTATTCGTGAAGATGTCAAGACCGCGCGTCAGCACGCCGAGGTAGTCATTGTTTCATTCCACTGGGGAGCAGAAAAAATGGACCAGCCCAAACTTTACCAGCAGGAGTTGGCCCATTTCAGTATTGATTGTGGTGCGGATGTTGTTATCGGACATCATCCGCATGTTTTGCAAGGGATCGAAATATATAACGGAAAAATGATTTTTTATAGTTTGGGGAACTTTGTGTTTGCTTCCTATTCTAATCATGTTTTTGATAGTATGATTTTACGCATGAGATTTCAAGGCGTGAAGCTACAGGAATCTTCTGTCCTTCCGATTCTGATCAATAATTTTCAAGTTGAATTACAACCCCGACCGCTGGAAGGAGAGGAAGCACGTCAAAGTTTAGAACGGTTTGCGCAGCTCTGCAACAAACTTAAGACAACACTGACGATTGATCAGGCAGTTGGGTATATCCGATTTTAAAATCATAATAAAAGTTTTTAGATATGAATCAGTTTCTCATTCTTGATAAGGATCCAAAGAGCATAGAACTTTTTAAACAAGTTCTGGAGGGACTTGGTTTCCATCTGGATGTTGCCCAGGAAGATAGATCCCTCTATGAGAAAATCGGTAAGAACCAGTATACGGCCGTGTTTATCGATTTATCTTCTGTAGCCGGAAGGGATATAGATGTAATCAGTTTTATTCATGAACGCCAACCCAGCGGATCCATTGTTGTGTTGGCATCGATTGAGGAGATTGACTCGGCTGTGGCGGCACTCCGGCGCGGGGCTTATCTCTATCTTATTAAGCCCCTTGCAGAGAATGATATCCGGCTGATTGTACAAAAAATGGTGCAGAAGGGAAAAGAGATGTATGCGCTTAAAGAATTTGAAAAGCGAATTTTTTTGGATTTAATCGGTCCCAGTAAGGCGATGAAAAAAGTTTATGAAATGGTTGTTAAAGTCGCACCAACAGATGGAAGTATGCTGATTACCGGAGAAACAGGCACCGGAAAAGAAATAATCGCTAAATTGGTGCACAGTTTAAGTCAGCGTAACCAGGGTCCGTTTGTAGCCGTGAATTGCGGAGCCATTCCTGAAAATTTGTTCGAAAGTGAACTTTTTGGACACGTCAAGGGTTCTTTTACCGGGGCGAATAGCGATAAGAAAGGTCTGATTGAGATGGCTCATCAGGGGACCCTTTTTTTGGATGAAATCGGCGAATTGTCTCTGAGCCTGCAGATCAAACTTTTAAGGGTTTTGCAAGACCGCGAAATCCGGGCTTTGGGAGAAACCGTTTCCAAAAAAGTGGATATCCGTTTGATCACGGCTACCAATACGAATTTAATCAAGGCAATTGAAGAAAAGAAATTTCGTGAGGATCTTTTTTACCGGCTCAATGTAATCCATATTTTCTTGCCCCCTTTACGGGAAAGAAAAGAATCGTTGATTAGCCTGATGAAGTATTTTTTGGCGAATTATAATAAGGTCTATCAGAAAAATATTGATATCATTGATGAAGATGTCCTCTACGTTCTTAATCAATATCGTTATCCTGGCAATATCCGAGAATTGGAAAATATTATCCAGCACTGTGCAATTATGTCAGACGGAGAAAGAATTAAAAAAATAGATCTTCCGGAATATCTCCAACAGGAAGTCACAATCAAGTCTTTGCCGATGACCTCTTCCAATGAGATGCTTACCCTCAGGGATCTTGAACGGAATCATATTCTGGCAGCTATGGAAAAATATGAAAAAAATCAAACCAAGGTAGCCAAGATTCTGAATATTTCACGTTCAACGCTTTGGAGGAAATTAAAGGAGCATGAAATTCAAGGATAGAGCCAACGTTGAATAAAATGTTTTATAGATTCATCCTGATAAAACTGATGGCCGGTTTATGTGGAACTTTTGATTCAGCCTTTACGCTGGAAGAGGGGGGGCTGGCGGGTCAATCCTTTCCTAAGGTAATCAATGCTCGTCAAATTGCGCTCGGGGACTGTTATGCGGCGGTCCATCATTCTTTTAGTTTGAGCGGCGGGAATCCCTCAGCTTTTGATCACACGATTCAATCGGTGAGTGGGCTTTCTTATTCTGCATTAACTTGGGATCGTTTTAATCAGTTTCTGGGTACCAGCTTTAAGGTTTCTCAAACCGTCATGGGTTTCGGGCTTCATCACTGGGGAACTCAGGACATAGAGGGGCGGGGTGATCAAGCCGAGGACATTACAGGCTTTTTTTCTGATCAGAATTATAATTTAAATTTTGGTTTTGCGCGGGCGTTCAAAAATAGTTTTTATTTAGGATTAAAGGGATCTTTGATTTACCGGGATATTCAGAATTTTTCGGCTTGGGGGAGCGGAATCGGACTCGGGACTTTTTTTGAACCTAAGGATTGGATTATGACAGGGCTTATTTTAAACGATATTTTCTCGATTGAGGATTGGAATGTTGAACAGACTGTCAAGACTTATCTGCCTAATATGCGCTGGGGGATCGGCCTAGCACCAACAGAATTTTTGCTATGGACGCTGGATATTGAGAAGTATTTTCCACAAGAGGGGGCTTCCATTCAAAACTATTTTACGATCCATTCCGGTCTGGAGATAGGTATCTCCCGTTATTTTAAAATCCGGCTGGGGTGGGATGATGGACAATGGAGTGGAGGAACCGGTTTTCTTTTTCCGCTCATCAACCGTTTTGTTCAGTTCGACTACGGCATTAAAATGGGAAAAGGGGATCTCTCCGCCGGGCACTATTTTACACTCCAATTTTTTAAAGGTGATCTCCCCGCTATCCAGACTAAGACTAGTGAAGTGGATCGGGATCTCTCAGTCGATGAAGAAGTTAAATTCGAGTGGATCCTGGGTTGCGAGTTGGAGAAAAATAAAAATATTGAGGAAGCCATTGTGCACTGGGAAAGAGTCATCGAGTTATGCAAGAGCAAGAAGGATCCCCTTTATAAAATGGCCAGGAAAAAGATAAAAGAGTATGGAAAATGAAAAATCACGATCTCTCGTATATTCTATCTATCTCTATTTAATCAAAAGCTTGGGCCCGCAGGGCTGGTGGCCAGCAAAAACTCCTTTGGAAATGGTGATCGGGGCCATTTTAACTCAGAATACTGCCTGGACCAATGTGGAAAAAGCTATTAGAAATTTGAAGAGGAAACGATGGATCAATGCAGCCGTCCTACACAAGCGATCTCATTCTGAATTAGCTCAAACGATTCGTCCGTCGGGATATTTTAATATCAAATCAGTCCGATTAAAAAATTTTGTCCAGATTTTAATGGACCAATTCAAGGGACGTATTGAAAGGATGTTTGCTTTAAGCCTACCTGAATTACGGGATTTATTGCTTTCTATTTGGGGTATTGGTGCGGAAACTGCGGATAGTATCATTCTGTATGGTGCCCGTAAAAAAATCTTTGTGGTGGATGCCTATACCCGGCGGATTTTTTCAAGGCATGGCTTTTTTCCTGAAGAGCATTCCTATGAGGAAGTTCAAAATTTTTTTCATCAATCTCTACCAAAGAAGTTAAAAATTTTTAATGAGTATCATGCCCTGATTGTGAATATTGGAAAGAATTTTTGCAGGAAGGTTCCCCTTTGTCATCTTTGTCCATTAAACCAGCCTAAATTTTATGTAGACAGTTTGCACTAAGAAGGTTCATTATCCCGATGTCGATTGCATCAATTCTGACGGGTCTAAACAAGACGGGGTGAGTCTACTGCATGCTTAAATGACGGAAAAGACAATCTGCATTGTCCAAAGGACTGAAAGAACTAAGCGTAAAGACAAACATGAATTCGTTTTTAACCAAAATTTTGAAATTTAAAAGGGCTGCTCTAGAGCATCAAAAAAAAAATGTTCAGTTGAGGACCCTGGAAAAGGGGATCGAAGAAGCCCCACCTGTACGAAATTTTTCAAAGGCCATTTGTCGGCCCTCACAGATCCGCTTAATCGCAGAGATCAAGAAGGCTTCTCCATCCAGAGGGATTATTCGTGCGGAGTTTGATCCATTGGAAATTGCCTCGATTTATGAAAAGTCCGGGGTTGCTGCCATCTCCGTGCTTACCGAGGAAAAGTTTTTTCTGGGTCATCCCCGTTTTCTCAAAGAGATTCGTAAAAAATGTCTTTGCCCACTCTTGCGCAAAGATTTTATTTTCGATGAATATCAGATTTTTGAATCGCGGTATTTGGGTGCGGATGCGCTCTTATTGATTACTGCGATTTTGTCGGAAATACAACTAAAGCAGCTTTTAAAATTAACCGAGGCATTGGGAATGCAAGCTCTTGTTGAAGTCCATAATCAATCAGAATTGGGAGTCGCTCTAAGAGCGGGTGCCCGACTCGTTGGAGTTAACAACCGCGATTTGAACAGTTTTGATACGCATCTTTCAACGGCGGTCTCTTTAGGACGGTTCTTTCCGCATGGAATTGCACGGGTCGCGGAGAGCGGTTTGTTTACGCACAAGGATGTAATTAAGATGAAGCGGTCAGGCTACCATGCGGTTTTAATCGGTGAGGCAATTATTAAAAAAAAGAATATTGGAGAAAAGATCAGAGAACTAATGGGTTATAATAAATAATAGAGTGATCTGGAATGATAGACTCATTCAGACAAAGGTTTACCATCAAAATCAAAATTTGCGGAATTACTTCTTTAGAAGATGCGCAATATGGCGCGGCACTCGGGGTCGATTATCTGGGCTTTAATTTTTATTCAAAGAGTCCCCGTTATATTGGTCCACAGAAAGCAGGCTTGATTATAGAGTCCTTACCCGGATCTGTAAAGAAGGTGGGAATTTTTGTTAATGCATCAATAGATAAAATCAAAACAGTTATCCTGAAAACAGGAATCGATTTTGTGCAGTTGCATGGCGAAGAAACGCCAACAGATTGCAATCAGATTACCTGTCCTGTGATCAAGGCTTTCCGCGTAAGGGATGATTTTAGCGAATCCGTTTTGAATCCTTACTCGGTTTACGCGATTTTGCTGGATGCTTATGACAAAAACAAGCGGGGAGGAACTGGTATGATTTTGCCCTGGGATAAAATTCCAAGGATAGGTGAGACCCATAAAATATTTTTGGCTGGGGGGCTCAATTTTGATAATATTGAAGAGGCCTGTCAGATCGTTCGCCCCTATGCGGTCGATCTTAATAGTGGAGTCGAAAATTCTCCCGGAATTAAGAATCATTCTTTAATGAAAAAAATTGTCGACAAAATCCGTTCTTTGTATGCAAAATAGAGGCGTCTATATTCATATCCCTTTTTGCAGTGTGAAATGCCATTACTGCAGTTTTTATACGGTTTATTATCACCGTTCCGGAAAATCCCTTGAACCCTATCTGGATACGCTAGGCGAGGAGATCCGGCTTCATTCTCTGAATCCAGACATTCATGACAGGCCGATCGATTCGATTTATATCGGAGGGGGGACTCCCTCACTTTTAAAAGCCGATTCAGTCGAAACCCTTTTAAATACACTGCGAGGATACCTACCCCTGGTTGATTTGAAAGAGTTGACGATTGAGATTAATCCAGAGGATGGTGATCAGCAAAAATTTCGGGAATATAGAAGTTTGGGAATTAATCGTGTGAGCATTGGAGTTCAATCAATGCAGGATAAATTGTTGGAAATTTCCGGACGAAATCACCGACGTCAAGAAATTCATAAAACTCTCTTAGGCCTGCAGCAGGCGGGATTTGAAAATATCAGCGTCGACCTGTTGCTTGGCATGCCGGGTCAGACGGAAGAACATTTGAGAGAAGATTTAAAATTACTGTGGGACTATCCGCTTCGTCATATTTCACTGTATATCCTGACTCTTGAAGAACGTAGTCCATGGTTCCACCAAGAGAAAAAAATCGAAATAGCGGAAGATACGGTTGCCGATCTCTATGGCGAGTTAGTTGCTGGCTTGAACGAAAAAGGATTCCAACAATATGAAATCTCTAATTTCGCTCAACCCGGATTCGAGGGTTATCATAATGCCAAATATTGGAACTATGACGAGTATCTAGGGTTGGGGACGGCAGCTTATTCTTTTCTGGGGAAAGAGCGCTTTAATAATTTTCAGAGCATGACCCGCTATCGCAAAGCGGTTGAGTCTGGACAAATACCGATTGAGAAAAAAGAGATTTTAAGTTGGGAAAAGCAGTTGGCAGAGTTTATCTTTTTAAGCCTGCGCAAAACCCGGGACGGACTGAATATTAAGCAGGTCAATCAGTTGTTTCAGATTGATTTTCTGTCACGCTACGAAGAGACGTTGCACCGCTTTCTGGATTTACGATTGCTGTTTCTAAAGGATCAGCGATTGTGTTTAACCCCAGCGGGGGTTCTGGTGTCTGATTCAATTTTTTCAGAATTTATGACTGTTTAACTCATTGATCATCTTGACTCAATCACAAATGTTAAAATTAATAATTTGTTGTTATTAGGTATAGGATTCTATGCATGATTTAAAATTTTTAAGAGACAATCTGAATCTGTTTGAAAAAGGATTGAAGAATAAAAATACCTCGCTGAATCTTGATGAAATTGTCGTTCTTGATAATCGGCGGCGGGAGTTGATCAAAGCAGGGGATCAGTTAAAGTATGAACGGAATCAAACCTCTATAGAAATCGGAGAACTCAAAAAGAAAGGGCAATCGGCGACAGATAAAATCAGCCAGATGCAGGATGTTGGATTAAAGATTCAAAACATTGAAACGGAACTGCAGGGCATTGAACAGACCCTCAATCAACGTTTAAGTTTTGTTCCTAATCTTCCACATCCTTCGGTCCAAATCGGGACGGATGCCCAACATAACGTTGAAGTCCGGAAATGGGGAAAAAGAAAGTATTTTGATTTTGAACCGCTTGATCATTTGAGCCTTGGAGAAAAATTGGGAATTCTTGATTTTAAACGCGGTGCCAAGTTGTCCGGATCCGGCTTTCCTCTTTACAAAGGGGCGGGGGCTAGTCTGGAAAGGGCACTGATTACTTTTATGCTAGACCGGCATGTTCGCGAACATGGCTATTTAGAGATTTTTCCACCCTTTCTAGTGAGCCGTCAAAGTATGTTCGGAACGGGGCAGTTACCAAAAATGGAAAAGGACATGTACCATTGTCCGGAAGACGATCTTTTTCCGATCCCGACAGCAGAAGTACCGTTGACCAACATCCATAGGGATGAAATTCTTATGCCGAATTCTTTGCCGATTAAATATGTGGCTTATTCGGCCTGCTTCCGTCGCGAGGCAGGTTCTTATGGAAAAGACACGAGGGGTTTTTTGAGAGTCCATCAGTTCAATAAAGTAGAATTGGTTAAATTTGTGATGCCAGATAATTCTTATGATGAACTGGAATCTTTAGTGAAAGATGCGGAATCAATATTGCAGGCTTTAGATTTAGAATACCGAGTCGTACAGCTCTGTACAGGGGATTTAAGTTTTGCCGCAGCAAAATGCTATGATCTCGAAATTTATTCCCCCGCAGAAAAAAAATATCTGGAGGTTTCTTCCTGTAGTAATTTTGAAGATTTTCAAGCGCGGCGGACAAATATCCGCTTCCGAGATCAGCAGGGAAACAAAGTTCGTTTTGTTCATACCCTGAATGGATCTGGGGTGGCCACCTCGCGACTCATGGTTGCACTGCTGGAGACGTATCAAACCCCGTCCGGCAGCGTTATCATTCCAGACGTACTGCGTTCCTATATGCATGGGTCAACAGAAATCTGTTAGGGCTAAATTTGAATTAATTCGTATGACCAAATTACACTTCGGAAAAATGACGATTGAGATCTATTTTTATGTTTGTTCCATCCTCATATTCTTTTTATTTTTAGTCGCTTCACAGTGGATTATTAACCATTTAAGAAAAGAGGCGCTGGAAGTAGCGGGAACCTATGCCCAACTCTATGCGACGGCAACTTCGGAAGGCATGAGCGGTAAATCGGTCTCATCCACCTTTACAGAAATTATTAAGCGTACGCGTATTCCCATCATCGTGACGGATACCGAAGGAGTCCCACGCCAATGGCGTAAGGTCGATATTGATTTTGAAAAATATACCCATGAAGATTTAGAGAAACTAAAACAAATGGTCAGGCGCATGGACCGGCGGAATACCCCCATTGTTTTACATTACCATGGAAGTGATCAAGTTTTTGGATATCTTCACTTCGGAAATCTTCCGCTGGTCGATTCCCTGTGGCTTTTCCCATTTATTCAAATTTCGCTCCTAGTTGTATTTATTGTTTTGGCTATCGGAGGCTATCGTTATCTCCGCGATCAAGAAAAACAGAACTTGTGGGTGGGGCTAGCCAAGGAAACGGCACACCAATTGGGAACTCCTCTTTCTTCCTTGATGGGATGGAATGAAATCTTAAGGACCGAGTTAAGCAACGGGGAAGGCGTTGATGTGAAGGGTCTGCACGCGCTGGTTCAAGAAATTGAAAAAGATATAGCTGGTTTAAAAAAAGTTACGGACCGATTTAGTTTTATTGGTTCGATTCCGGAATTCAAGGATATTGATCTTAACCCTTTGATTCGCGAGATGACTTCGTATTTTCAAAACCGCTTTCCGCAGCATGGGAAAAAGATTAATCTTATTCTAGATCTTGATCCCAACCTCCCCAAGATTCATGGGAATCGAGAACTCTTGGAGTGGGTCATTGAAAATTTAATTAAAAATTCTCTTGACGCAATAACCAAAACTTACGGAGAAATTCAGATTCGAACTTTCTATGTTGAGAATCTGCACAGTGTGATGATCACGCATACAGATAATGGTCATGGTATTTCTGCGGAGATCCACGATCAATTGTTTAAGCCCGGGTTTACCACTAAGAAGCGTGGCTGGGGGCTGGGCCTTTCCATCGTACGTCGGGTTGTGGAGCTCTATCACCACGGGGAAATAGAAGTTTTGGAAAGTGTTCCGGATGAGCGTACGACTTTTCAAATCGTTCTTCCGGTCGGTCATATCATGGAAAAAAGGAAGAAGCTTTTCCGGCAGGAGATCCGCGCCAATGCCTAATTCCAAAAGAATTGTCTGGGCTGATGATGAGATTGATATTTTGAAACCCCATATTCTCTTTTTGGAGAAGAAGGGATACCAGGTGATATCTGTTTATAATGGCGAGGATGCAGTGTCTGTGGTCAAAAATGGACCGGTCGATATCGTGCTGCTCGATGAAAATATGCCGGGCTGCGGTGGACTCGAGACAGTTCGGCAGATTAAAGAAATCAACCCCCAGCTCCCGGTTGTGATGATCACCAAGAGTGAGGCGGAAGAATTGATGAATGAAGCCATCGGCAAGAAAATCGATGATTATTTGATTAAACCCGTGGTTCCCTCGCAAATTCTTTCTGTTTGCAAGAAACTGATTGAAGCTAAACAGATTTACACTAATCAAATTGTACCGATTTATATTCAGCAGTACCGTGAGCATAAGAACTTAATGGAGGGGGCTCCGACGTGGCAGGAATGGATCAAAGTTCACCGCCGGTTGACTCAGTGGGATATCGAACTGGCTCAGAACAAAGGTTCCGGTTTGGAAGAGACACACCGCGGGCAGCGGGAAGAGATGGCCGGTGCTTTCGGGAAATATATTGCTGAACAATATCCGCAATGGATCAAGGGACAGAATCCTCCGCCTCTGTCCAAAGATGTGCTGGGAAAGTTTGTTGTTCCATTGTTGGCCGAGAAAAAGCCGGTATTTTTTATTTTGATTGATTGTATGCGCTTGGATCAATGGCTCATGCTGGAGCGGATCTTGGCCGATTATTATCAAATTGAGAGAGACTATTATTATTCGATATTGCCAACCGCTACGCCCTATTCCCGTAACGCTATTTTTAGCGGTTGTTTTCTCAGCGAATTGGCCCAAGCCTATCCGGATTTGTGGGAACGGATGAAAGATGATGAAAATTCCCATAATCGTTATGAACATCAGCTGATGGAGCGGTATTTTGAAAAAATTAAACTCCAGTTGTCGTCTGAACCTAAATATCTTAAAATTCTGGATATTCAGGGATCCATTGAATTGCTACGAAAAATTAAGAGTTATCTGACGGTTCCATTTACCTCAGTGGTGATTAACTTTCTGGATATGCTCTCGCATGGCCGTTCAGAATCCGATGTGTTAACGGAGATCGCCCCGGATGAAGCAGCTTTGCGGGACTTAACCGAAGCCTGGTTTAAACATTCCAACCTGCTCGAGATTTTGAGCGTTCTGGCTCAAAACGATTGTATTGTTGTGATTACGACAGATCATGGCAGTATCCTCGGATCGAAAGGAGTAGAGGCTTATGGAGGAAAAGAAATATCTAAAAACTTGCGATATAAATATGGTGAAAATGTAACCTGCGATGAACGTCATGCCGTTTTTATTGCGAACCCAGATAGCTATAAGCTCCCACAGGTGAGTTTAAATACACGCTACATTATTGCGAAAGAAAATTATTACTTTGTTTATCCTTCAAAGTTTCAATATTACCAAAAAAAATACCGTAATAGCTTTCAGCACGGAGGGATTTCCTTAGAAGAAATGATATTGCCGATTGCGGTGATGCGACCCAAATGAATGAAGATTGTAGAGGGTCGATTAACGATAAAAAAGCGATGGCTCAAAAAAATATTATAACCCGAAATCCTCAAGAGACATTTAATTGGGGCAGAGAATGGGCAAGATCAATAAAATCGGGCCGGGTTATTGTCTTAAAGGGTGAATTAGGGAGCGGTAAGACCTGTTTAGTACAGGGAATTTGTAAAGGACTTCACGTTAAGGAATTGGTTCATAGTCCAACCTTTACAATTCTCAATGTCTATCAAGGAAATTTTCCTGTTTATCATATGGATTTTTACCGCATCAAGAATACCGCAGAGCTGAAGAATACCGGATGTACGGAATATTTTTATCAGGATGGAGTTTGCTTAGTCGAATGGGGTGATCGTTTTCCAGAAATTTTGCCAGCTACTTTTACCAAAGCATTCATTCGTATTTTGGATGAAAATAAACGAAAGATGACCATTGAGAATGTCACAAGGAGAGTCCATGAATCAGTCGCAGGATAAACTACGCGCCAAAATTGAAGAAATTTCCAATCTTCCGACGCTTCCTGAGATGGCCGAACGGCTCATGCGCACCATTAATAATCCCAAGTCTTCCGCTCGAGACGTTACTCTCGAGTTGTCTCACGATCAATCCCTTTCAGCGAAGGTCTTGCGACTGGCCAATTCAGCATTTTACGGGATTCCGCGGGCCATTTCTAACGTTCAAAACGCGGTTGTCATTTTGGGATCAAAGGTTATTTATTCCATCGTTTTAAGTTTAACGGTTTTTGAAATGTTTCCGAAAGGCAAGAGTTTGTTCAACCGGCATGAATTTTGGAAGCATGCTATTTGTTGTGCAACTTTCTCCAAGTTGCTGGCTCTCCAGGCTCGACGCAGGATTCTGTTTGATCCAGAAGAGGCTTTTTGCGCGGGTCTTCTGCATGATATTGGGCGGGTCGTTTTGGAACAATATTTGCATGACGATTTCGAGCGGGTGCTCTTGTATACAAAGAAGAGAGAAATATCTTTGTTACGGGGAGAGCGCGAAGTGCTGGGATTCGATCATACAGAAATCGGAAAATGGCTGATTGCGCGTTGGAATCTGCCCGACTCCCTCATATTTCCAATTATATTTCATCATCAGCCATCTCTTTCCAAAGAAGCGAAGGAAGTGGTGGCGATGGTTCACCTGGCGGATCAACTTTGTTATGAAATGGGACTGGTGATAACGGATTTTCCTTTTAGTCCACCGCGAGAGCGAGGCGCTGAAGAATTACTTCAATTGAGTGAAATTGATTTTGATCAGGCCAAACGGTCCACTGAAGCCGAATTGGACAAAATTGATGAATTTGTATCACTGGCAACCAAGTGAAGCAGGATATTTTAAGGAATTTTAATGAAAATTCTCTATCTTGACTGCTTTTCCGGAATTAGCGGAGACATGTTCCTGGCGGCGATGCTGGATGCAGGAATGGAATTCAGCGGTTTTAAAGACCAAATCAAAAAAATGGCATTGCCCGGCGTTGAACTGAAACAGAGTTCAGTGAGAGGAGAGGGAATTAGCGGGACTCGCTTTGAAGTGAAGGTCAAGCCAGCAAAAGCGTCCCACCGCCATCTCGAGGATATTTTTCGAGTCATCCAGAAGAGCCGACTTTCTTCTTCTATTAAAGATAGGGCGTCTGCAATGTTTCAGCGGCTTGCTATGGTAGAAGCCAAGGTTCACGGAACAACGCCACAGCATATTCATTTTCATGAAGTTGGTGCTATTGATTCCATTATCGATATTACCGGTGCGGTGATCGCTTTGGAAATGATGGAGATTAAGGAGGTTTATTGTTCGGAAGTACCCTTGGGGAAAGGAGAAATACAAACGGAGCACGGGCGGTTGCCCGTACCGGCGCCAGCCACGCTTGCTTTATTAAAAGGATTTCCCTTACATTGGGATTCTCCAACCGGGGAACTGGTCACACCAACCGGAGCATTGATCCTTTCATCATTTTGTCAACCCCATGTTTCAGCACCGGTTTTTTTATCGGATTCCATCGGTTATGGCTATGGCCAGCGCAGGGGAATTGAAAAGCCGAATTTTTTAAGGGTTTGCTTGGGGGATGTTTCTTCCGATCCTCAACGGGAACATATCTCTGTGTTGGAAACACAAATTGATGATATGAATCCAGCGATTTTTGGTTATTTAATGGAGCTGCTCTTTCAGGCCGGGGCCAAGGATGTTTTTTTAACGCCGATTATTATGAAAAAAAACCGTCCTGGAACATTGCTCACGGTTTTGGCGGAACATCCGGTTGTCAGGAAACTGAGTCACTTGATTTTTCGAGAGACCACTTCGATTGGATTAAGAATCAGTGAGCATGGCCGAGTTATGCTTAAAAGACAGATTAAAACGGTTTCTACTCAACTGGGTCCGGCCAAAGTGAAAATGATCGAACTAGATGGACAGGTCCAGCTAATGCCCGAATATGATGAATGTGTCCGTCTGGCAAAAAAGCATAAACTTCCCTTAAAAGAAGTTTATCAGAAAGTTCATGACGCTTCACAGCGTTTATAATGTCTGTCTGCAGAGATCGGGTCGCTGACGACTCCCCCATTTCACTCTAATCATGGTTAAAATTATTTCAAAATCCAAAAAGATTTTAATGAAAATTCTGCTGGGTTTCAATTTGTTGATCCTGACCGGTTTTTTGTTGATTCTGATCGACACCTTTTATTTGCATCTGTTTTTCAAAAGACCGCTACGGGTCGGTGTCGGGAAACTCAAGGCGGTTTCTGGAACCCGGGCTTCAACGGCGGAGCAGATTACCGATGATCTAATCCGTACACTAAGGAATCGTTCTACTGTCCGTCAGCCTATCTTTGTTTATGATTGGGACTCGCTCGGGGCGGAAGAAGTCAGGGAAGCAGATGAGAAAGAAATAATTTTTCTACTTTACGGTTTTGTTCGTGAGAAGAAGGATAGCTTATGGATTCAGCCTCGAGTTTTTTTTGTAGATTCTAATTTGGCAACTAATCAAAAGAACCTCCGTTTAGCCTTGGAACCGGGGGAAGGTTTTTTACAGATTAATTTAATCTCGCTGAATAATGAACAGCATGCGATTATCCGGGATTACATCGATGGTCTGCTGGGGTACTTGTTTTATACAAAAGAAGAATACCAATCCGCACTTACTTTTTTTAAAAGGGTGGAATCTCCCAATGATCATATTCTGTTCTTGACTGGCAACGCTTTATATTTATGCGGTGCTCCTCAGGACACTGTTTTAGCAGCTTATGCGCGGACACTCTACTATAATCGCGAGTATACCTTGGCTTATTTTAATACCGGATTTATTTATTTTTTAAATCAGGATAAGTCCAAAGCGGAATTGCTATTAAGACAAACCTTGAAATTAGATCCAAGTTATGCATTTGCCTACTATTTGTTAGCCAATATTTACCGCCAAGAAAAAAAATACGACCTTGCTTTACAAATCTATCAAGAGGCGCAGGCGTTCACGATTGAATTTCCTGAATTTTATTATGAATTCGGGATGTTCCTCTGGGAACGGGATTCGCTTTCCGCTGCCGTTCAACAATTTGAATTCAGTCTAAGTTTAGATTCAGTCTATGCCCCGGCTTATCTTGGTCTTGCTAAAATTCAGGCAGAATGGGGGAACGATTCCTTATCTGAATGGTTATTCTTGCAGGCTTCCACCTTAGATCCCCAAAATGAAGAATTTTTAACCGAACTGGCTGAATTTTATGTAAATACAGGGCAATGGATCAAGCTCGAAAAAATGCTTTTGACACAAGATTTTTTTAATGAATCTTATTATTTCTGGGGACGCTTCAATTTAGAAAAAGGGAAACTTGAAAAGGCGAAGACCTACTTTTTGAAAATGGTAAAAAATGATCCAAGGCATTATTTTAGTCATGCTTTCTTAGGGTCAGTCAATTTAAAATTAGGTGCATATAAAGAATCCCGAAAGAATTTAAAATTAGCAATCGAAATTAATGATGATTGTTCGCTACCTTATTTAATTCTTGGCGATCTGGAGACTGAATTTGATGAAAGCACGGGTCTGGCCATTTATTATAAAGCGAGCCAGAGAATTGATTGTATCCCTAGATTGAAGGGACAGGCCTTCTTACGACTCGGTCAATACTATCTTAAAAAAAGTCAGCAGGATTCGGTTTTTAAATATTTGGATCTCTGTCAATCAACGCTTCAGAGCCAGTTTGAGTACAAACTGCTCTACCTGCTGGCATTGATTCATGCAGATCGCTTTTCTGCGGCACAGGGTTATATTAATGAAATCCTGCAGTCCCCGCTAAGCCCGCAAGAAAGGGAAGAAATTCTTAAAACCAAACGCCTTATTTTGCAGCCTAATCCGCAAGATTCTAAGATATTCCGTCAAGGTTAAAGGAATAATTTTTTTTGACAAAGTGATCTGAATTTATTACTTTATTACCTATTTTTTAACTAATTATAATTCATTACTTTACGTAAGGAGGGAATCATGCCGGTGGATTTGGTGAAAGTGAAAGAAATTATTGTTAACAAACTCGGAGTGGAAGCAGAAAAAGTCCAGAATCAGGCTTCTTTTATCGATGATTTAGGTGCGGATTCATTAGATTTGGTCGAACTGATTATGGCTTTTGAAGAAGAATTTAACATCGAAATTCCGGATGCCGATGCGGAAAAAATGAAATCTGTAGGAGATGCACTGACTTATCTTAAACAAAAGGTTAAGTAGTGTCCAGCTTAACGCTTTTTTGTCTTTGCAGTTTTTATGCTTCGCTTTTATTCGGACAGGACATAGGTGAAATCGCTTTTGATGCGGTTAATCCCGGCAGTCAAAATACCCAATTTAGTTTCGGTGTTTCTTATGATTTGCTCCGCAGTCCCGTTAATTATCCGCTTAAGTATGGGCGCGGATATCTGTCTCTGAATATTCCCTACACGTTTACACTCATTTCAGATTCTCTTCCGATAGAACAGGCCAAGGGTACGGTTCTGGATGCCCGCTTTACGGCTCAGCCGCAGACCAACTTGGCACTCAATGTGTCGGTTCCATTTTTTAACGGGGCTGGAGTCTTTGGGATGACCCAAAATCTTGATATGGAATTTAGCTTTACGGCAGGCAATGCTAACATTTTGCTAGGACCTGATGATGTAAAAAAATTAATGGGTGAAGATGGCAGTCTGCCTTTAAATTTTAATTTCAAAGGTTTTTTAAATATTCCGGCCAAATTCCGCATGGGTTGGCAGACGATGACTTTGGGATATGTATACCAGCCACACCCTTCGCTGATGATCGGTCTTAATTTTCATCGTCACCGTTTTGACATTTTAGCAAAAGCCGAAGTTGCTTCTGATCTCTTAGTAGGAGTTGAATCGGATGAATCACTGGGGATTAAAATTTCCAAGACCATGCAATGGAATAATCCTGTGCGATCT
>Ga0247727_10006464_pt1 | contig 23052 bp, 19 predicted proteins | sample WisWelCaveWW1625_FD_202498 | JGI IMG/M metagenome (GOLD analysis project Ga0247727, IMG submission 202498) | Biofilm microbial communities from Wishing Well Cave, Virginia, United States - WW16-25 | ecosystem: Environmental > Aquatic > Deep subsurface > Groundwater > Cave microbial mat | place...
GCTATCCGCGAAGGTGTAGGTCGCCAGACCATCGTTGTCTGTGACGTCGTCGCTGAAACTCCCGTTCCCCGTCACCAAATTCCACGTCCCCTTCCCACTCTGCGTATCCAGCGTGATCTCACCGGTATAATCCTCAATGGGATCACCATTCAAATCCACAGCATTCACGACGATGGATTCTCCCGCACAGTGAATCCCTACTCCATCGTTGCTCAGCTCAAAATGATCGATACCACCGCCACCATCAGTGGCCTCGTCAAAACCCATGTCCCAGCCGGCGCCGCTCGGACGCGCGTCGCCATCGTAGTCGATGGAGGTCACCGCACTCCCGTCCGTACCGGAATTCTCCGCCGGAGATGACGCTTGAAGGTGGTAGTTGTCATTCGCCACGTCCATGAACTGAGGGTCGAGATTGATCTCCGTGGCATGGGCACTGAGATTGCTGTAGTTCGTGGTGTTGCCGTAAACATCGTTGTAGGTATGCGTCACTTGACCCGACCCATCGCGACTCAGCCCCGTCGCATTAAACGCAATGATGGAATTGGTGACCGTCAACGGTATTCCGCTGAAATTGTTCGTTTGACTTATACCCGCCGTACCGTTATAAGCGAAAGTAGAGTGCCAAATGGAATTAGAGCTAGTTCCTTGAGTGAATACAAAGCCCGCCCAACTATTTCCATAGCTAAGCACGTTCGCTATCGTCGCTGCCCCACCACCCCAAATAAAAATTCCATCGAGTGTATTGTCGTAGAACCGACTCTTATGAACCGTCGGTGTAGCTAAACTGGAAAAAAAACCTCGTCCGCCGTTGCTGTACGAAGTCACGCCGGACACAGTTACTTCAACACCCAGACCGCCAACTTTGCGAATCAGGATTCCATCACCGGCATTGCCATGGGCGCTACAATTCTCAACCGCCCCATCCGTCACAACAGCACGATCATTCGTTGAAACAAATTGAAGACCAGCACCACTACCACTACCAGCGGCAGCAAAATTCTGAATTTCGCTGTTTCGAAGCGTCGTTCCAAGGGAATTCAAAACATAAACACCATTGCAACCGCCGTACCCCTGACCATCAAAAATAAAACCGTCAAAGGTCAGATAATCATCCTGGTTTATTTGAAGAGGAGCACATCCTTTAACAGTCACATTCCCTACGTCTCCGGTATACGTACCGGCCGTATCCGCAAGAAAGGTAATTCGATTGCCCGGCGTGCCATCGATCGTCGGAGTAACGACCTCCGTATACGTCCCCGCACCCACATACACCGTGTTTCCCGGAGCCAGCGTCGTCGCCGCCTTCTGAATCGTCAACCACGCCGTCGCCGGCGTTAAACCATTGTTGCTGTCGTTCCCCGTCTTGCGCACATAACGGAGCATCGACGCGAACACCAAGTTCGCGTCTTCCGTCGCGTGTTCGCTGTACGTCCCATCACTCACGGCAATATTTAGCGTCTCCGCCGTACCGTTGGTCAGGCTGAGCACGACGTCGCCGCTGTCACCCGCCACGAAGGTGTAGGTGGCCGCACCGTCCCCCGCTGCGCCGTTGTCGAGCGTCCCGCTGCCCGTCACCACCGCCCAGTCCCCGTGTGCGGTCGAGGTCGAAAGATTGATCGTCCCCGTGTAATTCGTCACGATCGTGTGCGCGGCATCGTGCGCCGCAAGCGTCACGTTCTCCGCCACGTCGATCAGACCGCTGCCGTCGTGACTAATTGAAAAATGATCCATGCCGGCCGTGATCCGGACATCGTCGAACTCGACGCCGTCCGTGTTGCCCATGTTGGCAGACGTCAGAAAACGGATCCGTGTGTTGGAGGCGATGTAGGCACTGATGTTGTAGCTGGCGGAGAGAAAGCCAACATCGTCGGCGGGCCCCTGAAAACGGACCAGCTCGACCCAAGGTCCAACGGCCCCATTGGCGGAAATTTCCACCTTCACATAATCGTTGGCGTCATCCAAGCTATGGCGCTCGTATTGAAAACTGAGCGTTGCGCTGGTATAGGCCGAGAGGTTCGCCTCGCGCCAGACGCCCTCTCCGCCGTTGTCATTGTCCTGAACCTGCAACACAAAATCGATAAGGACTTGCTCATCTCCGGCCGTGGCGCCGTCGGCCTCCCCGATTTCCGTCCAACTGGTGGCCCAGTTGTGAGTCCCGTGGTTATTGTTGTAGGCGCGGGTACTGAATTCGTCGCGGAAGGTGTCGGCGGAGGCGGAGCCCGCAACGCCCAGCAAAAACAGGCTTAGTGTCAGAGCGGCACCGATGGACCGACGCAGGACAAAGTGCGCAAGACCGCGCAGATCCGCGCTCAAAAGAATGCCCTGGTGAGAAAGGTGAGCGAAAACGTCCGCAACCGTTTGGAATCTGGCCATCGCCATCCTACGAACTCCCGCTTCAGATGGCCCCTTCTCCATCGAACTGTGATTTACTTCTCGACCTTCAATACACGGGTCGCTCCGCGCGGAGCTTCCCGCTCAGTTCTCTTCCCTCTCTCTTCGGCGTCCCTTCGAAAGGCTTTTGTGATCGCTTGCACAGACGCGCGGAAGATCGAGCATAGACTTGCCGGTCGTTGGCAAAACTTCGAATGACAAAGACCTCCGGGAAAACCCCGATACCGAATGATTCGTGAAGCGCCGTAACGAGACTGTGGAGCTGAGCGGTCGCTGCAGTGGCCTCTCTACTGGAGAGGCCACCGTTGAGAATAGCTGGACCAGCCCGCGTTTTTTACCAAGGCACATCGTGAGGCCACCATAGCGACTGGGCGCAAAAGGCGGGCTAAAGTCGGACTCCCTGCGGCGAGAGGGAGCGCCGCAGCATCCGAGATGAGGTGTGCCACTTGAACCCGACGGAAATCGCTCATCCCTTCCGCCGCTTCACCTACGACGGCATCAGCATCCGCGTCGAAAGTGTCGAGCCTTCCCACCTGACGTGGCTCGAGGAATTCCTGACGCCCGCTTACACGGTCAGCAACAATCTTGCCTACGAAGCGCGCGTCCTCGTCGATCTCAACCGCGAGCGCTACAAGAGCCTGAGCGAGGGCCGCGCCGCTGGAACGAGCGTGGATTGCTTCGCCCTGGACAACAGCGTGATCAGCTTGCCTCGCTGGCTTCACCCTTCCGAAGAAGACGTCGTTTACGACAATCACTTCCAGGTCTTTTACACCCGCCGGGGAAATGAATTCTCCATCGTGGCGCCACCTCGCCACAAGCCGTTGCGCACGCCGCTCATGCGCGTCGTGCGTGAGTTCACCATGAACCACTGCCAGCGCGCCGGACGCTTAGTGTTGCACGCCTCCGGCATCGCTTGGGGAGACAACGGCATCATCTTCACCGGACCCAAGCGCTCCGGCAAAACCAGCCTGCTTACCTACAGCGTCAAAGAGGGAGACGCGAGCTATCTCGGCAACGACCGCCTGCTCGTCGCCTTCGACGGCAGCGCCGTCCGCATGCGCGGCATGCCGGCCATCATCACGTTCCGCCCGAAAATGCTGGAGCTGTTTCCCGACGTCCGAGAGCGCTTGCTCGCCGGCTCTTACTACCACCGCGCGACACTGGCCGAGCTCGCCGCTCGCAACGGCGCCAGAACGCAGCCCTGGTCCGACGGCCGCTTCGGTCTCTCCCCTGCCCAGTTCTGCCAATTGCTCAAGGTGCAGCCGCTCGCCGCGGCGCGCGCACGCGTACTTCTGTTCCCACAGGTAACGAACGAAGCCGGAGAACTGGAGATCATTCCCATCGCCGAAGCCGATGCACTGGAGCGGCTCTCGCACTCGCTCTTCGGCGTGCGTTCCTGGCGCAAGAGTTCCGATTTCTTCGTACTTCCCGCACAACCGCCGCAGAGCAGTCCGGAGACCCTGCGTGAACTCTGCCGCGAACTCGTGCAACGGATTCCCTGTTTTGAATGCCGCGTGGGACTTCAGGCTTATGCGGACCGCCAGACCGCCGACACTCTGCGCCACCTCGTCGAGTAATATCTCGTGGGCGATCATGTTTGAAATTTTGGCTTTCCTCCCTGCCAAGTGGGCAGATTGATCGATGAAAAGGCTTTTAAGGGGATGAAGGGGCCTCTCCGTAGTTCCTCTGTGGCGGCGCAGAGCAACCGAGGTTTGGAAATCCCTTGTTGCAACTGTCTTCGAAGACAGTTGCTTCAGACAGTCGCGTAGGGCCGGCTTGCCGGCCCCATCCGCGTGATCCCTCATGCTTTCCGAAACCGCGCCATATGCTTGTCTCCGAAGTCCCGACACGCGTGGTACTGGTTGTGCGCGCGACACCGGAGGGCGATGCCTTCGACCGAATGCGTCTGCGTTCGAACCCAAGGAACAATGTGGTGGAATTCGAGAAAGTCCCGTGTGCCACAGCGCCGGCCTTGAGGTGAGACGTAGCTACAGCGCCCTCCATCCCGGTGGAAAACGGCGCGACGGATCGCGGCGGGGATCGGTCGGGAGTACGCCTCCTTCGCAAACGTCTCGGATCTTGGCGCCAAGACCTCTCCGAACTTCCGCTTGCGCACCTCACGGAGCAGGAGCGCAACGGCTCGTCCCAGAATCTTTCCGAGATCCCCATCCGGAAGCTGATGGCGCATCAGGGCCCGTAGTTCCTGGATCTGCGCATGCGTCGTTTCGTCTGCTGTGAAGCAGACGCGGTAGCGCTCACCGCCGAGCGGTTCGCTACGAGAGGGCGGTACGGGAGAGGACTCTCGTTCCCGAGATGTTGCACCCGGGAACGCACCAGCCACTCGATTGGGAAGGATCGCCTGCTTACCGCAGGAGACTACCGTCTTTTCAGACACTGGGCTCTCAGTACGCACCGATGTCTGCACCGATCCAAACACGGCTACGGGAATCTCCGCTTTCGCGCTCACCAACGTGGATACCGTTACCGTTGTTGAGATCTCCGGTCTCGTAGACGCTGCCTCAGCCACCGTAGGCGGGGCTTCCGATCTCACGGACGCTGTTGCCGGAAGCGCCCACTTCGTGGGCGCTGACATCGTGGGCGCTGACATCCGACGCAGGCAGTCCGCCATCGCGGGTTTCGGCTGTCGATCCGCCAGCAAACGTTTGATCGCTTCTGCCGTCTTGTGCTTCGCAAGTTGAATCCACTCCCCACAGTTCGCGTCCGTGAGCTGCGCAGCGAGCAGACTCACGGCCGTGACGTGCAGGTCACCTCGACGCAACGCTTCCAGGATTTCCGGATGGCGCCGCGCCGCCCGGGCCGCACGGATGCGTTTGTACGCGGCCGCCTCTGAGAAGTGGAGAACCCGCACGCAGTAGAGAAACATGGAGGAGCAAGCAACTTCGAGATAGAGCCGCCGGGCGTCTACCTCGCCGAGATGGGTCAGCAGTTTGGCTTCAACCGCGCGGCCGCGTTGGACCAACGCATCGATGCGTGCCAACAGCTCCTGGTTGGAAAGGCTCTTGAGAAAGTGTTCCACGCTGCGACCTCACGGGACCGAGAGGGTGAGATCAAGTGCGAGCATATCATGGGGTTTTTACGCTTCTGCGGTGGCTCCAGAAAAGCCGATCCCACGTCCAATCTTTTTTGCGCTTGCAAGCGAGAATAAGTGCGCGCTGGCGCGCACCTTGCTTGCGAGAGAAGAGGAAATTCGGCCGACGGCGACACCTATAAGTTTCGCTGTGAAAAGTTGTCAAGCCCTTTGTTCAAAAATTGTGAAAAAAAATCGAACTGGCGTTCCGATATTCTTCACCGCTACTGGCTCCAAAGACAGTTCCTGTTGCGCCACCTGACTGCACTCTTTGTGCTTTCCCGTCTAACTTTGAGAATACGCGATTGCAAAGGTTCGGCGGAGCGGAGCGCCGAAAGCAAAGCTTTCGGTAATACCCAGCCCAAAGCCGCAGCGAGCGGTTCGTCACCCGGAGGGCCGGAGCGAAGCGGAGGAGGCGCGAAGCGCCTTGAGGAACCGCGAGTGGAGGCTAGACGCTTATCCTCGCACGCTTGCATTCAACGCGGACGGGGATGCGTGACGGCGTAGCGCAGATCGGCGTTGGCGGTGGGTTCTTTCCAACGACTGTGGACTTCCGGAAAATCGAACATAGGTACGGACACCTCTCCCGCAATCCAGCCCAACGCCCAATCAAAACTGGCGAGGCCGCAGCGCTCGGCGCGGTTGGCCATGCGCCGAAAATAACCCGAGGTTTCGCGGTAGCGCATTGGATCGGAGAGCCGGGGATCCTCCAGCGCTTCCGAACCCGCAATCCGTTCCGCCGAGCGCAGCGAAAATCCGAGACAACCGCCCTGAATGGAGGGGCACACCTCACCGCCCTGCAAAGTGCCAAAAATACCGTCGCGGGTAGGCAGGTAGCGAAAACGCCGGTGCACGACGGTGTCCGGATCGATCTTGAACAAAAAAGCCGTGGGCCGCTCGAGAAAAATCTGAAACATGCGCGCGATGACGGCGGCTCCGTTTGGGGCGGCAAACAACCTTCCCTCCCGACGCACGTCGGCGCCGTAGCGCTCGCTGAAGATCAGGTTGCGTGGATCCGGATCCCCGTCGGCGCGCACGACCACGCGGCTGTCCGGAAAGTGTGCGCGCAGGTCGCGCAGACACAAGTCGGCGACTTCATGGTCTCGGTAAGTGAGAAGAAAGAAGGTGAGATCCGTGTCGCAGTAAGCGGTCGTCCACTCGCCGTCGCTCATGACTCGCTCCTCATGGAATCTTTTTCAACGATCGCGGCCGCAATGATGTCGTTCAGGCGCTGGATATTTTTTTCGAGTGAGTAGTGCGCTGCTACCCGCGCGCGGGCGGCACGGCCGAGACGCGCGGCGTGCTCGGGGTCTTGCGCCACGAGCAGCATCGCCCGTGCCATTCCTTCCACGTCGCGCTCGGCAACCAGGAGCCCCGTCTCCTCGTGGACGACCACGTCGGCGATACCCGCGTGCCGCGTACTCACGACCGGCAATCCCGAGGCCCCGGCCTCCAGCACGCCCACCGGTGTTCCCTCGGAGTTGCCGTCGCCCTCGACCAGGGAGTGCTGCACAAAAGCACGCACGCGGCGCATCCAGGCCGCGACTTCCCACTGCGGACGAACACCCAACAGCGAAACCGCGGTTTCCATTCCCAATGCGCCGACGAGCTGTCGCGCGGTCTCGAGCAAGGGACCGTCACCCACCATGAACAGGCGCGCCGCCGGGCAGATATCCAATACCTGGCGAAACGCCAAGAGCGTCAAAATCGGACCTTTTTTGCCGACGAAACGCCCCACAGAAAGAAAGTCCGGCAGCGCGGCAGCCGGATCGCCGCCGTGAAAATAAGCCGTATCAACGCCACAGGGGTTGTAAAAAATCTTGTGCGCAGGAGCACCCAGGCGCACGAGCTGCTGTTCCATATCGCGCGACACAGCGATTACAGCGGCCGCGTATCGAAAGAGTTCCTGATACGCATCCGCGTACTCGTCGAGGCAGGGCTGACTGTAGGCGTCATAGCCGTGAAAGTGAACGACGAGCGGAACACCCTCCGCCGCACAGGCCGGCGCCATCTCGGCTCCCTTGGGCCCGAACTCTGCCAAGACCGCCGCTACCCGCTCGCGCCGCAGATAGCGCCGCAGCGCCGTTCGGTTCATGCGATCCGTAAAGACGCCGAACTCCCAGAGCACGGCGTCCAAGACGCGCTCGAACGGCGAACACAGAGGCAGGTGGTGTTGGTCGCGACCCGCGGCACTCTTGCCGTAGAGGAAGCGCACGTCCCCAGCGAGCCGGTGCACTTGATCTTGCACGAAGGTTTCGGAATAGACGAAGCGTTCCCGCGACGCGACGCAGATCACGGGCGCGAGTTTCCGTGCTCCGGTATCGGGTCGAAGCTCCTCGCAGGGTTGTTTAGCTCGTCGCTTCGACCCGATACCGGAGCACGGAAACTCCGCGGCGCGATCCTCTCGCGCCCACTGCTGCTCGCGCAGTTTCAAAATCTCGCGCCAGAGCAAGAGCGCGCGGGGATGCGCGCGTGTGAACAGCGCGACCCAGCGCGGTGTTTTCTGCTTGATCCAATGTGGGCGGTAATACGCCGCCGGAGCGACGGGCTGCAACTCTGGACACCAGCGGCGCAGGAATTGCTGCACGCGCTCCACTTCCGCGGGACCGGTGAAATCGTGGGGTTCAACCAAAAGCAGACAATGCTCGGCGTTCCGCTGAACCTGTTCGAGCACGCAGCGCGCGTGAAGCATCCACAGGTGCAGTGCTGTGCGGGATCGCTGCAGCGGCTGGACGGAGATTTCGTCCAACAAACCTGAAACGAGATAGGACCAAACCACGCGGGCCGGCTCGCGGACCACCAGGACGCAGCGCGCGCGGGGCAACAACCGCCGCCAGAGCTTGCAGAACAACACCGCCTGAGGATCCTTGAATCCCCAGACGGCGCGGTCGAAAAATTTCTTCTGGATGAGCGCGGCGGCTCGCTCGCTACTCGCAGGCGATTCCATCGGCCGGGCGACGCGCCCGATGTGTGGCCACTCCTCACCCCGTTCCGCCAGCCACTCCCGGTGCAAAGCAGAAATCTCGGCGTCTTCGAGCAGGCCCGCCGTCTCGCGAATGCCGCCGGCGTCGAGCTGATCGCCAAGGTGAAGTCCGGCCTCCCAAAAAGCGCGCGCGACGGCCGATTGACCCGAGCGCGGCGTCCCCGTGATGATGAGCGGCTCGTCGCACAGCATGCTGTTGTCCCGGCTGCGCGCCCTAACCCGGATGATTCATGAAGCGCCTACTGCGACTGCGTATCTGCTCGACCTGGTGAACGATTTCCGCGTTTCTCTCCTCGACGTACTGGGAAGTCAGCCTCCGGTGCCAAACGCGGAAATCGTTCACCATTTCGGGCATCTCCGCAGTCTCGCTACGGCGCTTCATGAATAATCCGGGCTACCGCGTCGGTCGATAGCGCATGAGTACCTGCACAACGGCTTCCGGCAGCGGAGGCCCGACGCTTAGGTTCGCCGCGATCGCTCGCTGGAGATCATCGGAATACGTCGCAAAGGGATCGCGCTTGCAAAATTTCATGTGCGCGAACGATACGCCCTCGATCCGCTCGATGCAATTCGGCGCCAAGGGCGGTTCGAGAAAAGGCGTCTGCAATTTCTGCGTAAATCCTGGAACGATCTCGTAGCGCGTGCAGCGTTTCGGAAACAGCCGCGGCTCGGGATAATCGTAATTCAGGGTCGCTGCCCACTTTGGCAGCCGCGAAGAGAGCGGCGCCGCCAAGGCTTCCCAGTTCGATTCCACCGCCCCCACCAGATGTTCGAAATCCGGATGCACGTTGGCGCCGTTCAGCACGAGCACCTGGACGTCGGAGCGCCGCCAGGCGTCGATGGCCGCGCCCAATTGCGGCAACGCGATCATGTCTCCATCCCACTTGAGGACGTAGGGCTTGCTGCAGCGGGCCAGGCACCAGTTATAAAACATCGAGGACAAATGCGGCGAACGAAGACCCATCGCGTCCGTGGCCAGATCCAGGTTATCGACGCCGACTTTGCGAACCTCGTAGGGGTAGCGGTAACAAACGATCTGGTGCGGACGTTCCGCTGCCAACGCCTCGATGATCTGTGGCGTCGCATCTCGGCTCAGGTTGTCGACGAGTACGATCTCATCGACAAAGTCCGCAATGGACTGAACGGCGGGATAGAGAAACTCTGCCTCATCTTTGACCCGCAACATGACCGAAATGGCCTTGTGGCCGCCGACACGCCGGCGCGCCCACAAGTAGCCGTAGGTCGCATAGGCACGCCACGCGCGCACGCTCAGCACGGCATCAACCTCAACAATCTCAATTCGATAAGAAAGAACCGGATTTTTCTGACCTGATAAATTCGCGCGATTACCGATCGAAGGGCGCTTGGGGGGAGAGGGTTGCAGCTCCTCGCAGGTCTGTTTAGCTCGTCGCTGCGACCCTCTCCCCCCAAGCGCCCTTCGAGAGCGCCAGAATTTTTCGGATCAAAATCAGAGCGCCGCTCCGCCGTGGGCCTAACAGCGCAACGCTGCTGCACGGATAATCCGGCTTTAGCCAAGAACGTCGCTTGGCGATAATCTCCGTGGATCAATTCCCCCCTCCGAGTCGACGCTGCATGACCGATTCTGCACAAACACCCGTGAAGACCCAACTGCGCGAACTCGCCGCCAGCGGGCGCTGGTCCATCGCTCTGGCGTGGTCGATCAACGCGCAGTTGGTCGTGGGCGTCGCCGTCAACGCCATTATCGGAGGCCTGCTGCCGGCCGGTTTAGCGCTCACGGCGCGCGGCCTCATCAATGCTGCCACGACCGCCGTGGCGGCTGAAACGAGCGAGCTCACACCTCTGCTGCCCTGGCTCGCACTGGGTCTCCTCGTCACCCTGCTCGGTGCCCTCACGCGTCAAACGGAGGGTTTCCTTGAACGCCGCCTGCGCGATGAACTTACTTTCCGCGTCACCAGCGACATTCTGGAACACGCTGCGACCCTTGATCTAGCCTGTTTCGAAGATCCGCGCTTTCAAGATACCCTGCAACGCGCACGCCAGGGAACAGCGGACAACATCTTCCGCTTCTTCTCCGATTTGCTGCGGGCCACCAACATGACCCTGCAGACCCTCTCACTCATGGGCATTCTGATCGTTATCGAGCCGATCGTCATCCCCATTCTGCTCGGCTTCGCGGTCCCTTACCTGTTGTTCCAGTGGCGCCTGGCACGCCGCCACTACAACCTCGAGTACTCGCGCACCGCGAAGCGCCGCTGGACGGGTTACTTCCTGTCCAAACTCACCACGCGCGCAGCGGTGGGTGAGGTCAAACTCCTGCGCCTCGCCCCGCTATTGCTCCGGCACTTCCGGGAATTGATGAGCGAATTCCTGACCCAAGATCGCGCCATCCACAAGCGCAGCTTCTGGGGTGGCACGGCCTTTGGCGTCGTGGCGACCCTCGCCCTCTACGCAACCTTCGCCCACGTCGCCGTGCGCGCCCTCGCCGGGGAACTGACCCTGGGCGATCTGGCGATCTTCGGCGGCGCCACGACGGGACTGCGCAACGCCCTCGACAGCGTCATCCTCTCCATCCGCAGCGCGCTGCAACAAACGCTTTTCATCTCCAACCTGCTGGAATTCTTGCGCGTCGAACCCCGCATCCGCGACGGCGGCAGCGCCGCTCCGGCAGCCTTCCGGGGCGAAATTGAACTTGAGAACGTTTGCTTTGCCTATGCCGGGACTGAAACACCCGTTCTCAAGAACGTCTCGCTCAACATCCAGCCGGGCGAAACCCTGGCCGTGGTGGGTGAAAACGGAGCCGGCAAATCTACCCTGGTGAAGCTACTCGCGCGCCTCTACGACCCGACTCAGGGTCGTATCCTCATCGATGGAATCGACTCGCGCGAACTGCCTCTCGCGGCTCTGCACCGGCAGATCGCCTTCGTCTTTCAGGGCTTCAGCCGCTACGAAGCCACGGCGGCCGAGAACATCGCCTACGGTGATTGGGAGCGCCTGCTCGAGCGTCCCGAAGAAGTCGCTGCGATCGCGGAGCGGGCGGGCATCAGTGCACTTTTGCGCGAACTCCCGCGCGGGCTCGACACCCTGCTCGGCCGTAGTTTCGGCGAACGCGATCTCTCCGGCGGTCAGTGGCAGCAGATCGCCATCGCTCGCGCCTTCGCGCGCCGCGCAGCAATCTTGATCCTGGACGAGCCCACGTCCAACCTCGACGCGCGCTCGGAGTACAACTTGTTCATGCGCTTCCGCGAACTAGCCGAGGGCCGCACCACCATCCTCATCTCTCATCGCTTTTCCACCGTCGCTATGGCCGACCGCATCGCCGTGCTCGATGCAGGAGAAATCGTCGAATACGGAACGCACAGGGAATTACTCGAAAAGAACGGGAGCTACGCCGCACTCTACCGGCTACAACAGCGGCAGCTCGGCGAAAGCCATTCCTGAATTACCAAAAGCGCAACTCTCGGCGCCGCGAGGAGCGCAATAGCGCAGCTCCCGCTGCCGCGTAGAGCCAGAGCTGATAAAAAAACAGCTTCGCCAATGCAACGAAACCGCGCCCGTACGCCGCGGGCGTCGCGCGAGCGGCTGCCTCTCCCTGCCACAGCCAAAGCAACTCCGCCTCTCGGCCCGTCAAAATCTCGAGTAGGTAAGTGCAGCGCGCCCGCGCGCCCGCGATCGACCAAAAACGCAACAGCTTCGCCGCCACCGAGCGCTCGGCGAAACGCCTCCGGAACAGCGAGCGCACCGGGCGCAGCAAGGCGAGGTGCACGCGCGCCGCCCGCGGCGGCCGCACCAGCGCTCCTGCCGGCAACCGCGTGCCGAGCAGCCGCTGCGTCATCTGCAGACACAGGGCGAGTACGACATCGAGTCCACCTGCCCGTGCTTGCCTCCACAAGTAATCCCAGTCCAACTCGCCAGCGGCGATCAGGCGATCGAGATCCACCATACGATCGAGGCGCGAAAACGCGTCCTCGCGGCTCTCCTTCGCCGTGTGCAACAACAAGTGCTCTCGACAAGGGACGCGGAAGCACCGGCCCGAATCACCTTGCAATACCTGCGCGCGTTCCACGAAAGCCTGCGCATCCAAACGGAAGGGCGAGCCCGGGCGATGAAGAGCCCAATGAATCTCCAGTGAAAAACGCTCCGGGTGCCGGAGCAAAACGTGAAAATGGTGGCGGCGATAACTTTCCAAATCCGGCAGCGAGTGCGGGCTGCGGTAGCCGGCGTCGAACAAGAGATCGAGCGCCTGCTCAAAGTGCTGGGGAGGGAACAAGAGGTCGAAGTCTCCGCACCAGCGCTCCGCCGCCTCGCCATACACGCTCCGGCGTAAGGCGGGGCCCTTCAACACGGTGGGCGTCAGAGAGACTTCAGCGCAACGACCAAGGATGCGCTCGAGCTCGCGCTCCTGTCGCTGGGCGCGCTCCCGCAGACTCGCAAGCGGAGCCAACAATTCCAGCACCGCCACTTCGGAAAGCCGCTCGCGCAGCGGAAGTTTCTCCAAGCGGACCAGCACAAGACCTTCCACGCGCAGCGCGGCCGCCAGCGCGAGAAAAGCGCGCCGCCGGCCCCGCTGTTCGAGTTCTGCACATTGCGCAAGCAACGCGCTGTCGGCCACGTCGCGGCGACAGAGCACGAGCAAAAAACGCTGCATTTCCGTTTCCGCGCTGTCGCCACCAGCAAAATCCGCCGCCACAAACCTCATGCGAGGGGCGTCCCGGGGACGCAGTGCATCAGCACTTTCCTCAAACGCGCCCCCATGCGCCAACGCGCGGACAGCGGTGGTCGTAGGTAGGACCACGCTTCCCATCGCGGCGACAACCGCAGTTCTTGTGGCACGCTCGCCGTCATGATCCACGCATAGGCCTGCCGTAGCTCGGTGGCCAGGCGGGGGCCGCTGATCTCTTCCGCGAGCTTCACCACACTGTCTCCGCAGTCGCGCACGAAGGCGAGCTTCTGCTCAGAATGGGCGTGGTAGAGAAGACCTCCGTCGTGCGTTCGCTCGAGTTCGTTGGCGAGGTAGAGAAATACGACAGCGCGATCCACGGAATCCAACGCACCGCTGCCCGCGACGAGCGCGGGCAGCGTTTCCGGCCACCAGCGCAGCGCCGTAAAACGGTAAACGGTTGCCTCGATCCGCGCTCCGAACTGCCGCTGCAAACGCCGGCGCTTCGCGGGTGAGACCAGACGCAAGCGTGTGAAGGGACGCCAGCCGCGATACCAAGACAACAGTTTGTTGTACAAAAAGCGGCGCTGGGTATGACTCCAACGCCCGAGCAGGAATGCCGCGACGTCGCACAGCCATTCCAGCGGTCCCTCACCGAAATCCCCGTTCCGGTAGGCGCTGTGCAGCAGCGCAACCGCCACGATCTCCGCCCCAGCACCATGTGCCGCCGCGATGCTCGCCACACCGACCAAATGTGCGATGAAGGAATTATTGTTGCCCTGAAAGCGGCAAGAAACCAACTCCGCCGCCACCGCGTACGCGCGTAAGACGAGGACGAGATCCGCTTCCGTATAACCGCCGTCCCGAAGCTGCTCCAGCAATTGAATTTTGGTCTGCGCGTACATCTTCTCGCTCAACCTCAGGTCCGACATCCCATACGAAACGAGCGCGGTGCACACACATACGAGCCCGGAGTGGTGCGTGCCATGCGCAGAACAGGCGAGCTGATTTCCCGTTCCGTGGCCTGGCGAAAAGCAGCACGCAGCGCCTCTGCGAGCTGCGGAACTCCCAAAGCTTCGGCCATGCGCACGCTCACTTCTCTAAGCTGGGATACAAAGCGCAGACGCCCAGCGCAATCGCGTTGATAAAAAATTCCGCCGTCCGCGAAACGTTCCAGCTCATTGGCGAGGAAAACCATCAGCACCTGCCGATCGACGTCCTCCAATGGCTCCAAGTTGGAGCCGTGCGCGCGCAACGCTTCATGGCTCCAATCCTTGACGGCGAAGCGATAAACGATTTCCTCGGTCACGGGACCGACGGCGCGCTGGACCCAGATCCGCTTAGCGGGCGTCGCTCCCGTGCTGCCATCTCCGAAATCCCCGTTGTGATAAACGTTGTGCAAGAGGCCGGCGGCCACGACGTCCGCGCTCTGTCCGAGGCTGCTCAGCACGCTCGCCGTACCCACAACGTGGCTCAAAAAACATTTACCCGACGGCTGGCAACGCCCGGCAAAAATCTCCAACGCCAATTCATAGGCACGGCGAATCTGTGCGAGTGCCGGCCCACGGTAGCCGTCGCGCGGAAGTTGGTTGTAGAGCTGGATGTTGGTCTGAGCGATCACGCCCTCTGGCCCTTTACCACAAATTTGCTCAGCCAAGAGGCCCTCTCGTGCTTGCCGCTGGAGCACTGCGCTACTTCCGCGTAAGCACAGCGGGGGCGATCCCGACGGATCAGAGCTGTGGCCGCAGACGCAGGTCCCGGAAGTCGCAGAGTACCGCCTGTCGCACCCGGGAGCCCACGTTATGTCCAGGCGCATGGATCAAGCGGTTGTGGTAGAGAATCGCATCTCCCGCCTGGCCGGTAATCTCCACGGCGCGGTTTTCTTTCACCCGCTGTAATTCGCACACCGGAATCGCACTCTGGCGATGGGTGCCCGGCCACACCACGAGGCCCCCACCCCTTGCCTCCACTTCGTCGATGTAACCCAGTACACCCATGCTGTAAGGGTGTAGATCCACGTGTCCGTAGAGCGGTTCCTGCGGCGATACTGGAAAAGTACAGTAGATGCCGCGCACGTTCGTGATTTCCCGCAGCCGACCCTCCCCGAGCAAACACTCCGCCGCCGCACGCACGCGGGGATTGCGCGGCAAAAGATCCAACAGCAACGGCTCGCGCCGCAGCTCCCCGCGCAACTTGACACGGCCGTGGCGCGCGGCCAGATCCAAGCGGCCACCGGTATCTTCGACCTCTCCCGTCCACGTCGCAGGGTCCTCGGGATTGAAATGGGCGGGCATACAGGACCAAAAGAGCTTGCGAGCCTGCGTCACCAGGAGAGGGTCGAGCACTTGGTGCAGCACCAAGTAACCCTCGCGCGCAAAGAACTCCACTTGCTCGCGATTCAGAAAAGCGGATTGAGATGATGTCGTTGTCATCATGCTGCCCCGTCCAAAGTCGGATGCAAACCTTATGGTAAAAGTGCCGCAGGGCTGCAAAACGTAACATAAAAGCCCCGCTAAGAACGGTATTAGGTGCTCAAAAGCCAACCCCTGGGGGCTAGCTTTTTCTGAGACGGGCTGACTACAGGCCGCGCCTATCGCGATCCCACAGACCGGCCTTGAACTCGACCGCCCCGTCGGCGCGCCGCACGGCTCCTGGACCAAAGCGGCGTTCCAATTCATCCAAGGCGCGGTTTAACCCGGATTATTCATGAAGCGCCGTAGCGAGACTGCGGAGATGCCCGAAATGGTGAACGATTTCCGCGTTTGGCACCGGAGGCGTACTGGACAGTACGTCGAGGAGACAAACGCGAAAATCGTTTACCAGGTCGAGCAGATACGCAGTCGCAGTAGGCGCTTCATGAATAATCCGGGTTAACCGCTGCCGACGGAGGCTTTCCAGCGCTTCTCCGAACAGAGAGAGTTGCGATTTGGCTCCGCAGAGTCCCGTCGCAGCGACACCGAGCAGCCGCACCGATTGGCTGAGTTCGATCTGGCTCAGTCGACCGGCAGCGCCACGAGAGCGAACCAGTAATTGGCCAGATCGCGGCAGGTCTTAAAAAAGGCGTGGGCTTCGAGTGGTTTGACCACGTAGGAATTGCAGCCGAGAGCGTAGCTCTGCTCGATGTCGGGCGTCTTCGCGGACGTCGTGAGCACGACGACCGGCGTGCGGCGGAGCCGCTGATCCTGCTTCATGGCCCGCAACACTTGGATTCCAGAGGTGCCGGGCAAGTTGAGATCGAGCAGAATCAGATCGGGTCGCGGCGCGCTCCCGTGCTCGACGTAGCGACCGCGATGGAAGAGATAATCCAGCGCTTCTTCGCCGTCGGACGCGATGCGCAGATCAATGTCGACGCAGTCCTGCAGCGCGCGCCAGACCAGCTCTTGGTCACCGGGGTCGTCCTCGACCAACAAAATCCGCGCCGAGCGCATCACTTCGCTGCGACTCCTATTGAAACCCGACTCCCCTCACCGAGAACGAAACGGAAATGTGTTCCGCGGTTGTCCTCGGATTCCACCCAGATCCGCCCCCCGTGCCGCTCGACAGCCTTGCGGCAAATCGCGAGCCCAATACCCGTTCCTTCGTACACACCGCGCGGGTGCAGGCGGCGGAAAGGTTTGAAGATTTCTTCCGTCTGATCAGGCCGGATACCGATGCCCTGATCGCACACGCCCAAAACCCACTCACCATCGCGCCCCTCAGCCGTGAGGTGCACCAGCGGCGGCGAACCGTCTGAGAATTTCAGCGCGTTAGAAATCAAGTTCTGGTAGAGCAACTCGAGCAAGGTGGGATCGGCGACGACCACGGGCAGCGGATCGCGCAGGATGCGGGCATTGTTCTCCACCACTTGAAGTTCTAACCCCTCGAGTACCCGCTCTATGCACTGGCCGACGTCGATCGGTTCGGGCTTCAGGGCGGCGCTCCCGGCACGCGAAAGCTCGAGCAGATCCCGCACCAACTTCTGCATGCGGCGTGCGGCGTCCGTGATGAAAGCGAGATCCTGCTCCGCGGCAGCGGGCAGGACCGGACCGGCGTCCTCCCGCAGCAGCTCGCTGAAAGAAACCAGCTTGCGCAGGGGTTCTTGGAGATCATGGGAAGCGATGGAGGTAAACTCGTCGAGCTCGCGGTTGGCGCGCGCCAAATCGCCAGCCGTCGCCTCCAACTGTCGGGTCAACTGCCGCAATGTCTCGATCTCCCTCCGCTCTGTCACGTCTCTTCCCACCACCACCAGGTGCAGCTTTTTCTGCGCGGTCTCGAAGGCCTGCACCGTCGCTTCGATTATCCGCCAGCGCCCGTCCTCGTGGCGCACGCGCACGGAGGCCTCGGTTCCAACGCCCATCTCGAGCGCGCGCTGCAAAGCTTCCGGAACCAGCGGGATGTCTTCAGGGTGCACGCGGCCGATGTGTTGATACCAGTAGGTCTGCGTAAACTCCTCGGCCGGCGTGCCCAAGATGTCCTGAACGCGCGGACTTATGTACAAGATCCGCCCGTAGGCATCGAGTTCCGCAATTGTGTCGAAGGCTCGATCGGCCAGGGTGCGGAAACGCAGCTCGCTCTCCAACCGTTCGCGGTGCTCGGTTTCGGCGCGGCTGCTCGCCTCAGCCACTTCGCGCAGGGCGCGGCTCTTCAACCACTCGTAAAGAAAAGCCGCCGCCAGCGTTAGAACGGACAGGAAGATGGCCCCCAGGAACTTGTCGAACACGAACTCCGCCAGGTAGGGCCCCGTCGGAAATTCGACTCCCCTCTCGACCGCATAGGCCAAGGCCGCCAGCGAGACGCACGTGATCAGTCCCCAGATCAATCCCGTGCGGAAACCGCCGAGCAATACCGCCAGTAGTGGAACCAAGCACGCCGTAAAAACCGAGATCTGCCCCTCTCCGCCACGCGCCGCAGCCACACACAGCACCGAAACGCTGGAGATGAGCGAGAAACTGTTCGCAGCCAAACGCAGCGAAGCCGTCGCCCGCATGAGCGGGGGCACAAGGGTGATCAGCACAGCGACCGCGAGCGCGTTGAAACCGATGATGGGGATCCCACTCGCGATCTGACGACAAGCCAGCCAAAAGAAAAACACCGCACTCAGAGCAGCTACGAGAACAACGGCTCGCGCGCGGCGAATCTCGTCGGGACCGCGGGCGAGCAATCTTTCCGGCAGAAACCAGTCCACGGCGCGCAGCCACAACGGACAGCACCGCCGCTCGTGAACGGGAGTCTCAACGGCTTCTCGCGCGGAAGAATTCATCAAACTCAAAGTTTCTCCGAATCCACGAGTTGCTGCTTAAAGCGTTCCTTCTCTTCGGCGATGCGCCGGCGCTCAATCGCGTAGCGGATCGCCCGCCGCAACAGCGGCCCGGAAAGCTCGTCCTTCACGAGGTAGTCCTGCGCGCCGGCTTGCAGGGCGCGCACCGCTATTTCTTCGTCGCCGACGGCGGTCAACACCACGATTGGGATCTGCGGATCCTGCTCGCGAATGCGTTCCACGGTTGCTACCCCGTTGCTGTCCGGTAAATGGAGATCCAACAGCACCACGTCGATGTCGCCCTTGGCCAGGCGATCTAAACCCTGCTGCAAAGCAGTTACGGATTCCAGATGATAATTGGAGACCGCAGCTTCGTGCGAACTGGTGAGCTTCTTCCGCAACAGGATGAAGTCGGCCAGATCGTCCTCGATGAGAAGAATACGGATGTGCTGATGATCCACGGGGACCTCCTCCGCGCCGAGTTACCCTCTCACCAAAGACGCTTAACCCGGATTATTCATGAAGCGCCTACTGCGACTGCGTATCTGCTCAACCTGGTGAGCGATTTCAGCGTTTGTCTCCTCGACGTACTGGGAAGTCAGCCTCCGGTGCCAAACGCTGAAATCGCTCACCATTCCGAGCATCTCCGCGGTCTCGCTACGGCACTTCATGAATAATCCGGGTTAAAACGCCGTTGCAGAGCCGAATTCCATTCTATCACAATAGGCTGCCCACCTCTGTCAGCAGCCGAGGTGGGCAGCGACCTCGTTGGCGGCCCGCATACCGCTGATCACGGCCCCTTCGAGATTAGGGCTCACGAAGTAATCCCCGGCAAATGCCAGCCGTGGGGAAACATCGCTGCGGCTGTGAAAAACCGATAGGCAACGCAGGTGTCCGGCCCCGAAATGCGGCCGCAGTGGCGACCAACGCTGCACCACGACATCCACCGGCTGCAGGCGACCCAGAGCCGTGCGGCTCAGGTTTTCAAGGACGCACTCAACGACGGCGGCATCCTTCGCTTCCCACAGCCGTTCGGCCGCCGCGTCCCCAAGCGTCGCCGACACGAGCCCTTGGCCAGGAGGAGTGGCCTCAGGGCGGTGGTGGCCGACGGAAAGGCCGAGGAGATCAAGCCCCTCGCGCTGCGGAAAAACGACGGCCGCATAGGGCACGACGGCAGGCGCGCGCTCCAAAAGCAGATGCACCATGATCCCATTGCGGTACTGGAGCTGCCCAAAGAAGGCCCGTTCAGACGGGGTCAGCTTGGGGCATAGCTGCCACACAGCGTTGCCGGGGGTGGCGACCACTACGGCGTCGGCGATGACATGGCGCTCGTGCTCACCCGTGCGGTAACGCACGCGCGCTCCGTCGGTCTCCGTCTCCACCGCCACGACCTCACAGCCCGTGCGCACGGGCACCACCGCCGCCAAGCTCTGCACCAACACCCCGAGCCCACCGGCAACGGCCTGCAAGCAAATCCCGGCCAGGAAGGCACGCAGCGCCAACAGTACGAAGGCGTCGGATAGCCCGACAGGCGCGGCGTGAAAACAGGAAAAAAAAGCCGGCGCGAACAACACGTCGATCACTTCGCGCGCACCGCCGCCGCGTAAAGACAGCGCGGCATCACCGACATCGAGAACGGCCGCGAGTTCCGGGCGCAGCGGATCGAGACGGTGGCGCTGGCGCAGAAGTTCGAAAAACAGGCGCGGCATGCTCAATTTGGCACCGATGGAAATCAGCGCGTGCTGTCGCAACAGCCCGGTAACATCCTCCAGCGCCCAGGGTTGGAGACGGCCTTCTCGCAGAATCCCCAGGCGCAAGTGGTGGAGTGATTGCACCTCCTGTCCCAACCCCAGCGCTTCAAGCAGGAGGTGAACATTGCTGTAGCCACGCGAGAGAAACTGTGCGCCGTGTTCGAAGCGGAAGCCTCCGCGCGCTCCCGTCTGAACGCGGCCGCCCGAACGCGCTTCCCGCTCCAGCACCTCAACGGCGTGACCCGCCTGTGCGAGTCGCCACGCACAGGTGAGTCCCGCGATCCCCCCACCGACGATCACCACAGAACCCACGCGCAATCTCCTAGGAGTCTGACCCGAGATGAGGTGCGGTAACCCAGACGCACAGACGCGCCGCTCGCAAGGCGCGCGAGCGAAGGCGTAGCAGCGCTACGTCAAGCGGAGCGCAACACAGCGAGCAGCGATGGATGCGCGTCTGGATGCCGTACCTCATCTCGGGTCAGACTCCTAGTGCGTTGCGTCGATCTGGGCGGCCTTGCCGCCGCCCGGTTTTCCTTCCCGCACGGTCATCACCACGCTCACTGCCAGACCGCCGACGAATATGAGCGCGAGTAGACCGAAGGCTACCAGCGCAAGCCAATTCTGTGCCTGCCAAGCGCGCAAGAGCAGCGACGCGAACAAACACAGAAGTGCGACGTAAAGGGCCGACGCCGACAGCCACTCGAGGAGCGTGCGCCCGCGACTCGGTGCGAGAAAAGAAACCAACAACCAACCGATTACCAAACAGCCGACCGCTCCCACCCCGATGGTTTTCAAAAGTTCCACGCTGACTCCTAACAACTACGAAGGTGCTCTAACACGCGCCGTTTCACCGCCTCGGCGGTGAAACCGAAAGCCTCCGCCAAAGCCTTCTGCGGCGCCGAAGCCCCGAAACGTTCAATGCCGAAGACCGCGCCGCGTGCGCCCACCAGGGGCCAGTAGCTTTCGCCGCGCGCCGCTTCGATGGCCACGACAGGTGTCCCCGCCGCCGGCAACAAGCGCTCCCGCAGCGCCGCGGGTTGTGCTCGAAAAAGTTCCAGCGACGGCAGCGAAACCACGCGGGCGGTGATCGCCTCGGCGCGCAGCAGAACAGCCGCGGCACAGGCCAGCGAGACCTCGGAGCCGCTGGCCGCCAATACGACGTCGACCTGCGGACCCGGATCGACGACGGCGTAGGCCCCCTGACAAAAATCGGAGAACCCGAAACTGCCCTCGCGCTTCAACGCGGGCAGACTCTGCCGCGTGAGCACCAGCACCACCGGCCCCTGGGCGTGCCGCAGCGCCCAGGTCCAGGCATAGGCCGTCTCAAGACTGTCCGCCGGTCGCAACACGCAAAGCCCCGGAATCGCGCGCAGCGAATCCAGATGTTCGATGGGCTGATGCGTGGGCCCATCTTCGCCGAGGAAAATGCTGTCGTGCGTGAACACGAAGAGCGTGCGCAGGCGCATGAGCGCCGAGAGCCGCAACGCGGGACGCAAATAATCACTAAAGATGAGAAAGGTGCCGGCGTAGGGACGAAAAGTACCGTCCAGCGCGAGACCGTTCGTGATCGCCCCCATGGCGTGCTCCCGCACGCCAAAATGGAGATTGCGGCCAACAAAAGGGTCGTTTCCCTTGCCGGCCGCGGGACCGACGTCACCACCCGTTTCGATGCGGGTCAAGTTGGATTCCGCAAGATCGGCCGAACCGCCCACCAACCAAGGCAAAGCGGCGGCCGCGCGCTGGATCACGACGGAAGAATGTTTGCGGGTTGCCGCTTCCACGCCTTCCAATTCGGCAGCCAAGGTTTCCTGCAAATCGTCGGGAATCGCTTGTGCGCGACAGCGGTCCCACTCCGCGGCCAGTTCGGGATCCCGCGCGCACCAGTGCGCAAGATCCGAGTCGAGGGCCCGCCGCACACACTGCTTCTCCGTCACCCGTGCATCACAATAGGCCGTCACGTCGTCGGGAATCCAGAAGTGAGGCTCCGCTGGCCACCCCAGATTTTCTCGCGTGCGCACCGCCTCTTCGGGACCGAGAGGTGCGCCATGCACCTTGGAAGATCCGGCCTTGCCGGGGCTGCCGTAGCCGATCGTCGTGCGCAACAGAATCAGCGAGGGCCGCTCGCCCTCGGCGCGGGCCGCGTCCAAAGCCACCCGCAAACCGGCGCTGTCCTCGGCATCCACGCGCTGCACCTGCCAGCGCTGGGCTTCGAAGCGGCGCGCCACGTCTTCGCTGAAACTCAAGGTCGTAGGCCCGTCGATGGTGATGCGGTTGTCGTCGTAGAGATAGATCAGATTTCCCAGCCCGAGGTGTCCGGCCAACGAGGCGGCCTCGGCGGAGATGCCCTCCATGAGGTCGCCATCGCTCACGACGCCGTAGATAAAATGCTGACCGGGACCAAAACCGCCGCGGGCGAAGCGCGCGCGCGTCATGCGCGCCGCCAAAGCCATGCCCACTCCCATGGCGAAGCCCTGGCCGAGGGGCCCCGTCGTCACCTCGACGCCCGGTGTATCGCCGTATTCCGGATGACCCGGCGTGCGCGAATGCAATTGGCGAAAGCGCTTGATCTCCTCAAGAGGCAGGTCGTAGCCGAACAAGTGCAGGAGCGCGTAGAGCAACATGGAGGCGTGGCCGTTCGAAAGAATAAAGCGATCGCGCAGCGGCCACTGAGGATCCGAGGGGTCAAAGCGCAGATGCTGATCCCAGAGTTCGAAAACGGGCCCTGCCAGCCCCATGGGCGCACCGGGATGTCCACTCTTGGCCGCCTCCACGGCGTCGATCGCCAAAAAACGGATGGTGTTTTCAATGCGCTCGCGCAGCGCAGGAGTAAGCTGGCCAGAGCTCATCTCATAAACCCTCCCGTCGCCAGGCTGGTTCTTCGCGCCGAGAGCTGCGTTGCGAAATCTCGCCGTAGTTCGGAACGTTGGCTGCGATTTCGCGCCTTGCTCTCGGCGCGAATTCCTG
>Ga0247727_10006465_pt1 | contig 23050 bp, 20 predicted proteins | sample WisWelCaveWW1625_FD_202498 | JGI IMG/M metagenome (GOLD analysis project Ga0247727, IMG submission 202498) | Biofilm microbial communities from Wishing Well Cave, Virginia, United States - WW16-25 | ecosystem: Environmental > Aquatic > Deep subsurface > Groundwater > Cave microbial mat | place...
GATGCTTGAAGTCGCGCTCCATCGTCGCAAGGAGGTGGTCCACCCGGACAAGCTCGCTGCCTAACCTCCCTCGGAGCGCCGCCGTCGCTTGGACACTTTCAACTGTGAACGGGACAACCTCAGTTCGACATGCGTGGCGAGAACTTCGCGCAAGCGGACGAAGGCGCGGACGACGTGGACGCTGGCTTCAAATTGCGCGCTCGCTGTTCAACACACTGGCGAGCATGATCGCTCCGTGTTCCGTGAAAGCGTGCGGCGGCTGTCGCCGGCCACCGTGCAATCTTGATATCACAAAATGTGATTTCAAGTTATCCCACTCTTCACGGTCGAGCTGGAGCATGAAGTCGGCTGGAAAGCGTTTCACATTGCGCTTGACAGCCTGGTTGAGGGCACTCGTGGTGACTCCGTAAAGAGCGGCGAGATCCGCGTCGAGCATTACACGTTGACCACGAATGAAGTGAATGCTGCGACCGATCTCTTCAATGGTCGCCAACTTGGACTTGGCGGTCATGGTCATCGTGGAAGCTATCCGTTTTCACCGTCACGCTTAGTGAACCCATCCAGTTTACCTCGTAGTCTTTGATGTCGCAAATTGCGACATCAAACAACCAACTTGAGGTTGCAATTTGCAACCTCAAACGACCTTCGCTACCGAGGTCGGTTATGCCCGTTCCACCTTCACCGCGCAGAACTTGAACTCCGGTATCTTCCCGATCGGGTCCAGCGCATCGGTGGTGAGCAGGTTCACGGCGGCTTCCTTGAAGTGCATGGGGATGAAGACGTTGTGGCGCGAGACTTTGTCGGTCGCGCGCGCTTTCAACGTGATGGCGCCGCGGCGCGAGGACACGCACAGCATTTCGCCGTCGTTCGCGCCGAGCTCGGCGAGGTCGGCCGGATGAAGCTCGACGAACGGCTCGGGTGCGATTTCGTCGAGCGCCTTGCTGCGCCGCGTCATCGAGCCGGTGTGCCAATGCTGCAAGACGCGGCCGGTGTTGAGGACGAACGGATAGTCTTCGTTCGGCAGCTCTTTCGCCGGCATCCAATCGGCGGTTGTGAACTTCCCTCTGCCTTTGAGGCCGAGACCGTGCGTGGGAAAGTCGTCGACGAAGAGGACTTCCTGTCCGGGATGGCCGGAGATGGGGCAGGGCCACGTCACTGAACTTTCGCGGCGCAGGCGGTCGTACGTGATGCCGGCATACGGTGGCGTGAGCGCGCGAATCTCGTCGAAGATCGCCTCCGTGGATTCGTAGCGCATCGGGTAGCCCATGCGCGTCGAGAGGTCGCACAGAATCTCCCAGTCGAGGCGCGCGGCGCCCGGGGGCAGGACGGCGGCGCGGCCGAGCTGCACGTTGCGATTGGTGTTGGTGTACGTGCCTTCGCGTTCGGCGGCGGCGGCGGCGGGCAGCACCACGTCGGCGAACTCCGCGGTTTCGGTCAGGAAGATGTCCTGCACCGCGAGGAACTCTAACGACTGCAGCGCGCGTCGCACCTTACTGGTGTTGGGGTCGCTGAGGAACGGATTCTCGCCCATCATCAGCATGCCTTTGAGGTCGCCGTGCAGCGCGGCGTGCATGATCTCGACGACGGTAAGGCCCTTCTTCGGGTCGAGCGGAACGCCCCACGCTTCTTCGTAGCGACGGCGCACGCTCACGTCTTCCACCGACTGATACGCCGGGTACACCATCGGGATGAGTCCCATGTCGCTGGCGCCCTGCACGTTGTTCTGGCCGCGCAACGGGTGCAAGCCCGTACCGGGGCGGCCGATGTTGCCGGTCAGGAGGCACAGCGAGATGAGGCAGCGCGAATTGTCGGTGCCGGTCGTGTGCTGGCTGATGCCCATGCCCCAGAAGATGATGGCGGCCTGCGCGCGACCGTAGATGCGCGCCACTTCCTCGATCGTCTTCGCCGGCACGCCGGTGATGCGCTCGGCCATCTGCGCTGTGTACTTCTTCACCGTGCGCTTGAGCTTCTCGAATCCTACCGTGCGCGTGCGTATGAATTCTTCGTTGACCAGTCGGTCGCGGATGATGACGTGCATCATCGCGTTCAGCAGCGCGACATCGGTGCCCGGCTTGAAGCGAATGTAGTGATGCGCGTGATCGGCCAGCGGCGGCCGACGCGGGTCGATCACGATCAGCCTCGTCCCCTGTTTCGCCGCCTGCTTGAAGAACGAGGCGGCGACCGGATGGTTCTCGTTCGCGTTGCTGCCGATGACGACGGCGACGTCGGAGTGCAGCACGTTGTTGAACACGTCGCTGACCGAGCCGCTGCCGAGGTTCTCCATCAGCGCGGCGACCGACGACGCGTGGCACAGGCGCGTGCAGTGATCGACGTTGTTGGTCCCGAACGCGGCGCGGATGAGCTTCTGGAAAATGTACGCGTCCTCGTTCGGCACCTTCGCCGAGCCGAAGCCGGCCAGCGCGCCGGAGCCGCGTTCATCTCGAATGCGACGAAAAGCCGAGGCGCAGCGGTCGAGCGCCTCGTCCCAGGTGGCTTCGCGATAGACCTTGCGGATGAGCGCGTTCCACGCCGGCGAGCGCAGCGATTCGCGAAACTCGCGGTACGATTTGAAATCCGCCGACAGCGGCTGCTTCGGATAGAACGCCTCGCGACGAATGAGCGGCGCCGTGAGTCGCTGCGGATGATGCGCGTAGTCGAATCCATACCGGCCCTTCACGCACAGTCGCGACGAGTTTGCCGGACCGTCGCGCCCGGTGACCTGCACAATCTTTTCGTCGGCGACGTGGTACGTGACCTCGCACCCGACGCCGCAGTAGGGACAGACGGAATCGACCGGCTTCGTCGATTTCCAGATTTGCTCTTCGGGCATTGAGAACGTCGACAGCGGCACCAGCAGCTTGTCGACCAGCGCGCCGGTCGGGCACGCCGCCGCGCACTCGCCGCACGCCACGCATGACGACTGCCCCATGGGTTTGTCGTCATCGAACGCGATGCGCGCGAGGTGCCCCTTGCCCATGCGCCCGATGACTTCGTTGCTTTGAATGTCATCGCACGCGCGAATGCAGCGGTCGCAGAGAATGCAAGCGGCGTGGTCGACCAGGATGACGGGGGACGACGTGTCGAGCGGACGAATGGAAGAGTGGATGAGTGGAGGAGTAAGTGTGTTGCCGTTGCTTCCATTCTTCCGTTCGTCCACTCGTCCATTCGTGAATCGCGACCCGGCAAGCTCGTACTTCTCCGCGAGCAGTTCCAACTCGCAGTTGCCCCACCGCCGGTGTTTCTCGCACGGCGTCGGGTGCTCGGCGAGAAGCAACTCAACCAGCATCCGACGCGAGCGCGCGATGCGCTCGGTGTCGGTGCGGACGACCATGCCCTCTTCAACCGCGCGGCAGCACGACGCCGCGGGCACGCGCGCGCCTTCGACTTCCACGCAGCACACACGGCACACGCCAACCGGGTTCAGCTTCGGCTGATGACACAGGACGGGAATGTCGATGCCGCTCTGCCGCGCGGCTTCCCAGACCGTCGTGCCGGCGGGGACGGTGAGGGGAAGGTTGTCGATGGTGAGGGAGAGTTGGATCATGTGGTCTCCCAGTCTTCGATGCGAAGACCTTCGACGCGGCTGAACTCGCGCGTATTGTGAGTGACAACTGTGAGGTTGTTGGCAAGCGCGATGGCGGCGATCAACATGTCATTCGGGCCGATGGGAGCGCCTTTGGCAGCAGAGTTACGGTCGTTCAGATACTGAATCCACGCATTCGTGTCTAGCAAGTAGCTCACTGCAGCGGCTCACGGATTTCGTACTCGCCCTGATCTTCTCGGACCAGCGGCTCGCCTTTCCCAGCACCCGCCGTTGCGTCAAAGAAACCCGGTGGCCACCCAAATTCTGCCAAAGTACGCGCAGGATTCGAAGGTGACAGCGGTTGCACGGTCATTGTGACCTGGCAGTTGACGTCCGTCAGTTCAGTCGGCACCTGCACTTTCAGAATGCCGTCTCGTCCCACATGCGACTTGATCGTGATGGTAGTCATCGCTCGCGACCTCCTGACTCATCCGATGCGATTCTATCGCTCAATTCGTGATCTTGGAGCCAACGAGTGGCGCGCATGTTGATTCCGTGGCGCTCGGGTTGGTAACCAAGCCCAACGGACCGGCCTCCAGAATCACCTTCGCGTCATGGAAACAACTTGCGGTAGGAAGGCCGGTCTTCATCGATGTCAAAGAATTCTTTCAGCTTTGCCACGATCGCGGGCGACAGCGGACGATGCGTATCGAGCGTGTGTTTCTTTGCGTCGAGGCCGGCCAACATTGAACCTACCGCTTCGACTTCGCCGTTGCCGTGATTGTCACGGTCGCCTTCGCGGGTGGCGTCGTCTTCGACTTGCTCGTCGTGGTCGAACTCTTGGCGGGCGTCGCCTTGGCGGGAGGTGCCGCTTTGCCCGGCTCGATGGTTGCTTTCGCGGGTGTTGCGGCTTTCGCTGGTGGGGCTTTGCCCGGTTCGGTCGGCGTCGCCACGGGAGCGGGAGCCGCTTTCTTCTCGACGAACTGCACCATCACCACGGCGTGCGGCGCCAGCGGAACCGAATGTGTCGTCGCCAGCGGCAATGTTTTCGCCTTGAGGCCGGTGTTGTCTTCAACACCGCGCAGTCGCACTTGCGTCAGCTCGGCGAGTCCGGTTGCGGTCACCGCAGCCGTCAGCGGCTGGCCGGTAGTGTTGACCAGGAACAGGTTGCCGGCCGTTTTCGTGGTGACTGCAAACGCGCGCACCGGCGGCAGGCTGCTTTCGGACTTGACGACGCTGGAACCGACTGGCGCGTAGGTGCTGAAAATCCATGCGGAGTAAAACGCCGGGTAGGCGCGGCCACGGGCATCGAGCAGACCCCACGATTCGTCGCTCAGGTCGAACGCGCAGGCCACGTCCACCCATCGCGCGGCGGTTATCAGAAAACTCATCCACCAGGCGGCGGCGTACGGCTTGGTGAGGCGCGGGTCGCGCGCGTTGCCGGCCTCGTCGCGCGCGCTGTTGGGAGCGCACTCGGTGATGAACAGCGGCGTGCCGGCGCGGAGCCGGTTACGTTGAATCGTTTCGAACACCGCGCGCGGCGCAAGTTGATGCGGTAGATCGGGCGCTAGCCCCTTCGTGGCCGCGTCCATCGTTTCGGCATCGCCGGCTTGCGGGTTGCGGCTGGCGAAGAAATGGAAGCTCAGAAAGTCGATCGCGTCCGTTTTCGTCAGCGCCGTGGTCAGATGCGGCGACCAGGCCGAGCCCTCGGCCAGCCCACCGACCTTGACGGTATGGTCCACCGCGCGCACCGCTTTGCGCACTTTGTTGTACATCGCGACTGCGGTCGCAATCGGAATCGCTTTCACGCCGGCGGTCGGCTCGTTGAAGACCTCGTAGTACGCCACCGCGCGCTTCTGCTCCACGGCATAGCGGCGAACCACGGCGGCGCAAAACCGCACGAACCCATCTTCGCTCAGTTGCCACGCCGGATCGTCGGCCAGGCAAATGAGCGGCTGCGCACCGGACTTGGCGACCGCCTCCAGCACACTGTCGAGCACGGTGAAGTCGTACTCGCCCTTTGCCTCGGCCTCGGGTTTCGGCACCACCAGCGTCGCTGTGTTGACTCGAATCAACTTCAACCCGAGATCGCTGATCGAGCGTCGAAACTCCGCGCTGTCCACCAGTCGTTCGGGATGCGCCGCCACGCTGCCGCCCAGCCGCAATCTGGTCTTGCCGAGCACCGCGCCGAAGTCCACGGTGATGTTGGCGATTTCTCCGGTCGGAATTTGCGGCGGCGTTTCTCCGGGTGCAGTCGGCGGCATCGGAGGGGCCGAGGGTTCGGGCTTGGCCCCCCCCGTCTCGCCTTGCAACTCCAGTTGGTCGAGGCTGAAGAAGAGCGATTCCCACGTGCCGACCTTGACGCATTGCAGAAGGTAGACGGCGCTCAAAGCGTCGAGCGCGGTGCGCGTTTCATTCTTCAGCCGCGCGAGCGGAATAATGAGCCGCTGCCACGACGGATTCGTCAGGCTAATGGTGGTGCTGAAGCGCTCGTCGGTCACCGTGCCACCGCGCGTCCGCAGCATCAGGGTTACGGTATTGTTCGAGCCGTCGCCCTTCAGCCACACCGAAAGCTGCTTCGCCCCGAGCTCGGCCCAGCGCGCGCCATCCACGTTGAGGCTCACACTCGCCCACGATTCGCGCGCGCGGCGGAACGTCACCAACCCTGCGCGGCCCTTGCCGTCCTCCGGCGCGCCGGGCATCGTGGTCACGATTTCGCACAACTGCGCTTCCGCGCCGCCGGTCTGCTTGAAGGTGTCGTTGGTCGTCCACTTCGCCACGCCGGTTTCAAAGTCGTCCAGCAGCAGCTTTTGCGGCGCGACGCCGGCCAGCAGTGGGACAATCACGCCCAACTGCAAGGCCACGAACAGCAGGCGAGGAAGACGCAACATCACAATGCCTAATTCTGCCTCATGGATTCGTTTGCGGATTGGTCCCTATCACGGCCTGAAATAACCGCACATGGGCTGCCACTTCATGCTCGACCGAGAACTCACGAAGTATGCGTTCTCGTCCGGCGGTGCCCAGGCGCCGGCGCAATGCGGGATCGATGATCAGTTGGCGGGCGCGGGCGACGAACTGCGCCTCGTCGTTGAAGAAAAGCCCGGTGTGTTGATCAACGACTACCGAGCGGTTGCCCTCGATGTTCGAAGCCAAAACGGGCTGGCCGCAACTCATCGCTTCCAGTACGGCGTTGCACATGCCGCCCTCGCTCAGCGAGGCGTTGAGAACCACGTCGGCGGCGCGATACAGCGCGGACATGTCGGCGTGCGGCACTTCTCCGAGATACTCAACTCCCGCGGTCGCCTCGGCCGCGCGTAGCACTTCGTCGGCATAGTCGTCGTCCAGCTTCGGTCCAACCAGCCAGAGGCGCACGGGCAAGCCTTCGGAGCGAAGCGCGGTGAGGAGCGGAATGGCAAACGCATTATTCTTGACCGGGCGCAGGCCGGCCGGCAGCAGGAAGACCACTTCATCGGGGCCGAGGCCGCGCTCGGAGCGAAAGTCGCGATCGCTGGTTGGCAGCTGCACGGCTTGCGGAATCAGCACCGTCTTGTCCGCCAGCGGCGGCGCAGCGGCTGTGACCCGCGCGCGCATGGATTCGTGAAAGACGACCAGCCGGGCGCAACCGCCCAACATCGCCAGCACTTCGTCGGTGCGGTCGGCATCGAGCAGGTCGTGATTCAGGTCGGTGCCGGTGGCCGTCAACACATACGGCGCGGGATGCGCTACCACTACTGCACGCACTGCCTCGCGACTGCGGTAGCAATGGAAGCCGTGGACCAGATCAGGCGCGAACGAACGCGCGCGGGCCGCGGCGTAGTCGAGGGAGTGGCGATCGAGCGCAATGACTTCAACTGCAATTCCGCGGACTGCGAGTGCGCCGACCAATCGCGCCGTGGTGACCGCGTTGCCGGTGACGGCGGGCGGGTAAGTAGGCGTGATGAGGAGCAGTTTCATGAGCGCCCGAGCATGGCTCTGTTACGGAGTATCCGGGGCGCTGTCATTGCCAGCGTCGGTTGCCGGTTGCTTCCACTCCGTCCCAGAACTTGACCGGGTCGCAGCAGGTTATTGGCAAGCTGATGCACGTTGAGCCACAGGTAATGGCGCCACCTTGGTCGCGCATGCCCGAAGTAGAGATTGAATCCGTCCACGTAGGCGAAAACTCGTTCCATGTGGGTCCTTGTTCCGCTTGACACGTCCGCAGGAGCCAGTGATAATGTGACCATCTAACCCCCCCGGGGATAGCATCTCCGGGATACGACGCCCTCGTCGCAAGGCGGGGGCGCTCGTTCTTTAACCTCCACGGAGATCGCATCTCCGGGACGAGCTGTCCCTCTTCTCCTGGCCCTCGCGCTTCTTCGTTTCGCGCACCAGATACTTCGCACGCTCTTCCTTGACCATCAGGGGGGGGCAGGTTGGAGCGCTAGCGGGCAGAGCTTGACTCACTCTGCGCGGTCGGCTTCCCTGGTTGGCGTCCGCAACAAAGCGAACCCCAGCAGCCCGGCCAACAAATAACACGCTGCACCGCCGAGAAACACCGCCTGGAAGCCGTAGAACTTCGCGCCGATTGCCGCCAGCAGCGAGCCGAGCACGGAGGTGAGACCGTTGACGCCCCACATCCACGGAATATCGTCCGGCCGCCGTTGGCTCAGCGCGCGGAGGCCGAGGGGAAAGGGGGTGCCGAGGAACATTCCGAATACCAGACACCCTGCCGCGATCAAACCGATTCGATTTGTCAATGCGTGGGGAAGCAGAGCATCAAAGGGAATGACGCCGCAAAGCCGGACAATGACAGCGACAACGAAGCATGGGCCGAGCAGGCCAAAAAACGTCAGCCGCTGCGACACACCGCTTCCAACCCCTCCCCCCAGCAGCAGCGCCGCCAGCACGACGGTGAGCGCGAGCGTCGGATGGCCGAGCACGAGGATGAGCTTCTGCATCAGCGGAATCTCGATCAGCATGAAGCCGACGCCGAGACAAGCGAAGTAACCGGTGGCAAGGAGCGAGGTTGCGATCTCGGAGGGCGGGCTGCCGCCGATGACGCGTTTGCCGACCGTAAATGCGGAAAACGACACGAGCGCCGCCAGTGTCCCGGCCAGCAACGGCAGCAGCATCGGCGGCACGCCCTGGGTCAAGTCGAGGAAGAACGGACGGTCATCGGTGACCGGCATCAGATTCAGCGGCTGGCGCTGCGAGATGTGCATGGACATCTGCAGTTGGTCGGACACGTGCGCGGCGAACTGCTCAAGGGTCATGCCGTCAGCCGCCAATTGATCGAGCGGTGGCACTGCGGCCTCGCCGGGGAGGAACAGTTCCTGATAGCCGGCGCTTCGGGTCCGTTGAAATAGCTCGTGGGCCGCCGCGGGGTCGATCGGCGACTTGCTTACGATGAGCGCAAACTGGTACGGCGTTAAACCCATCTGTTGCGGGGGGACGCTCAGCAGCGCAAGGTGGCGCAGCGCGTCGCGCAGCGACGTGCCGTCGCGCATCAACACGCGCAGTGCGGTGGTCAGCAATCGAACGTTGAAGGCAAGGCCATCGGTCACCAGCACCAACTGGCCGCGCGGGGCGAGCCGCGCGAGATAGTCGCGGAACGCCTCCTCGGTGTAGAGGTAGCCTTCGACCAGCGCAACGCCGCCCGAACTGGTGGCTGTTTTCGTCAACGCCATGAAGATGAGATCGTACTCGCGCCGCGAGCGCAACACGAAGGTGCGACCGTCGCCGACCTGCACGTTGACGCCGGGCAGGCCGTACGGGTCGCCGCCGAACTTTTGGAACTGCGGCAGCCGCAGAATGCGCGGAATGGCCGGGTTGACCTCGATGCCGTCGATGCGGGTGGCGCCGGCGCGGTGCGCCAGCAGCAAATCAAGCCCCGCGCCGGGGCCGATGCACAGCACCTGCTTCGGCGGGCGCCAGGCGAACGGCACGTCGCCGATGACGTTGGGGATGCGGTACTGCTTGGTCTTTTCGTCGTAGCGCACGATGTTCGTCGGCACATGGCCGTTGGTGTAAACGAGTCGCACGTCGTCGCCGGCCTGTGGGTCCTGCACCACGTCGGTGCGCGCGAACGCATCCCACTCGCTGTGGATGATGCGCGAGCCGACGGTCTTATCGGCCAACTCGGCGAAGAGCGGCTTGGCGTACTCGGGGTTCGACGACGGGATCGGCGGAATGTCGAGCCACTTCGTCGACACGCTGGCGACCAGCGCCGCGAGTGTCACGGCGCTGGCGACGAGCGCGAGGCCCCGTCGGCGCGCGTCGGTGAATCCCACCATGCACGCCAGCAGCGCAGCGAGCAAGTAGGCATTGACCGCGCCGCAGAGTTGCATGGCGGCCACGACCGCGACCGCCGCCAGCGCCGCACCGGTGAGGTCGTAGGCGTAGAGCAAACCGCTGAAGCCGGCGAAGTCGCGGAACGCAATCGACAGGAACATGCCCGCGAACACGAACGGCATCAGCACCAGCAGCGCGATGAGCCAGAGCGCGTCAGGACAGTGCGGCAGGATGAGCTTGAACAGCAGCGTGAGGAACGCGAGCGCCGCCAGCCCGAAGCCACCCGCGCACGCGGCCAGCGACACGTGGCGCAACTGCCGCAGGCTGTAGACGAGCATGCCGCCGACACCCAAACCGCACACGGCCACGCTGATGACGAGAAACACGAAGTGGTACCGCAGCACCGCCGAGAAGATGCGGGTGAGCGCAACTTCCAGCGCCAACACGCACGCCGAAATGAGGAACACGCCGAGCAGCAGCGAGCGGGGGGGGCGCGCCGGCTCGCTCACAAGTTCTCCTCGATCACGGCGGGCTGGACCTCGAAGGCGGCGCGCGAATTACTTCGCTTCATGAAGTAGACTTGAACGCACGCGTAGTAGCCGTAGGCAATTACGAGGGGCCATTCTCCGTAAAGTAAGATAGCGAGAGGTCCCGCCATTGCGCTGAGGACGGTCATTCTCCGTGCCCACGGCTTCATCAACAGTAAGCCGAATGCCGAGATTACCTCGCTAAAGCCGAGGCCCAGGGACACGATCCATTCGAGTAGGAACCGCCACGTCATCGGGGGATGGTCTGGCACCGATAATGCCAGCGCTATCCACACGCAGCCAACCGTGAACTTGATGAGCGCTAATAGTTGAATTGCCCTGGGACAACCGATGCGACTCTTCACGTCTCCACCACGGAGAATCACAGCAGCTCCTCGATCACCGCGGGTTGCGTGGCGAAGGCCATGCGGACGTCGAGGCGCGTCATGAAGTAGAGGAGGACGATCGGGTAGATGAAACTGCCGCAGCCACCGATCATACCCATGAAGGACCAGCTACTGGCAAATATGTGATGCCCCATATCGACGATCATCGGAGCATTGGGCGTCGTCGCAAAACTCGAAACCTCCTTGCCCGTGATCACGGAGAACCCAACCAGGCCAATGGCGGCAACGATTAGCACGTAAGCCGCATAAGCCATCGTCGCTCGTCGCGCCCAGCGCTTCATCGCAAGCAGGCCGAAGCCGGTGGCGAGCTTCCAAAGAACGCCCAGGCCTTGCAGCGCGAAGCCAACGCCGGCCCAGGTGAGGTAGCGAGGGTCGCTGAACGAATTGAAGACGAACTTAAATGGCGTGGCGACCCCCATCGGCGGGGAGATTGTGAATGCGGTGCGCATGACATAGACCATCGCGAGCTGCAAGACACTCCACGCCAACCCCAGCAGTCCCAGCCCGGCAAACACCAACTGCAAAGTGCCGATGACGGTGACGGCTTGCGGTCGCGCGGTGCGCAGCATCGCTGTCACGCTGGTACCGCTACTTGCCTGCGAGGCCGGTGGTGCTTTCCATGCGGCGGGCGTCTGCTTCGGTGAAGCTCGGGTAGTTGCGGCAGATGCGGCAGAACACGTCCTCGGTCAAGTAGTCCTTGATAGTCTGGTTCTCCTCGCGCTCACCGTCGATGATGCCCTGCAAATTGGTGGGGTCGGCCGGGCGGAACAGACGCGTCGTGCCGCCCATCCACTCGACCGACTGCTCGACGAATTTGCTGATGAGCTTCGGGGCGAGGTCGAGCTTGCCCAGCACTTCGCCGAGCTTCGTGCGGAAGTCCTCGGGCGTAGAGCGCGGCACCACGTAGCCGGTGGCGTCCTTCTCCTTCGCCTGCGGATACTGGAGGTACACGCGCTCGAACAACTCGTAGGTGATCACGTCCTTGACTGTCTGGCCGTCGTCGAGCGTGCAACTGAGCATGCGGAACAGATCGCGCGAGTCGGAACCGCGGATGGCGCGACCGTCGCGTTTGTACCAGCCGAGCAGTTTGCGCGCGAGCAGCCAGGCAAACTTTTCGTCGACCTCGAGCTTCTTCGCCATGTTGACGAAAATCTGCTTGAAGCCCTCGTCGGTGGGCCGATCGACCAGCACCTGATAAAGCAAGCGCCGGCTAAACGCGTCGTCGATGATCGCGCGGAAGTTCAGGTTGGTCGACAGGATGAGTCGTTGTTGATACGGAATGCGCAGGCTCGATCCGCCCGCGAACTTGACGATGGCTTCCTTGGTTTCCAGCGGCTGAATGAACTGGTTGAGGATCATGTTGTGATCCTGCGCCTGGCGGCCCAGGTCGTCGAATAGGAAGATGCCGTTGTTGGCCTTCACGTGCGGCGGCGCATCGTACGAGCCATCGAAGGCGATTTGGAAATGCTCGACCCGGAATTCGGCGCCGACCACCACGTACGGCGGCGAAATGATGAGCCAGCGGCGGTCGGGTTTGCCGGAGGTCGTCATCAGGGCGGCGGTGGCCTCTTCCTCTTCCTTCATTTTGTCTTCTTTGAGTTTGTGGTACGCAGGCTCGAAAATCTTCACGCAGCGGCCGTTGTACTCGAAGGCGTACGGCACCAGCACGTCGTCTTCCATCAACTCCTGCATCATGCCCGACCACATCGATTTCCCCGCGCCCGGCGGCCCCCAGAGGATCATCACTTCCTTGCCGTTGTAGGCCTCGCGCAAAAGGTTCTTCAGCTCGCGCGGCGCCGGCAATTGTTCAAACCGGCGCTCGAACTCCTCCTGCGTCACCCGCCGACCGCGTTTGGCCTGCTTCAACACCATCTCGCGGTAGGCTTGAAACGAGACCGGCGCCGGGCCGATGTACTGATCTTCCGCCTCATAGTGGTGCAGCAGCTCGCGGCCTTTGTTGGTAAGGTCGTACGTTTGCGGCGCGGGCGTGTCGAGGATCTCGCGATGATGCAGGGCGACCACCATCTCGCGGTAGCAGTGGATCGGTAGCAGCAGGTGTTCCTGCAACTGCTCTATCGTCAGCGCGCCCTCCTGCTTGATGGTCTTGAGCATCAGCCCTTCCAGACAGCGCTGGCTGACGCTGGACTCCTTGAGCGTCTTCGGCTGCTCGGGCCGAATCAAATGGACATGCGCGGTAGGAGAGGCATTTTCCGGAAACATTGCCATTGGGGTTCACTCCGTCCTGGATTGGTGCTTGGCCGATTGTATCATGCTGGCGAATCGCGGTCAATCGAATCCGCCACCGCTTCGTAGAGTGCCGTCGTCGCCCGGGCCGTAGCCGACTGCGACGCGCGTTCCCGATACGCCGCTGCGCCGGCGCTGAGTTGTTCGCGGGCCGCGTCGTCCGTGAGCACGCGGTGGAGTTCGGTAGCAAAATCACCGGCCGCGAGGCACGGCGCCACTTCGTTCATTTCCAGGAGGCCGGGCAGCGCAGTGCCGACGATCGGCTTGCCGGCCGCCAGCGCCAGCGCGAGCGAGGACGAGCCGCTCATCGCCTGAAACGGCGCCAGCACAATGTCGGTCGCCGCGAGCCAGGTGTGCAGTTCGTCTTCCTCGACGAAGCCGGTGACAATCACGCGCGGCGGTGCATGCTGCGCGCGAATGCGCGCGAAGTAGCCGGTGCGATCGAACTCGTTCGGCCCCCCGACGATCGCCAGCGTTACGTCGTCGGGCCAATCGGGCAACAGCGCCAGGGCCGCCTCGTAACCTTTGCGCTGCACGACGAAGCCGATGATCGTCAACACGCGACGACCGCTCAAGCCGAGCTTTGCTTTCGCCGCCTCCGGGGTCGGCAGCGACGGCAGCGCGGGCACCGGCATCGGCTGGAAATGAATCCGTTCCGGCGCAACCATCAAATCGCGCAACGGTTCGACGAACTGCTTCGTGTGGACGATGAGCGCCTGGATTTGCGGCCAAGTGACGACCGAGGCGGCGTGGAAGTAGAGTTGGCGTTGCACAACATTGAGGCTGCGATAGCTCGGCGCTTCGAGTTCGTGCATCGTCATCACGACCGGAACGCGCACCCGCTCCATCAGTGCGTTGAACTTCAGCTTCCAGGGCGCGAAGCCGCCGAACAACGGATACTGAAATTGAATGTGTGCCACGTCGGCGTCGTTGAGTTGCTCGCCGAGCGCGCGGTAGTAATGCAAGTCCGGAGCGCGATGCCGCAACGCCTCCACCAGCCCGCGACGGTAGCGCGGGACGAGTTCAACCACGCGTACGTCCACCAACTCGCGCAGCGCCCCGACGAGTTGCCGCGAGTAGTCGGCAATGCCGCACGGGTGATTCCAGGGAGTGAGCATTGCGACGCGCATCATCGCTTCACCAGACGCTTGAGGACGTGCGCGAGCTTGATGATGGCGACTGCGGCCAGCCCGTGATGCTTGCGAAAGTACCGCTCGGCGCCCTGCGTCGACACGCGGCGCACGAAGTCGCTCGCGCCGGCGCGGCTCACCCCGAAATGATGAACGACCTGCGCCTCCGCACAATACCAGACCTGCCAACCAGCCGCACGCAGCCGACGGCACAAGTCCACATCTTCCCAGTTGAGGAAGAAGCCCTCGTCCAGCCAGCCAACCTCGTCGAGCGCTGCGCGACGCAGCAGCAGGGCGGCGCCGGAGACTTCGTCGACTTCCATGGATACATCGTAGTCGCGCGCCTCTCGATAAACGTTGCTGATGTGTCGGTGCCAGAGCCCGGTGACTTCGAGCAGATAACGCCCGACCGTCGGAAACGCGCGCCCCGAAGGTTGCAACGAGCCATCGGGATTGAGCAGGCGTGCGCCCACCGCCCCCGCGCGCGGATGGGCGATGGCAAAGTCGAGCAGCGCGCGCAGCGCGCCGGGCCGCGCTTCGGCATCGGGATTCAACAGCAACAACCATTCGCCCTGCGAGGCCCGAATGCCAACGTTGTTGGCCGCGGCGAATCCCCGGTTCTCGCCGAGTTCGAAAACGCGCGCCTCGGGGAACGCATCCGCCAGCGCGACCGAGCCATCCGCCGAGCCGTTGTCGATGACGATGACCTCGAGCTCATCGACTTGTCCGCGCAGCGATTCAAGGCATGCGTCGAGCGTGGTCGCGGAGTTGAAGGTGACGATGAGGACGGAGAGCATCACGAAGCCGCTCGCTTTAACAAGCCGAATGCCACTTTCTCCGCGCGATAGAGCCAGACCGCCATTCGGCCATAATGCTTTCCGAAAAATCGGCAGTAACTCTGGAAGTACAACGCCTCCCGATCGCTGCGCAGTTGGCCGCTCGCGCTCAGGTGATGGCGGAACGCGCCGTGCGGCGTGTAGCCGAGCCGCCAGCCCGCCTGCCGTAGGCGCCAGCACCAGTCGGTCTCTTCGAGGTACATCGCAAAACCTTCGTCAAGCAGGCCAATCTGTTCGAGGGCCTCGCGGCGGATCAGAAAGCACGAGCCGGTGAGGTGCGCGGCCTCTTGCTCGACGTGCGGATCGTCACCGAGAAACAACCAGCCGCGCCACCAGCGCGCATTGGGAAATCGCGTCGGCAGATTGAACAGGCGGACCAATCGCGTCAGCAGCAGGTTCTTCGGCGACGGGAAGGCCGTGGCGCACGGCGGCATCGCCTCGCTGGTGGACGCGTCGATTTGCTTACAGGTGGCCGCGCCGAAATCGGGATGCCGTTCGAGGTACGCCACCAGCGCGTCGAGACCACCGGGCTCGAAGGCCGCGTCGTTGTTGAACAGCAGCGCGTAGCGACCGACACCGACTCGTAGGCCCTGATTGCACGCGCCCGCGAAGCCGCGATTATATTCGTTGACGATGAGCCGCACGTTCGGAAACTCGGCGCGCACTCGTGCGACGCTATCATCGGTCGAGGCGTTGTCGACCACGGTGATCTCCACCGTCGCCTGCGAGGTCGCCAGCGAATGCAGACACTCGACCAGCAAATCGCTGCGGTTCCAGTTGGGGATGACGATGGAAACCTCGCAGCCGTCTTTCGGCAACGGTGGGCTGATGGCGGGCGGTTGCAGCAGCGCGGAGAGGTACGCGTCCGAAACCACGCGCTTCGACTGCGCGATGCGGCGCTTGCGCAGCACGCGTGGCAGCGTTGCCAGCGCGGCCAGTTTGCCGAGCACGGCTTCACCTGGATAGCGCCAGTCCGGTTTCACGAAGTAGGTCCGCACTTGCGCAAGCTGGCAGCGCAGCAACGCGACGGCGTGCCGACGCAGCAGCGACAAGGGAAAGTTCTGCAGCACGAACCACGCCTGATTGCGGCAGACGTGAAAGATGGCCATGCGCTTGACCGCGTCGGCGGTCACGGAGCCGGAGCGAAAATGTTGCACGATTGCGCGCGGCAGATAAACGCACTGCACGCCAGCTAATTGCGCGCGAAAGCCCCAGTCGGCGTCCTCGAACGAAAAGAAAAACTCGTCATCGAACCGACCGACCTGCTCGAACACTTCGCGGCGGTACGCGCTCGCGCACGCCGACGCGCTGAAGACCAATTCAGTCTGATCGTAATCGCTGGCCGCCGCGCCATCGCCACGCGATCGCATTACGCCGTTCGGCCGACATTCATCGCCGGCGGCGGCCAGTCGCAGCGCATCGCGCAACCCCACGATTTTCGAAGCGGCGAACCCAGCCGCCGGATGGGCGTCGAATCCGCGCTCGAGTGCCGCCAGCCAGTGCTCGTCGCAGCGCGTATCGTTGTTGAGCAGCGCGATGAAGCGCCCGTAGCTTGCGTCGAGGCCGGCATTCACCGCCGCCGGGAATCCGCGATTCGTCGGCAGTCGCACGAGTCGCACGGCAGGATGGTGCTGCTCGATCCAGGCGCACGATTCGTCGGTCGAGCCGTTGTCGACGACGAGGACTTCGAACGAGGGATGGGTTTGCGCGCGCAGCGAGGCGAGGCAGGTCGGCAGGTGCGCCATGCCGTTCCAGTTGGGAATGACGACCGAGAACGCCGGCGCGCTCATCGAAACCGCGGGCCCCGCTCCGGCGGCGTCGGTTCCGGCAACGCGACCACCACGGCGGGCGGGCCGAAGTGGGCGCGCACCACCCGTCGCAAGTCGTCGGCGGTGACGCGACGCACTTGATTCGGGTATTCGGCATCGAAGGCATGGCCGACGCCAATCGCTTCGAAGCGCGCCAGATGAAACGCGCGCTGACGGTTGCGTTGATGTGCCAGTACAAAACCCCCCACCGTCATGCGCCGCGCGCGCTCGAGTTCAGCCGCCGGCACCGATTCCGTGCGCAAGCGTTGCAACTGGCTCAGTATCCGATTTTTCGCCTCGTCCACCAGGAGCGGCTCCACCTGCGCGTAGAGCAGGAAGTCAGAGGTCTGCGCGCGCGCAGTCAGTTCGGCGCCGACCTCGTAGGCCAACGCCGACTGCTCGCGGAACTCGTGGTAGAGCCGCGACTTGAACCCGCGGCCCAGCAGAGTGGCCAGCACTGCAAGCGCGGGATAGTCGTCATGCGCGAGGCCAGGCACGCGGAACCCCAACGCCACCCATCCCTGCTGCGCAGGTGAGTGGATGACGGCGACGCGTGGCGCAGTGAGCGGCGCCAGGGGTGCCTCCAGGCTGACACGACCGGGCGGCGCCGGCGAAGGCAAGCCAGCAAATGCAGCCGTGGCTGCGCGCAGCGTGGCGTCGGTGGCCACCGCGCCGGTGATCGCGACGACCACGCGCGGACCGACGTAGTGGGCGCGGAAGAAATCGACAACGTCATTGCGCTGGAACGATGCGACGGTGGCCGGCCAGCCGAACTTCGGCAGGCCGTAGGAGGTCGGCTCGCCCTCGGGCCCGCGATGAAGTTGGGCCTGAAGGGTTTCCACCAGCGCACTCAGAAAATCGTCGTCGCGCTGCGCCAGTCGTAACAGTTGATGGGTGCGAACGGCCTCGACTTCCGCTACGGAAAACAGCGGTTCAGTAATCAGTTCGCCGAGCAGGCCGACCAGTGCCGCGCAGTCGTCACCGGCGCCGTTCGCCCATAGTTCGACGGTATCGTCGGTCAGGTCGGCCTCGAGTCCGGCGCCATGGAGTTCGACGAAATCGAGCAGCGCCTCGCGCGGACGGGTGAGGGTACCCCTCAACAGCAATTCCTGCGTGAAGGCGCGCAGCCCGGCCGTGGTGCGGGTTTCGTGCAGGGCGCCGACCTGCACCTGCACCGACACCGCTGCGATCCGTGACGAATGGTCCTCGCGGACCAGCACGGTTACGCCATTCGCGAGCATGTGCTTCGTCACCGCACCGGGCGAATTGGCTGCGCCGCCGGCAACAGGGCGCGATGAACTCATGCCGGCGAGAGCGGAGAGCACGGTTCGACGTTTCATGGCGTTACCGGTCCGGTGGTGCGCGGCGCGCCGAAGCCTCGAATCAGCACGCGGGCGAACGTGTTCCTGCCAAGCGACTTGGCCGCGAGCGCGCGCACGCGATCGGTGGTCACGGCCCGCAGCTGGGCGTCGTACCGGATCGCGTGCTCGTAGCTGCCCAGGGCTTCGTAGAAACCGAGCGAGCCGGCCTGCCCCTCGGCGGTTTCATTCTGTGCCGCGTAAACGCCTTCCATCCGGGCGCGCGCGCGGGACACTTCGTCGTCGGAAATCTCACCACTCGCCAACGAGCGCACCTCCTCGACCAGCGCGACTTGAGCCTTTCCCAGATTCGTCGGTTCGACCAACATCGTCATCGTTAACAAGCCCAGGTCGTGCCGCGTGATGAACTGCGCGTCCACCTCCACGGCGACTTTCGCTTGTTCGATCAGGCGCTGCCGCAGCCGCGCGCGGCGACCTTCGCCCAGCAGGGTCACCAGCACATCCATCGCCCACACCTCCATCGGCGCTGCCATGCCCGGCGCGCGGAAGGCCAGTGTCAGGACCGAAAGACGGTACGGCAGGTTGACGGTCAGCTCGCGCGGCCCGGTCCAGTCCTCGGCCGCGAACACGCGGTTCAATGATGATTCGCCCCGCCTGGTGGAACCGAGCGCGGCCTGCGCTGCTGCGAGCGCCGTGGCGCGGGCAACGTCGCCGACTATCACCACGCTCAGGTTCGCCCCGACATAGTGCTGCGCATGATGACGCTTCAAGTGCGCGAGTTCCAGCGAGGGCAGCGTTTCGAATCCACCGCCAGCCAGCAGCCGATATGGGTGCGTGCGCAACGCAGCGCGGTAGGCGAGGTCGTTGGCCTGCTGGAACGGTTGCATCAGACGGCCACGCAACTCCTGCTCAATGGTGTCACGCGCGTTGTCGAGTTGCCGTGGCGTCCAGTCGGCGCGCTGGACGGCGGCCGCCAGACTACGAAGGGTCGGCTCGAAAGCTTCGGCGGGCACTACGGCGTCGAAGTGGGTTGCGTCTTTGTCAGTCTCGCCGTTGACCTGGCCGCCGGCGTCCTCGATAACTTGCTGCGGGCTGTCGGCGCGGTCACCTCGGAAGACCAGGTGTTCCAGCAAATGGCTGATCCCGTTGGTGTCGCTGGTCTCCAGTCGTGATCCAGCCCGCAGCCAGAGTTGCACGGCGACGAGGCCGGAGCCACGGGCTTCGCGAACTACCACGCGGACGCCGTTGGGCAATGTGCGTTGCGTGAGTTCGTTCAGGTTGAAGATGGGAGCCGTGGGCATCAGCGAGAATCTGGCGCACACCGGTTCAGAAAACAGACCCCCCTCCTCGTCATCGCTGAAAACAGATTGGGGAGATGGGGAGGTTTACAGATGGGGATGAGGAGATGAGTTCATCTCCTCATCTCCATTCGTTATCTCCCTATCCCCTGAATCCGTTTGGGTTGCGAATCTGCCGCTGTAAAGTACCTTGATAGCATTGCACTAAAGATATTTTCTTGGGAATCCATGATCTCATTGACAAAGAGCGTTCCATTCGACAAACTGACGCGCATTAGCGAATCTCATCGCGGGCCGGAGCGTCCGCCATCTGAAAGGTGAAGCCATGCCAAAAGCTGTTGGAATCGATCTGGGGACAACGAACTCGGTCGTCTCCGTCGTGGAGGGCGGGGAACCGGTCGTCATCACAAATCCAGAGGGCAGTCGCCTAACTCCCTCGGTGGTAGCGTTCAACAAAGCGGGGGAGCGGCTCGTCGGCGCTACTGCGAAGCGACAGGCCATCCTCAACCCCGCCAACACGGTGATGAGCATCAAAAGGAAAATGGGGACGCGCGACCGTGTTACGCTAAACGGCAAGGAGTGCTCGCCCGAGGAAATCTCGGCGTTCATTCTGCAGAAGCTAAAGGCCGACGCCGAGGCCTATCTCGGCGAGCCGGTGAGCGAAGCGGTCGTTACGGTGCCGGCCTACTTCGACGACAGCCAGCGCACCGCAACGAAAACGGCCGGCGAGATCGCCGGGCTCAATGTGCTGCGCATTATCAACGAACCGACCGCGGCCGCCATCGCTTACGGCCTGGACAAAAAGACCGAGCAGACCATTCTGGTCTACGACCTGGGCGGCGGCACGTTTGATGTCTCGGTACTCGAAGTAGGTGATGGCGTCTTCGAGGTCAAGTCCACCAACGGCAACACCCAACTGGGCGGCGACGACTTCGATCACCGCCTGATGACTTACCTATCCGACGAGTTCCGCAAGCAGCACGGGGTTGACCTATCGAAGGATGCTCAGGCCATGCAGCGCCTCCGCGACGCTGCCGAGCGCGCGAAAATCGAACTGTCCACGCTAATGGAAACGAACGTCAGCCTGCCGTTCATCACCGCGGTGGACGGTAACCCGGTCCATCTGGACCTGCGGGTGACGCGGGCGAAGTTCCAGGAGCTCACGGACGATCTCGTGCAGTCCACCGCGCAGCCGTTTCTCAGCGCCCTCCGCGACGCGAACCTGTCTGCGAAGGATATCGATGAAGTCGTGCTGGTCGGCGGTTCCACGCGCATGCCGGCGGTTCAAGACCTGGTCCGCAAGCTCGGCGGCAAAGAGCCACACAAGGGCGTCAACCCGGACGAAGTCGTCGCCATCGGCGCCGCCGTCCAAGCCGGCGTGTTAACCGGAACCATGAAGGATGTTGTGCTGCTCGATGTCACGCCGCTCTCGCTCGGGGTCGAGACCAAGGGCGGAGTGTTCACCAAGATGATCGAGCGCAACACCACGATCCCGACCCGCCGCATGGAAACCTACACCACCGCCGCCGACAGCCAGCAAATGGTGGAAATCAACGTGCTGCAGGGCGAACGGGAAATGGCGATGTACAACAAGACTCTGGGCAAGTTCCACCTGGCCGACATCCCGCCCGCGCCGGCCGGTGTGCCGCAGATCGAGGTCACGTTCGATATCGACGCCAACGGCATCCTGCACGTCACCGCCAAGGATAAAGCCACCGGCCGTGAACAGAAGATCACGATCACCGGCAGCGGCCAGCTCAGTTCCGATGAAGTCGATCGGATGAAGAAAGAAGCCGAGGCCCACGCCGAGGAAGACAAGAAGCTCCGTGAGTTGGCTGACGCGCGCAATCAACTCGACCAGGTCGTTTCGCAGGTGCAAAAGCTGATGAAGGAGCACGGGGAGAAAATCCCGAGCGAAGAGCGCGGGATGCTGGAAAATGCCATTCGCGACGCCGAAACCGCCAAGGGTTCCAACGATGCAGCGTCGATGCGGAAGGCTATCGACAACTTGCAACAGGCCAGCTACAAGCTGTCCGAGTTGCTCTACCAACAGTCGGCTGCTACGGAGCCGACTCCCGGCGCTGAGGGCACCGCTCCCGGTGGCGAGGCCAAAAAGGACGAAGACGTCATCGAAGCCGAGTTTAAGGAGACGTAAGCCATGACGGCCGTGCTGCTTCGTCGTCGGGAGGGGGCCGAATCTCTGGCGCGGCGCTTTGACGCGCTGTTCGAGGGCGTTTTCGGCGCGTCCGGGCTCGACGACGAGGAGGTGGACTGGACGCCGCGTCTTGACCTCTACGAGACCGAGGGCACGGTCATTGCGAGGGTCGAGTTGCCCGGGCTCACCCTCGCGGCCATTAACGTTCATCTTGATGGCGACGTGCTCGTCATCAGCGGCGAACGCCACGAGGGTGAAGCCGCCGGAGAGCGACTCCTGCGTGCCGAGACGCCGCGCGGTCGTTTTTGTCGCCGGCTGCCGCTCGGTCGGTTGCCGCTGGACCTCGCCGGCGTGTCGGCGCGCTTCACCAACGGTGTGCTGGAAATCCGCCTGCCGCCGGCGAAGAACGGGCGCTAATCATGGCCGCCGACTATTACCGCACCCTCGGAGTGGAACGCAAGGCCGACGAGAAGGAGATCAAATCGGCCTATCGGCGGCTCGCGCGCAAGCATCATCCCGACATCAATCCGGGCGACAAGGCCTCCGAGGCAAAGTTCAAGGAGATCAACGAGGCCTATCAGGTGCTCGGCGATGCCGACAAGCGCAAGCTCTACGACTCGTACGGCCACAACTGGGAGGCGGCCTCGAAGTTCGGCGGCGGCGCGGGTGCAGGGGGGGGGCGCGTCAACTTTGACTTTGGCAACGTCGGCAACCTGACCGACTTTGGCAGCCTGTTCGAGTCGCTGTTCAACAAAGCCGGCCGCGCGACGCCAAGGCCGCAGCCCGGTGAAGATCTGGAGCAGATGGTCGCGGTGTCGTTCCTCGAATCGTATCAGGGCGCAACGCGCACGATTCAGTTTGCCGTCGTGGAGGCCTGCCCCCCTTGCCAGGGCACCGGCGAGCAGCGCGAGAAAAAGTGTGGAAAGTGTCAGGGCGTGGGAACTGCGCGCATCGCCAAGCAGCTCGAAGTCAAGATTCCCGCCGGAGTCCGCAACGCGCAACGCATCCGACTCAGCGGGCAGGGCGGCGGCGGCGCATTGGGGGTTCGGCGCGGCGACCTGTTTCTCGTTGTCCGCGTAACGCCGCACCCGTTCTTCAACCGCGAGGGCGACGATCTACTCTGCGAACTGCCGATCAGTTATCCCGAGGCCGTGCTGGGCGCGGAGATCACCATCCCCACCGTCACCGGTGAGGTCAAGATGAAGATTCCGCCGGGCACGCAGAGCGGACAGTTGTTCAAGTTGAATGGCAAGGGCATGCCGCGCGGCGGCGGCGGCTTTGGCGATGAACGAGTGCGCGTGCGAATTACTGCGCCCAAAGATCCTTCCCGTCGCGAAGTGGAACTCATCAAAGAACTGGCCGCGCTGCGCAAAGACAACCCGCGCGACGGACTGCTGACCTAACTAACGCGCCATGCGACACGACGAGCAAGAACCCGTTTACCTCATCAGCATCGTTGCGCGCTTGCTGAACACGCATCCGCAAACGCTGCGCATGTACGAGCGCTTCGGCCTGATCGAGCCGCAACGC
>Ga0247727_10006466_pt1 | contig 23048 bp, 21 predicted proteins | sample WisWelCaveWW1625_FD_202498 | JGI IMG/M metagenome (GOLD analysis project Ga0247727, IMG submission 202498) | Biofilm microbial communities from Wishing Well Cave, Virginia, United States - WW16-25 | ecosystem: Environmental > Aquatic > Deep subsurface > Groundwater > Cave microbial mat | place...
GCCCGCACACGTGCATGGGGCGTGCACGCCCCATGCACGTGTGATAGACTTGAACTACCAAACCTTAACAAATCACACCACCTTCTTTTAACCCTTTTCAACTCTAAAGAGTCTTATCCACCTCCTAGATCAAACGCACTTATATATTCCAAAAATTCCTAACTGCCAATCTATCTTCGTTGTACACATGTTTGGGCTAACCTATGCTAGTCATAATATTTTCCTCCTGCAGGAGGATTTCCAAGGACAATTTTTATTAATACAACTCGCCCTCGTCAGTTCGTGAATAAGAAATAATCTCTTGAGGAGTAAACCAGCACGCGATTTCATGTTCTGCTTCACCCTCGTTACTAGATGCGTGAATAAGATTTTTCACGGCACGCCGATTTGCGTTTGCAACTATCGCTGAAGTGGAGGAAAACGAGCCTCTTATAGTTCCAGCTTCAGCATATCGCGGCATTGTATTTCCGCACATCTTTCGGACTACGTCAATTGCGTGAATACCTTCTATAACACAAGCAATCATAGGGCCGGAGACCAAATAATCAATATTCCAATCCTTTACCATTTCCCCAATTTCTCTTGGATTAGCTGTTCCCAATTCATTCTGAGGATTCTTATTATATTCTTTATATAGATTCAGGGTTTTATTTCCCATTCCTTCAATCCACTCAATCGTGTTTGGATAATGTCTCTCCACTATTTCTCGCGATGCTCGGAGCATTTTCATTGCAACTATCTTTAACCCAGCTTGTTCAAACCTTAACAGTATTTCGAATGTTAAGCCTCTCAGAACTGCGTCTGGCTTGATTAAGACTAATGTGCGTTCAATATATTTTTCCATCATTTTTCTCCATTGGGTTAGTATTGTTTGTAAAAATTATACACCACTTTCAAATTGCCGCACTTTCAGCGATTCTTCTGATCTACTGCTTCATCATAAGCATTTTTTCCTGCTTACAAAAATACACACACTTAGCCTTCCATAATCTCTAGATTCGATACTGCTATACGCTCTATAAGTAGTAGAGATACCTGAGATTTTCAACGCGATATTCCTCATTTGGGCATCAAGTATGAGTGTCAATGTGGTGTTTGTGGCCTCGGTATGATTGAACGCCATCGCCGCCATCCGTCAGACCATGGGCGCGACGCGTCCCACCGAAGCCGCGCCCGGTTCGCTGCGGCATGACTTTGCCCTCGAAGTGGGACGCAATCTCACGCACGCGTCGGATAGCGTGGAGAATGGGGTCGGCGAGGTTGAGTTGTGGTTTAAGAAGGATGAGTTGGCGGAGTGGAGGAGGGAAGTGGATCGGTGGGTGTTTGAAAAATAGAGATTAGAGACTGGGGAATAGAGGATTGGAGAATTTTCCCGTCGGGCGAGAGTCGGCGGGAAGTGATGCAAGGACAAGACCGTAAATCAACACACCGCATCCAGCGACAGCCTCTCGCGGCTGGGCGTCACCGAAAACGACGGTTGCATTTCGGCGATTGCCTCCTCGAACATGCGATCCAACTGGTCGTCGCTGTGGGCGGGATCGTGATGGAACGGCGCGAGATGTTTTACGCCTGTAAGTTTCGCGAATTGAAACGCCTGCCGGATACTGCTGTGACCGAAACCCATGCGGGTTTGATATTCCTGATCGGTGAATTGCGCGTCGTGGATGAGCAGGTCGGCGCCTTCCGCCAGATCAAAACCCGACGTCCAGGACTTGTCGCGCGAGAGCGGGAATGTCGGAGAGCCGAGCGCCGGTTCGTGATCGGGCAGGTAGGCGACAGCGGCATTGTCGCACTGGATACGATATCCAATCGTCGGGTTGGGATGAACGACCATTTGCGCGTGAACGGTGATCTCCCCGATTTCGAGCGTCTGCGCGGGTAGTTCGTGAAAGCGCAGGTTTGCGGTCAACTCGCGCACGCTCACTGGGAACAACGGCGGCGAAAGATATTTTTGCAGGCGCGCGCTCAAGTGGAGCGTGGTGCTGGCTGGACCCCATACATGAATCTCGACCCCCGGGCGGCGTAACGGGGCGAAGAAGGGAAAGCCCTGAATGTGATCCATGTGCAGGTGAGTCAGCAGGATGTGAATCTGCTTCACGTCCGAGGGGATGCTCAAACCCAAACGGCGGATGCCCGTCCCGGCGTCCAAAATCAGCACAGTGCCTTCCGATCCCACCACTGAGACGCAGGAGGTATTGCCGCCATAACGGACGGTATCTGGACCGGGAGAAGCCAACGAGCCGCGCGTGCCCCAGAATGTCACTTTCATTTGGATGTGATCTCCCAGAAAATGGCGATGGCGCCGAGGAAACGATCCGCCTGCCCGATCAGCGGAAAGGCGGTCAACTCGATCTCGCGCATGGTCCCATCCAGCCCGCGGATTAAAAAATTCTTGTGGGCGGGGTAGCGTTTGGTCAATGCGATCATAAGCGGCAGGTCTTTTGGCGGGATCGGGTTGCCTCCCAAATCCTTGGGGTGAAACACCGTGGACCATTCGCTGGCGGGCATGATCCCGGTCTCATTGTAGCGCGTGCCCAGGATCGCCTCCGCCGGTTCGTTATAGAAAAGCAAGTCGCCTTCCGGGTTGACGATGAAGATCGGCATGGCCAGATATTCAGCCAGGTGCCGTGAGAGAATCACTTCAATTTCCTGCTGGGACATTTCCGCTTACCTCCTGTTCCCACAAGTATACGCTCAATTTCCCGAAATCCTCGAACCCCAGCCGCCGATATACTTTATAACCCATTTGCGAGGCTTGCAAAATGCCGACGCGGTATCCCAGCCTTCGGGCTTGAAGCAGAGGAGCGAGTACAACCGCCGAGCCGATGCCCTGACCGCGCGCTTCCGGCAGGCACGTAACGCTGTAGATGCCCGCCACGCCGGCGGAGGTGAACAGTTGCGACGTGCCGACGGGTTTGCCGTCCAACAGGGCGAGGTAGGTCTGGAATGGATAATGGCAGGCCGCGTATTGATAAAACTCAAACCAGATATCCTCCACGTCCATCGCCGCGCCGAAGCCGACGCTGGCGACATGGACCCAATCCTTCAACGTCTGCCCATCTTCGACGGCTACGATCTTCAAACCTTTGGGGATTGGGATATCTTCCCTTAACTTCGACACGTCAACCGCCATCTCAGCCGCGAACGATTCTTCGAAAGTCAGGCCGTGAGCAAGCAGATGTTTTTTGATCTCATCCGCAGGTGCGCCCTCTTCCACGAGCCATGAGAGCCGCCGAACGTTCAGCGACCTGAAATGATCCAGCGCGTTCTCGATCAGTTCGCCCGCGCCCTCCTGCGGCAATCCGGTGCAAACGACCAGGTTCATAAAATGATCGGGCATGTTGGTCACCAGCCAGGTCAAATACCTGCCGACGGATAATTCCACGCTTGGCGCGCGCCCGAGGCAGTAATGATAATTTTCCCAGTTGGCTTTGATGACGGTCTTGATCAGTTTCGTATCGGAAAAATCGCTCAGGATGTCATGCATGAAGGCGCCTCGTAGTAGCGACTGTAGTCGCTTTGTAGTCAAACGACTGAAGTCGTTACTACATTTCAAGCCATCCAACTATTGAACCCGCAACAACACCTTGCCGTCGCTCCACAGTTCTTCGAGATCGTAATACTCGCGCATATCGGGCGAGAAGAGATGCACCACCACGTCGCCGTAATCCATGACGAGCCAGCCTTCGCGCGCCTCGCCTTCGACGCGTCTCTTTTTCTTGTGATCTTTTTTTGTCGCTTCCAACACGCCTTTTGCGAGAGCGTCCAACATGCGGTCGCTGGTGCCGTTGCATAAAATAAAATAATCCGTAAACGACGCGACATCTTTTATATCGAGCAGTAGAATGTCTTCGCCCTTTTTATCTTCCAGGGCTTCGACGATTTTATGGGCAAGTTCGAGCGCGTTCAGATATCACCTCTATTGTGTGTAGCGCCGAATTAATTCGGCGTTACGGGTTTTAGCGGCGCGGAGTATAACCGGGTATACACAGAGCCGCCGGGTTTCAGGTCGCTTTTGTATAACTGCACAGAGTCTACCCTTGCATTGCCAAGTGAGTCAATGTGTAGCGCCTCGACCGCGCGGCGGATTTTTTGTCCATCGGACCCCGACACGTCCTGCCTGACGCGCCCGATGGTGAGATGCGGGGAGAACGCGTGCGGCTCGGATTCGTACCCCAGCCGCGCGCAAGCCGCCTCGATGCCGCGATACAACGCCTCCAACCCGCTCCTTCGACTCGGCTCAGGACAAGCCGGGGCCTGGATCCCGATGAACAGCACGCGCGGGCGCCTCAGATTGGGGAACGAGCCGAGGCCGCCGACGCGGATATCGAAGGCGGGGATCGAGTCCGCTTCGGCGCGGAGCATTTGAGTCAGCATGTCCACGTTCGCGGGCGAAACGTCGCCGAGAAATTTCAAGGTCAGGTGAACGTTCTCTGCCGCGACCCAGCGCACAAGGGACGCGCCGAGAGTCGTTCGCAGGGATTCGGTTTTTTGTTGAATGGCTTGTTGGATATGGGATGGGATGTCCACCGCGATGAAGGTTCGCAGAAGGCTCATGGATTAAGCGGCGGGCTTGCTGGCAAGCGTCCGTTCGACGGCTTCCTTGAGTTCGAGATAGCCGACGGGTTTGGTGAGGTAGGTGGAGGCGCCTGCCTCCATGCCGTTTTTAATGTCGCTGGGCATGCTTTTGGCTGTGACCACAATGACGGGGATGGCGGCGAGCGCGGGGTCGCGGCGCATCAGGCGCAGAATATCCAACCCTGAGAGTTCCGGCATCATGATATCGAGCAGGACGATATCTGGCTTTTCGGCGGTCATCATCGAAATGGCGGGCGCGCTCTTGACGGTTTTGATCACGCGGAAGCCGCTGACGCGCATCATCTCCGCGAACAGTTCCGCGGCGTCTTCTTCATCTTCGATAATGAGGACGGTCTTTTGTTCCATGTGAAGTAAAGATAGCATAAGAGAAATGTTTACGCAAGAGGTTTTGAGGTCGCGCCACGTTGTTGTAAGAATCGCGCGGTCTTGTCCGTCTGGATTTCCAAACACGATATTTTTGGAGGTTCAGGTGAGCGAACTGGATGATTTCCGCGCGAAGAAGGACGAGTTTTTCAAGAACCATTTTCAAAGCCCGCTGACGCGCGAGCAGAAAAAAGATTTCAAGGGTTTGAGTTATTTCCCCGAGAACGAGGCGTTGCGACTCGAAGTGAAGGTCGAGCCGTTGAACGACTCGAAGCCGATGATCATGCAAACATCCACGGGCGGCGCGCAGGAATATTTCCGTTATGGAAAGTTCAAATTTCAAGTGGACGGACAGGAAGCCGGGTTGACCATCTATCAAAGCGAACACGGTTTCTTCCTGCCGTTTGTGGATTCGCTCGCGGGCAAGGAGACATATCCCGCCGGTCGTTATTTGGACCTTGAACTTTTACCGGGGGATCGATTCATCGTGGATTTCAACGTGGCGTACAATCCTCTCTGCGCGTACAACGAGATGTGGTCGTGTCCCATCACCCCGGCGGAGAACCGCTTGAAGGTTCCGATCCACGCCGGGGAGAAGTTGTTCCATGAATAGAATCAAAAACGACGGGCTTCAACCCGTCGTTTGATTTTTTGCCGTCCCTTCGATCACGTGCAGGAGCGCTTCATATTCCTCGCAACACTCGGCGCAGGTATCCAGGTGTTCGCGGATCAGCGGCATGATCAGCGCGGCGTCGCGTTGATCCGCCTGGCGCTCCACGTACACGTCCAATTTTTTGAAGAGTTCGTCGCAGGTGATTTCGTCGCCGCCTTCGTCTTCGAGAGCCTTGAGAAAACCCAGGACTGTCTCGTTGGAAAGCCGCTCGGGCGGATTGATTTTGTTTCGAATGCTTTGAATGATCTCTCTCAGGTTCATACGCTCAATTGACGGTTGACGAATCATTATTCTTACTTTGGCTCGAACAATGCAAGGACTTCGTTGGGCGCGATGTCCTCGCGGGCGAGGCGGGTGCGGAGCCTGAGGCGCGCGTCGTGCAGTAACTTGTATAACGCGTTGCGGTTGGTCTTGAGTTTCTTCGCCGCGTCTTCGATGGGTATATCCTGCACGCCGAGGAGGATTAACGCCTGACGCTGACGATCAGTCAACTCCTCCTCGATGATCCTGCGGACGCGCGACAGCATGTCGGCGCGTTCGGCCGAGGTTTCGGGTCCGGCTTGGGAGTCGGCGAGCAACCCCGGCGGAGGCGGAGCGTCTTCGTTTTCGGTCAGTTCATCCAGCGACGAGTCGCGCCAGCGTTTGCGGCGGAGTTCGGTCAGCGCGATACGCACGGCGATTTTGTGCACCCAGGTGGTGAATTGACTGCGACCTTCGAAGGTGCCCAATTGGTCAATCACGCGCAGCAAAGTTTCCTGCGTCACCTCTTCGACAAGCGCGGTGAATTGAGGTTGATCGGGCGAGAGCCAGCGCGAGAGCGCGTAAGGCAGACCGCGTTGGATGACGACGCGTAAATCCTCCAATGCTTTGCTGCGGGTCTCGCCGTTCGCGCGCAGGTCTGAAATCCACGCTGCGTTGGTGCGGGTGGTCATGGTGGGAAAATTATAAAGCAGGTTTTAGCCGATTCCTGCTTCTCTTACGACTTTCTTATGGGGAGCGGCGCGGATGAGCGTAACGCGACATTCATGTCGCAATACAAAAATAACGAGCCTCGCGACTCGTCATTTTGTGGGCGCGGAGGGACTCGAACCCCCGACTTCATCGATGTGAACGATGCGCTCTAACCGACTGAGCTACGCGCCCTAAAGCGACCGGGATTATAGCCGAGATAAACTGCCTGCGCAAGCGCTATTACGGCAAAACATCTATGGGGTTGATCTTCGTCGAGGCGGAGAGAATCTCAAAATGCAGATGCGAGCCGGAGGAGTTGCCCGTGCTGCCAATCGCGCCGATTACGTCGCCCTGCCCAACGCTTTGACCGCATCCGACGTTGTACGCGCTCAAGTGCGCGTATAACGATTGAAAGCCGTTGCCGTGATCGATCATCACCATGTTGCCGTAACCGTAATTGTTCCAACCGGCGTACACGATCACGCCCGCATCGGTGGCGTAGACGGCTTCGCCGGTGTTGCCCGCAAGGTCAATGCCGCGATGGACTTCAGAAAACCCATACCCCGAAACAAAATGATCGTTCGCGGGCCAGATAAACGTTCCGTATCCCACCGCGCCGCCGCTCACCGCGTCGCAGGCGCCGGGTCCCAGCACGCGGGCAGAGGCGGGATTGTCGCGCGTAACTCCCAACGGCGCGCTCCACGAGATCAACTCGCGCCTGCCGCCCGGAACGAACAGCCATGTCCCGTCTGCGATGTTGGGGTTATTGATATCGCCCACAGCCGTCAGAGCAAGATTATTTGCCGGCGCGTTCAAAATATCATCCACGTTCGCGCCGAAGAATTTTGCGAACCCGGGCAGGCCGCCTTTGTTCGCGGACAGCCATTGCCAGTACACTCCATCCGACGGCAGGATGAGCAATTCCTGCCCGGCGCTCAACGAATGTGGGTTATCCAACAGTACATTGTAATTGCCCCACAAAACTGTCTCGGGCGTCAAGCCAAACTTGTCTGCGATGCCGAACACCGTATCGCCGTCCACGACGATGTACTCCACGATCTCCTGTCGCGGACGCGTAGGGATGGTGGTATACGGTTGCGCCACGCGCGGGATGCCGTCGAACGTATTCGCGTTTTGTCCCGGTACGTTGTCAATCCCCTCAACCACGACAACCGCTTCCGTCGCGGACGCCTGCGCGGCGCTCCCGGCTTTTGCAGGTTGGGCGTAGTACGCCTGCGCCAGCCAGATCACGACTCCGATCATCACAACCGAAAGGATCGTCGTCCCCGCGCGCAACATCCATTCCCCCAGGCCGATACTGAGCAGTACATCCATAAACTGCGCGAAGAGTCCGCGCGAGCCTTTTCCATTATCCATAAAATTCATGTTCTCCGTAAATCATGCCTTTTGCATAAGCCCGCGTACTACGCGCCTTCATAATACTGATCATACCTTATCGCAAAAGTCACAGTCAAGCGACTAACCTGACGTTAACCCGACGGTTTGCGTACGCCCCGAAAGATCAGCCGGATGGCGATGATCCCCAATAGACAAACCGCGCCGCCGACAATGATTGTGGTCGGCACATTCCACGTCTGCGCGATCCAGCCGATGACGAAACTCCCGAACGGCGCGACGCCCTGCAACGCCCAAAAGTAAACGCTGAACACGCGCCCGCGTAATCCATTTGGGACTGTCGTTTGGATGAGCGTGTTCATCGAAACCAGTTGAATGACGGTTCCCAACCCGATGAGGGGCATCAGCGCCAGGGCGAAATTGACATTTTTCGCAAACCCCAATGCAATGATTGGAAATATAAAGGCCGCCTGCCCGGCAAAAAGCATGCGGTGTTTATCCATCGAACTGAAAAACGCGACGATCAGGGCCGCGATCACCGCGCCTGCGCCTTGCGCGGCGTACAGATTGCTGGTGCGCGTCGCGATGATCGCCTCCGTGTCCAGGGCAGTCTTGAGTACATCGCGCGCCAGCGCCGGGAGTTGTTGAACCAGTGGAATGCCAAAGAAGCCGACCAGCGCCGCCATTAAAATAAGGGACATCACAACGGCGTTGTTCCGAATATAGGCGAACCCTTCCTTGAACTCGCTGGTCAGGTTTCGCTCCTTGTCCGTTTCCTCTTCCGCCTTGAACCTGGCGCGCGCCATAAACAGCCCGATGATCACAAAAATAAAACTGATCCCATTTGCCAGGAAGACGCTGCCTTCGTTCCCCGTCCATGCGATTAACCAGGCCGCGCCCAATGGACCGATCACGCGCCCGAAATTAAATGCGGTCGTTTGCAACGCAATCGCGCTGGGCAGGGCTTCGCGTCCTGAGAGTTCGATTAGCATCGCCTGGCGCGCGGTGACTTCGACGGCGACGGCGCATCCATAGAGGAACGCCAGCGCGATGATCTGCCAGACTTGAATTTTTCCCGTATACGCAAGATAGGCAAGCCCGAATGCCTGCAGCGACATCACGCTTTGAAAGAGGATCACCGTTTTGCGTTTGTCCCAGCGTTCGACAAGCACTCCGGCGGGAAGCGCAAACAATAAGGTGGGCAATGTCGTGGCGACGCCGATCAGCCCCAGGTCGAGCGGGCGACCGGAAATGCGGTAGGCAAGATAAGGCAGGGCGGTGGCTTGCATCCACGTCCCGATGACGGAGATCAATTGCCCGACGAGGAAAAGGCGATAGTCCCGCGCGGCAAGCGCGGGAAAACGCTGGGCGATCCTTGATTGAAGTTGATTCACGGTGAAACGTTCGTAGCGTAAGTTGACGACTTGCGCTACGCCGGCACGACCAGCTCCGGCATATCGTTCATGGCCTTGTTGACTTGCGTTGAGACCCGGTACGCGGACATGGCGTCGGCGGGGAAGGGCTTGATGAGCGGTTGCAGGGCTTCGGGAGTCTGAGGCGCAGGGTTCAGCCATTTAGCGTAGTCGCGCGCGTGGAGGATCACGGGCATCCGATCATGGATGGATCCCATCAGTTCGTTTGGCGTTGTCGTGATAATGGCGCAGGTCTTTATGCTCGAGCCGTCGGGGCTTGCCCACGCGTCCCATAAACCGGCCATGGCGAACAGTTTGCGATCTTTCATGTGGATGTAGTACGGCGTTTTGGTTTTTTTGCCTGCCGCCGATTTCCATTCGTAAAATCCGTCGGCGAGGATGAGACAGCGCTTGTGGCGGTAACTGCCGCGGAAGGAAGGTTTTTCGGCGAGGGTTTCGCCGCGCGCGTTGATCAAGCGCGCGCCTATCGCCGGGTCTTTTGCCCACATGGGAATCAATCCCCAGACGAAAAAATCGGCTTTGAGTTTGTCGTCGTTTGGGATGGCGAGGACGGGTTGCGATGGCGCAACGTTGAAGCGCGGCGCAAACCTGGATGGAAATGTGTAATCGCCAAACTCGTCCTGCAACTCCGCCGGGTCGGCGGTCAATGTAAACCGTCCGCACATGGTCGCTCCTTTGAACGTTGATTCTTTTTCAATATCTGATTCTACCAAATATGCCCGTTGTGACGAGTTCCATTATTTTCTCAATCTTCTAAAGTCGCCTTCCCGCGTTGTCACGCCGCGCGCGTCGAGGTGTTCGAGCAAAGCCTGCGCGTATTTTCGGCTGGTGTTGAATAGGTCGCGTACTTCCGCCAGTGAAATTACTTCCTTGTGCATGAGCGCTTCTTTTATCCTCGCCGTCATCGCATCATAATCCTTTTTGCGAAAGACGACCTCCGCTGAAACCGGAATCAATTCGCCGTTTTCGATTAATGCGTTCAAGACTTCCTCGCCTGTTTCGACCTGACATTCCTTGACGCTCGGCGGACTGAACGGATTCGCCTCGAACTTCCGCATCAACGCCGTGACTTTTGCCTGATCCTGTCCATTGAAGTTGATCTCATGTTCAGGCTTCGCGAGGAAGGCGGAGTGATCAGTTATCGAGTGATCAGCGCTCAGTTTGATTATGACAGCGTTGAAGATACGCGGCGTGAGTTTTAGTTTGCTCTTCAATTCTTCGCGTGGAATCCCGCGCCGCAAGGGATAATCTTTGTGATGCGACTCTATGAATTGTATCGCCCTGTCTCGCAATGAATTCCAGTGAGGAGGCGCGGCGATCAGCAAGTCGCTTGTAGGGGAGGGCGTTCCGTCTTCGAGGAGAATTAGGGAATTGGTAATTAGTAATTGAGCCAGCGCAGTTTCCGCATTTGATATTTCAAGCCGCGAGCGACTGACGATTTCTTTTATCCCGGCAATTCCTGAGGCAAGCGCGGCTTCAAGTAGGATATCGGCAGGCGAACCTTTTGCAAGCGCTTCAAGCGATTTCAAAACTTCCTCATCGAAGCGTTTATGCCGTCCTTTCGGTTGGTGATCAATAATCATTCCGCCGCCGAGCGTTTCGCCGGGGGAGGGGCGCCGCAAAATATATCTATCGCCGCGCACTGTGACAATCGGATCGCGCAACTCGAGTTGAATCCAGCCTTCGTCGCTCGCGTTGAGTTCCTCCGCGCCAAGCAGTCTCGCGGTCGCCATCGTCTCGCTCGCGCCGACGAAGAACTTTACCTCGTCGTTATGTTTGAGCGCCGATGAGACATCTTTCAACAGGCGAACGCGCGCGTCGAGCCTGCGCGTGGGTTGGTATTGATTCGGATGAACGAGGACATCCCCGCGCTGGATGCTTTCCGTTTCAACGCCGGAAATATTTACCGCCGTGCGCGATCCGGGCGCGGCGCGTTCTTCCTTCTGCTTGTGCGTTTGCAAGCCGCGAATTCTGCCTCGCAATCCACCCGGCAAAATTTCAACCTCCTCGCCGACGGAGAAATGACCGTCAATCAACGTTCCCGTTACGACCGTTCCGAATCCGCTCATGCTGAAGACGCGGTCAATCGGCAGGCGCGGGCGGTTGAGATCGGGGCGAGATGGTTTTTGTTCGAGGAGAGATTGGAGATTGGAGATTAGAGACTCGAGTCCGGTTTTAGTTTTGGAAGAGACGCGGATGATCGGCGCGTCGTTTAGGACGGTTCCATGTACAGCGACGCGAATGTCCGTTTCAAGGAGACCAAGCCACCCTGAGTCCGAAGCGAGATCGGTCTTTGTCAAAATAATGAGTCCGGCGGGGATTTGCAGCAGATCCAATATCGCGAGGTGTTCTTTTGTTTGAGGCATCACGCCTTCGTCCGCCGCGATGACGAGCAGCGCCGCGTCTATGCCGCCGATGCCCGATAACATGTTCTCGATAAAGTCGCGATGACCCGGCACATCCACAATGCCGACTTCTTCGCCGTCCGGCAGGGTCATCCAGCCGAAGCCGAGTTCGATGGTCATCGCGCGCGCCTGCTCCTCTTTGAGACGATCAGGATGCGCGCCGGTAAGCGCCTCAACGAGCGCGGACTTGCCGTGATCTACGTGACCTGCCGTTCCAATAACGCGCATGAATTTAAAAAATCTTTCTTCTTTCCTCTTTCTTGAAAATGAAAGACACTTGCACCGTACGCAAGTGCAGGTGAGAAAGAGGAAAGATCAGAATGTGTGCCGCACGTGATTTTATTTTTTCGATTTCTTCGTCGCTTTGCCGTGACCCATGATGCGCTCGTACGCGGAGAGCCATTCATGCGCGACATTCATCAGTTCCTGGAGTTGCCGCTCAGTGGCGTCGGCGGTCTGTTGCAGTTGGTCCTGGATGGTTTGAATGGATTCGTGCAGCGGGTCAATGCGTTCTTCGATCTTTTGAATGACGCGGCGGACATCCTTCCCGCCTTCATCCTGCGAGAGCGTATAACCCGTCCAGCGTTTTTGATCGTCCGCCTTGAACGTGACCCATTCCTGCCGCAGGCGTTCCTCGGCGAGCCTTTGCATCTCGGTCACTTCGTTGATGCGGCGTTCGAGTTTTGTATTGAGTTCGTTATACGTTTCCTGCGCCTTCTTCGCGGAACGCAGAGTCTCCTCGAGCGCCGTCGTTTGCGTATCGAGAATTTTCATCTGCTTTTGGAACTCATTGTATTTTTCCTGCCACTCTTTGTTGGCGCGCTCGCGGTCAAATTGCGCCACTGTTTGTTTTTCGATGAACGCGCTCTGCGCGGCTTTGCGTTCCGTTTCGGAGAGGATGACTTCATTGATGCGGCCGTCCAGCACTTTGAACGTATCCGCGGACAGGTCCGACCTTGCGCGCACCTCGTCAATGCGGGCGCGCAACGCCGCCATTTCGCCCTGTAGATCGGCGACGCGCTTCACATCCTGTTTGCGGTTCTCTTCATACGGACGCTGGGCGCGGGCGACTTCCTCCGCCGCCTTCATGGCTTCGTCAATGAGCGGTTTCAGCGCCTTGATTTCCTGGCGCAGCCTTTCCTCCTCCGCGACGCGCCCTTTTATTTCCCGCCTGAGCGGGGAAATTTGCGTCAGCGCCTGTTTGATCTCGTCAATTTCCTTGTTGAACGGCTCCAGGTCTTTATGATGCTGGACGGTGATTTCCTGTTCGCGCTTCTGAAATTTTTTCTCGATTTCGTCCAGCGCCTTTTTCATTTCCTCGCGCTGTTTGGAAACGATCGTCTCGAATTGATCAATGCGGGCGTTGGAATTCAGCGCCCGCGCAATTTGATTATCCAGGGGTTTGATCTGCTGTTTGACTGTTTCGATATTCCCCTCAAAGGAAGCGATGCGTTCCTCCAGCGCGATGATCGCCGCCTTGTCTTTGCGGTGTTCTTCGTCCAGCCATTGCAGGCGTTTGACGATCTGTTCAAAATCCATTGTGCCTCCGACGCGTAACTTCGCGCGTATTGTTCAATTATACCGCCTCAATGTCCGAGACGCTCGAACATGGCCGGCAGGTCGGATAGGAAAAATTGAACGGACTGTGGAAACAGCCCCAGGAGAACAAGCCCGATCATTCCCAGCCCGAGCATGATCCCCTGCGCCCAATCCTCGCCTACGCTCCAGCCTGTGTATTCGTCCGCCATGCTGAGGACCGCCAGCGAACGGAAGGAACTGGTCAGCAAACCGACGATGCCGACTCCCATCCACAAGGCCGTGCCGCTGGAGAGGCGCGCCAGGTTTTCCCATAACGCCAGCCGCGCCGGAAAACCCGCCAGCAACGGGAACGCCCCCGTCGAAAGAGACGCCAGCGCCAGCGCCGCGCCCGCCAATGGGAAACTCCGCAGCAAGCCGCGCGTCGCGCTGAACCGCATGGATTCACTTTGATTCTTGATAACCGTCAACGCCAGCGACCAGACCGCCAGCCCGAGCGCGCGCGCCGGTAAGAGCAAAAACAAAATCGGGACGCCGACCCTTGAATCCAGGCTGAGGGCGAGGATCGAAAAACCGGTCTCCGCGATGGCGCCGTACGCCATGACGCGCCCGAGGTGATGTTGAGTCGCGGCCCATATTCCTCCGGTGACGATCATCAACAACCCTGCGAATTGAAGTATGGAAGCGGTCTGCGGCGATGAACGCAGCCATGAATAGCGATCAAGAAATCCCGCGCCGAAGATGATCGTGGCGGTGGGCAGGATCCATAACAGGAAGCCGACGATGAACGGCGAGGCTTCCTCCATCAATAAGGGCATCCAATTGTAGAGAGGGAAGATCGCCAGCAAAAAGGCGAAACCCAATCCGAGCATGGAAGCGGACTGCGCGGCGAGCGCGACATTGCCGGGGCTGGCTTCCACGCCGGAAATCAGCCAGCCCGCAAGCAGGATGAACGGCATGGCGAGCGTTTGATAGATCAAAAAACGCGTCACGCCGCGTCCGGGAGGTTGTTGGATGCCGACGAGCATCGGAACGGAGATCAGGATTGCGAGTTCAATGAACAATGCCGCAAAGAGGAACGGATCAACTGCAATGGACGCGACCATCAAGGCTGTGATCAGCAGTCCATGTGGGACGAGGCGCCGCGCGGTCCCAGCCGCCTCCGCGCCGAAGAACCATAACGCTGCCGCGCCATAAATGACGGCCAGCAATGATCCTGCCTCAGGCTTGATTTCCAGGGCGCGTCCGAATACATCCAGCGACGCGTCAATCTTGAATGAGTAGGTCCCGACGGTAAGCGCTTCGTCAATGGGAATGAATTGCGCTGAGACGGCAAGCAGGACCGCGAGGATGCCGCCGAGGATACTCAAGACGCGTGGATTGCGAATGAGGAAGAGCAGGATCGCGGCAAACGCCGGAGCGACGATCCAGATGGTGGGCGCGTTCATTCAGGTTCAGCCTCGGTCGTCGCGTTCGAGGCGATCAACAAATACGAGCCGACCAACGCCAATCCAAGATTGATGACTGCCAGCATTGCCGCGACGAGAATCGATCGTTCCACGGTGGCGTAGAGAATCTCAAAGCCTGAAAGCGCGGTCATTAACCCGATGGTCACGCGCAGGATGTGATTGGTGACTCCCAGGTGAAGCAAACCCATGCCGACGAGAAGCAGGCTTCCCGATGTGACTGCGAAGCCCGCGTCCGCCATGATCGCGTCCACGCTCGGGGTGACGGTGGAAACGATCAACATTACAACGCCCGCCGCGAACAAGCGGAAGAGTCGTCCGCGCGGCAGGTTGCTGTGCCTCTCGCTTTGATCTTCGCCCGCCAAACCGGAACGCGTCATGCCCAGGATCGCCGCGCTCATCCAGCCCGCGACAACTTTGACCGACGCCATGCCGAGCGGCCAGTGTTGCAGCGTGAGGATCAACATGCCGAAGTATTGCGCGGCGAGAAATATGATCAGCCAGCGCCAATCGCGCGCGAGCAACAATCCGATGGATGTGATTGCGATCAGGATGACGGCAAACCAAGCCAGCGTGGACATGCTTGAAGTATTACCCTTTCATAAATGCGGAATTCATTCCGCATTACGGAGTCCTTTGCGTGAAGACTGAAATGAACAGCACGAGGAAGAGCAGCGTCCACATGACGCCGCTTTCGCCTTCGAGCGCGTCCGAGAGCAGGGCGCTGAGGCGCGAAAGTTGGCGGTATCCGTTCCAGAGGGTTTGATAAACCAAATCGAGCCAGGATGGATTATCGGGACGCACCCAATGCGCGCGCACCGGGTTCAGGATGCGTAAACGCGGCGTGAGCCAGATCAACCCCAAAGCGAGGAGCGAAGCGGCGAGTCCCACGATCCAATTGCCGGGTTGAAAACTCCCATCCCAGCCGAAGAGGGCGAGTCCGATCATCGCGATCAATAAGATCATAATGCCGATGGGATACACGTTCCTTGCCCAGAGAGGTTGAAGGTCGAAGACTGCACGCGTGGACGAGCGTTGGATGTGGCGGATCAAACCCGCGATCAGCATGGCGTGCGCGGCGACCAGCATCGGCAGGGCATACCAAAAACCCGGGCCGCGACTGATCCAGCCGGTGGAGGCGAGCGAGAACGGCAGCGCTGAAATCGCCCACACGCCGACGAACAAGGCGCGTTCGAGCCGCCTGGTTTGCGCGGACGCGAGGAACAACGCGCCGCCCGCGAGGATCAACGCCACGCTCCATGCCGCCGCGCCGACGGGGTTGGCGCGCAACGCGGCCGCGAGCGCCAGCGATCCCATGCCGATCATCCAATAAGGACGACCGGTTAATTCATCGGGCGCGCGCATCCACATCCACGCGCCGTATAAACCGGCGAATGAAATCAACAACATCAGGTATGGCGTGAAGGGCGACGCGAGACTGCTGGCGGGGATGCGCGCCAGCAGGATCAGACTCGACCCGGCGGAGATCATCCGCAGGCCCGTGCCGAAGCCGCGCCGCAAAGATGTTTCGTTTGCATAAGGCAGATGCAACGGCAACACGCCCAAACGCAAGCCCGCGGCGATGACGAGATACAAACCCGCCTGCGGAGGCGCGGCGCGAAAATCGAGGACGATTCCGTTCGAGAGGCTGATCATGTCCGCCCATAGCAGGATCAGTATCCCCGTCGCGCGCGAAGCGAAGGCGACGACCACGCGTTCGCTCAAACGCGGCTGTTCCACGATCCGTATATGCGCGATCAGTTCGGCAATGTCAATCGCCGCCCACAGCAGGACCAGCGTCAATGGGTTATCGGCGGTCACCGCCAATACGCCGAGCGCGGTCAAAATTAAATTGCCCATCCAACTCAACGAGTATGGAAAGTTCTCGCGTATGACCGCGGTGACGATCACCGCGAGGCACAACGAAACGAGACTCAACGCGAAAGCCCATGCGATTCCATCCGCCACGAAAAACGGCGCTTGCGGAAAGAGCGACGCCGGCTGCCACAACGGAAGTTGGATCTGAAACGGCATCTTCGACAACTGCCATGCGAACACGCTAAGCCATGCGAACAACGCGCCGCTGGTCGCGATCAGCCACGAGTAACGATATTCGCCCAGTGTGAACCGCAGGGTTAGCAGCGCCAGAGCCGTGATTAACAAGATCGCCGTGGTGATCAGAATGAACATGATTTGGCAATTTTATCAGGTTTGCAGAGCCATCCGATTGTTGTACAATCGCAGTCATGCGATATACATTGAATCTGTTTTTGCTGGCGCTTGTGTTTTTATCTGGATGCGCCGCCCAGTCGCGCGATGTCTCGGCTGGAGGGTTGCCATCGCCGACCCCGTTTCGGCCGGAAGCAGGCGCCTCAGACTCGCTGTATGCCGGCGCGGCGCCGACGCCTTTGTCCCTGCCGACATTGACTCCCACGTCCGCGCCGATCAGCGACGCGCAATTTGATCAGCCTACGCCTGTAACCCTGCCGCCTCCGATCAACCCGTTGACGGGTCTGCCCGCCTCCGATCCTGAATTGTTGAACCGGCGTCCGCTGGCGATCAAGGTCGCGAACTATCCGCGTTATATCCGCCCTCAATCCGGTCTGACGCTCGCCGATCAGGTCTTTGAGTATTACATCGAAGACGGGTTGACGCGTTTCGTGGCGGTCTTTTACGGCAACGACTCGGAATGGGTGGGACCCGTGCGCTCGGGCAGGTTCTTCGACGAAAATATTTTACGCATGTATCAATCGTACCTGGTGTTCAAGTTCGCCGATAAGCGCGTGCTGGAGCATTTCAGGACGACAGACTTCGCCGATTTGCTCGTCGTGCCGACAAACGAATCATGCCCGCCGTTCCGCCTGATGAACTCACGCGATATCGAAGCGTATAACAACTCCTATTTCAACACGATCTTATGGAAGGATTGTATTGAAGAGAACAATCTGAATAACGATCCGCCGTCCTTCCGCAGCGGACTCTTCGACGAAGATTATATCCCGCCGGTTAATCTGGCAGGCAATTTGATCTACACGTATTATTCAGCGGACGATTATCATTACTGGCAATACCTCCCTGAGAGCGGACAATACGAGCGCTATCAGGAAACCGGCGACACGCGCGACGGCAGGCCTGAGTCTTATGCGCCGTTGGTGGATCAGGTCAACGGGACTCCCGTCCATGCTTCGAATGTGGTCGTGGTGTTCGCGTATCACACCTTTGCCAACCCGTTCGACGAGGACGACGAGGTCTATCGCATTGACCTGACGGGCTCCGGCGAGGCGTATGTCTTCCGCGACGGAGTCGGCATCGTGGCGCGCTGGAGCCGCCCGTATGTCAACCAGCCGCTGACGTTGACCGCCGGCGCCGGCGCGGCGATTTACCTGAAACCGGGCGTCACGTTCTACGAAGTGATCGGTACGAATTCGTATGTGGATCAAACCGACGGCGAATGGAATTTTCACCACGCAACGCCGTGAGATGCGATAAAATAAAGTATGTCGGATTGCCAATCCGACTTACATCCGCATTATGACCTTCGATCCCTCCCTTTTGAGCAGTTTGATCCTTGTGTTGACCGGCTTCGGCGCGGCATTTCTCGCCGCGTTGTGGATCTCGCTCATCATCTGGACGTATCGCGATATCCGCACGCGTTCGCGCGATACCTTGATGCAAACGCTGGCGACGCTGCTTGTGGCTGTTCTCAATTTGCCCGGCGTGTTGGTATATCTCATCCTCCGCCCGCAGCGGACTCTGGAAGAGGAATACCAGCGCACGCTCGAGGAAGAGGCGTTGCTTCAAGCGCTCGAAGATTTGCCGCTATGTCCCGGCTGTGAACGCCGCGTCAAGGACGATTGGCAGGTCTGCCCGAACTGTCACACCAAACTCAAGAAATCCTGCGAGAACTGTGACCGCTTGATGGAACTGCCGTGGAATATCTGTCCCTATTGCGGAACGCCCGCGGCCGGCATGAGACGCGGCGAAGGCACAAGCGTGGACGAGGCCTTGCGCGGCTTGAAGTTGAACGATGAAGCGGGGGACGTGAAGGTGGAGTAACTTAAAGTGACTGTCATTTGCAAGATGACAGTCGCTTTTGCTTGAGCGACGCGCTCGACCTGTAAGCGAAAATCCCGGAGTTCAAGGCTTGCGTGGTGCAGGTGTTCCCTGCGAGGGAGGATGAGTTGGCTAATCCTGAGGTTGAGGTGAAGAGGGGGAGGTATTAGGGTTACGGGATACGAGATACGTGTTACGTGGTGCGTAAATGGAGCGAGTTGTGCGAGTGAAATATTTTGTCAATACTGATACAACATTATTGGAGTTCTCGTCCAATCTTTCTGTCGAAACGCGGGAAGTCAATGAGAATATTTATATTGATTTGGACAATGAAGGTCGAGTCGTCAGTATGACGATTGAACATGCAGGACAATTTGCGGATATTAATGAATTCTTGTACCAGCGTATTCCTGCGGATGCGACTGCTCCGTAAATTGTTGCGGTGGGAGTTGGGACGTTAGAAGGTTTGGAGGTTGGAAAATTGGTGAACGTGTAGAGGCATAGTTTATCCATGCCCGATGTATAATTGAGTATAGATGTGTTCTATCGTAGGTCCTGCCTAATAGCTAATACGGAAATTGAAGTCGCCTTTTTCTTCAAAACGTACCAAGGAGAATGCTATGAACGCCAATCAAATTGATCACCTGCAAGAATTAGACGAACATGGTATTGAAGCAGTTTTTGTTTCTAGCCAGCCCATCCTGTATCACCTCGAAAACTCTTTCTATAAAATAGTAAAGAGATACGATGAACTTCTGATTTACGAAACGCCTGAATCAAATAAAGAACTTATTCCGAGCGAAAAAATAGCTCTTTTTGGGAATTCGGATTTACAGGTGCTCGAACGTCTGTGCGGCTATTCTAAAATTAAGTGGTTGATTGTTTCTATCTCATCACTCTCCGAGTTACCATCTGAAATTATTCAACTCGAGAAACTTTCTTATATTCAAATCTTTTGCGATCAACCTTTACATTTCCCTGATGAAATCACTCACCTCTCAAGTCTCACTCATCTATTAATCTTTAATACCCCATTTGTCTATTTTCCTCCCGAAGCATTCCAAATTCCTAATCTGACTTACCTTCATATTTCGAACAACCAAATCGAACATATCCCTACTGAAATACTTAAGCTTACTAAATTATCTGAGCTTGTTATTTCTAATAACAACCTCACTTCCCTGCCGAACGACATTAAACATCTTACAAATCTAACTGCGCTCAGCCTATCCAATAATCAATTTAGTCATTTCCCATATGAAATTACAGAAATACCCAATCTAAAGAAGCTGGATCTTTCAAATAATTTAATTAGCGATTTACCTGATGAAATCGACCAACTAACGAATCTTACAAAACTTGATTTATCTGAGAATCGACTCACTCGCTTACCTGCCAAGCTGGAATTACTCTCACATTTGACAGAACTAGATATTTCTGGCAATCAATTTAACCACTTCCCATCTGAAGTTACTAAATTATCTAATCTAACCAAGCTGCAGATTTCAAAAAATCAAATAAGCAATTTACCTGCCAAAATTGGTCAACTAGTCAATCTTACGGAACTTTATCTTTCTGAAAACCTACTTTCCAGCCTGCCTGCTACAATCGAGCAATTAACAAAGCTAACTTCTCTTTACCTCGCTGATAATCAATTTAATTCTTTTCCAAAAGAAATCGTTAAATTGACAAATCTATCCAAGTTATCACTTTCGAAAAATCAACTTAGCAACCTTCCCATTGAAATTGGACAACTAACCAATCTTAAAGAGCTTTATCTTTATGAAAACCTATTTAAATCTATTCCAGAGGCGATTCCTAATATTACAAGTTTAACTGATTTAGGCATCGCAAAAAACATGCTTACAACACTGCCACCACAACTGAGTCGTCTTACAAATTTGACCGAACTTGATCTTGGGGAAAATCAAATCAAAAAATTGCCTAAAGAAATCATCAGTCAACTTGTTAACCTGAAAACACTCTATCTTTCTTACAATAGACTTTCCACAATTCCTGGCGAAATCAATAAACTCACCAATCTATCCACACTCATGTTAGATGAAAACAAGGTTGCCGAACTGCCAATTGAAATTACCGACCTTGCCAGTTTAACAAAATTGTCCGCCTCAATGAACATGCTATCTTCCCTACCTGCAGAAATAGGAAAACTTACAAACCTCGTTATATTGAATGTTTCACAAAACCGCCTCACAAATATACCCAAAGGGATTAGCCAACTTACAGAACTAGCAAAATTGAATCTTGCAAATAACGAACTTTCCACACTACCCCAAGAGATAGGTGAACTAATAAACTTAATTGAACTAAATATTTTCGCTAATCGTCTTGGCAACCTGCCTTTAAGTATTTTTGGGCTTAGAAGTCTTACCACGCTAAATCTTTCCCATAACCGACTCTCGCAGTTGCCAACTGATATCCACAAACTTTCAAGATTGATTTCCCTAGATCTGTCAGATAATAGTCTTACTGTTTTGCCTGATGAAGTTTGCGAACTTGATAAACTCGAAATATTAATCCTTGGCAATCATTATATAAGAGGAAACAAAATCACTAACCTGCCTCAAGAAATTTACAAGCTAAAAGTATTGAAATGGCTTTACTTACGCAACCTCCAACTCGCAATACCGCCCGAGCTCATCAACGAATCCAACCACCCTCAACCTGTATTAAACTACTATTGGTCTCTTGCAACCAAGCGAATGTCGTTCTTGAATGAAGCCAAGCTAATAATCGTGGGAGAAGGTTCAGTCGGCAAGACTTCCCTAGTACAAAAAATTATTCACGGTAAATACGATTTGAACAAAACAATGAGCACAAAGGGAATATCAATCAGCCAATGGACACTCTCAGCCGCCAACACTGGAGAGATTCAATCGGAATATGGCAATAACCAATCAGAATTTCAATTAAATATTTGGGATTTCGGCGGGCAAGAAATCATGCATGCTACACATCAATTTTTTCTTACCAAACGCAGTCTTTATTTGTTAGTGTTGGATGCCTGTAAATCACAAGAAGAAAATCGCGTTGAATATTGGCTAAAAATTATCCAATCTTTTGGTGGCGACTCGCCCATCATTATTGTTGGCAATAAAATTGACCAACACCCCCTTGATCTCGACCATAGTTTGCGCAACAAATACCCGAACATTACCGCCATTTTTGAGACATCAGCGGTGACTGGCAAAGGCGTCGAGGAACTCAAAAACGCCATAATCAAGCAAATAGATACAATTCCACACGTCCGCGACCAGCTTGCCCAAAATTGGTATACAATAAAGTCTCATCTAAAAAATCTTAGCAGTGACAACAGAAACTATATATCTCATGATGAATATCTCAAATTATGTGATGAAAATAATATTGCGGATGATAATAGTCAGCGAAACTTAATCGAACTAATGCACAATTTAGGCGTTGTCCTATACTTTCAGGACGACCCACGCCTCGAAGCGCTTGGTATTCTGAATCCACAATGGGTTACCAATGGTGTTTATAAAATTCTCAACTCTCCCGCCTTGTACGAAAGCAAAGGGAAACTCACAGTTGCGATGCTGGATGACATTTTAAACTCTGCTGATTATCCACGCGGCAAGCGACTATTCATTATTGATATCATGAAAAAATTTGAACTCTGTTATGACATAGAACCTGACAAAACCTTCCTTGTTCCTGATTTATTACCTAAGAATGAGCCCAAACTATTTTTCAAAGGTGTACCAGCTTTAGAATATCAATATCCTGTTCTACCATCCAGCGTCATTACTCGTTTTATCGTGCGTATGAACCAACATATTCATGAAAATTCTGTCTGGCGTTCTGGTGTCTTGCTCAAAATTGGGGACAATCTGGCATTAGTAAAAGCGGATTTTGAAGACGAAAAAATTTCGATTGCTATTGATGGACTGGAACATACCCGAAGAGATGCACTTGCTGCGGTCCGATATCAACTTGACGAAATCCACGCTTCCATCCAATCTTTAAATCCACAAAAGCGCGTTCCAATTCCGAATGCACCTCATGCTGAGCCGCTTGAATATGAATATATGCTTATGCTAGAACGCGAGGGACAAGACAACCTTCTTGTAAAAGATGGTAGTCGTCTGGTAAAAGTTGATATACGCCAACTGTTGAGCGGCATAGAAAGTGAAGAGAAACGCCGAGAAACTGATGGAAATACAACCAACAT
>Ga0247727_10006467_pt1 | contig 23043 bp, 23 predicted proteins | sample WisWelCaveWW1625_FD_202498 | JGI IMG/M metagenome (GOLD analysis project Ga0247727, IMG submission 202498) | Biofilm microbial communities from Wishing Well Cave, Virginia, United States - WW16-25 | ecosystem: Environmental > Aquatic > Deep subsurface > Groundwater > Cave microbial mat | place...
GCACAGAGCTGCGGGAGGGGGGGGTGGGGGGGGGGGGGGGGGGGTAGAATCGTTGCGCAGCATCATTGAACGTCCTCGTTCGGTCACACGGCACTCGTTACACGTCGGGTTGCAATTGGTCTGTAGTATGACGGCGACGATCGCTCGTGTCAAAGACTATTTTCCCGTCCCCCCGTCGCGCTACGCCACTCGCTGCGCGCGGAAGCCGGCGGGGACGCCGCTGGGTCCGTGTTTGTAGCGCGCGCGGCTGCGATGAATCTGGTCGGCGGCTTCGATCATCGTGCGCGCTACGTCGGTTTCGGCGGCCCCGGCCAACATCTGACTGGCGATGAGATTCTTGGCGTCGTCCACCAGTCGGCGCAGGTCGGCGCCGGACAGACCGTCGGTGGCCTCGGCCACTTTGCCGAGCTCGAAGTCACCGAACTTCGCGCGCAAGTCGTCGCAGCGAGCGTCGAGCATGGCCAGGCGCGCCGGGCGGTCGGGCAGCTTCATCTCCAGCCACAGTTCAACGCGACCGCTGCGCAGCAGCGCCTTGGGCAACTCGGAGATTTCCATCGCCGTCATCACCACGCAGACGTCGGCGTCCTTCTCGGTGTGCAGGCCATCGAGGTGGGCGAGCAGGTAGCGGTAGAGGCCGGAGTGTCCGTCCTCTTCGTCCGAGCGTTTGAGCAGCACGTCGGAGTCGTCGATGAAGACTACGGCGGGCGCGTTTTCGCGCGCGCAGTTAAAGATGTGCCGCACCTTCTGCATGAAGCGGTCGGCTTCGGAGAACTCGCCGTCGATCAGGAAAAACTTCGCGCCCAGTTCGTGCGCCAGCGCTCGGCCGATGCTGGTCTTGCCGGTGCCGGGCGGGCCATGCAGCACCACGCCGCGCTTGGGACGGAGATTGAGTTCGCGCGCGAGCGCCGAGTTTTTCAATGGGGTGAGCAGATGCACCCGCAAGGCGTCGAGCACTGGCTCCATGCCTTTGAGGTCGCTCAGTTGCACCTTTTCGACGTGGCGCAAGTCGACGTTGCTGTCCATGCGGTAGCGGCGCACGAAGTCGAGGAGTTCCTGGGTCGAGAACGCCGCGCGTCCGCTGAGCGCGCGGCAGGTGAGCGCAATCTGACGGCAGTCGAAATGCTGCGCGAAGCGGAACACCTCGTCGAAGTCGATGGCATCGGCCTGCGCCGCCGGCAGCAGCGCCCGGAAGAGTTGCTCGCGGTCGGAGCGTTCGAGGTCAGGAACCTTGATGACGTGGCTCCACGCCTGCAGCAGCCACGGGGCCTCGTCGGAGTCCATGATGATCAGCCGCCGCGCGGTGCCAACCACTTCTTCGGTCACCGCGCGCAGGATGAGGTTGATGAAGTACAGCCGCTGGCTCTCGTAGTTGTTGGCGGTTTCCAGCACCAGATCGAAGTCGTCGATCAGCACGGTGTCGGCCTGGGTGAAAGCGTCGTGCAGCAGACGAAAGATGGCCTCTTCGAACTTGAACGGGTGGTTGTCGAGCTGCGCCACCACGAAATCGCGCGCGGACAGCAGCCGTCCACCGAGTTGTGCGTGGACGGCACCGATGATGGTGCTGCGACCCTGACCGGGCGCGCTTTGAATGACGACGACCGCACCGGGCCGCGCCAGTTCCAGCGCCTGGTCGACGGCGTGTTGTTGGACCGGGGTAAGCGTGATCACGAGCCGCGCACCGCTTTGACCAGGCCTTCGCACGCGCGGTAAAAAATGCCGACATCGACGCCCAGCGCAATGTACTGCACGCCGGCATCGATCCAGCCCCTGGCCACTTCGGGGGTGTCGCAGTAGGTGCCGGCGGCTTTGCCCGCCGCGCGAATCTTCGTTACGCACTGCTTCATCAACTCGACCACGCGCGGGTCGCGCACCTGGCCGGGAATGCCGAGCGACTGTGACAGGTCGTAGGGCCCGAGGAAGATGACATCGAGCTGCGGCACCGCGGCGATGGCTTCGAGATTCTCCGCGCCGCGCACGCCTTCGACGTGGATGATGACGGCAGTCTGTGCGTTCATCGCGTCGGTGATACTGGTGCCCTCGGCGCTGTACACGCCGGCGCGCGTGAAGAACGACAGGCCGCGCGAGCCGAGCGGCCGGTACTTCGCGCCGCGCACGGTGGCCTCGGCGTCTTCGCGGGTCTCGATCTGTGGCACCTGCACACCGGCGCTGCCAATGTCGAGCGCCCGCTGAATCTGCGGACCGTCGTTCTTGCGGACGCGCACAATCGGCGCCAGCCCCACGCAATCGGCCGCGCGACACAGGTCTTCTGCAGTCAGCGTGGACAGCGGCCCGTGCTCCATGTCGATAATGGCGAAGTCGAAACCGGCATGGCCGCAGATTTCGATAAACGCCGGGTAAGCGCAGTTCATGAACGGTCCCACCACGACCTCGCCGCGCTGGAGCTTTTGTTTCAACTGGTTCTCACGCATAGCTATCTCCTGAAGAATGAAGCAGTTTGCCACTGACCAGTTGAAAACGTCCTGGAACCGCAAAGGCGCGAAGATCGCAAAGGGGATGGTGCGTATGACCTACTTTGCGCTCCTTGTGCACATTGCGGTTAAAGGCGCGCGCAGTCTACTCAATCTGAATGGCGTTGTCCGAGCAGAGCGGGCCGCGCTGCGCCGGGCCTTCCTTACGGAAGAGCAACTGCGTACCGTCTGGTGTGGGCTGACGGCCTTCATAAGACGGCTCCTCACCGAGGGCCGAAGCGAAGGTCTGTCATCAGCCTTGCTCGCTGATTTGCACAACATAGTGGTCGTCGGCTTCGCCGTAGCCGACCGGCGTGAAGCCCTTGGCTTGCAGCGTCGAGGCGATTTCGCGAACGCGATTCGGGATGTCCATGGAGGGTTACTCCTTTCCGTAGAATGCTCTCAGTGTGGCATCGGCTCTGAAACCGTCAAGCGCGCGGTGGATGTCGCCGCCGGCCGGCGAATGGTCAACGACCTTATCATGCCGGGAGCCTTCATGCCGAGCCTTGCGCCGTTGCAGACCGCCGACCTGCCAGCGAAGAATCGACCGTTCTGGGAATTAGTCGGGCCGGGCGCAATTCTCGTTGGCCTGTCGATCGGCTCCGGCGAACTGATCATGTGGCCGACGATGGTGGCCAAGCACGGTCACACCGTCATCTGGGCCGCGGTGGTCGGCATCTTTCTGCAACTCTGGGTCAACTTCGAGTTGGGCCGCTACGCACTGGCCACCGGCGAATCGGTCTACAGCGCCTTTTCCCGCATTTCACGTGGTTTCGTGTTCCTGTTCCTGGCGCTCAATATCGCCGGCTCGATTCTGCCGGGCTGGGCCACGGCGTCGGGCAACGCGCTGAAGGCGCTGGTGACCGGTGAGAAGGCCGGCCCCTACGACACCTTCCTCTGGACGTGGCTCACGCTCGGCATCGTGGCCGGGCTGCTGTTCGGGCCGAAGCTCATCTACACTTTGGTCGAGAAGACCGAGACCGCGCTGGTCGCCATCATCACGCTCGGACTTATCGTTGCCGCGGTGGCGCTCGGGACGAAGGAGACCTGGCTGCAACTGCTGCAGGGCGCGGTGAGCTTCGGCCAGATTCCCGAGGTCGTGCGCACGAGTGAGATGGACAAGTTCTTCGCCGCGCTCGTGTACGCGGGCGCGGGCGGTACCTCCAACATCTTCCTGTGCTACTACTTGCGCGACAAAAACCTGGGCATGGGCGCACGCATCCCCGACATCGTCAATCCGCTGCGTGGCACCACCGAGAAGGCGCCCAGCAGCGGGTTCATCTTCCCAGAAACTGCGGAGAACGTGTCGCGGTTCCGCGTTTGGATGACGCACTTTCGCAAGGAGCAAGTGCTCATCTTCTGGGGGCTGAATACCTTCACGATTCTGCTCTTCATCTTCGGCGGGCTGGTGATGCACAGCAAAGGCATCGGCCAGCAGGAGAAGTTCGATGTGGTGACTGAGATGGCCGACCTGATGGCCGGTGTGATGGGCGCCCCCGGCCGCGTGCTGTTCCTCCTGGTCGCGTTTGCGACGCTCTTCAGCACGCAACTCGCCATCGTCGACGGCGTGGCCCGGACCTTCAGCGATATCCTGCACGTCAACTTTGAATGGGCGCGACGCCTGCCGCTGGCGAAGTGGTACGTGCTGATCGCCGGCGGTTATCTCGTTGTCGGGGCGATGATGGCGTTGGTGAAGAGCATCCCGGCGTTCATCATGCTCAACTTCAACGCGTGCGTGGGCGGGTTGGCCATGGCCATCTACGTGCCGCTGACGCTGTATGTCAACCTCAAGCACCTGCCGAAGGCGGCGCGCCCCGGCGCAGCCAGCATCCTGTTCATGCTCGCGGCCAGCGCGCTGTACATTACCTTCGCCGTGTGGTTTACGGTTTACATGGTGCGGAGCGCGGGATGACGGAGTAGGCTCTACGCGATGATCACTTCAGGCGATTTCATCAATCTGCTTGATCAGTCCGGCCAGCTCCCCAAGCTGCTGCCGAACGCATCGCCGCATACGAACAGCGGTGTCGTCGACACGCAGGGCACGACGGTGATCGCGCTGAAGTTCAAGGACGGCGTGCTCAACGTGGGCGATCGGCGCGCGACCGGCGGCAACGCAATTCTGTACGACCGCGCGGAGAAGATTCTGCCGCTCGACGACACCACGCTGATCGCCATCGCAGGCTCTTATGCCCGGGCGCTGGAGGCGGTGCGGCTGCTGCAGCACCAGTTCAAGTATTTCGAGCGCAGCCAGTTGCAGCCGATGAGCCTCGAAGGCAAGCTGCAGGAAGTGACGCGGCTGCTCGCCGGCAACGTGGCGGCGGCGATGCAAGGCATCGGCGGATTCATCCCGGTGCTGAGCGCGTTCGACCGCGAGAAGAACGAGGGCCGCATCTTTTTCTACGACGGGATGGGCGCGCGCTTCGAAAGCCGCGAGTTCGGCGCGCAAGGCTCTGGCAGCGAGCGCATCCGCGGCGTGTTCGATTACATCATCCGCACGAAAGGCCCGTTCAGCGAGATGAGCCTCGACGAGGCGCTCGTCGAGTCATTCACGCTGTTGGAGATCGCGTCGGAGCTTGACTCGGCGACCGGAGGCCTCGCGAAAGTGCCGCCGATGGCGAAGGTGATTACGGCGGAGGGAATTGCGACGGTGGAGGCGGCAAAGGTCGAGGAGATCGTCGCACAGGTTTCACGGGATTGACTTGGTCTGCAATGACTGAGGCGTTTCAATCCAATTCGGATTCAATTGAAGCAAGCGAGGTGCTGTGATGGTGTTTTCGCGGTTCGCGCGATCGGTCCAAATGCTCTTGCAAGGCATGGAGGCAAGTGTCGTCTTCGGCGTTCTGTTTATCGTGCAGGGCATCCGGTGTCCTCCTTCCGAAGGCCGCAATCTCTTCATCGGCGGCGGCGGCATTCTCATCGTAGCCGCGTACATCTTCATGTGCGTGTGGTTCTTCCATGTGCGTGTGGTTCTTCGCGCGATCAGTCGACGAACGGCTGAAGCAACTGGAAGCGAAGGTGAACGCGGCAGAGAAGAGTTGATTCACCATGGCCTACTCCCCTACGACTGGAACCAGACGCATCACCCAAAACAGCGATTACACTGGGAAGCTCTGAAAGAATGACATTACTGTGGAGGTCATCATGACCACAACTGAACAAGCCGCCCGCACGGGCTTCGAACAGGATGAGCGCGACTACTGGGCGATGCACGAAGAATTGCTCAAGCAACATCACGGCAAGTGGGTAGCCGTTCATCAAGGGCGAGTCATCGCGGTCTCGGATGACATGGTGGAAGTGATGCACGCGCCCACTGAGGAGGGGTACGCATACTGCAACTTCGTGGGGCTGGAAGACAAGGTCGTGGTACGTAAACGACGCGCCGAGTTCTCATACGACGAATCGTACGCTCCGATTCCGCTCCCTCGAGTTTCCGTCACGCTCCACAACTTGCAGTTGGGTAGTAGTGCGACCTTTGAAGACGTGATTCCAGACACGGGCGCGGATCTGAGTTGCTGGCCGGTGGAAGACTTGCGACGTTTGGGATTGACGCTGTTTCAGCGGTTCCATGGCGTCTCCAAATCGTTTGGCGCCCCCGAACAGAGCTCCGAGTTCTTCCCAGTCACGGTTGAGATCGCTGGGGTCCGTTACCGTGCTGTCGTCGAGGCCGTCGATGAGCAAGAGCGATTGCTCGGGCGCGACGTGCTCAATCAACTTGTGGCGACCTTCGACGGTCCCAATCGACGCGTCGTGTTGCACTAATCGCAATGGCCTACTCACCCTACGACTGGAACCAGACGATTCAGCAGAAGAGCGAGCACATCGAGGACCGCTTGCGCGAGGGCTCGCCCGTCGTCGGCGTGTCGTTCGACGGCGGCGTGCTGCTGCTAACGATGAAGCGCGGGACAGGCAAACTGACGGAGGTGAGCAGGAATGAGCCAGAACACTCGTTCGCATGTGGGCTTTGAGCAAGATGAGCGCGACTACTGGGCGATGCGCGCCGAGTTGCTCACGCGGTACTGTGGCAAATGGGTCGCAGTGCATAAAGGGCGTGTCACGGCAGTGGGCGACGACTTCGTGCAGGTCGCGCATGAGGGGAGCGGGGACGAGGGCTATGCCTTCTGCAATCTTGTGGGGCTGGAAGACAAGGTCGTGGTCACACAGCGTCGAGAATATGCCTATCAACTCGATTACTGGCCGCGCCCAATCCCGCGAATCCCGGTTACGGTCAAACAACCCCGACCGTTCAGCTGCGCGATCGTCTGATCAGTCGATCCCTGACACCGGGGCGGATTTGAGTTGTCTTCCGATTGGTGTGTGCGAAGACCTTGGCCTGTTTTCCTGCGAGGTGTTCCGCGGCGCAACGCGCACAATCGGCGGCACGGCGCGGACGACTGTCTTCCTGCTCGCACTCGTCACCATAGACCAGCAGGAGTATCGGGCCGTCGTTGAACCGGTGACGGACAACGAGTGGATCATTGGGCGCGACGTGCTTAACCAGACCATTCAGCAGAAGAGCGAGTACACTCTGAATTCGACAAGAGGTCCAACGATGTCATCGTCATCCTCCGCAATCGCAACTGTCGTGCAAATGATGGAATCGCTACCCGAGGGCGCGCAAGTGCAGGTGTCCGACCACCTGCGTGAGTACATTGCCGACCTGTTTGACGAAATTCGCTGGGATTCCGCGTTTGCGAACTCGCAGCCGCAATTGGTCGCTGCGGCTCGGCATGCCCGTGAGGAGATTGCCGCCGGGCTGGCCGAGCCGATGGACGAGCACCGGCTGTGAAGTCGGCGACACTTCCGTCGTTCTGGAACTCGTACCATTCTCTCAGCGAAGATCTAAGGGAGCAAGCGCGGAAAGCGCATCGGCGATGGGCGCAGAACCCATTTCATCCGTCACTACGATTCAAGTGCATCAACCGGGAGGAGAACATCTGGTCGGCGCGAATCACGCGAACATTCCGCGCGGTCGGAGTGCTCGATGGCGACACGGTCACTTGGTTCTGGATCGGCAGTCACGATGCTTACGAGCGGTTCTTCTCGTGAATCGCACGCGACCATACTGAATCTCTCACCATGGCCTACACCCCCTACGACTGGAACCAGAACCTTCAGCAGAAGAGCGAGTACATCGAGGACCGCTTGCGCGATGGCTCGCCGGTCGTCGGCGTCTCGTTCGACGGCGGTGTGCTGCTGCTGACGGTGAAGCGCGGACAGCGCAAGGTGTTCGAGATTTATGACCGGCTGATGTTCGCGGCGCTCGGCAACCAGTCCGACCTTGAGACGATTCGCATGGGCGCCATCGACGTGGCGCACACCGAAGGCTACACGCGCAGCTCCGAAGACGTGACCGCGCACCGCATCGTCAGCTTCGCCGTCAGCCCGCCGATGAAGCGCGCGTTTGCCGACCCGTTCGCGGCGCCGTTCGTCGTGCGCGGCATCTTCGCCGAACTGGGCAAGACGCCGAAGGACGACCAGTTTTTCACTCTCGATTACAACGGCGAGTTCGCCAGCGTCGCTGACTTCGCCGTCATCGCCGGCACGCCGGAGGCGGAGTCGAAGGCGCTGGAGTTGTTGGAATCCGAGCCGGCCGTCGCGCCGTCACTGGAAGTCGCGCTGGATCGCGCCGCGGGTGCGTGGGCGACCGCCCAGCACACGGCGCGGCAATCCAAGGAATCGGAAGGCGAAGAGTCGGAGACGTTCGACGCGCGCACCGCGTTCGACGAGGCGCTGAAGTCTGGCGAAGTGGAGATCGGCCTGCTGCTCCGTAACACGCAGCGTGAACGGAGGTTTCAACGGGCGTCGTCGCTGGACGAAGCCCGCGCGCTGCGATAGATTCACCGGTCGGTGATCACGCAATGCTCCTCGTCAAGCTGACTGAAAGTACCGACGGCGCCATCAAGGCAGAAACCCGCAATCGTGGCTCGCTGGGCACGTTTCGCAATATGGACCGCGGCGAAGTGGTGCAGTACCTGACGAAGAAGGCCGACGAGATTGGCGAGGAGATTCGCTTCGTGGACGACTTCCGTCCAGTCGCGCCCGGCGAAGAGCACGTGAACTGGGAAAAGCTGATCAAGAAGCACTTCTAATCGTCGTCGTCGGCCGCCTCGGTCGGCGCCAACCACACCTTCACTTTACGTTGCAGCACGTCCTCCAGTAGATTGGCCTTGTTACCGGCAAACCAAAGTTCGAGTTCGGCGTCGCCGTTGGTGATAAGAGTAGTTCGATCCCACTGTTGTCCGTCCGCATCTGGCGCAGCCCCGGCACGTGCTGCTGGATGTAGTTGAGCAGCACGCCCTCGCGCAGCGCGCGCTCGCAGGCGATGACTTCGGTCGGCTTCAGCTCGCCGAGCACATAGTCCCAGAACGCCGCGCCCATCACAATCGTCGCCAGTCGACCCGGATGCATCGTCGCCAAAGCGCGCCGTTCCTTTTCACTCGACTTGAGCAGCCGCTTTCCCAGCGCTCGCAACGACTTGGCGTTGACCACTTCATTGTTGATCGAGCCCGGCGCGCGCGTTGGCAGGTCGCCATTCAGTGCGAGATTCAACAGGGCCAGGGTCGTGCCGCTGGTGCCCACCACGCAGTCGTAACCGGCTTCGCGCACTTGCGCGAGCGTGGACTTCAGCCGTTTCGCCAGGAACGCGCGCAGGGCGGTCAGCTCCCTGGCCTTCACCGGGTCGGAAATCGGGACCCGGTTGAGCAGTCGCAAAACGCCGACCTTACGACTGTCGGCGAAATACAAATGCCGCCGATCGCCGACGATAAACTCGACGCTGCCGCCGCCGATGTCGACGATGAGCGCGCGTCGCTCGCCCAGGCTGATGCTGTCGCGCACGGCCAGGTAGATGAGCCGTGCCTCCTCCGCCCCGGTGATGGCCTCGATGTGGATGCCGCAGGTCTGCAGCGCCAGCTCGATGAAGTTGGCGCCGTTCTTCGCTTCGCGCACCGCGCTGGTGGCGACCGCCACGATCTGCTCGACTCCGTGACGTTCGCACAGCGTCTTCGACTTGCGCAAGGCCTCCAGCCCGTCCACCATGGCGCGGGTGGTCAAACCGCTCTCGCGGGTCTCACCCTCACCCAGCCGCACCATCTCCTTGAGTTGGTCGGTCACTCAAACGTGCCATCGCTGCGCACTTCCGCGACGACGGTGTGAATGGAATTGGTCCCGATATCGAGCGCGGCCAGCTTCATGGCGTTAAAAGCGGCATCGCGCCGGTGCGAACGTAAAATCCGCGCGCACGGAACGAATGCCGCCTTCGCCGTCTAACTCTTTCAGCAACCCTTTCAAGGAGACCGCCGATGAAACGTCGCACTCTGCTGGCCCTACCGTTCGGACTGCCGTTGATTAACGCAACTCGCGCCGCTGAGCCCGGATTCACCGACCTGTACAACAAGAAGGACCTCGTCGGCTGGACCGTACACGGGGGCAAGCTCGAGGCGTGGCGCGCCGAAGGCGAGCTGCTGGTATGCAGTGGCGAGGGCGGCGGCTGGCTGCGGACGGAGAAGGCGCACGCGAACTTCGTGCTCAAGCTCGACTGGAAGATTCCGCCCGGTGGCAATAGCGGCGTCGGCTTGCGCTGTCCGCCCCAGGGCGACCCCGCGCACGCCGGCATGGAGATTCAAATTCTCGACGACAACGCTCCGCAGTACAAAGACAAACTCGACCCCGGCCAGTACACCGGCGGCATCTATTATCAGGTGCCCAGCAACAAAGAGAAACGCGAGCAGGCGCTCAAGCCGCCCGGCGAATGGAACGGCTACGAGATTACCTGCAAAGGTCCGGAGGTCGTCGTCAAGCTCAACGGCGTCGAAATCACGCGCGGCAATCAGGATGAACACAAGGTCGGCCGGGGCGGCCAGAAGTCGCTCAACGACCGGCCGCGCAACGGCTTCATCGGACTGCAAAGCCACGGCACGCGCGTAGAGTTCCGCAACTTGCAAATCAAAGTGCTGGATTAGCGCCGCCGCCGCGCTGATGAATTCAGCTATCCGGCCCGGTGCCGCGCGGCTCTAAGCGGTTAGTTCATGCGAGGGAAAAGCCATGCCTGCACTGCTGTCTCGAATCTGCCTGTCCTGCCTGACTACGAATGCCGTGGTCTTCGCCGGCTCAGCCATCGTCGCGTACGGCTTTCGTTGCAAGTTGAACAAACGGAAGCCCAACATGACCGACGCACTCAAGGTCGGCGTGGAGGGCGCGGTGGTCAGCGCTGTCCTCGGGCCCCTCGCTTCGCGCTTCACCAGGCCGCTGTTTCGCTGAGGCGTTGAATGGGTTTGAAGGACCTCTTCCTCCTCGACCCGTCGTGGACTTATCTCAACCACGGTTCGTTCGGCGCCTGCCCGCGGCCGGTGTTCGAGGAGTATCAGCGGCTGCAACGCGAACTCGAACAGCAGCCGGTGCAGTTCCTCGGGCGCGAGGCCATCCCGCGTCTCGCTGCCGCGCGCGCGGCGCTGGCCGGGTTGGTCGGAGCCGCTGCGGATGACCTGGTCTTCTTTCCGAATCCAACGGTTGCCGTCAACGTGGTCGCGCGGAGTCTGCAACTTCGGCCCGGGGACGAGATCCTGACGACCGACCACGAATACGGCGCCATGGATCGCACGTGGCGTTTCCTCGCCGCGAAAACCGGAGCGCGCTATGTGCACCAACCGATTCCATTGCCGTTCCGCGCAACCGACTTCGTCGATCAGTTCTGGTCGGGGGTGAATGACCGTACCAGGATGATTTTTCTCAGTCACCTCACCAGTCCGACGGCGTTGATCTTTCCGATCGCTGAGATCATCCGTCGCGCCCGCGCGGCTGGAATGTTCACCATCATCGATGGCGCGCACGCGCCCGGGCAGCTACCGCTCAACCTCGACGCGCTCGGCGCGGACGTGTACGTCGGCGCGTGCCACAAGTGGCTTTGTGCGCCGAAGGGTGCGGCGTTTCTGCATGTGCGCCGGCAAGTTCAGCCGCTGATCGAGCCGCTGGTCGTGAGTTGGGGCTTTGAAGAAGCGACCTACCTCACCGGCTCGACCTTCGTCAACTGGCACGAGTGGCAGGGCACCCGCGATCTCTCGGCCTATCTCAGCGTTCCCGGCGCCATCCGGTTTCAGCGCCAGCACAACTGGGACGACGTGCGCGCGCGCTGTCACGCGCTGGTCATTGGCACCCGCGCACGCCTCCAAACACTCACCGGGCTCGATCCGATTTGCGATGAGTCCGTCCTTGGCCAATTCTTCGCGGCGCGACTGCCAAATGGGGTTGACGTCACGGCGTTGAGCCAGCGCTTGCTCGACGCCAGGATTGAAGTGCCGCTCCCAATCTGGAACGGCCAACCGTTCATCCGCGTGTCGTTCCAGGGCTACAACGATGAACCCGATGCCGACCGGCTGCTAAATGTCCTGGCGAAGTGGCTGTAGCCCATGCCTCGCCTTGCCGCCGGCCTGCTGATGTATCGCTTCCGCGACGACGCGTTGCAGCTGTTGCTCGTCCATCCCGGCGGGCCGTTCTACCGGAAGAAGGACGCCGGCTACTGGAGCATCCCGAAGGGTGAACCGAACGGCAATGAAGCACTGCTTGCGACGGCACAGCGCGAGTTTACCGAGGAGACCGGCTTCGTCGCCGAAGGTCCGTTCCGCGAACTAACGCCTGTCCGTCAGAAGGGCGGGAAGCTCGTCCATGCCTGGGCGTGCGCTGGTGACTGCGACCCGACGCAACTCCGCAGCAACCAGTTCACGATGGAGTGGCCGCCCGGCTCCAGACGAGTGGCGACGTTTCCCGAAGTGGATCGCGCCGAATGGTTCGGCGCGGAAGAGGCCAGGCGTCGAATCAAATCCGCACAGGCAGCACTGGTCGACGAGTTGGTGGCGTTACTCAGTTAACTCTTGCGGAAGACCTTCCGCAGCAGGCGACAGCCCAGTCAGATGCCGCTGAGCCCGACCACCATAACGGCGAGACCGACGATGCGAATCAACATCGCTTCGCCGGCCAGACCGAACATCAGGGCAATGCCGCCCGCGACGAGCACCGCACGCACCGGTACGGGTAGATCAGCCTTGGTCATCGTGTTTCCTCCGGAAATGCGCCCATCGCTGGTGATCCACCCTCACTAACTCCCAGCCGTCGGCGCCGAGATCGTTCAGCAATCCCGCGATCAAGCCAGCGTCACGCTCGTTACCGGGCTTGCCTCGCTGTCGCCGACGGAGTTGTGGTCTCACGGTCCCGACTCCGGCACCGGCACCGCCGGCGGCGCCGGCGCTTCGCCGCCGCCGCTCGACGCGGGCTGGCGCGGGGTGAAGCCGTAGTCGTTCATGAGCGGGTCGGCGTCGCGCAGTAGCAAGGCGTAGCTCAGGAAATGCCAGACGCGGCTGCGCACGTCTTCTGCCACGTCGCGCTTTCCGTCGCGCACGCGCACCTTGTCGCCGCGGTCGCCGATGCTGGTCAGCGGCTTGTTGAACTCGATCGCCGCCACCACCGCCGCGATTTGCGTCAGCCAGTCGGCCGGCAGTTGCGCGTCCGGGTTCGACCGCCCGGCGCTGGCCACGGGAAAGAGTTCCAGCAACTGTTTGATGCGCGGGTGATCGAGTTCGCCGATATTGCCCTGCTCGAAATCGTACGCGGTGAAAACCGGCATCTTGGCGACATCGGGCGGCAGCGCCTCGATGCGCCCGTGCACCGAGTGAATCCAACCGTTGCCCAACGTGTAGGCCGCTTGCAGCGCGAGGCTGGCGCCCTGCCGCTGGCTCTCCGAGGCCGGAATCGCCTGCTCGGCACCGTTCAGCCCGTTCATCGCCGCCGCCACCTCGCCCCGAAACGCCGCGCCGAACTTCCGCCGCTCAGTCGCCGCCACCGCCGCGTCGGTCGCGAGAATCAATTCCAACTGCTGCACTAACTCCTGCACCGTCTGGTTCGCCATGATGATTCCTCCTTATGGCTGTTTGCGTCAACCGACTCGCCGACGCCTTCCGGGCCATAGCCCGTACCGCCAACCAACTTACCCAACCGCCGAAAGTTACAACCCGAAAGGCCAAACAGTTTCGATTTGCGGGAAAGGCAATAGCCTTTCGCCCCGACCGATTCCGTTTTGCCCCAAAGGCTATAGCCCGAAAGCCCAAACCGAAGTCGGTCAGCGGGAAAGGCTATAGCTTTTCCCATTTCCTGACTCCCGCGAGCCCGACAGCTATAGCCCGGAAGCCCAACCGAATGCGGTTGACGGGGAAGGCTATCGCTTTTCTCGTCTTTCGACCGCTTCCGCCGTCTGATGCTGTGATACTCGACGTTTTCACCCCGTCACCCTGTCACCCTGTCACCCCGTTCACTTCGGCAGCGCATGGAAGTACACCACCGCTTCCTTCTCCATGAACTGAATGCGATAGAAACCGCTGCCATCGGGGAGGGGTTTAACCCAGCCGTCACAGATTTCTACGGACGTGGGGATCCAGCCCGTCGAGGTCACGTACTTACGATTCCTGTCGAGCACGACGAGTGCACGCTCGCCATTAGCGCCCCCCTGGCCGTAGTCCTCGTAGATAACCTTATCTTCAACAACGAAGCGTCGCTTGTGTGCCTTCGTATCAGCTCGCAGAAAGTCCAGGTAGATCTGCCCTCTCGCGTCGATTCTGGTTTGGGGTGGGTTTGGCTTTCCCAAGGTAATATGGTCCGACCACGGCTCAGGTTCGCTTGTTCTGTCGATGAGCGGAGTGCCCCTCGGCTGCCCCGAGGGCCATAGCCAAAGCCTGTTCCAGGTAAATCCCTTTGCTTCAAAGTCGTTCAAGCGGAACCAGATCTCACCCATAGGGTCCAACAAGGGGAGTGGCTGGCCGGGGCGAATCACCTTTGTATCAGCAAGTTCACCATCTCCCCCAAGGAGCATCCATAGCTCTCTTGTTATGCCATTCTCGCCGCCAACTGCTCTCCCATGGGCAAGGATTCCAACATTATTCTCTCCAACGTGCATCTCAAAAACCCTCCAGCCTGTATCCCACTTTAGCTTCAGTTCATCCAGGGCGCGTGTCACTTTTTCCTTCAATGATTGGGGAATCTCTTTGCGCCAGTCGATCAACGGTTTCTGTTTCCCGACTCTTAGAGCGATGAATGGAAGTCCTTGAACTTGATTCTCGCTATCCTCCTCCAGAGCCGCCCAGATCAGACCGTCGTTTGTGACGACAACGCTTTCAATCGCGTTTACCGCAATCGGTCCCCACGATCCGATGAGTTTTCCTCTTCTGTCAAACCGTTTCAGCAGACAGCTACCGCGAGTCAGCGGATCGGAAATGAAAATGCTGCCGTTTCCATCAGTGCCGACGAGTCCTCCCACGTGCGTCCCTGCCTCTGTATCGAAGAAAGAAACTGTGTACGGCCGAGAAGCTCCTTCGTAGCTTGCGGCTCGATAGGAAAGCCGTAAAATGGCTTTGCCTGAGGGCTGCGGATTGACTGTTGCACCCGGCCCGCTACCGTTGGGCAGGATGAACAGAAGAGCGAACCCCATTACAAGGCGACTCACTGGGCGATCCACCTCCGTTTTTGGGCCCTCCTGACAAACGTGTCTTCGCGTGTCCTCTCGCGAACCTGGCCGGGACGACCTGGGTCCGCCTCGATCGTGTCTGCACGTGTCAAGACTCCTGCTGGGTCAACGAACCGGTTCCCCCGATAATACGCTGTATGCCCTGAGGTCGCGAGGAAGTCACCCGGAGCCAGGAAGAGGGGGGAGACATCCCGAGCCAGGTTGATCGTCCTCAAGGCGTTGGCGGAGGGTCCGTCGCCGGTGAAACCTGACACGCCAGCCGAGGCGGCCGCTTCCGTCACCAGCCCGTTGCAATCGATGCCGTGACCGGCGCGGCCCGCGAAGTTCCGGCTCTGACCAAGCGTAGTGTTGTAGTCGATGCGGTGTGACTCGTAGGAGCAGGTATAGTGGTCAGGTATATGCGTGGCGTCGAGTACGCCGACACTGTTGCCAGCCCCCTTACTCTGGCGGCCGCCGTAGGTCTGTCCGCCCCACGCATACGGCGTCTCCAGGAAGCTGCTGGCCCACTCCAGGATGCGCGCCTGCAAGGCTCCCTGCGCAAGCATTGCTTGCTGCCTGTCTGTGGCACCGTTGAAGTAGGGGTCGTTCAGGTCGAACTGAATGTCAGCATATCGGCTTCGCCCGCTGATGCGCCCATTCCAGCCACTTTCCGTCCACACCGTCTGCGTGGCGCCGGTGCCAAGCTGAACGATGTTCTCGCCCGGGTCTGCGTGAGTGGCGTACACCGCCAGGTTTTCCCGCCGATTGCTCGGACACAGGAAGACGACCTGTTCCACTGACTGATTGCTGTTGGGTTGCGCCCGGAGTCGGTTCCAGTCGACGTGCGCTCCCCACCAGCGAGTCCCTTCTGTCACTACCGAGAGCCGACGCCATCCGGTGTAATCCGCGCTTGCCTGATGGCGCAGTCCGTACCAGCGCTCCTGACCACCGAGGAGCCGCCGTTCCACACCGTTGACAATCTTAGTGTAATAGTGCCCTTGCTGAACGCGCACAATGTTCTCGAAACGGCGCCATTGCACGGTGACAGCTCGTCGGATCTCATCGGGTGCGCGAATGACCGTATCAGTCGCCCCCGGCTGAGCGGCGTAGTTGCCGATCCAGGTGAATGCGCCCAGTTCTGCGCTGGCTACATCGCGGTGGGAATACCACTGCCCTTCCTGGCCATTCACTCGTACGAAGGCAAGGAACTCCAACTGCTGGCCCACATAGGGCTCGCGAGATGGCGCAATTCCCGTGGTCATCGTACCGTCCGAATAGACTCGATAGCCGAGCGCAACTCCTGTCACTTCGATTGGGGAATTGCTGCACGGGTCCGGAGGCAACTGCTCAGTCACAGTCGCCTTGACGGTGTCGACAAGCTCCACACCACCCCAGAACCATTTTAGCTGATGGTCTGGTCTGCGGGCAGGAGACTCAAGGCTCTCCCTTCCAGCCAGACAGCGTCAGGCAACGCAGCCCCGGCGCTCAGATTCCAGGTGAATCCGAATGGCAACCAGCCACTCTTATCATACTGCGCGTAGGCCCAGAGGTGGGGCGCCCCGGTGAGATCAAGGGTCGCGATGCCAGGCACGCCTTCCGGCTCGATCTTGAGAACCAGGGGCACGAGATCGTTCTCACTTATCACCGGCGCCTCGTCGAGATCAGACTCCCCACTGCTGTTGTCATCATCCGAATTCACCGCAATGCTGGCCTCCGTCGTGTCGCTGATGTCGAGGTTCACTCGCACGACCCAGGCAGTGAGGCTCGCTTCCGAGACGCCACACGCAACCATAATCTCCTCGCACGCCGGCCTGCCGCGCCCTATCGTGCTCTCATCAACCCTTGCGCCTCGATTCCCTCCGTTCCATTCCAACAACTGGCCGTACACAGCGCTGACATCGGGGACGGTTGGCTCGACGCTTGCCCGCACCACCGCGATCGATCCGGGCTGATAGCTGGTCACTGCATTCTCGCCATCCACGCGCACAAGGTCCGGCGACGCCGGCTCCAGTCCCCACACCTGCGCCACCACCACCTTCGCGGTCGCGAAGTCGTCCCAGGTGTACGCCGTCACGTCAGTCACATTCATGCCGCCGCTGCGCAGCAGGTCGCGGCTGACGCGGCGCTTCATCGGATCATACATGAGGGGCTCGCTGCCCTCAATCGGCACCGGCTCGCCCCCCCACCAGAACACGTCGTCTTCGGTCAACGGCATGGGCGGGTCGGTCTTCAGCGTGAGCAGCACCCAGTCGTCACCGGTGTTGGCGTCGTCGTGGCTGGCGATGGCGGCGGCGTAGGTCGCGGGATCGCTGTTGGGGACTTTGTAGGCGTTAGTCACTTCGAGCGTCAGCTTCGGGCCGCGCACCAAGAGTAGGAACTCCTTGGCGTCCGACTTGCCCAGCGAATCGACGACGCTGACGGTGAAGTCGTAGAGACCATAGGAGTACGGCGACGGAATCCCGCTCAGGACTCCGGTGGGCGCAAGGGTCAGCCCGTCCGGTAGCAACAACGGGTCGGCCCACCAGGTCAACGGCGGCGCGCCGGTGTCAGTCTTCAGCGTGAACGCGAACTGATACTCAAGGCCGACGATCGCATCCGGCAACGGCGACGCGCTGTCGATCACGGGCGGCGGCGATTCGGCGATGGTGAGCGTATAGTTCTTCGACTCCGTGACTGAACGAGCGTCCCACACCAAGAGGTTGAAATTGAAGACGCCGAACTCCAGCGGAGTGCCGCTCAGGATTCCATCGGGGGAGAGCAAGAGTCCTTGCGGCAGCAAGTTCGGCAAGGTCGTGCCCCGCCACCACGTCCAGGAATAGGGCGTAACGCCGCCGGCGGCTGCGAGCTGCACGCGATAGGCTTTGCCCTCACGACCGTTGGGGAGCGGCGAGGGCGTGAGGATGACGAGCGGCGAGTCGGCAATCGTCAACGTGAACTGCTTGTCCGACGAATTGTTGAGCGCGTCGGTCACGATGATGCTGAACTCGTAGTCGCCCGGCCACCACGGCTTGCCGCTGAGCACACCGGCCGTGGTCAGCACGAGACCGGTCGGCAACTCATTCCAGTCCGCCGACCAACGATACGGCAAGGTGCCGCCGGTGGCGGCGAAGAGGAAGCTCCACTGCACGCCGACCTTACTGGAGGGCAGCGGACTGATTGAGGTGATCTCCGGCGGCGGAGCTTGATCGATATGGAGGTCGAAGACTTTCGATCCCTCGACGAGGTCACGATCCTTCACGGTCACGGTAAAGCGGTAGTCGCCGAAGGTCGTCGTGGTTCCGCTCAACACACCGCCGATTGACAGTGAGAAGCCCGGCGGGAGCAGCGTCGGGTCGCAACTCCAGGAGTACGGTGTGCTGCCTCCCGTCGCCGCAAATGTGAACGTGTACGGCACGCCTTGTTGGCCGCTGCGCAACGGAGAGAATGAGGTAATTACGGGCGGGTCGGAAACGGTGAGCAGGAAGTCTTTACCGGCGCTCTGTTGATAGCGGTCACGCACTTCGATGCGGAATGCGAAGGTTCCCGAAACGGTGGCCGAACCGGAGAGAACGCCGTTGGTGGCGTTGAGGCCCAGTCCGGTCGGGAGCGTCGAGCCGGGCGCTACCGACCACGAATACGGCGTGTAGCCGTTTATCGCCTGAAACTGGAAGACGTAGGGCCGCCCGAACTTCGCGCTTGGCAGCGGCGAGGCTGAGACGATGACCGGCGGGAAAGGTCGAATCGTGAGCGCGAACGTCTTCGACGCGGTCTGTCGAATCCGGTCGGTGACAGTGACCTCGAACGAGAATGCGTCCGACACGGCGGGGATACCCAGGAGCGCGCCGCCCTCACTCAGCAGCATCCCTTGCGGCAGCGCGCCGGTGGAAACCCGCCATGAGTAGGGCGCGAAACCGCCGAAGGCTTGCAACTGGTAGCCACTTCCCTGGTACTGCATGCCGATCATCCCGTCGGGAAGAGGAGATAGCGTCGTGATGGTTGGCGGGTCGGGCTCGATGCGCAGCAAGAACGGTCGCAAGTCGAACTGTTGCAGTCGATCTGTCACCTTCACTGTGAACGAGAAGTCGCCGACTGCCATCGGGGCGCCGATGATGTCGCCACTCGTTGACGACAGTGCCAGTCCGGCCGGGAGCGCCCCGGTCGTAACCGACCAGTTATAGGGGGTTTGGCCATCGACGGCCCGCAAGGTCACATTGTACGCCAGGCCGACTTTGCCGGGCGGCAGCGGGGAAGTTGTGGTGATGCGCGGTGGGCCGATGACCTTCAACTTCAGTGTCTTCGAGGCCGAGCGTTGCACGGAATCGGTCACATTGACGCTGACATTGAACAGCCCGGCCGCTGTGGGCGTGCCGCTCAACGCACCGGTTGTGCTGCTAATCGCAATGTTAGGCGGAAGACCGGTCGCACTCCACGCGTACGGGGTGACGCCGCCGTCAGCAGTCACATTCTGATTGTACGGCCGGTTGAGGACGCCGTCATCAAGCCTGTCGGTGACGATGCGCAGCAGCGGGGCCTCGTTAATCGCCAGAGAAAAGTTCCCCGTCGCCGTTGAGCCGCCGGCATCCCTGACCGTCACCGAGAAAGTGTACGTGCCCGCTGTGTTGGTGCTGCCGGTGAACGAACCGGAACCGGCGAGCGCGAACCCGGCGGGAATCTGACTGCCGCTCCAGGAATACGGCGGCTTGCCACCGCTCGCGCCGAACGTGGCGCTGTAGTTGCGGCCGATGCTGCCGGCCGGCAGAGGGGACGGAGTCGTGATGACCAGCAGCGGAGGCGCAGTCACCTGCCAGGTGAAGTTCTTGGTGGCCGAATTGCCGGCGCTGTCGGCAACGCCCACGGTGAACGAATAGGTTCCGCGCGTGGAGGGAGCGCCGGAAAAACTCCCTGCGGCAGTGAATTGCATCCCGGCTGGAGGGACGTTCATGGTCCAGTTGCGATAGGGCGGCTTGCCGCCGGTGGCGCTGAAGGGAACCGGGCCGAATGCGTTGCCTTCGATTCCGTTGGGCGAAAGTGGCGATCCGGTTATGATGGAAAGCGGAGGAGGAGGCTTCACTTCCCAGGTAAACTTCTTCCTGGCCTGTGCATCCGTTGCGTCGTCGACCGTGATCTCGAAAGTGTGAGTCCCAAGCACGGAGGGGATGCCCATGAAGCTGCCATCAGATCCCCCAAGACTCATGCCTGGAGGCAGGGCGTTGTTGACGGCTTTCCACGGCCTGTACGGCTCAACGCCGTCGACCGCCTGGAAACGAGGAAGAGAATAGTTCAGCCCGAGCACACCAGGCGGCTGGAGGGGAGTTCCCGTGGTGATGCGGAAGGTCGGGACAATGATCCCGTCAATTGCGCTCGCGCTGAAACTTCTCACTCGCGGCTTACGACGGAAGGTGATGGAGCGTTCTTGGTGATTGTCAATCGACATCGCTCGCACGCGCGGGAAGAACTTGTTGTTGGTGTAGAAGCGCACCGAGGCGCGGCCGTATGCGTCAGTCGTCACCACGCCGCTGACCGGCCGAAATGTGCCGTCCGCGACGCCGAGTGTGCGACTCGCCTCAAACCGCACGGTCGCGTTCGGGATCGGATAGCCCGACGGGCTGAGCACCCGCGCGGTCAGCAGATGCGGGATGAAGTCGCCGGGCCCGGCTTCGTCAGGCAGCTCCACGTCGAACAATTCGATGCGGACGCGGTTGTTATTGAGCAATTGCGTCGACGTCGACGACGCGAAGAGGCAAAGGAACAACGTGGAGAAAAGGACGGAGCGCGCGATTCTCATGGAAGCGGCTCCGGTGTGTTGGTGTGTTGGTGTGTTGGTGTGTTGGTTGTTGGTTGTTGGTTGTCATCGCCACAGCCTCCAGCCCTTCACCGCGAGTCGCCCCGCGTCGGGCAAGATGCCCGACCTACGATGCGAGGACGCGGGACCCGAATTCAAACCGTGGCTAATCATGACAGAGTTGAAAGAGAAATGCAAGCGGTGAGGGAAAAAAGTTGCAAGTATTTTTTTGGCCGAGGCGGTGAGGCCAAGGTGCTACTTCGGTTGTCAGACAACGAGTGAACTGGTAAACTGCAAGTCGGGTGATTTGCAGATGGCAACGGTCGGTGTCGTTACGGCGAGCAAGCATAAGCTCAAGCCCTCGAAGAACAGGACTCCGCGGGAGCGTGCGGTCGTGGCCAAGACGACGGAGACTACCGCCGGCGCGTGGGCAGCCTTGCTGGACTGCGCTAAGTTCGAGCAGGACGTGTACGCGCAGCGACTGGTGAAGTCGAAACCCGTCGAGCCGCTGTGACCCATCTGCTCGACACCGGCTGGATCATCCGCCACCTGCGCGGATCCGCTCCGCACACGGCAACGTTGCTGAAGTTCGGCTCGTCGTCACTGGGCATCGCGGTGGTTTCGCTTGCGGAACTGTTCGAAGGCGTTTATCGAGCCAGCGACCCCGTGGCGGCGCAGGCCGCGCTCCTCACGTTTTGCCACGACAAGTCTCTGCTCGCAGTCACCACGCGTACCTGCAAACTCTTCGGCCAACACCGCCTCGTTTACGCGCCGCCAACCAGCTCATCGGCGACATGGACTTGCTCATTGCCTGCGCCTGCCTCGAGCATGACCTGACGTTGCTGACCACCAACCCCAAACACTTTCAGCGCGTGCCGGGTCTGCGGATCGTGTCGAGCCCGTTGTAATTGGCGCATGGCGGCATATGCCGAGGATCGAAGATAGAGGATCGCAACGGCCTGAGTCGTTCCCGCCAGTGCTGGTGGTTTTCCGACCGGGCTGGATGTCCTTGGCCTTCGCCGACTACTGCTCGCGCTCTTGACCGCATGCATTCCGAGCCGCGTCACAAGTGACGCGGCTCGGAACGGGTTCGGTCGACCCTCCCTGCCGCCTTCCCAAAGTTGCCGTTATACTCTCGGCATCCCCTAATTGGCCGAAGGCGGGAATCCGTGCGTCGGCCGCGGCGGAGATGTGTATGCATGGCGACCAACAGCGGCAACGAACAGGTCCTTCTCGGCATTCCCAAGGGCAGCTTGCAGGAATCCACGCTGGCGCTGTTTGCGCGCGCCGGCTTCTCGTTCTACGGCTCCGAGCGGTCGTTGTGGCTGAGTTCCAACGATCCTGATCTCCGCCCCGTGCTGCTGCGTCCGCAGGAGATGCCGACCTACGTGGCCGACGGCCGCCTCGACGCCGGCTTCGCCGGCTGGGATTGGGTGTGCGAGACGCGCGCGCAGGATGGTCTGCGGATCCTCGCCGACTTGTGTTACAGCAAGCGCTCGTTCCGTCCGGTGCAGTGGGTGCTGGCGGTACACAAAGACTCGCCGTACCAGACGGTTGACGATTTCCAGTCCCTCGGCCCGACACCGAAACGCATTTCGACCGAGTTGAAGTCGCTGACCGAGGAATGGCTGGCCGAGCGCGGCATTGTTGCGGAAGTAGACTTCTCCTGGGGAGCGACCGAAGCGAAGGTGCCCGCTTTCGCCGATGCCATTGTTGAATGCACCGAAACCGGGTCGTCGCTGCGCGCGAACGGTCTGCGAATTCTCGACACCGTGATCGAGTCCACCACCCAGTTTTTTGCCAACAAGCAAGTCTATCGAAACAACGATTGGAAGCGCCGCAAACTCGACGCCATCGCCCTGCTGCTGAAGAGTTGTCTCGAAGCGGACGTCAAGGTGACGGTGCGCGTGGTCGCGCCGGCCGACAAAGTGGCTGCGATGACCCCGTTGATTCCGGCGGGCGCCGGGGTCACAATAACGCCCGGTCTGAACGGCTCGCAAGTGTTGGACCTGGTCATCGAGAAGCAGCAGTCGCGTGACCTGATTCCCGAACTGGCCCGCTGCGGCGCGACCACGATTTCCGTGGCGGCCATCGGAATGTTGTTCGAAAGCGCACCAACGCCGGGATAGCTCAGCTGGTTAGAGCATCTGATTGTGGATCAGAAGGCCGTGGGTTCGAGTCCCACTCCCGGTACCAGTGACGGTGAAGTTGTCCCTCGCGCAGTTGAAAGTTGAAAAGAGACGGCGGCTCTCCCAAGCCCCCCTCGGTTAGAATGGGGGTTGTCAATTTCACCAACAGGAGAGTCGCCGTGAAGAAAGCATGCCCGAAGA
>Ga0247727_10006468_pt1 | contig 23042 bp, 19 predicted proteins | sample WisWelCaveWW1625_FD_202498 | JGI IMG/M metagenome (GOLD analysis project Ga0247727, IMG submission 202498) | Biofilm microbial communities from Wishing Well Cave, Virginia, United States - WW16-25 | ecosystem: Environmental > Aquatic > Deep subsurface > Groundwater > Cave microbial mat | place...
TAACGCGCAGAATCACGCGCCTTTTGCCTCTTAGGCGTTCGTCTTGCGCTTGCGGCGTGACCGAGCAAGTCCTGCCAAACCCACACCGAACAAAGCAAGGCTCGTAGGCTCAGGATTGTGGACAGTCGCAGCGGCATCGGACACAGAGCCCACCGACTCTTCGGCAGCGCTTGTGATAATAATCTCCGAGCTGTCGCCGTTACCGCTACCGCCGAAGAAGCTAGACAGCGCTGAGAAGGCATCGCCTGAACCTTTGCAGCCGGCTACTACCAGCAGCATTGCTGCTGTAACCCAAGCACGCGTCCATATATTCTTCATTGCAGCTACCTCCCTTTGACCCCTATTAAAGCAGGTTTTATGCCAAAAACAAGAAACGGCCCTAAAGAGGTTTTTATCTTAACTTATTGTATTTCAAGGAGTTAGCTACAAACAATAAACAAAATCCGCACATCTTTAGCCTTAAATCGGCTTTTGTCGCATGTATCAGACACTTTGGATTATAGGCCGGCCCCCGCTCTGTCGCAATAAAAAACAAGGCGTCCTTCCGAATGGGAAGGACGCCTGTCTAAAACGCGCTGAAAAAAGCTATGGTTACTTGCCGCGTCCTGTGGCGATCGTAATCATGGTCGTCAGCAATATACGCAGGTCAAGCCCCAAACACATGCGCCTAACGTAAAGCAAATCGTAACGAAGCTTCTTCTTAACGTCGTTCAAAGATTGGTCATAGCGGTAGTGCACCTGGGCAAGACCGGTCATACCCGGCTTGATCAGGTGGCGCTCATCATATCGCGGAATCGCTTGATCCAACTCTTCGACGAAGCAAGGCCGCTCGGGGCGAGGCCCCACCAGACTCATCTCGCCTTTGATCACGTTCACCAGTTGCGGCAATTCGTCTAAGTGCGAGCGTCGCAGAAAACCGCCGATCGATGTCAGGCGCGGATCGTTTCGCTTGGCAGCCCAAACCGGACCCGATTGCTCAGCATCGACGCGCATGGATCTAAACTTGTAAATCTTGAACATCTGGCCAAAACGCCCGACGCGTTGCTGCGCGTAAATAGTGGGACCGGGAGATGTCATCTTAATAGCCAGAGCGATCACAAGCATGACAGGAGATAAGACAACGAAGCCCGCAAAAGCACCCACGATATCCAATACCCGCTTGATGATAAAGCGCCACCAAAGCGTAAAAGGCGGAACGGGGTGCTGATACTGCCACAACAGGACGAACCGCTTGAGCTCGATCGCAAGCTCTTGCCGAACAGTTAAGAAGCGTGCTACTAGGGCGGTCATAGAATTATTCTTCTACTTTCTCTTTTTTTATCAGTGATGAACGAGTAAGTTCGAGGCAATTTCTTCATGCGGACCTACCGTGGATATCACACTACTCTGCAATATTGTATGCATAGCATTATATAAGCAGAAAGCTTGCCAGTCGAGAAAAATATTTAGTCTAAATCTAGATTACATAACTTATTCAAAATAAATTAGTTATGAAGTTAGAAGCACGGCATTTTACCAAGAAAGACCCTGTATTCTATTCAACGAGAGCGCGTCTCTAGCAACACCGTGTCGATTGGAAGGACTATCGCGCCCGCTCCCAACGAACGGCTTGCGGACGCAAGCAATAAGTCAGCAAGCCCATGAACATGGCTAGATTTCCAAGACAAAAATAGGTAAGCGGGCTAAGTAGTTTAAGGGTTCGCCCTTGCTGCTGCAATCGATAACCCGCGTATGCTCCGACGTACAACAGCGCTTGGCCGGCCAACAGGATCCACCAATAGGGTGCGGGCAGAAAAAAAGCGGATACAAACAGCGCCACTAACAACAGCGGAGCCAGCGTGCGCAGAACTTTATGCGAAAAAAAGCAGAACGCCACCCAGCCGTACACCGGGCTCAGCATGCCCCGCAACGTAAACATCTGCTGGCAATTACCCGCCGCGATACGCCGGCGACGCGCGAACTCACCCTGCACCGAAGCAAGCTCTAACTCCCACGAACGCGCCTGGGGGTCATAGACCGCGCGAAACCCCTGACGCACGATATGCATCGGAATCAGGTAATCGTCGTTGATCGTGTCCCCCTCTAGCGCGGTGAACAGGTTCCTGCGAATCGCGTAGAACGCGCCGTGCGCGCCCAAAATCGAGTGCAGCTTGCTTTCATTGGTTTTGATGGCGGTTTCATATTTCCAGTAAAGCCCTTCCCCATGGCCACGGCTATCCTCAGCGGGCTTAAGCCGGTACAAACCGGACACACACCCCACCTTAGGGTCGGCGAAGCTCCGCACGATCATGCGCAAGGAATCTGTTGCCAATTCGCTGGAGGCATCTGAAAAAACAACGATCTCGCCTTTTAGCTGCGGAACTGCTTGTCCTAGCATGCGCGTCTTGCCCATATTCGCGGCCATAGAGAGGATGCGAACGCCCTGAGATTCGAAAGCGCGCGCGATAGCTTCGGTGCGGTCGCTCGAACCATCGTTGGCCACAATAATTTCCAACCTATCCTTAGGGTAATCAAGCGCAAGGCTATTGCGCAGCTTCTGCTGGATGTGCGCCTCTTCATTATAGGCAGGAATAAGGAGCGAAACCGAAGGCGTAATCGCTTGATGTTCCGGGATGCGGCCGGCGATGCGCGCAAGCAGCATTACCAGCAGCGGGTAACCCGCGTAGATATAAACCAGCGTTATGAATGAAAACCAAAAAATAAGGCTCATTTTCGCGCCCCCATTTTGTGAGGGGCTCTTAGTTGTAGCGGTTCAAATACTTGCCGAGCGGTCGCTCACGCATCCGGGCGCATCAGGCGCTTGAGATGCTCGTAGCCACCTACACCGAGTACAGCCTTGAGCACGCGAATGCCCATTTGCCGCGCAATGGCTATCCAGAGCAAACGCCTGTGCCCTTCGGCCATCGCCATCAGCCGGTCGAGCGCAAGGCCTTGATGAATCGGAAGCCTCTTAAGCGCAAACGCGCGCGTTTCTTGTCGGTTGAGCCCGATTTCAGAAATCCACGCCGCATCATAACCCACGCGGCGCGCATTATCTTCAACGGCTCGGCTCCAAAACCCGCCGGGAGCTGCGATCGCTCGCACCGGAACGCCCAGCTCCGCTTCCAACACGCGCTTAGGCTCGCTCAATTCCTTTTCCAGCTCTTTCGCAGAAAGGCCCGTCAGCGGCCGGTGGGTCTTTCCGTGGGAGCCGATTTCCATGCCCATAAAGATCATTTTGCGCAGATGGTCCCACGTGACATACCCGGGACGGCCGACAAAATCAGTCGTCACGAAAAACGTTCCGGTGAATCGGTAGCGCACCAACAATGGCGTTACCACGTCGAAATGGCTGCTGTACCCGTCGTCGAACGTCAGGACCACAGGACGCTCGGGCAGGACAGCCTCGGAGCGCTGCCACGCGCGGAATTGGCGCGAAGAAATAGTGCGATAGCCCCGCTTGCGCAAACGGCTCAGTAGATCTTCGAACTCGCTCACCCGAATACGATAGAAAGGATCGCCGTCGTTCGCCGCTGTATCACCATCGGCGGTGACGTCATGCAGCGTTAAAGATGGCACACGCAAAAGGCGCAAGGTTGACTGTGTCATGGCAGGCTTCCCGGCTGCGGCGCCTGCAATTTCACGATCAGCTCCGCGATGGCGCGCCGTGCTCTCATGAGCGCGTCAGGGCTCGTTCCGTAAGATTTCAGCGATCGCGCGATCTGGTCATCAATAGCCAGCAACGCCTTGGCTTGATCGCGCAGCGCCGTATCCAAATTTCCCCTAGCCTCAGCATCGGCAAGCGCTTCATCTAAGAGCGCCAGATATTCGTAATCTTCCAATCCATCGCGTAAGACTTCTAAACGGATCGATGGGATCGGGCCTTCAGGAGCGGGATAATATAGAAAACCGTTTCCATTTTGATCTTTAGCGAAAGATGCGGGGTTGTCGCTGGGATCCCCTTCCCAAAAGTTCACGCACCAGTATAAGAGGCCTTGCGCTTTTACCTTCCAACAGAGCCACGGCAAAATGCGGTGGTGCATGGCTGGCTCATCGATCGCAAGGCTGGGATAACCCTCAACCGGCGAGGATATGTACATCCACATGGTTTTGCCAAGCGCGGCCCATGCTTGGGCCTTTTCCGGATCAAAAGACGTGATACGCTGGCAGAGAATATCCGCGTTTTTTAGCCACTGGCCATGCGTGGATGGATCAACCGGCTCATGCATAACCACCAGCGTCGGCAGATCCAAAGAAGCGTCTTTAAGCGCCTGCAGCACTTGGATCACACGGGTGTCATTGGCTTTCGGCTCATCAAAGGCATAAACATAAGCGTCTTGGAGCAAGCCCTCGGTACGCAAAATATGGGCAGCTTCCGTGTACCACTCCATAGCACTCGCAAAAGCGATAGGATCGCTTGGCCAGTCGTTGCCTGTAGGGCCTTGATTGCCGCCGAAATCGCCGATCGCAAAAGCGGTAAGCCCTAGCCCTTGGTAGAGCGCATGCGTATCGCCGAAAGACCCGCCAAAGGGATTGGCGTTGAGTATCGGCGAAAGGCGGTGCTTAAGCATGTCCAGATAATACAGCTGCTGCAGCAGGTCGAACTTGCCTTCCCATAGCTGGCCGTTGAAAACGAACTCGCGATAAGCCTTTTCCATGCGATTGCGGTAAAAATCAAACGCGGTCGCCAAGTGGCCGCGCGGGGGAAGCGAAAAATCCCAAACCGTCACCTGAATCTGCATTTCTTCTATATGTCCCTGGTCATCGATCAGCGTGACCGGGCCGGCGTACACGCCTGGTAAGAGCGCATCGGGCGCGCCGATCGTGATCCACACCGGCTGCACTGTATTAGCGGGAACATCTATGTATTCGGCATGCGGCAAAGCGTCCGGCCAAGCGCCTACGTAAGCCGTAGGGTAATCGGGCTTGACGGTCTGCACGTAGTGCACCCGGCGAATCTCGACGACATCAGAAGGAAAGCTTGCCTTTTGATTTTCGTGCAGCAAATCACCCACCGAAACGCGCACACGGCGGCTTTGGCTCTCGCCGATCAAGACCAACTGAAAGCTTTCATACTCATTGCGCGCCATCTCAACGCGAATGGGAGACTCGGATAACGGCCCAAGCGCCGAAGGCTCTTGCCGTAATTTTGTCAGGCTATGCGTCCAGCGCGCTCGCCACGCCGCCGCGGAACCGGAAGCCGGCGCTTCAGATGCCGGCGTAACGAGAGAGCCCGCAGCGCTCGCGCGATGAAATAGCGGAATCGGGCAGCTCTTACCGCCCTCGGAAAGAATGCCCAGTAGAATACCCAGCGCCACCCCTAAGCCGGCCAAGCGCAGCAACCACGTTTTGGACGGGCTCATGCGCGCGGCTCCGCGGCTGAATCGCCCGTTCCTTTAATAACGCGAACCACGCGCGCAGGGATTCCCGCCGCCACGCCACCGTCGGGAACTGAGCGCAGGACAACCGCATTGGCGCCGATCTGCGCGTCATTGCCTATCGTAATATCTCCCAACACGGCAGCACCCACGCCGATCAGAACGCGATCACCGAGCTTGGGCGACGGGCCGCCCGAAACGCGATTACCGATAGTGACCCCGTGGTGCAGCGTGCATTGCTCACCCATAACCGTATCGCCGTTAATAACGATGCCGCCAAAGTGGTGGATCAAAAGACCGGCGCCGATGCGCGCTTCAGGCGGTATCGAAATGCCCGTCCAAACTTCGACCAATCGCTGAAGGACGGCTCCGATAATCGGGATATGGCGCTGCATCAGCCAACGGGTGATGCGATAACCGGCAACGGCTTGAAAACCCGGCGCGAACAGCGTGAAAAGTGTCTTGCGCAATGAACCCTTGTACGACGTGTGTGAGTACACGCGCTTAAAATCGGCTTTAATAGCGGCTGTCGTCTGTCCCATTTAAGCTGCCTCGCTTAAGAGCCCCTATTTTGTTAGGGGCTCTAAAAGTTCCTGATAAAGCGCTTCTGTTTTTGCCGCGCAGGCGTCCATCGAGAAATGCTCGCGCATACGCGTCTGGCCTTGCTCGCCCATGCGAAGGCCGCGCGCAGGATCGCGCAGCAGCGCCATCACCGCATCGGCCAAAGCGCGCGGATCCTTGGGCGGCACAAGCAAGCCGGTAACGCCGTCGACGATAAGCTCACCGTTTCCGCCGACGCCAGTGGCTACGACAGGCTTTGCCGCGGCCATGGCTTCCATGATGACATTCGAACAGCCCTCATAATGGGTAGCCAGCACGCACACTGTCATATAGCTAAGCAGCTCGCGCGCGTCGGTTCGCTCTCCCAACAACCATACGCGATCCCGCAAACCAAGCTCGCCGATTTTTTGCTCAATCGCCGGGCGCAGCGCGCCGTCGCCGACTAATACCCAGGCCGCATCCGGAAAAGAAGCGCGCACCAAAAGAGCCGCTTCCAGCAGCGTTTGATGATCCTTCTGCGCGGATAATCGCGCCACCATGCCGATAACAGGAAGTCGTGGCGGCACCGGCCAATTGGAAGCGGAAAGTTCGCCAAGCGGTTCTGTTTTCCATTGAATCCCATTGTAAATGGTGCGGATCTTTTTGGCAGAAATGCCTTCTTTGCGAACAAGGCCGGCGCGAATAGCCTCAGCATTGACGGTAATGATCGCTGTGCGCGCGCTAAGCAATCGGCTGACCAGTCGGTGATGCCAGCGCATATCGTCAATCGTGTTACGCATCGCGCAGATGAGACGCCGAATGCCGGCGAAAGCACCTGCGATGCGGCCATAAGTATCGGCTGTGAACAGCCAAGTATGGACGATATCCGGGCGGATGCGGCGCAAGAGACGCGTCAGATGCCGCAAACAGGCGATGTCCAGGGCTCCATGCTGCGCAAGGCAATGAACCGGAACGCCGGCCTTGCGCAGTTCGTTAGCGAAAGTTGTTTTCTCGGTCGAAAGTGAGATAACGATCGGCTGCCATTTAGGCGCCTGAAGATGCTTGGCCACCTCGATCATTTGCCGCTGCGCGCCTCCCATGCCGAGATGATCGATGATCAGGCAAATTTTTCGGCCAGGCGACCGGCCGAACGAGGCTGACAGCGACTGGTAAACACTCTCATGAGCGCCGACCATCGCTCGCAGCGAAAAGCGCTCGGCTACATGCTGCTGCGCTGCCCGGCGAATAGCATCGGCTTGTTGGCCATTTTGGCACAGCCGCGCAATGCCCTCGGCCAGCTGCGCGGGGTTGGCCGGTTCAACCAAAAGCCCGGTACGTTCATGCTCGATTAATTCCGGGGTGCCGCCTACACGCGTCGCTACCACAGGCACACCGGCGGCCATAGCCTCGAGCATCGCCATGGACAAGCCTTCGCGCTCAGAAGAAAAGGCAAGCACATCCAAGCCGGCCAAAAGCTCCGGAATATCCTGGCGCACGCCCGTCAACACAACGCGAGGCGATAACCCTCTTTTCTGAATGAAAGCTTCCACATCGGCGCGCAGCGGGCCGTCTCCGATCACCAGCGCTTTTAGATCCGGCACTTTTTGCGCTGCCAACGCGACCGCTTCGAGAAATACGAGCGGCGCCTTAGCGGGAACCAAGCGGCCAAGCAAACCCACGACGCGCGCACTTGCGCCGATCCCAAGCGCCGCGTAGGCTTGCCCGCGCGCTCTTTCAGCGTCAGGCGCTTCAATGCCATTATAAATCACGTCCCACCGGCCTCGGCCAATACCGCGCGCTTCATAAAACTGCCGGACTTCTTGGGAAACGGCAACGAGCGCGTCGCACCGCGGCGAAAGCCAGCGGTCGATCATAAAATGATGCGTTTTTTTCCAGGTATCCACGTTGTGCTCGGTGACAACCACCGCAAGGCCAGCCGCGTTCGCGGCAAGCCTGCCCCACACATTGGCGCCCCACAGATGCGTGTGCACCACATCGACGCCGCGCTCGATGAAGGCGCGTTTGAGCCGTCCGATGATCCCTAGATCCCACGCGCCGCGCTTATGCATCGACACGACAGCAATGCCCCGCTCGATCAGCTGCGGCGCGAACTGGCCCTGCTCGTTTAGAGTGAACACGCTCACCCGGTGCCCGCCGGCGGCGGCAGCGCGCGCTAAACGTATAACCACCTGCTCGGCGCCGCCCAAGCCCAGCGACCAAATAACGTAGCCGATGTGCATCGCGGCTATCCGCCTGCCGTGGGCTTGGCGCTTTTTTTCGGCATCGCGTTGGCGCACTCGCGCGGTTTGCGCAGACGCTGGAACGCTTGCAGCGCTGCATGCATCCAATCATAGGCGCCGGCGAGTTTTTTGCTGAAATCTTCTACGGTATCGAAGCCGCTGATCTCGGTGCGCGTAAGCGCAAACACATCCCGCCCGGGCCGGTTCGCGCCAGGGCGGACGGTGCAGGCTCCTTCGTATCCGGCGCGCGCAACCGCCTTGCGGATAGCGGCGTTACAAGCGCCGGCCGGATAACAAAACCAACGCACAGGCAGCGTTAGGCGATTCTCGATGATTGCTTTGCATTCTTTGATTTCCCACTCAGCCTCAGCGTGCGGCATTAACGTAAGTTTGCGGTGCGTCACGGAATGCGCTCCCACCTCATGACCCTGTTGAATCAACTCATGCAACTGTTCCCACGTCATGGGTCGGTCATCCGGCGCGTGCTCTGTGTTTCCGGCAGACTCGATGAACGCGCTCGGCACAAAAAAACAGGCTTTAAATCCATATTGAGCCAGCGACGGCAATGCGTATGTGTAATTGTCTTCAAAACCGTCGTCGAATGTAATGGCAAGCGACTTTTCCGGGATGGGCTTTTTACCTCGCGCCATCTCTATGGCATCCGCAAAAGAGACCGTTCGCCACCCGTCAGCGCTGAGCCGGCGCATGTGCTCGGCGAAAGCATCCACGCGCACGCATAATCGCTCATCCGGGTGCGCGTCGGTAACACGATGGTACATCAGCATGCGCAGCGCACCCCGCTCGGTTCCCGTCATCCGGATGAAGCGGTAAGCAACGCCGCTGATAAGCTTGCGGGCGGACGCCATTAACGACTCATCGCCTGCGCAAAAAGCGCGCGTAGCTTAGCGCCGGTAAGCTCAAGCGAAAAAAGCTCCGTTACGCGCGCAAGGCCTGCTTCGGATAAACGCTCGCGCAGAACGGGCTCCTTCCACAGCATCTCCACAGCGCCCGCGACCGCGTCGGGATTGGATTCGGGAATGATCCAGCCCGTTTCCTTATGAATCACGAGCTCCCGCATCGACGGCAAGTCGCAACAGACTACGGGAGTTTTGGTGGCTAATGCTTCGATCACCACATTGGGAATGCCCCAGTGAATTTTAGAAACCAGCGGCAGAACGAACACATGCGCTTTCTGGTACAAATCGACAACGGCCTCTTGCGTGATCGAGCCGGTGATCTCTACATACTCCAAAAGCGAGTATCGGGTGATCAGTGCGCGCAGTTTTTTCTCAAGCGGCCCCCCGCCTGCCAGCGTGCAATGAAACGGCAAACCGCGCGATTTTAAGATGCGACAGCCCTCAATAAGCGTTTCCAACCCCTTGCACGGCAGCAGGCTGCCAACGATCAAAATGCGGCATGGGCCATCGACAGGCTTAGGCACAGCCAAAAAACGCAATAAATCTACGCCATGGTAGCTCACGTGCACGTGCGCGCTGCCTTGCGTCAGGCGATCCAAAAAACGCTTATTCTCTTCGGTGCAGGTCACGACGAATCGCGCTGCCGACAACTTCTCTCTAAGAGCGGGATTGGCCGTATATAAATCATGCGCGTGGCCGGCGACGGTAAACGGGATGCCCGTTAGCCGGCGCGTGATCCAGGCGCTGGTGGCGGGATACGTGGCCCAGCCGGCATGCATCAAAGTAATGCCCTCTTCTTGGGCCAGACGCGCAAAGTGAACAGTTTTGGGAAACAAAAAAAGTGTCTTAACCAAGACAATCGGATGCGTAAAAGTACGGCTCAAAATCCATCCCAAAGCCGAAAAATACGCCGCCGGACGTTGGCGCAAGAACCACGCGTGGCTTGCCCAAACTTTCCAGGAAAAAACAAAAGGCGCATATACGGTCTGCGGCTGTAAACGCTTAGCCTGCGCATGGATCACTTTATCGCGGCAGGGGCGCAGCGAAAAAATCACAAGGTCAGGATAACCGGCGGATAAGGCCTGCAAGTCCCTCAAAAGAAAAGCTTCGTCATGCCGAGGAAACTGGCTAAGGATCACCCCTAGCCGAGGACGAGGCGCCACGCTTGCGCTCAAGGAGCGTCGCTCTTGAGATAGCGCCTTGCCTGTCATGGGATGGGTCGCCGTTCTTTGCCTGGCCCGGGTCTTCCGGGCGGTGTATTGGGTCGGCGCCCATGCACCGCCGAAGGAATGCGCGCAGGCGCAGGAACTATCGCGGCGGTGGGCTTACCCTGACCCCGCTCTTTATCCGTCGTCGCGCCGTCTTTTTGGGCTTTGCGCTCAGCCGCAACCCACGCATGCGCGCGCGCCATCAGCGCGGCCAATATCCAAAAGTAACCCGCGACCTCAACAGAGTTAAGGCGCGAGCCGAACATGTTCGCCATCAACAAGCCGGACAATCCTCCTAAGAATCCCAACGCGGTTGCTTTGATGAAAGGATCCGGGTGATGGTAATAAACCTGTCCCGTAAACCACATCAACATAGCCAGCATCGTTAAGAAGAACACCAACGCCGGGATGCCTAGCTCAGCGGTGAGGATCACGTACGCGTTATGCGCATCGATCTGGTGGACCTCATCCGAATAATGCTCTAGCGCGTTTTTAAACTCGCCAAAACCGACCCCTACAAAAGGATGCTTCTGAACCATGCCTAAAGCCGCCTTCCAAATGAGCAACCGCATGGCGGAACTTTTGTCTAAAACACCTTCCGCACTTTCGGGGTTATAAGGATCCACGAGCTGTGTCTTGGGCTTAAAAGTGCTTTCAAGCCGGTACCGAATACCCGGCGGAAGTAAATACGGGTTCAGCAACACAAAAACGATCGCCCCACAGGTCAGCGCAAATAAAATTTTGTTCTTAAAAAACGTGATCCCCAGAACGCCTGTGGCAAAAGCCAGGTACGCGCCGCGCGAGAACGTAACCATGATGCCGCGAAAGCAGACCAAGAACGGCAGCAGCACCAGCCAAGACCGTACCTTAGCCATATTCTCCAGCCAAAGCGCGGCATAAATGAACATGTAGTAAACGAAAAACGCTCCGAGGATGTTGGGCTGCTGCGCGATGCCGCCGATGCGCGAGCTCTCGAGGCTGCCGCCGCCTGAGTCGGTGTGGTATTCCCATACGGCGCTAAAGGCCGCCATGAAAACGCCGATCAAAAGCACTACAACGATGGTTTTCCAACGCTTCTTGTCATGAACGATATTGAAAAAGAGGTAATAGATAAGGATCGGATCCAGCCAGCGCTTGACATCGGCCAGACGGTCTGCGATCACCCACGTTCCCAGCGTGCTGACGGAATGCGCGAACGACACCACGCCCCAAAGTCCGAACAAGAAAATGGGCCAATGCAGCGCATGGGACTCGACCATCTTGCGCTTTTCTGCGGAAGCCGTCGCAGACCAGCCCATCACAATCATGGCCATGAACAGGTTGGTCATGTTGATGCCGGCCGCGGCGCCGCCGAAATCACCGGGAAGTATCTTGCTAAAGGGTAAGTACGCCACCAATCCGAGAACCGGCAGCTCCGGATTCTTGAAGCTCGCAAAAAAAAGGGCAAGAAAACCCATACCCCCGATAGTGGCGATCAACATGGGGGATATCTGCGCATCAGTCGTTACCAGATAACCCAAAAAACCAACAGCAAGCAGCAAGCCGAAGATTTGACCCTTGGAAAGGGCGACCAATTCACTCTCCGACTCTGACTCTGTCTGTCCTCGCCGAGCGCGCGGCGCAAAAAGGCCCATTAGTTCTCCGCTCCTTGCAGTTGTTGATAAATCTGCTCTACCTGGCGAACGGTGCGCCGCTGATCCAAAATGGATGCGATGCGCTCGCGGCCGGCACGGCCCATTTGACTGCGCAACTTCTCGTCTACAACCAGCGCTTGCAAAGCCGCGGCCAGCTCAGCGACAGAGCCCGGCGCGACCAGCGTACCTGTCTTTTGCGCAACAACCAGCTCAGGGATGCCGCCTACATTCGAAGCCACCACTGGCCGGCCAGCGGCCATCGCTTCAGCGACGGCGGCGCATAATCCTTCCACATACTGCGTGGCTTGCACGGCAATATCCAAAGCGGCGTTTACTTGGGCTACATCGTCACGCCAGCCGGCGAAAACCACGCGATCGGACAGGCCAAGAGCTTTAGCCTTTTCTTCCAATTCCAAGCGATAAGGCTCGCCCGGCTGAGGATCGCCGCCGACTACCAAACCCCGCACCTGCGGGTAGTCGCGCGCAAGTATCGCCAAAGCCTCTAAAAATTCGCGCTGGCCTTTCTTAGGAACAAGCCGGCTTACGATGCCGATCACGATATGCGCATCCGAGAAACCCAATTCTCGGCGGACGTGCGCGCCAGCGGTGCTATCCTGAAATCGAGTCAAATCAATGCCGTCGTAAATCGTCGTCATCGATGCTTGCGCCAAACCATCTTGTGTATAAAATTTTCGGGCAGCCTCGGATATGACGATGAAATGCCGGATTTTTTTGGCGAGCCAATGCTCCATGCGCGTGAGCTTGCGGATACCGCGCATATGCATCAAGCACGGGCGGCGCGCAAATCGCGCGGCAAGAATGGTCGACAGATGGGAGTAAAGCTCATTGTTTGCGTGCACGATGTCGATCCGTTCGCGCCGAATGAAACGAACCAACTCAAACCAGGCGCGCCCGCGGTGCAGCCGCGTAACCGGAATGCCTGCGCGAGCGATTCGCTCAATGCCCGGGCCTTCGGCATGGTGCGCGACGATGGGCAGAAAGCGCCGCTTATCCAGCTCTTGGACCAGATTCGCCAAGCAGGTGGCTGAGCCTCCGAAACCGGAGCCCGACTCAACAAACAAGATCCGCATCATGCGCCCTTGCCTTTAGACCCCTTAAACACAGGTAAACGGAACCCGGCCAGATGAGCGACATCTTCCGTCACGCTCGGATCCATCCGCCACAGCGTAAAAACATAGACCCCTAGGCTCGAGAGCAGCGTTGTCGCTAGCCATATCCCGGATGGCTGGCCTGTTCCCAAGAGCGGCCTACGCAGCCAATGAGCGAGCAACAATACGCCAACCATAACCGCAGTCGCCATCAAACACGTACGAAGCGTATTCCACCAATCACGCGTCTTTAGGTTGAGAGATTTCCCCATGACGGTCAACATGATCAGCGCCGGGAAACCCGAAGCCAGCGTCACCATCCAGGCAACCCCGGTGATGCTCCCAATGTGCGCCATCCATACGCCACCGGTTCCCTGCACCAGTAAGTGGACCAGGCTGAGTTTAAACACCAGGCGCTGCTTGCCTGCGCCCAAAAGCGCGGAGTCGGTCCCCAAACGCAGCGTTTCCGCAATGCCGAAAACCGCCAGCACTTGTAGGATAGGACCCGCCACCCACCACTTGGGGCCATAAAAAGCGTGCAGCAGATCTTTTGGCAGCATCATCAGTAGAACAGCCGCAGGACAAGCGGCCAAGAGGAGATACTTAACGAGTTTAAGGAAACCTTTGCGGACTAAATCAGGGGTCTTCTGCACCTGCGAAAAAGCCGGAAACACCACTTGGTAGGCGCGGGCGCTGATTTGCGAGGCAACCAGCGTCGCCAGCCCCATGCACAGCGTGTAGTAACCCAGCTCGGTGATGCCCAGCCAGCGGCCAATAACCAGCCGGTCGACGTTCATGCTTAAGAAAGCGATCGTCCATGTACCCACGATGTATTTGCTAAAGTGCAGCATCTCCTTAAATAATTCCCAGTCAAAACGAAAACGCGGAACCCATCCAAGCGAAAGCCATTGGATGACCGTGCACACCGTCCAGCGCATGAGGTAAGCGGTGATCAAGCTAAAAACGCCGGCCCCGCGCCTGGCCAGGATAATAGCCATGACCGCGTAGACCACCATGCCCGTCAGGTTCGATAGCGTGCGCAGCCGAAAGCGCATCGTCTTTTGGATGAGCGCAGCTGGAACATTACCTAAACTCATGACCACGATGATCAGGCCAAGCACTCGGATGGGCTCGCTGATCTCAGGATGCTGCAAAAGCTGCGCAATGAAAGGCGCGCATACCGCAAGAAGCGCATAAAGCGATAACGCAAGAATCGGCTGCACGACAAAAGCGGTGTCCGCGGCTTCATCCACGCGATCTTTACGTTGAACGATAGCCGCATCCAAGCCCAGATTCTTGAACACGCCTAAGCTATCGATAGCGACGAAAGCCAGGGCATATAAGCCGAAGTGGTGCGGGTCCAGAATGCGCGCCAGAACCACCGTTGTGCCGAAGCTCAAGGCTTTCTCACCGATGGCGTTGATCACTGTCCAGCGCAGACCCGAAATAGTCTGCGCGCGAAGCGCTTCGGTCATCCGCTTGTTGATTCCTTTCCACGCGCAAGCGCGCCAGGATGCATATGCGACACAAGAACCACTCCGTAGACTTTGAATAGATTCAGCGCCCGCCACACCGGCGAAACGCTTTTATCGAGCGACCAGCCAAAAAAAGGCCACACAAGGAGCGCGCCGCGCATCAAACGTAACCCCTCATCGCTGCGAGCCTGCGACAGCCTATGTTTGGCTAAAAAATAACGGTAATGCGCCAGGCGCTCGCGCACTAAATTTTTCGGAAGAGAAGTTTCGCGCTCGGCCAACAGGCGCTCAAAAATGCTCACGTAGCTTGGATAAACCTTATCCGGAGCCGTAGAAAGACTGGGGCCATGGATGCGGTAGCGGCCCAGCGGCTCTTCCAACTGTATCACACGGTACCGAGCCGCCAAACGCAAGCCTATATCAAAATCCTCCATCGTCGCTATCGACTCATCGAAACCGCCCAGCGCTTCGAAACATTCACGGCGCACCAAAAAACTGGATGGGCACGCGGTGCCATGATACACAATCTCGCGGAACGTCTCGCCTGGCTTATTGAGCGGCTTAAGCCCAGGCAGCGCCTGGCGACTGCCGTCCATCAGCGTAAACCGGCTCATGACAAGCGCAGCGTCCGGATGATCATCCAGCACCGGCACTTGAACGGCTAATTTGTTCGGCAACCATTCGTCATCGGCGTCCAAAAAAGCCAGATATTTTCCTTTAGCCAAACTAACGCCAAAATTTCGTGTCGCTGACAACCCTCGGTTTTGATTGCGCTGATAATGCATCCGGCCTTGGTACGGCTTAACCACCTCTTGCGTGTTGTCGGTTGAGCCGTCATCAACAACGATCAGCTCATAGTCTTTGAATGTCTGGGCCAGCACGCTTTCAATGGCGTCAGCCAAAAACCGGCCGTAATTGTACGCTGGAATGATCACGCTTACGAGCGGCATGTGCTGCCTTGCGCCGCCAAGCGGCTCGGGTGAAACAAATCATACGCAGCGCGCTTAAAAATGCCTATCGGCAGCCCCCAGAAATAAAGCCATTTGGTGTACAGATCGGCGCTGCGGCCGGAGCGCCACTCACGCATCGATGAAACCGGAATATCGATGAGCAGCCAGAAAAGGCATTTCCACGCGAAGGCATCGCCCCGCAACGCGTGCTTGCCGTAGCAAGCGCCCATGCCGACGGCATTGCGCCAGTGCGTGGCGTTTACTTGTGCCTTGCTTTCGCGCGGCGCGTGTACGATGCGGCAAGACGGTTCATACCGGATCACACCCCCCCGACGCAGAATGCGGTAAGCCATATCCAAATCTTCGGCGGCGGCCAGCGGCGCGCCCGCGCCAAGCGCTTCATCGAATGCGCCCACTTGCGCAAGCGCCTGGCGCCGAAAGGCCATATTATTGCCGTGGCCAAGCCGCCCAGGCATCGCAGGATAGCGGTACTCGTGCGCCGATTCTTCGGTCTTAACCGCAACCATGTGGCTTGCCTTGGCGCCTTCCGGCGGCTGCACGCGGCCGAAAAGCGCGCTAACCGAAGGGTGGTTATCGAACGTTTCGATCAGCCGGCTCACCCAATCAGGGTCAGCCTTACAGTCATCGTCGGTAAATGCGACGAGCTCGGCATCTGTCGCTCGTAAACCCGCATTGCGCGCGCAAGAAAGCCCAGGTCGCATCTCGGCGATAACGCGCACGGCAAACTGCCCGCGGCGCGGCATCTCTGACGCAACCGCGCTGGTCGCATCGGTTGAGCCATTATCCACGATGATCAAATCAGCCTCCCAGCCATCGGGAACCCTGCAGGTCTCGAAGCTCCGCAACGCTTCAGAGAGTTGTTTGCAGCGATTACGCGTGCATACGATCACACAGAAGCGGCGCATGCGTCAGGTCGAGTTCCGGTACGTGCGCCCAACGAGCCCAGCGTTAAAGGCAAAACGCAGCAGCGCGCCATAAAACACCCATATGAGGTACAGGCTCTTAATGCGTCGAATGAGACTTGCTTTGCCGACAATCGCGCGACGCCAGCCCTGGAAGTTGCCTGCCCACCACCAGCAGCCCAATTTCAAGGCGTATACATCGCCACGGAATACCCACTTCGCAAAGAGCGCTCCCAAACCGATTGCGTTTCGCCGATGGCCATGCAACATCCCTTTTAGGGTATCGCGCGGCATATGGCGTATCGCGACCGTTGGTTCGTAGCGCAGCCAAGCGCCCTTTCGCAGCAGCCGGTAGGCCATCTCGGCATCCTCCGCCGCCCGCAACGGAGCGCCCGGACCGAACGCGATATCAAACGCTCCGACATCCACTACCGACTGGCGGGTAAAAGCCATGTTGTTGCCATGCCCCAAGAACGGCGAACAGGGGAAACGATAATCTTGCGGTTCCATCGAAGTCTTGACCGAAAGCGTGGAGGCGTCGATGGCGCTCTCTCCATTAGGCAGCACGCGCCCAAAAAGGCCGGTCAGCCCAGGATGCCGCTCGAATGCGGCGGCGATGCCGGCTAACCATTCGGGCTCAACCACGCAATCATCGTCGGTAAATGCAAGGATGGATCCGCGCGCGGCGGCAATGCCCATGTTGCGCGACCGCGAAGCGCCCGGAACCGGCTCGCACAAGTAGGTGACCGGAAACGGCGACAAAACGCTAATCGCCTCAACCGCAGCGCGGGTGAGGTCTTTCGAACCGTTATCGACCACAAGACATTCGATCGATACGCCGCTCGGCACGCGGCACGCGCGCAAACTCTCCAAGAGACGCGTGACGCGCTGGCATCGGTCTCGCGTCGGAATGATCACGCTTATATTGACGGCGTTTTCGCTCATATCCTGCTTTCTTGCGCCTGCCGGTAAACATCACGAATGACTTCAGCTTGACGCGGATAGGTATACTGTTCGGCCAATGCCCTGGCACGCTTGGCCAAACGCTCGCGCAGCGCAGGATCAGCTAAAAGCTTGCCGATCGCTTGCGACAACTGGGCGGGATCGCCCGGGTGAACGAGCAAGCCCGATTCTCCATCGGTGAGTACTTCGGCGATCTGGCCGATCCGAGAAGCGACGATGGCCGTTTGTGCGCCCATGTACTCGAACAATTTCATCGGCGAAAAATAAAACGGAACGGCCAGCTCAGGGTACGGCGCCACCGTAACGGTAGCTTGCGTAAGCATCGCCGGAATGCGCTCATGCGAAACGCTTCCATGAAACAACACATGCCCATCAAGCCCCAGCTGCACAGCGCGCTCGATCAGCTTAGGCCGTTGTTTTCCATCGCCAATGATGACAAGGCGCGCTTTGACGCCGGATCGCTTAAGCATCGCGAAAGCTTCCAGCAGCACCTCGCACCCATGCCAGGGCTGCAGACTTCCCAAGAACATAACTGTTGAAATCGCCGATGTGGCGTTTGTTTTTGGCAGCGTCCGAAATTTATCCAAATCCAACGCGCACGGGATGACTGTAATTTTATTGGAAGAAACTTTCCACTCTCGCTCCAGCACCTCTCTCATAACCTGCGAGCGCACGATGATGCGCGCAGCCCCCTCAAGGTTCGCTCGCAGGCAAACCCGGGCTCCGGACTCGCGCAAACGGCCCAGACGCACGCCGTGCAAACCGGTGTATTCCTCAATTAACAGCGCATCCACCTCCAGAACCAGCGGCTTGTGGAAACGCTGCGCGATGCGCAAGCCGGCCAGCCCATATAAGGAATACCACTCATGAACGACATCGACTTCGCGGATCAAAGGCTTAGCGACCTTAGATACCTGGCGCGTATCGGCCAGCGTGCTGGCGACTTCCCACGCGCTTGCGGCGGCTTGTGCGAGCCTTCCCGGCGGCTCAACCGTCTGCGGACGCCGCTGAAAACGCGCCCAAGATACCTGAATGCCCAAAGCTTCCAGATGCCGCTGACGATGGGCCAAATGCACCGGCACGCCTTCCTGTTTATTGAAATCGACCCAGCGCTCGGTGGTCACGTAGAGCACATGACGTAAACAACGCGGGGTGACGGAGCGTTTCATACCAGGCCTTTCGAACGCTTGACAATCACTTCGGCATAAAAATCAGCGGTCTCTTTGGCGATGCGCGGCGGCGACAAACGCTCTTCCACAAAATGCCGGGCCGCTTCGCCGCGCCGCTTGGCTTCGGCGGCGTTGCCCAGCGCGGCAATGAGCGCATCCGCTAGCTGCGCGTGATCGGCGACCGGAACAAGCCAACCGCGCGAGCCATCTTCGACCATCTCGGGAATGCCGCCCGCTCGAGTGCCCACGACCGGCCGGCCGGATGCCATCGCTTCCAAGCATACATTCGGGTAATTATCATATAAAGAAGGCACCACCACCGTCCATGCCCGGCGATAAAAATCAAGCAGCGCTTCCCGTTTCTGCCAAGGAACGATCTCGACACGATCGCGCACGCCCAGCGCATCCAAACGCCGCAAAAGGCGCTCGGTAAAGATAGCCGAGCCGCGAACCGTTTCGGCATGCCCGCCGACCCAGACAAATCGCGCGTCCTTCACGCGCTGCAACACGGATGGAATCGCCTCAACCAGCACGTGGATACCCTTGCGCTGCTCAAATCTGCCGACAAAAAGCGCCGTAGGCGGCCCCTCGGGCCACGGCTGAAGCGGCAGACGACCGATGTCGATCGGGTACGGCAAAATGCGAATGTCGCGGTCTTTAAGAGCCCACGCTTCTCTAAGCAGCCCGGCTAAGCTGCTGCTGGGCGAACTCAACGCATGCGCGCCGCGCGCGGTGCTGGCTTCCATTTGCTTGATCAGGTGCTCTCGCAACGAGGACGGCGTGCCGTTTAACTGCTCAAGCAAGTAAGTGGGCGTATGCGTCTTGACGACCACCGGTGCCGGACTGTTGCGCACCAACCGGCTCGCCTCTGCTCGATATTCCGGCGCTTCGATAATGTCGAAAGGCTTTTCGCGGTGCAGCTCCCACACCTTCTCGGCCACCCGGCTGCTGTACGCGCTGTCGGATAACGGCAGCCACGTGCACAACCAGTCGCCAATCATACCGCTCGGCCGACGCTCACGCACCCGGTGAATCGCAACGTTGCCGTCGGTGTGCGTATATTCTTCTTTTTTATCCGAGCGGCTGATGACGCGCACATCGTGCCCTGCCTGCGCAAGCGCGTGGCTCACGAAGTAAACGTAGGTGCCGATGCCTCCCCAGCCTGTTTGCGGCGGGTATTCGCGCGATAAAAGACCGATTCTCATGGGTTTGCGTATGTCCCCGGTTCAGGTTCAAACGCCGGCTGCGGAACAGGGGCTTTGCGGCGATCGAAGATATGCAGCAGGTCATCGAGCATCGTGCGATCAAGCATGAATAAGAAAAGAATGAGCGTGAACGTCCCCGCGATTGTGGTCGCCAGCAGCAAAACAAGAGTCGACGGACCGCGCGAGAGCAGCCAAAGGCGCAACAGCGCGGTTATGCCGGCCATGAGCGCGCTTGAGAGCACAGGCGCGCGCACCGTAGCCAGCCAGCGCCGCCAGCTCAGCCCAATCAAACGGTTCGTTATGTGCTGAATGGCGATGGCCAACACAACGCTCATGAGCGTCATAACCAGCGCAATGCCCAACATTCCCCACCGCGCGCTTGCAATAAGCCCACCGATGATGAACGGCAGCGTCGCTGCGTTCCATTTAAACCCGATGTCGGACCGTCCGACAGCTTGCTGTACGGTCCAGACCGTGTTCGTCAGCGCGTGCACGAACCCGGCCAAACACAAAATCTGCAGCGGGACAACGACCGGCGTCCAACGCTGGCCGTAAACAATGTGCACGAATTCAGGCGCCACCACGCACAAACCGGCCGCAAATGGCGCGCACACCGCGGCGATCCAACGCAGGCTTTGCAAATAGCCGCGCCGGAGCCTCTCGTGATCGTCTTGCACCTGCGAGAGCACCGGCAAAAGCACCCGCCCAACCACCGGCACGATTTGCGTCTCAGCCAAGTGCGGAATCTGGTATGCGAAGTTATAAAAACCGACTATCTCGGCTCCAAGGAAACGGCCGGTTATCAAAAAACTCGAGTTGCCTGCGAAATAACCCAGCAAGCGTTCGCCAAAGATGTTTTTACCGAAATGAAATAAATCCATAAAATGCCGCTGGGACCAAGCAAACTTCGGCTGCCAGCGGCAGAACCATTCGTTGATCACCGCGCCTGCGAGGTTTCCGGCGATCGGCCCCCACACAAGGCTCCACACGCCGAAACCTTTAAAGGCCAGCAGCAGCGACGCTCCGCCGCGGATCGCGGTCGCAACCGACTGCGCGATCATCAACTCGCGGAAACGCAACTGGCGGTTGAGCATCACCCACGGAATGCTGCCAAAAGGCGAAATCAAGAAATTAAGCGCCATCACTCGAAGAATGGGCGCGACCGACGGATTGCGGTAGAAATCCGCCGCCAATGGCGAGATAGCTGTTGTAATGGCCCAGAGCGACAGGCCGATGCCCATATTCGCCCAAAAACACGTGGTCAAATGCTCGGGATCCAGTTGCTTGCGCTGAATCAACGCCGCTCCCAATCCTAGATCGCGCAGCATTTCGGCAACGTCGATCACGACCATGGACATGGCGATGAGACCGAAATCTTCGGGAGCCAGCACACGGGCAAGAAAAATCGTGATCATAAACCGCAGACCGCGGCTAAAAACGGTGGACAGCGCGGACCAAAACGCGCCGGCTACCGCCGAGTGCTTGAGGCTCTTGGTGGGTTTAGCTGCCTTCATGAATAAACGATTCTCATTGCGCGCCCCACGCATAAACGATCACGGAACCATCGGACGCCGCGTCATACTTGCGCGCATGCGCTTCCAGCCACGAACGAATCTCAACCGGCGTCGCTTTGGGCGCGTCAAAACGGTCTTTATCGATCACAACCCATCCTCGAGGATGCTCCGCAACGGCTTGGGCGAATTCATCCGCGTTAGCAACCATCGGAACCGAAGAATACCAATCCAGCCACCGCCCCTGCGCATCCTGCTTCATCTTGCGCCGAAAATCGATGTACGCGTAATTGTCTAAGTAATAGTCGGCGCTGCGTCCCAAATAATGCGCCGCGCCGAGCGGGATCGAAGTCACGATAGCGTCCTGCGGCAGGCTGTGGCTGCGCACGTACGCGTAAGCTTCGCGCCAAGCGGGGCTGGCGGCGATCGGCGCCGCAAATACGGTGCGAGCCGGCGCCGGCCACACCAAGAGCGCGCACACAACCGAAAGGGCAAGCATCAAACCAACTCGCGCGGCCAAACCTCTTCTAAACGAATCTTGCCCGCGATGCCACAGCCACTTAAGCGACTGGGCGATCGCCGGGCTTACGGCTAGAGCAAAAACGGCAAACAAATGCGCCACATAACGCGAGAACTTCCAATCAAATACCAGCGAGTGCAGCGCGAACGGCACGGCCCACATAACGGCTAAGTACCAACCTAATGACGGATACCACCCTGAAGAGCCCTCATCGCTCAACGGCCGATACCGAAAAATTAGCCAAATAAGTATCGCGGCCAAAAGCCACATCAGCACCGGAAAATCAGCCGTCCATAGCGTCCAGTAAAAATCGTTGTGATAACGGCTATGCTCGGCCCATTTGGGCGCATAGTTCATGCTTGTCCATACATGCCGCACATGCGCGCGGCCGGATAACCATAGCCCCGCCGCGGCGACAACGCCCGCGCCCAGCCAAAGCGTTGCGGCGCTTTTTGGGCGCCGCAGCGCCAAACCCGCGATATAAACAGCCAAAGCCACCAAAAAAACCTCGCCCAGTCTCTGCAATAGGCAGGCCGCTCCAAACAAAAAGAAGGCAAGCGCCCCGCCCAAGAGCCGCCTTCTCAACGGGCGTTGCGGCCGCAAGACCCAGTGGCCTACTGCGAATACGGTCAGCAAATAGAGCAATTCAAACGGCGCGTACATTCGGCACAGCCGAGACGTCATAACCGATAGCGGGCTGACGGCAACCAGCGCACCCGCGCACAAACCAACAACCGCGCCAAACCACGCCCGTCCGATGAGCGCCACAGCGAGCACCAACAACAAACCCGCAACCGCGCTGGGCAAGCGCGCGGCGATCTCATTCACACCGAAAAGCTTAAACGACCCTGCAACCGCCGCCGTATAGGGCCATGCGCGATCGTAGCTGTTTCCGGACGGCAAAGCAGGCGTTCCCGTAGAGAGCAAAGACTGAGCCGCGAAAACATGCAGGTATTCGTCGACATCGAAACTGGCCCTGCCGATTTGGTTGAATCGCGCGATCGCCGCAATCACCAGAATCAGGCATAAGCCAATCCAGAAACCGGCCGTATTCGAGGCTCTTCGGTTGGGTGCGTGGGTTGCAAGATGCGTCATAAGCCCTTCTCTATCGGCGCAGGACGGCGGGCGATGACAAAATGTGTCAGCCCGCACGGAAACACCACCGAATTCTCGATATAGCGATACCAAAAAGTCAAAATACGGTTCGGCAGCCGGCCAAGCGCGCCCCACCACCCGTAGCGAAAACCGTCCGAAATGCGCACTTTGATCCCTACCTCAAGAAAGGCGAATAACGGAAGCGCGATAAAGTTCCAAAAACGTA
>Ga0247727_10006469_pt1 | contig 23040 bp, 23 predicted proteins | sample WisWelCaveWW1625_FD_202498 | JGI IMG/M metagenome (GOLD analysis project Ga0247727, IMG submission 202498) | Biofilm microbial communities from Wishing Well Cave, Virginia, United States - WW16-25 | ecosystem: Environmental > Aquatic > Deep subsurface > Groundwater > Cave microbial mat | place...
CGAACTCGGTTGCCGTCTTTGGAAAATCACGCCACAGATCGTCCGGTATCGCTTGCGTCATGGCCCAACTCCTTGTTGGTGCTCATGTAACCCACGATTGCGCCTGAACTAAGGGGAGAGGCATGTTGCCGACTGGTCTTACGCCTTCTGGACCGCCAAGCTTGTCCGCATTCACACCGGGCTGCTTAGGCTTTGTCGGAGGCATGAACTGCCTCAGCGGCGCCGGCTTCGGCGGCATACCCGTCAACGATGGAATGACCATCACCTATCAAGCGGTGGCCAACCCGCAAACCTGCCCCGCAACCCTGACAAACCAAGGCATGGTGACGTGGACGAGTCTGCCAGGGCCCAACGGCACAGTGATCAATCCGACGGAGTCCAGCACAGGCGTGCCCTCAGGAGCGAACAACGGCGAGCGCGATGGTGTCACTCTGCCACTTCTGCTCAACGATTATAAGGTTGCTGGTTCGGCAGCGGTCTATTGTCAATCGGGCAGCCGCGAAATTTGCGTGACGAAGTTCAACGACCTGAACGGGAACGGTGTGCGCGATGCCGGCGAGCCGGGGCTGCCAGGCTGGACCTTCACAGTTGCACCCGGGCCCCCCACTAGCTTCACGACCCTCTCTCCTGGTGGAGGCCTCTGCTTCCTGGTGCCCGCTGGCACACACACATTCACTGAAACACTTCAGACCGGATGGTCACCGACGACGCCGCTGGCGGCGCCGTCAACTACACAAATAGTGCCCGTCTTGCCGGGGCCGGTCCTCAATCTCAGCTTCGGGAACAAGAAAAAGCAATAACGCAAGACGTCCCGATCGGAGTTGCACATTGATCCCGACGCAGGGCCCATCGAAACCCGGCGAGGCAAAGAAGTGGCGACGGCATGTCTGCACCTCGGACCCCGGCAATCCGGCAGCTTTCGGGGCATAGCGGCGGTGGACCGACATTCCGCGTGTTGGCGCGGCGACGCACACCAGCCCGTCTTGTCAAAGAAAGCCGGCCGGAGCAAGAAGGCGCATGGCGAGCCCGAAGAAACCAGCCGACCCCCGCCTGCTCGGCAAGCGCGCGGTAGCGCCCGAGAGCCCGGACCAGGCGGTGCTCGACCGCGTGCCCAACCCCCACGCGGACACCCACTACGTCGCCCGCTTCACGGCGCCGGAGTTCACGAGCGTTTGCCCGATCACCGGCCAGCCCGACTTCGCCCACCTCGTCGTCGACTATGTGCCGGACCGCTGGCTGGTGGAGTCCAAGTCGCTCAAATTCTACCTCGCCGCCTTCCGCAACCACGGCGCCTTCCACGAGGACTGCACGGTGGCGATCGGCAAGAAGCTCAGCCACCTGCTCGCCCCCCATTTCCTGCGCATCGGCGGCTACTGGTATCCCCGCGGCGGCATGCCGATCGACGTGTTCTGGCAGACCGGCACGCTCCCCGCCGGCGTCTGGCTCCCCGACCAGGGCGTGGCGCCCTATCGCGGCCGGGGCTGATTTTTTTGCCTCGCCTCACCCCGCACCGAAGGGTCTTGCCTCGGCTTTGCGGGAGGGCTTGCCTCCCCATGGGCCAATGCGATTTTCCCCTCCCCCTGCGCCGACGGGCAAAGCCCGAGGCGCGAAGAGGGGGGAGGATGGACCGCCACGCACTTGGACCGCCCACCGCCGCGCGCGGCCAACCCCGACCGGCGGACCAAGTCCGATGGCGGTCCTGGAGCGGGTGCTCTTGCCGCGCCCGCTTTGCCTCTGGCTACGGACTAACGCCCGGAGCTTGCCAAACGTCGGTTCCGCGCCAACGGACGTTCGGTCGACTACTCTGCGGGCGAGTACATTGCGCGTATCACGTCTGAGGCAACGTCCTTCGCACATGATGATCCAAGACGTGGTAGGACATGATCCAGGCCGTGACGCTCCGGCCCGACCGCAAGAACTTTTAGGAGATGAGCGTCTAGACCTCTCGTCTTCAATGCCATGTAAAAACGCTCTTGTGTCGTGAACGGAACATTCGTATCCTTCGGATCGCCGACGATAAATATGCGCATCCCCTCTACCTTGCGGATTTTCAAAACGTGATCGATCGGATCGAAAAACTGCCTCAATCCCGTCGCATCGGATGACCATCCCTTTATCTGCATGCGTTGACGGACAGAAACAACTCCAGACGCGATCACCGCGCACCTAATATCGTCGCGCAACGATAAGAGCGCCCCGACCATATGGCCTCCGCCTGATTGGCCGGCGATTGAAAGCAATTTAATATTGTGTGTGCGCTTTATCTCATCCAGCGCAGCATTGACAACGGCTACCTCGCGCCGGGACCGTCGAACCTTGTGGTCGCCCGAGGAACCATAGGTACCGGGGCGCGCAAAAAAGATGGAGGGTACGCCAAATTGCTGCCATATGCCCTGCATTCGCGCACGCAAAATAATCGGATTGTTGTCCCGGTAGGCTCGCATTTCGTGATTTGTCCATTCCCCGGCGCTTCGGTTCCTCTTAAGAATGTCGCCATGGAACACTATTAATGCTATGGCATTTTCGCCTAATAACCCATAATCATAGTAGCGAATGCAATCACCCTGCTTCTCTACCGTGACCCAGACGGCATCGGGAAGAGTTTTGCAATGCTCTTGAGTGGCGGTGCTACCGCTAAGGACCGCCGCGGGCTCAAGTGTGTCCGCATTCAAGCGTTGACCCGATGCCGAGGTCGCGGAGAGAATGGATAGGAACGCGAACAAGATGGGCTTAAGGCCTTTGGAAGCGCTCCTCGCGAGGTAGTATTCTATGATTCGCGGCGTCACCGACATGCCCCCTCCTCACGGCCATTGCGCCGGGACTTACTTGTTTACTCCAATTAACTCCAAGTAGCGATCGACGCGCGCGGACCAGAGCGGCGTCCATTGCGCAAGGCCGTGGCCATTTCCGGTCTCTTACTATCTGCTCACGGCCTGGGCGACCTGATAGCCAGTTGGAATAGGATTCCAGCGATTTTTGATCCGCACACGTTTTCACACAGCCAGGTCAACTTCACGCCTGCCGACTTCCCGGCCCGCCGAACTTACGGCGGGGTTGGCCCGGACGGTGGGCGCGCGCTGAACTCAGCTACGAGGCTGGGAGACGGCAGCGAGACCTTGGTCGCCAGGCCGAGCCACATCAGCAGACGAATAGCCTGCCAGGCGAAGTCGAATTCCCACCAATGGTGACCGTGTCGCGCCGACGTGGGGTCGGCGTGGTGGTTGTTGTGCCAGCCTTCGCCGGCGGTGATGATCCCGATGATCGGGTTGTTGCGGCTGTCGTCAGGCGTCTCGTAATTGCGATAGCCCCAGATATGCGTCACCGAATTGACGGACCAGGTGGTGTGCCAGACCACGACCGTTCGCAACGCCCCGCCCCAGACCACGAGACTGGAGCCGAACTGCAGCGCGTCTCCCGCGCTCCCGCCCGAGGCCACGACCCAGCCATAGCCAGCCGCAAAGTATACCAGCCACAGGAAAAATGAGACCTTGATCCAGTTCTTTCGGCGCTCGAGCATGGCGTAGAGGGGATCGCGCATGACATCTTTGGCATAGCGCTCGATCAGCGGGCGCGAGCGCATATCGCCCGAGCGCATCAGCAGCCAGCCGAAATGCGCCCAGAAAAAACCTCTGAGCGGCGAATGCGGATCTTGTTCGTCATCGGCATGGTGGTGGTGCCGGCGATGCACGGCCACCCACAAGGCCGGCGAGAACTGCAAGGAGAACGTGCCGAGGACGGCAAACGTGTGCTCGAGCCAGAGCGGGACCACGAAGCCACGGTGCGTGATGAGCCGATGGAAGCCGAGATTGATCCCAAGAACGCCAAACGCGAGCATTCCAAAGACCAGGAGGACGACGCCGGTCCAGCTGAAGAACCAGGGAAACAACGCCAGCACCGCCAGCGTGTGGCAGAGAATGAATCCGGTCAGGGCATCAGCCTTGAATTTCATCGCTCCCAGATTGCTGCTGCTGCGCGCCATCACCGACCCTATCTGCAATGCCGGCGGCCGCAGCCGGCGCGACATCACTACCCCAACCTGCGTTGGCCAATTGGCCCCCTAGCTGGACTCTGGACGTTCTTCGTCTGGCTCAATGTCCAGAGGCCAGATGTAGAACCAGTGTTCCAAGCAACCCGGCTCGAGCGACGCGGTCCGCCAGATTGAACTGAGCGCAGGCGACTTGCGCTTCGCTCGCGTGAGCCCCAGTCGTTATCTACTGGACCGGGGGTCTGGTCAAAGCCTGTTTCCGCAATGGCATCGGGCGGGTCGCCGTTAGCTGCGATTTCCGCTAGGGGCTGTCCGTCCAGCACCGTGTGCATTCGCCAGATACGCTGCAAGTTCAAGGGGCTGCGACTCAGAACAAAGCGCGCTCGTTTCGCGCCCAGAAGCCAGTCGCATCGAACGCGGAAGCCACGCTTGCGACCGGGGCAGGACGGCGGCTTACACGGTTGCCGGATGGACTTGGGGCCCCCTGATAGCGCCGCAGCTCGCCGAGTTCGCTGCGCGGCGTATCGGCGTCCTTGGCCTGTTGCAGCAGGTGCGTCGTGTAGAGCCTTGCCTTCGTCCCGTCGCCGGCCAGGCGTGCGGCCTTGGCTGCGCCCAGGATCGCTCGATAGCGGTTGGGCTCCTTGGCCAGCACCGCTTCGAATTCACGCAGGGCGTCGGGCCCTCTTTTGTCGTCCAGCAGGACCTCGGCCAGCACCTCGCGCGCCGGCAGCAGGGGACCCGGCGTCACCGCGTGCTTCTCGGTGGCGTCCTCGCGCGCCGCGGCCGCGCGCAAGAGCTCGATGCCTTCGGGCCGTTTGCCATCCGCCATCGTCACAAGCCCGCGCACCACGCCGGCTTGGATATCGATCTGTTCGGCCCAGTAGGCGAGGTTGTTCCCCTTGGCAACATCCCGCAGCGCAAGCAGGCGCGCGTGCTGCTGATTGGCGGCGGCGACATCGCCGCTACGCGCCGCGCCAACGCCGCGGGCAAAGATGCTGACGGCCTCCGCCTGCGGATATCTGCTCCACGGGTAGGCGTCGGCTTTGGGGGCCAGCTCCAGACCGGCGGCCCCCTTCCAGTCCCCCCGCTCGAGGGCAAAGCGTGCCGGCATCGCGGCGTAGGCGTAGGCAGCCCCGAAATGCTCGATCGGCTTCATGGCCAGCGACTGCTGCATGGCCCGGCGCGCCGCCTTTTCTTGGCCCAGCTGCAGGTGCGCGTACACCATGTAGTCGTAGGCGTGGTGTCCATCGAAGCTGGCGTCGCCGGCCGCCTTGGCGGAAGCGCGGTTGGCCGCGATGGAATCGCGCCAGTGCCCCACCCGCGTGAAGATGTGCGACGGCATGTGCAGCGCGTGCGGCGCGCCCGGAGCGATCTTGGCGTAGCGCCTGGCCGCATCGAGCCCATGCTTGGCGATCGGCGGATAGTCGTAGCTGTGGATCAGGTAGTGCGCGACGCCGGGGTGGTTGGGCTGGGCAATGAACAGCGGCTCCAGGATCTTCACAGCCTTGAGCTGGTTGGCGTAGGTCTTGTCGGCGGGATCGAAATTGGCCGAGGTGACGAGCGCCGAGAGGATCGATGCCTCCTTGTCGTCGCCATAGCCCGCAGCCAGCTTGCCCATCGCCTCGTCGTACAATTTCAGGCGCGCGCGATAGTTGACCTTGTCGGGATCGCGCACGAACGTGGCCACGGCCTCGACGTAATCCTTCTCGCGCTGGCTTTTCAAGCCGGCGGAGCGGGCGGCTGCCAGCGCCGCGGCGATCTCGCTCAGTTTCGCCGGCAACAGATTGCCGGGCCAGATGAACGGGTTGTCGAGCAGCACCATGGCGCGGCCCCAATGCGCCATGCCGCAGCTTGGATCGGCCTTGACGATGGCGTCGAAGGCCTTCATCGCCGCGTCCCAGGCGAACGAATGATAGAGCGCCATTGCGCGATTGAAGTCGGGCGCTATGGCCGCCGAGCAATCGACCTTGAATTCGACCTTGCCCAGCCGGCCCATTTGGACCTGGGAGGCATCATGGCTCGTGGCAGTTGAGCTCAGCCCCACGCTTGGCAACAGCACTGCAGCAAGCGCGAAACCGCGACGGGAAGCGAGGGTTGTCAGCATGGTCAGTCCCCATGAATCGACGCAAACACAGCCTGCAATCCTGAAGCCGCGCTCAGGATCCCCCGCCTAGGCAATCCAATTTATACCGTCCCTGAGCCTCGCGCCGAAGCTTTTTTGCGTCCGCCTGTCCTGGCTCCCTCAGCGCCAAAGGCAAGCCTCAGGCGCGACGAGGGGGGACGGGGCGCCACGGACTTGGGCCGCCCACCGCCGCGCGCGCGGCCGGCTCCGACGAGTGGAGACCAAGCCCATGGCATTCCTGGCGGGGTGGTCTGGCCGATTCAGCTGCAGTTCTTCTCCCTTTCAACCTGTCGAATCACGGCAATATTCTGTTTCTCGAACGCATTGAGCGGGACATCTGCAACGTTCGCGTATTTGCACCCCTCATTGTCATAGTCTCTCTTTGCATCGCCAGATCTGAAGCAGTAGCCGTTCTGCTTGAAGATCTGGTTGCGTACGTCGCGTAGGAATTGACAGCTTATGCCTCTGACTTCGGCTACCTTGAAGTATCGCTGGTGGGGACAGCCGATCTGTTCGTAGCAATTCTTGAGCGGCTGCCCCTCGACCCGAGACGACCCGCCAATGAGGCCGGCTCCGAGCCCAGCGGCACCAATTGCAATGCAGGCGAGGGCTGATCGAAGCGCGATGACTTTCATGGCGTCCTCCCGGAGTTGGATGGTGCTAGGCCCGTTGAGGATAGAGCAGCGGTCAGGAAAGCACATCACAGCGCGACGCTGACGTTTGGATGAGCGGGAGGCAGATGTGGTGAGCACAGACCTGCATGGCAAACTGACAGCTGCCGTCGATGCCAACTGGCAGGCGCAGGTGGCCTGGCTCGAGACGCTTGTCGCCTTCCCGAGCCTGCGTGGGCAGGAAGGGCCCTGCCAGGACTGGATCGCGCGCGAGTTCGCGCGGCGCGGCTGGGCGGTCGACCGCTACACGCTGGCCGAGGTGGCGATGGCGCACCTGCCGGGCCACTCGCCGGTGATGAACACCGACTACACGCAGGCCGTGCAGGTGGTGGCGAGCCTGCGCGCCCCCGCGCCCCAATCCCGGATCAAGGGCCGCAGCCTGATCCTGCAGGGCCATGTCGACGTCGTCCCGCCTGGCCCCGCGGAGATGTGGTCGACGCCGCCGTTCGCGCCCGCCGTCAGGGACGGGCGCCTGTGGGGCCGCGGCGCCAACGACATGAAGTCGGGCGTGTGCGCCATGGTGTTCGCGCTCGATGCCCTGAGGAGTGCCGGCTGGCTCCCGGCCTCCGACGTCTACGTCCAGACGGTGACGGAGGAGGAGTCCACCGGCAACGGCGCGCTCTCGACCCTGGCGCGCGGCTATCGGGCGGACGCCTGCCTGATCCCCGAGCCCACTGGCGGCACCATCCTGCGCGGCACCGTCGGCGTCATGTGGTTCCGCCTGCGCATCCGCGGCCGGCCGGTGCATGTGAGCCAGAGCGAGACCGGCACCAATGCCATCCTCTCGGCCTTCGGCCTGATCGAGGCCCTGCGCGGGCACACGCGCGAGCTCAACGAGCGCGCCAAGGCGCACCCCTGGTTCAGCCGCATCCCCAACCCGGTGAAGTTCAACGTCGGCAAGATCGCCGGCGGCGACTGGGCCAGCTCGACGCCCGCCTGGTGCGAGATCGACTGCCGCATTGCCGTGCTGCCGGGCATGTCGCTCGCCGAATTCCGCGAGGAGCTGAGCGGCGTGGTCACGGCCGCCGCCCGGCAGGACCCGTTCCTGGCCGAAAGCCCGCCGGAGATCGTCTGGAACGGTTTCCAGGCCGACGACTACGTGCTGGAGCCGGGCACCGACTTCGAGACGGCCGTGCGCGCAGCGCACCGGCGCGTCACCGGCACGGACGCCGCCGAGACCATCCTGCCCGCCGTCACCGACTGCCGCTTCTACGGCCGCTACTATGGCATCCCGAGCCTCGCCTACGGCGCCACAGGAACGGGCAGCCACGGCTTCGACGAGGCCGTCGACCTCGAGAGCATCCGCAAGGTCACGCTGGTGATCTCGAATTTCATCGCCGATTGGTGCGGGACGCGGCCCACCTAGCCAACTCGTCGCCCTAGCGCAGCCCGAACACCGCGGCCGCCTTCTGGAACTGCTTGATCACCGTGCGCACGAACTGCGGCGGCTGGGAGGGGGAGGGGGCGGGACGCTCGACTTGGCGCTTGCGCGGCTCGTAGACGTTGCCCGGAGGCACCGGCCCGCTGTCGCGCGTGGCGCGCTGGGGTCGCTCGTCGCGCGCCACCGGTGCGGGCGGAGGCTGCGAGGCGGGCGCTGCCGCCGTCACGCGGGGCCGCTCCTCGCGCACCGGTCTCGGCGGCTCGCCTCTCGGCTCGGGCGGCGCCACCCTGCGCAGGGCGGCGAACCCTGCCGCGGTAGCGGCCGCCGGGGCCAGCACCCCGCCCGCGGGATCGCCGGTTGGGGGAGTGGGGACGGCCTTCGTCTCGCCCGGCTCGACCTTGCGATTGGCACCGGTGACGATCGTGCTGACCAGGCAGCGGCCGTCATCGCCCTGGGCCTGGCCCGACGGGCAGGGGAGGGTGCAGGCCCTGGCCCGGTATCCCTGCACGAGAGCCAGCAGAATCTCGTCCGGGTTGTCGATCGGCAGCGCCGCGTTGACGCGGTCGATGAAGGAGCGCATGGCCATGCGCGAGGACGTGGTCCACACGCCGCTGATCTCGCCCTGGTAGCAGCCGACGCGGATGAGCTCGCGCTGCAGCTCGCGGGCAAGCGCTGCCCGGTCGGCCGGCGCGATGCCGGTCCTGACGAGTTGCGGCGCTGGCGCGCCCCCGACCGGTTCGCGCGGCGCAACGGTCACCACCACCGTCTCGGGGACAGGCGGCGCCGTCTCGGCCTGCCTGAAGACGCCGGCGATATAGGACACCGACAGGGCGGCAACGCCAACCGCCGTCAGCATGATCGCATGGCCGCTCACGTTGCTCATCGCCGGTCCCTCGGGCGGACGACTCGGGCACCAATCTTCTCAGGCACGACGACACCAGGCAATTGCGGCCCTGTCGTGGACGCGAATCGACTCGCCGTGGCGACCTTATCGCGAATGATCCGTTTCAAGCTGCCGTGGCAACCGAGCGCGGCGCACGCTTCAGGTCGGGCGGCACGGCCTCCCCGGCCAGCATCGCCACCGCCTCGGCGAGCGGCGTCACCTGGCTCTGCTGGCTGCCGAGCCGGCGCAGCGACACGGTCTTCTCCTCCGCCTCGCGCTTGCCCACCACCAGCAGCACCGGCACCTTGGCGAGCGAGTGCTCGCGCACCTTGTAGTTGATCTTCTCGTTGCGCAGGTCGGCCTCGGCGCGCAGGCCTACGCCCTTCAGCGCCGCCAGCGCCTCCTCGGCATAACCATCCGCATCCGACACGATGGTGCACACCTTGGCCTGCACCGGCGCCAGCCACAGCGGCAGATGGCCGGCGGTGTTCTCCAGCAAGATGCCGGCAAAGCGCTCCATGGAGCCAAACATGGCGCGATGGATCATGACGGGGGTCTTCTTCTCCCCGTCGGCGTCGATATAGAAGGCGCCGAACCGCTCCGGCAGGAAGAAATCGACCTGGGCCGTGCCGCACTGCCAGTCACGGCCGATGGCATCGCGCAGCACATACTCGAACTTCGGCCCGTAGAAAGCACCCTCGCCCGGATTGAGGCCGGTCTTGACCTTGCCGTTCGAGGTCACGCGGATCTCTTCCAGCACCTCCGACATGGCGGCTTCCGCCCGGTCCCACAGCGCATCCGAGCCGACGCGCTTCTCCGGCCGGGTGGACAGCTTGACCACCACCTCGTGGAAGCCGAAGTCGCGATAGATCGACAGGATCAGATCGTTCATCTTCAGGCACTCGTCGGCCACCTGCGCCTCGGTGCAGAACACGTGCGCATCGTCCTGGGTGAAGCCGCGCACGCGCATCAGCCCATGCAGCGCGCCCGACGGCTCGTAGCGGTGCACCGCGCCGAACTCCGCCACCCGATACGGCAGCTCGCGATAGGACCTGAGCCCGTGCTTGAAGATCTGGATGTGGCCCGGACAGTTCATCGGTTTGATGACGAACTCGCGCTCGTCCTCGGTGACGGTGGTGTACATGTTCTCGCGGAAAGTCTCCCAGTGGCCGGAGGTCTCCCACATCGATCTGTCGAGGATCTGCGGCCCGTTCACCTCGCGATAGCCGGCCGCGTTCTGCCGCCGCCGGATGTAGTTGATCAGGCCCTGGAACAGCTCCCAGCCTTTCGGGTGCCAGAACACGACGCCCGGCCCTTCCTCCTGGAAGTGGAACAGGTCCATCTCGCGACCGAGCTTCCTGTGGTCGCGCTTCTCGGCCTCCTCGATCTGGTGCAGGTAGGCGGCGAGCTCCGGGTCGGTGGCCCAGGCGGTGCCGTAGATGCGCTGCAGCTTCGGCCCCTCGGCATTGCCGCGCCAGTAGGAGCCGGCAAAGCGGGTGAGCTTGAAGGCCTTGCCGATCTGCCCGGTGGAGGTCATGTGCGGGCCGCGGCAGAGATCGAGCCACTCGCCCTGCTTGTAGATCTTGAGGTCCTCGCCCTGGGGGATAGCGTCCACCAGCTCGATCTTGAACAGCTCGCCCTTCTTCCTGAAGAAGTCCTTGGCCTGCTGCCGGCTCCAGAACTCCTTGGTGAAGGGCGCGTTGCGACCGATGATCTCGTGCATCTCGGCTTCGATGCGGGCCATATCGTCGGGATGGAAGGGCTCCTTCTTGTCGAAGTCGTAGAAGAAGCCGTGCTCGATCACCGGGCCGATGGTGACCTGGGTGCCGGGCCACAGCGACTGCACCGCCTCGGCCATGACGTGGGCGCAGTCGTGCCGGATCAGCTCCAGCGCTTCCGGATCGGTGCGGGTGACAATTCTGACCGCCGCGTCGGCCTCGAGCGGGTCGGCGAGGTCGGCGAGCTTGCCGTCCACGACCATCGCCACCGCCTTCTTGGCGAGCGACTTGGAGATGGTTTCGGCCAGCGCCTTACCGGTGATGCCTTTGGGCAAGGTGCGCTTGGCGCCGTCCGGAAATGTCAGGGTGATCTCAGGCATGGGCCTCATCCTCTCACTCTCTGCGAACCGCGCAGGTAAGGTTCAAGCGGCTGGGTGCCATGGCCCAGGCCGCCGGGCGCCCGCCTTGTGCCTCCCGCGCTAGGCCCTGTCAAGCCGAGGCCGCCGAGGGCCCCCAAGCCGCTGCCGCCACAGTCCCGCCGCGATCGACCCCGAGGCGAATTTTTGGGCCCGATCCGCCGCTTCCGAGGTTGCAGGCTGCTCTTCCTGTGCTAGCTTGCGTGCGTGCGACTTGGTGGGGGCTGAGATCTGCACACCGTCGAAGACCGATTGTGTTCGTCGTACGGTTTCGAGGGAGAGTGGACGTGCGCTCCATTACCTGTCTCGCCGCCATCTGCTGCGCGGCGCTGTCGGCGCTGCCTGCGGGCGTCGCGGCTCAACAACCTGCGCCTGCCGCCCAACAGATTGCCCAGGCCAAGCGACCCCTGCCGGCGCCCACATCAGCCTCGCGCCACGCCGCGCTGACTGAGAAGCTCAACCAGAATACCGTCACCGTCATCTCCGGCAATCCCAACGGCACCTACCTCTACCTTGCCTACGACATGTCGGCAGTGCTCGACGACGGCAATGATCTGCGCGTGCTGCCGGTCGTCGGCAAGGGCGGCTACCAGAACGTCATGGACGTCCTGCACCTCAAGGGCGTCGACCTGTGCATCACGCAAGCCAACATCATGACGTACCTGAAGAAGACGGGGGAGTTCGGCACCAACATCGACGCCCGGCTCGCCTATATCGCCAGGCTCAACAATGAAGACATGCACATCCTTGCAGGCCCCGGTATCACCAGCGTTCAGGACTTGAACGGCAAGAAGGTCAATTTCAGCGACGTCGGCAGCGGCACGCAGTTCTCGACGCGGCTCATCTTCGAGTTGCTGGGGATCAAGGCCCAGGAGCTCAACATGGGCCAGGCCGACGGATATCAGAAGGTCAAGTCCGGCGAGATCGCGGCTACCGTGCTGATCGCCGGCAAGCCGACGGGCTCGTTCAGCAAGTTCAAGCTCGAGCCTGGCATGACGCTGTTGCCTGTTGCCTACACGGAGGCCCTCGAGCAGGACTATTTGCCGACCAAGCTCACCCACGAGGACTACCCGGGCCTCATCCCCAAAGGCAGCACTGTCGACACCATCGCCATCCCTTCCGTATTGGCCGTCTACAACTGGCCGCGCGACACCGATCGCTATCGCCGGGTCGCCCAATTCATCGAGGCCTTCTTCACCAGATTTCCGGAGTTCCAGAAGCCGCCGCGGCACGTGAAGTGGAAGGAAACGAACCTCGCCGCGACCTTGAAGGGCTGGAAGCGCTTTCCCGCCGCCGATGAATGGCTCGCCAAGAATTCGGCCAAGCAGGCCTCAGCACAGCCGGTGGCGATCGATCCGGCCATCGTGCGCGCCCAGGCGGCCAAGACGGCACCCAACGATCCAGCCGAGCAGGAGCGGCTGTTCCAGCAGTTCATGGAGTGGGCCAAGGCGCAGAAGCGCTAGTGCGTGCGGGGGCAGGATCAGGGCACAGGCGCTTACGCGAGCGCCGTGACGGGACGTGGAAGGGAGTGCCGTGAGGGGAGCGCATTGGCGCAAGCTTAGACCATGCCGTAGCCGCCTGACCCCGGCCGGGCTGGGCGTTGCGCGCGTGGCCGCGACCGCGTTCCTCCTCGGCCTGCTCGCGCTCGACCCGGCTTGGCCGCAGTCGGCGGCGCGACCGACCATCACCGTTGCCGCCGCCATTTCCGCCGTGCCGGCCACGCAGGCGCCGCTGCCGATCCGCGTGGCCCCCCTCGACACCTTGCCGCGCAACAGCTTCGTGCGCGTGCGCGGGTTGCCGCCCATGGCTGCCCTGTCGGAGGGCCACTCGATCGCGCCCGGCTCCTGGGCAGTCTCGCTCGCCGCCCTCCCCAACCTCAAGCTCACGCTGCCCCCGGGCGCCACGGGCCGCGCCGACATCGTCGTCACGCTGGTATCTGTCGACGGGGTGGTGCTGGCCGAGGCCAAGGCCGCCGTGACGGCGGTGCCGGCCCAGGAGGGCCAGGCCCAGCGCGAGGCCAGCGCGCCGCCGGCGGCGTCGGCCTCGATCCTGCGGGCGGGCGTGTCGCCGCCGGCGCCCGACACCGCCACGCCGAGCGGCCCGGCTCCGCAGGCCGCCGCTCCGCCGATGACCCCGCAGGACCGCGAGCGCGTGCAGCGGCTCATGAAGAAGGGCGATGAGCATCTGACCGAGGGCAACGTTGCGGCCGCCCGCCTCGTCTACGAGCGCGCCGCCGAAGCCGGCCTTGCCCAGGCCGCCATGGCGCTCGCCGCCACCTTCGACGAGGGGGAGCTGGCGCGACTTGCTGTGCGCGGCATCCAGCCCGACAGCAACGAGGCCCGCCGCTGGTACGAGCGCGCGCGCCAGCTCGGCGCCGCCGACGCCGACCAGCGCCTGCGCCGCCTCGGCTCGCGCTAGGCCGTCATCCCGGCGCCGTTCGCGCGGGCGCGAACGGGACCAGGCTGGGACCCATGCCAAGGCTCAACACACACTCTTCCACGTAAGAGCGCGCCACCCCGGGATGGCGCCCTAGCCCTCCGGCGGCGCGGTCGCCGCGTCCGCGCCGCGCCAGCTCCAGCGCCCGTACCGCCACGGCGCCAGCGCGTGGCGCTCGCCGGCAACGTCGGGCACCGGATCGAACCCGTGCGTGCCCCACGGGTGGCAACGGCACACGCGCGACAGCGCCAGCCAGCTACCGCGCCAGGCGCCGTTCAGCTCGATGGCGTCCAGCCCATACTCCGAGCACGTCGGCAGGTGCCGGCACTCCCAGCCGATCAGCGGCTTCAAGGTCCAGCGGTAGGCATGGATCGGCGCCTTGGCGACAGCCTTGGCCATGCCTCGGGCAATCCCCGTATCCGCACGGCGGGTGCCTTTGGGCACGGCAGGCACCCTCAGGCCTGCGCCGCGGCCGGCGTGCCCTGCCTGGCCTCGGCCTTGGCGAGTGCCGCCTCCACCGCATCGAACACCAGCAGCGTCGAGGCGTGCCGTGCCCGGTAGTCCTTGACCGGCTCGAGCACGGCCAGGTCGGCCCAGCGGCCCGTGGGCGGCGGCCCACCCTCCTTCAGCAGCCGCCGCATGACGGCGCCGACCTCGCGCAGCTCGTCGGCGCGCGTGCCGACGATGTTGGCCCCCATGACCGAGGCGGCAGCCTGGCCGAGCAGGCATGCCTTCACGGTCTGGCCGAAGGCCACGACCCGGTCTCCGTCCATGGCGAGGTCGACCGTCACGGTGGAGCCGCACAGCTTGGAGTGGGCGGTGGCCGTGCCGTCCGCATGCGCCAGCCGCTCGGCCCCGGCGATATGGGCCGCAAGCTCCAGGATGCGCGTGTTGTAGATCTCGCTCAGCTGCGTCATGCGATGGTCGCCAACCCCACGAGGGCTGCAGAGGGCCGGCGCGGGCTTTCTTGCCCGGGCCAGCGTGGCATACTATATCCCGCGAGCATGAGCGTGGCCACGCCGCCTTTGCGGACGACCGCCGCGCTCTGGGAGGATATCGCGTATGCGCTGACGGATTGCAACGCCCCAGTGTCCTGTCTGCGAATTGCCGACGCGCTTGCCGGCTCACCCAGCCGCGAAGTTGGTCGGCAATTCCAAGACGCCACACTAGCGAGCGAGACCGCGCCAGCCCCCCGCAACACCCAGCAGATCCCGCAAACAGCGCACGAGCCCGAGCCAGCACCAGCCATGAACGACATCGCGTCCCGGAAGGCAGCCATTCCCCTGAAGCCGGTCGCCGCGCGCAAGCGCCCCGCGCGCGCCGAGGCCGAGGAGGCCGTGCGCACGCTCATTGCCTGGGCCGGCGACGACCCCAGCCGCGAGGGCCTCACCGATACGCCGCGCCGCGTCGCCGACGCGTTCGAGGAATACTTCTCGGGCTACGCGCAGAACCCAGCCGACGTGCTCTCGCGCCAGTTCGAGGAGGCCGGCGGCTACGACGACCTCGTCATGCTGCGCGACATCCGCGTCGAGAGCCATTGCGAGCACCACATGGCCCCCTTCCTCGGCGTCGCCCACATCGCCTACCTGCCCAACGGCCGCATCGTCGGCATCTCCAAGATCGCGCGCGTGGTCGAGATCTTCGCCAAGCGCCTGCAGACGCAGGAGACCATGACGGCGCAGATCGCCGACGCCATCGAGGCGGCGCTGCAGCCGCGCGGCGTCGCCGTGCTGATCGAGGCCGAGCATCAGTGCATGTCGATGCGCGGCGTGCGCCAGCCCGGCGTCAAGACCATCACCACGCGCTTCACCGGCGCGCTCCAGCAGGACGCGAGCTACCGCGACCGCTTCCTGCAGATGGTGCACGGGGCCCGCCCCTGAGCGGGCACCAGTGTGGCGTCTTGGAATTGCCGACCGACCTCGCGGCTAGGTGGTCATCGGCAGTTCCGAGACTAAGCCACACTGAAAGCAAAACCTGCGCGTGTCCTGTCTGCGAACTGCCGAACAACCCAAGCCGCAAACGCGTCGGCAATTCGCAGACAGGACACGCGCGCCGGTTCCGGGAGACTGTCACATGGCTGCCACCTCCAATGTACCGTTCGCCCCGCGCGGCGCCCCGGGCGAGATCGAGGGCGGGCTTGCCCTGCAGCCCAAGTTCGATGCCGACGGCCTGATCCCCGCCATCGTCACCGATGCTGCCTCGGGCGAGGTGCTGATGCTGGCGTGGATGAACGCCGAGGCCCTGGCGGCCACCATCGAGACGCGCACCGCCCACTTCTGGAGCCGCTCGCGCGCCAAGCTGTGGAAGAAGGGCGAGGAGAGCGGCAACGTGCTCGCCGTCGCCGAGCTGCGCACCGACTGCGACCAGGACGCGATCTGGCTCAAGGTCGCCGTCGGCGGCGGCGGCGTTGCCTGCCACACCGGCGAGCGCTCCTGCTTCTATCGCTCGGTGCCGCTCGGGTCGAGGCCGACGCCCGCCCTCGCTCTGGTCCGCCTTTAATCCTTTATTAGCTCCGCGCTTTTCGCCCCCGCACCGGCGGCGGCAGTATGCGTCGCGACACGTGGCACGCGCCTAAGCCAGCCGTTAATCAATCCGTAGGGCTCACTTAATCCCTGGCCGCTATGGTTGATTTCGGAGCTGCACGCGAGGAGGCCTGCCTCGCCCGTGCATGGCGTGAGGTTCAAGTCTTGCGCGTAGGGGGCCCTCGAGATGGGTGACTGCAAGATCGGTTTGGCGCTCGGCGGCGGGTCGGCCCGCGGATGGGCGCACATCGGGGTGCTGCGGGCGCTGAACGAAGCCGGCATCTATCCCGACATCATCGCCGGCACCTCGATCGGCGCCGTGGTCGGGGGCTGCTACGTCGCCGGCGAGCTCGACGCGCTCGAGAAATTCGCGCTCGACCTCACGCGCCGCAAGGTGCTGGGCTTCCTCGACTTCAATTTCTCGGGCTCCGGCCTCATCACCGGGCGACGCCTGTGCGCCGCCCTCGACGGCAAGCTCAAGGACCTGACGATCGAATCGCTGCCCAAGCGCTACGTGGCGGTCGCCACCGAGATCGGCACCGGCCACGAGATCTGGCTGTCGCGCGGCCGCATCGTCGATGCCATGCGCGCCTCCTATGCGCTGCCAGGCATCTTCCGCCCCGTCAGCATCGACGGGCGCTGGCTGTTCGACGGCGCCCTCGTCAACCCGGTTCCGGTGTCCGTGTGCCGCGCACTCGGCGCCCGCTACGTCATCGCCGTCAGCGTCAACTGGGATCCCTGCATGCGCGGCACGGTCGTGCCGCACATGGAGGCAGCGCCCGAGCCGGAGCCCGAGGCGTACGAGGACGAGGGCGACAGCGGCGGCGTCATCGCGCGCAACAGCCGCGCCATGAAGAAGCTCCTGCAGCGCCAGGTGTTCGGCCGCACCGACAACGGCCCCGGCATCAGCACCGTGATGATGGAAGCCTTCAATATCGTGCAGGACCGTATTGCCCGCTCGCGGCTGGCCGGCGATCCCCCCGACATCGTCATCTCGCCGCGCCTGCCCGCCTTCGGCCTGTTCGACTTCCACCGCGCCGAGGCCATGATCGAGTGCGGCGTCACCGCAGCCAGGCGCGAGATCGAGGACATCAAGCACGAGATTGCCGCGCGGCGCAGACCGCAAAGCGCGATGGCGCGCATGGCCGAGCGGCGGTGAGCGCGTAGGTTGGGTTAGCGCGGGCACAGTGGCCGATGTGGTGCACAACGCCGATCCGCGCGTAACCCAACACGTCCGGGCGACTGTGGTTGTTGGGTTGCGCGCGGAACAAGCGTCGAGCGGAAGCAATGGCCGGCACGGCCGCGCTAATCCAACCTACACTAGTGTGATTCAGATCGAGAAGTCCGCACCATCGCTCTGGGCTAGGTTCGTGAGCGGACTTCTCGATCTGAATCACACTAGAATCATCAATTTGCCAGTGTCCTTCAGATCGCGAAATTCGTTTCGAGCTCACCGCAGAGTGAGACGAATTTCGCGATCAGCACACTAGCTGTGCGTGATATACTCGCGCATGGCGGTCGCCTCCATCTCGACCTCGGCAATGTGGTGCTTGACCACGTCGCCGATCGAGACGATGCCGACGAGCGCCCCGTGGGTCACCACCGGCAGGTGCCGGAAGCGCCGCGACGTCATCATCGCCATCAGCTCCTCGAGCGTGTCCGTCTCGGCGCACGTCACCACCTGCTTGGTCATGCTGTCGACCACGGGCCGCCGCAGACAGTCGGTGCCGTGCTCGGCCAAGGCGCGGATGATGTCGCGCTCGGAGATGATGCCGGCGACCTCGCCGTGGGCCCCGACCACGACGATTGCGCCGATGCGCTTGGTGGAGAGCTTGCCCGCAATCTCCATCAGGGTCGTTGCAGGACCGACAGTCGTCACCGCCCGCCCCTTCTGCTTCAGGATCGCAGCTACGTTCATGGGTTTCCTCCCATCCGCCGCTCAACGTCCCGACGGGCTGCAGCGCCGGGCTTTTCCCTCCCCGGTGCTGCATACCGCCAGCTTGCTGACGCGCGGCCTGGCCCACCGTCTGAGGAAATAGTGCTGGACTTCCCCGGGGCGCGCAAGCCCGTCAGCCAGTGTGCGCTGCATCATCGAACGGCTGGTCGGCGGCCGCTGGCGGGCGGTCGAAGAAGCCGTAGAGCAGCAGGCCGGCGAAGAACCCGCCCAGATGCGCCTCCCAGGCGATGCCCGCCGCCTCGGTGAGGCCGGCCGCGCCCCAGGCCAGCAGCATGTTGAGGACCGTCCAGCCGACCACGGCGGTAACAATGCGGCGGTCGCGCAACGCAACTGCGAGCGGCATCAGCGGCGGCACGCGGGCGCCGTGCACGCCCCACGCACCGACGTCCTCGATCCCGGTGAACAGGAAGCGGAACGCGGCGCCCATCAGCCCTGAAATGGCACCCGACGCGCCGACCACCAGGATGAACACTGGGCCGTTGATGACATAGTAAAGGAGCGCCCCGGCGACGCCCGACAGCAGGAAGAACCCCAGGAAACGCAGCACGTCGCTGCGCCGGGCGACGGGGCTGCCGAAGGCGAGCAGCCAGGCCGAGTTGATGAGGAGATGCGTCAGATCGCCATGCACGAACTGGTGCGTGACGAGCGACGTGTAGATTGCCGGCTGCCCGCCCGGCAACTCGCCGGCAAACCCGCCCAGGCGTGCCGGGATGAAGCCCAGCACCTCCGTCAACCATTTGCTCTGCTCGGCCGAGAGCGCCCAACCAACACCGTGGATGGCGCCAAAGCCGACCAGCAGGCAGACGACGACGCCCGGCACGTTGAAGATCGGTTCGCGGTGGTTCAAGCGAGGGTCGCGCTCCGGCGCTGCGGGCTGAAACCGCCCGTAACACGGCCGGCTTCGGGCTGACAACCCTAACGGCAGCATCTTGCCCGCGACTGTGGCTGGCGCGCCCGCATTTCGTGCTGCATGGCACGAATGGTGCTCCCTTCGCCTCAGGTCTGCCTGCTTCGCGCTCGGGCGTGTCCCGTTTCGACACGGGGAGGGAGCGCGAGCGGCAGGCGGGTCACGATTGCAAGCACGAGAACTCCACGGGCATGAAGCAGAGAACGCCGCAGATCCTCTACGGCTATTGGAACGAGGTGCGGGCGGGGCGCCTCGCACCGCTGCGCCTCGAGATCGAACCGTCGCGCATCGCCGGCATCCTGTCCGAGACCTTCATGCTCGAGCGGCTCGACGCAGCGACCCACCGCTACCGTCTCGCCGGCACGCGTCTGTGCGAGTTGTTCGGCTCGGAGCTGCGCGGCGCCAACTTCCTCGACGGCTGGAGCGAGCCAGACCGCGCGGCCCTCGAGCACGACCTGGCGACGGTGTGCGAGCAGGGAGGGGTGTGCGTCCTCACCATCGAGGCCGCCGCCGACACCCGCCACCGCATCGAGATCGAGGCCGTGCTGCTGCCGCTGCTGCACAGCGGCAAGACGGTTGAGCGCATCATCGGCGCCATGAGCGCCGCATCCCATCCACATTGGCTGAGCCACGAGCCGCTGACCAGCCGCCGCCTGCTGCGCCACGAGATCGTCTGGCCCGACGGCCGGCCGCATTCCCTGCTCGACCGGTCGGGCAAGCTCGCCCCGTTCATGCCGGCACCCGTCGAGGCGCGCCCCGCCACTCCCGTCCAACGCCAATTCCGCGTGCTCGAGGGCGGCCGCACCGACGGCAAGCACGACAAGCGCTGAGCTGCTCGCGCAGGGTAAACGCCCCACCTGCCGCCGGCGGCATCGCGGCGTCTTGCGTACCTCATCCAGCCCGCCGCGCCCCCAAAATGAGGCGGCCATTTAGCGTTCATTAAGCGTATTGCCGGCATAGTGCGCTAGACGCCCGTTAACCCGGCTTGTGCTCGATGGAAACCGTTCTGGCACAAGCCGCCGCGCGGTAGCGGACCCCGTAGGTTCAAATGCTTGTCAACCCGACATCTTTTGCCCGGCGCCCGCAGGGAGTGCTCTCGCGCATCGTCCCGGATCGGCGCCGCTACAAGCGCATTGCCGTCACGCTGCTTGGCCGCTTCATGCGCGAGAACAAGGAGGAGCACGCCTGCAAGCTGGTCGACATCTCCGCTGGAGGCGCGGCCGTCGCGGCGCCGGTGCCGGTTGGCATCGGCGAGCGGGTGGTTGCCTACTTCGACCACGTCGGCGGCATGGAGGGCAGCGTGGTGCGCGCCTTCGACGGCGGGTTCGCCTTCAAGATCAACGCCACCAAGCACAAGCGCGAGAAGCTCGCGGCGCAGCTGACCTGGCTCGCCAATCGCAGCGAGCTCACCGAAGAGGACGGCCGACGCCACGAGCGCATCACGCCGACGAACGGTGAATCCGTGCTGCAACTGGCCGAGGGCATCAATCTGACCTGCCGCGTGCTCGACGTTTCCATCTCCGGCGCCTCCATCGCCACGCCGGCCCGGCCCGACCTCGGCAGCGAGGTGGTGCTCGGCAAGCTGCGTGCGCGCGTCGTCAGGTACCATCCGCAGGGCTTCGGCGTGCAGTTCATCGACGTGCAGAACCTGACCGCACTGCGGCGTTCCTTCGTATAGCCGGGCGGCGGATCTTCAATCGCGGGAGTGAGGCAAGACGCCGGGTGGGCGAGCGGGCGGAACTTCGAAGCGGCGACGTGGTTAAAGAAGAGTGCGCGCGGGCGCGGCAATTCAAGTCAAGCCCGCGCCAAAGTTGCCTCGAATTGCCCGCCCCCGCCTCAGCAAATCGCAGAACCTCCGGAGTACGCTGGTCGTCGTCGAGGGTGGGCATGAGATACGTGAGCGTCAAATATCTGGCAGCACTGGCGGGCGCCCTGGCGCTGCCCGCGGTAGCGCTCGCCAACCCCCTCAGCCCGCCGAGGGACCAAGACCGCGCCTCTCCCTACATGCGCGTGTTCGGCGCCAGCCACCCGCCCTACGGCTTCGTGCAGTTCTGCGAGCGCACGCCCGAGGAGTGCCGGCAAGGGCCGCAGGAGGAGCAGCGCCTGTCGGCGAGCCCCCAGCGCCTGAGCGAGCTCGATGCCGTCAACCGCGCCGTCAACCGCGAGATCGCGCCGGCAACCGACCTCGAGCTCTATGGCCTCACCGAGTACTGGACGCTGCCCACGAACAAGGGCGACTGCGAGGACTACGCACTGCTCAAACGCAAGCGCCTGATGGCGCGCGGCTGGCCGGCGAGCGCGCTGCTCTTGACCGTGGTGCGCGACGACCGCGGCGAGGGCCACGCCGTGCTGACGGCGCGCACGGTGCAGGGCGACTTCATCCTCGACAACAAGGTCGACGAGGTGAAGGCGTGGCACCGCACCCCCTACGAGTACATCATGCGCCAATCCTACCTCAACACCATGATGTGGATGTCGCTCGACCCCAAGGAAGCCAATTCGGCGCTGCCGCTGGCAGGCGTCCGCAGCCCCCGCTGATCGGACGGGAAACGGCAGCACCGAAGGAGCATCAGGTCGGGGCCGCGCGCCCTGTCCAGGCCCTGATCTGCCCTCGAGCCGGGATGGGGACACCCCACCCGGCTCAATTTTTTTGGTGGATCGATTGGCGTGGGGGCTCGTGCGGGCCGGCAGCTTCAGTCCGTCTCGAGGTCGAGCTCGAGGATGGCCATCTGGAACTGGTAGCACAGCTCGCCGTCCTCGTTGTCCAAGGTCAAGGTGCCGACGAAGTCGTCGCCCACGTACACCTCCGCCGAGTCCTTGATCTTGGGCCGCGCGCGCACCGACAGCGTCTTGGTGCCGAACACCTTGCGCAGGTAGGCCTGCACGCGCACCATCTCTTGCGGATTCAAGGGCGTTCCTCTCCTACTCGCCGCAGCCGCAGTCGTCGGGCAGCAGGCGCTGGTCCATCTCGCGCGCGGGCTCGGGGCAGCCGGCACGGCCCACCACCTTCGCCGGGACACCGGCCACCGTGGTCTCGGGCGGCACGTCCTTCAGGACGACGCTGCCGGCGGCGACGCGGGAGCAGTTGCCGACCTTGATGTTGCCGAGCACCTTGGCACCGGCGCTGATCAGAACATTGTTGCCGATCTTGGGATGGCGGTCGCCCGTCTCCTTGCCGGTGCCGCCGAGCGTCACGCCCTGCAGCAGCGAGCAGTTGTCGCCGATGCTCGCCGTCTCGCCGATGACGATGCCGGTGCCGTGATCGAGCATGATGCCGATGCCGATCTTGGCCGCCGGGTTGATGTCGACGGAGAAGATGCGCGAGCTCTGGCTCTGCAGGTAGAGCGCGAAGTCGCGCCGGCCCTGCCTGTGCAACTGGTGGGCGAAGCGATGGGTGACGAGGGCGTGGAAGCCCTTGAAGTAGAGCAGCGGCTCGATGTAGCGGCTGCAGGCCGGATCGCGATCGTAGACGGCGGCCAGATCGGCGCGGAAGGCGCGGCCGAGCTCGGGATGGTCGGCGAGCACCTGGGTGAAGGTCTCGGCGATGAGGCCGGCGTCGACGTCGGAATGGTTGAGCCGCTGCGCCAGCCGGTGGCACACCGCGTCCTCGAGCCGCTCCTTGCTGAGGATGGTGGCATAGATGAAGCCGCCCAGCGCCGGCTCCTTGCGCACGGCCTCCTCGGCCTCCTGGCGCAGCGCGGCCCAGATCGGGTCTACCTGGGCGATGCCGGCGCGCTCGGCCTTGCGGGTTTGGGGTGCCATCTGCCTCTCCTTGGAGGAGCCTCGGTGCGGTCTCTCGAAAGCAGGTAATGAGCTGGCTGGGCCAAGTCAATGCGTGCGGATACCGCTGGCCCGGCCGCGTCATGCGCTGTTTACTGCGCACCGCAGCGCGCCGTCCGCCACCGGCGCGTGTCGGCGCCGGGTGCCGGCCGATGCCGCGAAGGCCTAGTGTGATGATCGAGAAGTCCGCACCATCGCGCGGGGCTAGGTTCGAGGACGGACTTCTCGATCTGAATCACACTAGAATTATTAGTTTGCGAGT
>Ga0247727_10006470_pt1 | contig 23040 bp, 21 predicted proteins | sample WisWelCaveWW1625_FD_202498 | JGI IMG/M metagenome (GOLD analysis project Ga0247727, IMG submission 202498) | Biofilm microbial communities from Wishing Well Cave, Virginia, United States - WW16-25 | ecosystem: Environmental > Aquatic > Deep subsurface > Groundwater > Cave microbial mat | place...
TCTCTATTGTTTTTATGATTCTGTGTTTGCAGCAAAGATGAAAGTTGTAGTCAATTACATTTTCTGCTTTCCAAAAAACTATTTAACATATCATCGTTAATTTCTTAACCGCTTTTTGAGGGGATACTTATTCAGTATATAAATTTGACTGGAGTATCCCCTACTCTCATTACCTGCGGATAAATTAGATTTTAGCCCACTGAAAAATCCTGCAACAAGGTTTGAGCTTCCGGTTTGGTATTTTTCACTTAATAGAGAAACGTAATATGAATCAAATTTCATCGGAAGTACTTCCTGAAGGTTAAAACCGAATCGGAAAAACAATTTTTCAATATCCTTTTTTGTGAAATGATAAATATGTCTTGGAACATCCCATGCTGCCCATTGTGCGCCATATTTTTCCGCGTCAAAAGAATTACAATTAGGCACAGCGATTATTAATGTACCATCATCAACGAGTAATTTTTTTATCTGTTCTATTGTTTTATCCAACTGATGAACATGCTCCAACACATGCCAAAGAGTAATCACATTAAATTTCTTTTCGCTAAGCACAAATAGTTTTTCGGGAGCAAAAGGTTCTATGCCATAATTATCTTTTGCATACTTTCTCGCTATATCTGAGGGCTCAATCCCTGTTACGTTCCAGCCGTTTTGTTTACATGCGCTGAGGAATTCCCCCGTGCCGCAACCAATATCCAGTAAATGATGTGGAGCAGGGGAGGAAGAAATCGTGAGGCGATTAATAAGTTTTCCTTTTTGCTTTATAGTATAATTGCGAACCATCCCGTAAAGTTTATTTACAATTCCTCTGCTCGTGCCTGAGTGAGAAATGTATTCTTCCGATTCGTAGTACTTGCCTATTTCTTTTTCATCCGGACGGGGATTGGTGAATCTGAATTCGCATGCCTCGCACTGAACGATATGAAACGTTTCACGTGAAACAGTATAGTCAATGCAGGAAAGAAAAGGCTTGAACTTATTTGCAGAACAAACCGGGCAGTTATATAGCTCTTCCATATTCTTTTTGTTTCACGTGGAACTATTTCGATTTATCCCTCATGAGAAGTTTCCTCGGGGGCTTTTGCTCCTTCTTGTTTATTTGTTAATAGTTCATTTATCTGTTTTAAGTAGCCGTTTTCCTTGCGTAATTGTTCTATCTCTTTGCGCATTTCGTCTAATTGCTTATCCGCTTCGGGTCGCTCAACACGTATGTCTTGTGTGAAATATTTAAAGAAATCATGTCCCAACGCTTGCGAAAGTTTCTGCAGTAGGGAAGAATGCATGTGGCGGTAATTAAAAATCCTGCTTATGCTGCCAGGATGAACTCCAAGCCGTGAAGCAAGTTCAGTAGAAGATACTTTTTTATCTTCCATAACTTTTTTTATTACGCTTCCGATCTGTACAGGCATTGTATTTCTTGTTCGCGACAAAAGTATGAATTATTATATTTCAAACGACAAGTGTTAATATTAATAACAGTAATAGTTATATACATAACACTAATCGTTAAAGACATATGCGCGTGTTTTATTTTCAGAATAATTTTAAGGTCAAACATTGATTTATGGAACGGCAAAGCATGCCCCGACCAAACTCAAACTTTTTCTGGGAAAAAGTCCGTTCAGGGATTTTTGTGAAATGAGTAGGGGGGGTTGAGCTGTTTTGCGCGAGGGATTGTAGTGGAAATCCTTTGCGCTTTGCAAAGATTGGAACGGAAAGCCCGACACGCAGGGGCGCGCCCAAATTTATCTTCCCAAATAAACCAGCAGAATAGAAATATCCGAAGGGTTAACGCCTGAAATGCGTGACGCCTGCCCGATGGTGTTGGGGCGCACGCGTGAAAGTTTTTCTCTCGCCTCGGAAGAAAGGGAAGTGAGGCGGTGGTAATCAAAATCATCGTGGAGTTTTATTTCTTCGAGGCGCTGCAATTTTTCCGCCATCTCGTATTCTTTGCTGAGATAGCCCTCGTACTTCATTAATATTTCCGCCTGCTCTAAACTTTCTGCGCGGAAATTTTCCGTGAAGGTTTTTACTGCTGAGCTGCAGCGAACAAAATCCAAAACCGAAACTCCAGGGCGAGAAAGCACTCCGAACATTTTCACCTTTTGTGATAGGGGGGAGGAGCCGATGGTTTCTAAAAACGGATTGATCTCTTCGGGCGAAATACTTTCGTCACGGAAGAATTTCATAATTTTTTCCGCCTGCATATTTTTTTCTTTTACTCTTTCGTAGCGTTCTTTGCTTGCCAATCCGAGCTCAAAAGATTTTGGCGTGAGGCGCACATCCGCGTTATCCTGTCTCAAAAGAATTCTGTACTCGGCTCGGGAAGTGAACATTCGGTACGGTTCATCGGTTCCTTTCGTAACTAAATCGTCTATGAGAACACCGATGTATGCTTCGGGGCGCGTGAGAACGAATGGGTCTTGTTCTTTTATTTTCAGGTGCGCATTTATTCCCGCCATCAATCCTTGACACGCTGCTTCTTCATAACCCGTTGTTCCGTTTATCTGTCCCGCGAAATATAAATTCTGAATTTGTTTTGTCTCGAGAGTTAAGTGCAGTTGGGTAGGAGGGAAGTAGTCGTATTCAATGGCATAGCCGGGACGGAACATTTTCACATTCTCAAAGCCCGCCATCTTTCTCATGGCTTTCATCTGCACATCTTCAGGAAGCGAAGTGGAAAATCCGTTCACATAAATTTCTACCGTGTCCCACCCTTCGGGCTCTACAAAAATCAGGTGGCGGTCTTTATCCGCGAAGCGTGTTACTTTATCTTCAATGCTCGGGCAATACCGCGGACCAATTCCCTGAATCCTTCCTGAATACATAGGGGATTTATCAAATCCTGTTTTTAAAATGTCGTGGACTTCGGAATTCGTATAAGTAATGTGACAAGACATTTGCTCTTTGTTTCCATAAATACTTGCTTCTCCTTTTGCGGACGGAATAAAAGAAAATCTATTCGGGTTCTCATCGCCCTTTTGTTCTTCCATTTTAGAATAATCCAGACTTCTTCCATCCACTCGCGGAGGAGTTCCGGTTTTCATTCTGCCTGCAGTGAAGCCCAGAGAAACCAACTGCTCGGTAATTCCCGTAGAAGATTTTTCTCCCACACGCCCGCCACCGAATTGTTTTTCTCCTATGTGAATGAGTCCGTTTAAAAAAGTTCCATTCGTAAGTATAACTGCCTTCGCAGAAATTTTCATTCCCATTCCTGTGATCACACCTGTCACCTGTCCCTTGTCCACTATCACTTCTTTTACCATGTCCTGCCAGAAATCCACATTGGGAGATTGCTCCAGCATTTTTCTCCACTCGGTGGTGAACAGCGCGCGGTCATTCTGCGAACGCGGACTCCACATCGCAGGACCTTTGCTTCTGTTCAACATGCGGAATTGTATGGCGGAGCGGTCAGACACAATTCCTGAATATCCTCCGAGCGCGTCAATCTCGCGAACGATTTGTCCTTTGGCAATTCCTCCCATAGCGGGATTGCAACTCATCTGGGCAATTTTGGTCATGTCCATTGTGATGAGCAAAACTTTTGAGCCCATGTTTGCCGCAGCAGCCGCAGCTTCACAGCCCGCGTGACCTGCACCAACAACTACTATGTCATAGGAAAGATTCATTTTTAAAAGGGGAGCGAAGGTAAATAAAAGAAGGGCAGGGGAGAAGAATGAAAAAGCGGGCGCTTTATTTCTTCAGACACAATTCGATCACTTTCTTCAACACATCAGCATCTACATCAGAAAGTTTATTAATGTAAAGGCACACCTTTCCTGTTTTATGTTTGCCGAGTTTTTTCAGAAGCGCTGCCTGCGCTTTTGATTGGTTGAGCACGTAAAGCGTGAGTGCCTGCTTGCGGGGAGAAAAAGCTGTTTTGGGCCAGTCGAGTTCGCGTCCGCTCGCGTATTTCAGTGGCACATTTCCAAACCCAATGATATTGGTTCCCCACATTTCGGGTTTGTCGCCCGTGGCGCGTTGCATCATTTCTATGATTTGGAAACTGTCTTTGCGCTGTTGCTCATGCTTTATAGTTTTCAAAAAATCTTTCGGATTGACTTTTGTCTTTCTTGTTTTGAGTTCTGCTTTTGCCATGGGATTATTTTTTTAATCAATTACTTTTAATGAAACTTTTTTCTCAAAATAATTTCCCTTCATTCCTTCTTTCGCGTTTCCTTTCACGGATTCGCCTTTGGTGAGCATCACCTGCAATTGCAATTCCCCGTTTTGTGCCGCATCGCTTGCACGAACGGTCATGGGCAGCGAAGTGATTTTCATTCCATCATATCCTTCCAGTTTGTCTCCCACTACACGGCATGCCATTTGCAAATTGCACTCCCATCCCGAAGCAAATTTGGAAAGCGAACTCGTCTCAATAGTTTTCGGGTCAATAAAAATCCACGCGTTGCGGTAAGGGGCTTCGGCTACATCATCTTTTGTTCTGCCGATTACAGTGAGAACTGTTTTTGCTTCGTTGCGTTTTGCCTCTAACAGAAAACTTCCGTCCGCTTGCTTCAGTGATTTTTTTGTGGTGGCGTCCAGAATATCAATAACGGTCTTTGATTCATCGCTCCACACACCATTGCTCACATGGCAGCCAAGACAGTTTTTGTTCTTGGTAAGAATTCCAACACCCGGAGGATATGCGTGTGCGGACGCAATAACATCAATGCCCGTTTTGTTGAATTCGGGATGAAATCCTTTTTCGGGAGAAAAGAAAATTTGAAATGCTATTATTCCAGATGCCATTGCGAAAAAAGAAATGATAATTTTTTTCATGTGCTTTATTTTTAACAAAGGTAATAAAGGATGGTTATTTCTTTCTCTTGAGAAAAATCAGAACAAGCGGGAGAACACAAAGCAGAATAGGAAGAAACTTCGGACTTTGGTCGTATGTAAAATATTGCCAGGTAACATACACATACGTTAAACTATACGCCACCGCGCCAATAATCATTGTTCGCGGAATGGCGAGCAATAAAGCGGAAAGAACCTGCGCCACTCCGAACAAAGTAATCTTCCAGTCATCAAAACCAACGTGCGTGATTTTCATGTATTCAATTCTTACCCCAAGCACCTTTATCATGCCCGATAAAAATGAAAGCGCGATAAGAAGAATGTGGAGAATGCGGGTGAAAAATTTCATTCAGAAAATATGCCAGAGAGTCGGGATGTTATATTCTCATTCCTATTACAAGGACATCATCAACTTGCTCAAGTGAGCCCTTCCATTTTTCAATTGTTTCGTTCAGCATTTTTTTCTGTTCGCTCATTGGCTTATCGTGAATGGAAACCAGCATTTCCTGAAGTTGCTTGTACTTGAATTTTTTTCCCTGGATGCCACCAAACTGGTCGGCATATCCATCGGTGAATATATATACGCAATCTCCTTTTTGTAACTCGACATTATGACTTGTAAAGGGTTTTGAAATAAAGTGAATTCCGATGGGTTGCTTATCGCCTTTTATTTCTCGCAGCACACCGTTTGAAACTGTCCACACAGGATTGTTTGCTCCTGCAAACTGAATTTTGTTTTTGTCGAGCACACACATCGCAATGTCCATTCCATCTTTGTTTTCTCCTTCCGCGCCCGTTTGTTTCATGGCTTTTATAATGCCTTCGCGAAGCGTGTCAAGAAATTTTCCCGCATCGGTGACGTGTCTCTCATTTACAATTTCATTCAGAAGCGCGGAGCCAACCATGCTCATGAATGCACCGGGAACTCCATGCCCCGTACAATCCACCGCAGCGATAAATATTTTTCCCTCCCGCTCAGCAAACCAGTAAAAATCCCCGCTCACTACATCTTTCGGCTGATAGAGGATAAATGAATCGGGGAGGGATTTTCTTATTTCCTCATCGCTTGGCAAAATCGCCTGCTGAATCCGCTTTGCGTAATTGATGCTGTCGGTGATGTTTTTATTTTTCTCCTCAATGATGCTGACGTGTTCGCGGATTTTTGAATTCGCCATGTTCAGTTCACCTGAACTTACTTCGAGCGAACGCTCCAGCAGCGATCTGTCCGCTTCATAATGGCTGTATGAATCACTCACCGACTGGAAAACGGCTTTGAACTCTTCGGGAATCTCGGGAAGATTTTTCAGGTAGCGTTTTATCTGCCGCTCCAAAAGTTTGTTGTACATGCCGTTTTCTTTTCTTAGGATTCCGAGAACGTGGTGATGGTCATTGTTTGATTATGCAGTTCGCAATTCACGTTAGGCGTGAGTGGGGAGATTTCACCGTAAGAATAAAATCCCGTTATGGCGGTGTTGCTGCCCAGCACCTCGCGCACGCTTTCCACTTCTTCTTCTATGCGTTGCCCAAGCACCAGTTTTCTTCCCACACAACTGACGAGTATGCTTAACTGTGAGTTTCCGCTGCTCAGTTTTTCGAGCGTGTTTTCCGCAGCGCTGGATGCTCCGTCAATCAGTTTTTCAAAACTCGCTTTCATTAATTGCGCAATGGCGCCCTGCGGAATATCTCCGGCAAATGTCATGCTCTGCGCTGCTTCATCCACAGCAAGCAGTGTTCTCACAATAGGAGTTGAGTTTGCTTTCTCCCTGATGCTCAACGGAAAGAGAAGTCCTGTTCCCGGAAGTCCGCTGGCTTTATCTCCCAGATAATTTTTGTACAGCGCCAGCGCGGATTGATTGTCGAGTTCATATAGTACATTGCCTTTTGATTTTGTAACCACGCGCTCGGGACCAAAGGGGTCCCATCCGCCTCTTGAGCCATAACCCACTTTTAATCGGTTGCCATAAAAACCAACGGCAACCACATTTCCTTCACCCGGCTGCTGGTCAATGCCGACAAGGGTTTTTTCAAAGCGGGCGGCATCTCCTGCCAATCCGCCTGTCACGGAAATAGTTGGAGGAAGAGTGTCGTTGAATCCTTTCACCAACTCGCTGCCATTTACCTTCAATCCGTCCGACAAAACAAAAACATGCATGAGTCCTTCGGTATTTAATTTTTTAGCCAATTCCTGCCCTGCCGCATAACTGCTTGCCGCTTCGGCAATTTTCAGTTGGGTGCTTTTCAGTTGGGTGTGCTCAAATTGCACTGCGGTGAGAGCAACCGTGTCATCATTTACCTCTACATCCAGAATTTCTCCCGATGTGCTTCCTGAAAGTATAATCGCATTAGGATAAAAGTTTTTTATTTCGCTGAAGAAGGATTCGTTGCTTAGCGCGCTTCGCCCTCCGAATGCAAGCACAAAATTTGCTGACTGGCTTAGTTGATTGTCTAGGGTGGTTTCCCATCCTCCCGCAGCCGTCCATTTGCGTTGTTCTGTTTTCATGATATGAAGATTTTGGAAGTTTATTTGATGAGTTCAAATATAGAAATACTTGGCAGAATTGCAGAGAAATTTTAAAAATAATTTCACTAGGATTTTCTGGATGTAAAAATGATGTACGAGGGCTGGGAAAGATTTCTATTTTTATAAAAAATGAATACAATGATTACTAATAAAACTCTTTCTTTTCTCAAAGACCTTTCAAAGCAGAACAACCGCGACTGGTTCAATAAAAACAAACCCCGCTTCGAAGAAGCCAATACGGAGTTCAAAAACTTTGTGGGCGCTCTCATCCGCGAAGTAGTAAGGTTTGACAAAGGGGTTGCCAATCTGGAGCCGAAAGACTGCGTGTTCCGGATTTATAGGGATGTGCGTTTCTCCAAAGATAAATCTCCGTACAAAAATCATTTTGGCGCACACATCATCGCAGGCGGAAAGAAGTCAGAAGGAATGCGCGCGGGATATTATATGCATCTTTCTCCGGGAGAATGTTTTCTCGCTGGCGGTGCGCACATGCCTCCTTCGGAATGGATAAATGCTATTCGAAAAGAAATTCATTTCAACGCAAAAGAACTGAAGAAAATTATCAACGAAAAAGATTTCAAAAAATATTTCGGAAAGATAACAGGAGAAAAACTTTCAAGCGTTCCGCGCGGCTACGACAAAACTCATCCTGAAATAGAACTGCTCAAGCATAAAAGTTTTCTTGCGGTTCACAATATGAACGAAAAGCAGGTAACGTCAAAAGATTTTCTCTCTCATTGCGCGAAAGTTTTCAAAGCAATGAAGCCGTTTGATAAATTTTTGAATCAATCCATGGATTAACATGCCCTATAACGAACAATTAGCCGAGCGTGTGAGAAAAGTACTCGGGCCACACAAAAAACACATCGAAGAAAAAAAGATGATGGGCGGACTCACCTTCATGCTGCGCGATAAAATGTGCGTAGGCGTTCTCAAGGATGAACTCATGTGCCGTATTAATCCTGAAATTCATGATGAATCAATAAAAAAGAAAGGCTGCCGTACCATGGACTTCACCAAAAAACCGATGAAGGGTTTTGTATTTGTCAATCCGTCAGGAACAACTTCGCAAAAAGATTTGGAATACTGGATTGGGCTTGCTGTAGATTTTAACGCAACGGCAAAAGCATCGAAAAAAAAGAAATAGCGATTAGTGGTTGAACAAAAAGAATTTGTATTTCCTTTTGCAACTATCGTGAAGCCACCAGCCCAAATCAAAATCATAAGTCAGGTGAAGTCCAATGGTTGCCGTGTTGGTTAGTTTGTATGATTTTGGAGTTGCGGTTATTCCATCACTGAGCGCGTAATAATCATTTCCTCTTCCTCCGCTTGTGCTGATAATATCTGAAAGACCGTAAGTGAGGCGGATTCCTAAATTAATAAGGCCTCCGCCATCTCCCCACATGGCACTTCCCCATCCAAATACAAGAGATAGATTAGATTTTTCAAAATTGCTTTGTATATCTTGATTAGAATAATTAACGAGCGATGAGTTGTATGTTCCTTTCACATTTGCCAGCGTAGAAATTTTTATTCCTGCTTCAATGTATTTAAACTCCTTCGGAACAAAGTGGAGCAAAATGGGGAATTCATAATAAGTAAGATTTGTTTTATTTGTCCAACTCATGCTGTCAATGTTACTTGTTATTTTCTGGCTATGGGTCGAATAAAGTCCTTCCACAAACACCGCTCCCCACTGACTATAATGCGCACCAACCATAATTCCTCCCGAACCTCCCCAGGAGGTTTTGTATTTAAGCCCCTTGTCATTAAGTTGATTTTGATTTAACAGCCATGTTGAGTTGAAACTTCCTCTTACCCCCACCACCACCCATTGATTTATTTGATGCGATTGCGCGAAAGACAGAATAGGGAAAAAGCAGATAAAAACGAACGAGAAGATTTTTTTCATTGGACGAAACTATTGATTTTATAAGAACGCCTTCTTTGCTCATAAGTAAATTTTTAGCAAATGGGTTGAATACGGAGAGAATTTATCTTTGTGCACCACAAAAACGCGATATGAAAAACTTCTTTCGAAAAACTCCTTCTTGGATTTTTTATTTATTTATCCTTTTTGCTTTTCTTCTCTTGGTGTTTTCTTCTTTTCGCTATATTTTTTTCAAACTAAACATTGCCGCCCCTCAAATCGTTTCCGATGATGTATACAGCAATGCCTTCTCGCTCGGAATAAGTTTTGATACGATGGTTGCGTCTTATTTGCTGGTTATTCCTGCTGTTGCATTTTTTTTCGCTATGTTTTTTAATTACAACTCTCTTTGGTTTCGCAGGATGATTACTTTTTATTTCTCGTTATCTTTTCTCGCTGTCTTGCTTGCTTGTTGCGCTGACATTCCCTTCTATGAATTCTGCGGTTCGCGCCTGAGTACGGCCATCGTAATGTGGACAGATACCCCTGGCACAATGTTAAAATTTGTTTTTGAGAACCCCGCTTACTATCCGTACTTAAGCGCTTTCATTGCAGGAATTGTTGTTTCAATTTTATTGCTTTTGTTTCTCCAGAAAAAACTTCTTCGCAATACTTTTAAAGAGTTCTATTCTGTCTCGAAAAAAATTATTGTTTTTATCTCTCTGACCTTTCTTCTGCTCATCGGTATTCGCGGAGGATGGAGATTGCGCCCGATTGCCATCCGAGATGCTTTTGTTACAAATTATCCCTTCGTGAATCTTCTGCCTTTAAATCCTGTTCACTCGTTTTTTGACAGCATGGAAAAAATTAATTTAAATTACCTGGATGATAGCGTGGCGATAAATAATGCGCGCAGATTTTTGAATGTTCAGGATAATTTTAATTCTCCGATTGCGAGAAAAATAGAATTCGAAGATTCATCCATCAAGCCAAATATTATTTTGATACTGATGGAAAGCATGAGCGCTGACATGACCGGGCTTTCTTGCAGCGGAAAATCTTTTACTCCAAATCTGGACAGCATTTCAAAAAATTCAATTTCTTTTTCCAATTTCTATTCCAGCGGAATTCATACCTGCAACGGGTTGTACGGCACGCTTTATTCAATGCCTTCTGTTCCCGGGGGTCACCCGCTTTCAAACTTATACACGGTGAATTCGAAATTTTATGGAATGGCGAATGTCCTAAAAGACAATGGCTATTCAACTTCCTTTTTCTGTACTCACTACGAAGAGTTTGACAACATGGGTTTCTTTCTGCGAAACAATGGCTTTGAGAATTTTTTCAGCGCGAAGGAATATAAATCCGATTTGAGCGAAGGAACATTTGGGGTTTCGGATGAAGCGCAATATGATTTTGCTTTTAACAAACTGAATGAATTCTCAAGGACAGAGAATCCTTTTTTAGTCACATTACTCACCATCAGCGCGCACGAACCTCCCGTCCTGCCGAAAAAAACTTCCTTCAAGCCGAAAAGCAAAATTCCCTTTGAGCAGGTGTATGAATATGCCGACTGGGCGCTGGGAAATTTTATGAAACGATGCGCAAAAGAAAAATGGTATGACAATACAATTTTTGTATTCGTTGCCGACCACGGGTGCAATATGCCAAGTGCTTATGAAATACCGCTTTCGTATCATCATTCCCCGTTTATCATTTATTCTCCCGCTCTTATTAAAGAACCAAAACAAATTGACAAACTCGCCATACAAATGGACATGTTTCCTACATTAATGAATTTTCTGAAGATTTCTTACACAAACAATACGCTTGGAATAAATCTTTTCAAAGAAGAAAGGCCTTATGCTTTTTTCTGTAAAGATTATCTCGTTGGATGCTTGGATAAAAGGCGCTTCCTTATCATCCAAAAATTCGGAGGGGAATCCTTGTATGATTATTCGAATGGGAAAGCCGAAAACATTCTTGAAGATAATAAAACACTATCTGACAGCATGAAAACCTATACTTACTCCATGCTTCAAACAGCGCAATGGCTGCTCGAGAATAAAAAATTAGGAGAGCAGTAACCCTCGTAGGAAATTTTTCCATTAGGGGAAACAAAAAAAATTACACGACCACGCATACTCTGCGATCGTTATTCCATTCTACCCGTAAAGTGAGGAGAATCTTTCTAAAGGAAACTAGTCCCTGTTGAAGTCGCGTGACCTTCCTCGGCCACCGCCACCACCACCGTAGTTGCCACCGCCACCACCACCGTAGCCACCACCACCGCCACCGCGCTTCTTGAATCCGCCACCGCCACCGCCTTCTGTGCGAGGACGCGCTTCGTTCACAACGATAGTTCTTCCGTCTACTTCTGTGCCGTTGAGTTTTTCAATGGCTGCGCGTGCATCGTCATCACTAGCCATTTCAACAAAACCGAATCCTCTGGAACGGCCTGATTGATTGTCTCTGATTACTTTTGCTGAGGTCACTTCACCAAATGAGGTGAAAACTTGTTTCAGATCTTCATCCTGAAGTTTGAAACTGAGATTTGAAATGTAAATATTCATTTAACTTGTTTTTAATCCTTTCCGTTTAATTTTTTTTGGAAAAGGATGACAAAGATAAATAAATTCCCTTACCGCCAAAATTTATTTTAGAACTGGTAACGAAGCGAGAAAACAAGCAAATTGTTATAATAACCAGGTTTGAAAATTTTATACGTCCAGTTCTGATAATATTGACCGGTGCCGCCTTTGCGGACAGGAACAAGAGAATACTCCGTACGCACATTAAAACCAATGTGTTCGGTAAGAAAATAATTCAGGCCAAATATGATTGAGTAATCAGATTTCTGAAAAGGAGTACCGCCAGACAGTTGACCGCCCGCGATTTCCTCTTTAGAATAAACCAGCGCCCCGATGGCTACTCCGCCTTCAAGCGCAAATTTCATTTTGTGTTCCTTTGATGAATCCGCTGCGGAAAAATTATATCTCAAAAGAAGAGGAACCTCGGCATAATTTAAATTCAATTTATAATCTGAATAATCGCCTTTATCAGGATGCGGAACTTTTCTGCTTCCCTTTTGTATGTATGTAATTTCAAATGATGCGCTCCATTTGCTTTCGGGAGAAAATTTCTTTGTGACGAATCCTCCCGCCAAAAATCCTGCCTTGTTATATCCTGCATAAGTATCGCCATCTACCTGCGAAGTAGCAATTCCGCCAAGCAAGCCGACTTTGAATTGTTGCGCCTTCAAAACAGTAAACAATAAACAATAAACAGTAAACAGCAAAAACGGTTTTTTCATTTCGATTTTGCTTTCAATTCTAATTCTTTAATATAGTCAGGCGAAACCTGCTGTCCGAGTTTTTGTGCTATCTCTGCATTTTGTAGTGCCTCGGTAAATTGATTCAGGTTTTTATACGCAATCGATGCGTTATAGTATGCCTGAGGATTATTCGGGCTCATAGAAATGTATATATTAAAATCATTGAGCGCTTCAGAATACATTTTCGCGTTGAATTTTGAAATTCCCCTGTTGAGATAAGAAAGCGTATCATATTCATACATCTGAATTGCCTCGTCATAATCACTGATGGATTTATCAAACTGCCCGAGTTGCATCAAGGTGTACGCGCGGTTTTTATAAGTAAGCGCGACCTCGGGCGCAAGATCAAGGGACTTATCGAAGTCGGGAATTGATTTCGCGTACTGTCCCATCATGGAAAAAGTGATTGCCCTGTTGAGATAGGTGCTTGCGTTGGCTGGATTCAACTCTATCGCATGTGAATAGGCATCAAGTGATTTATCAAAAAAAGATTTGTCTTTTTGCTGCCCGAGCAGTCCATATAGGTTTCCGAGGTTGCTCCATATTTTTTCATTCTTGCTGTGAAGTTTTTGGGTAACAAATTCATAATCCTTCAGCATTTTATCCAATTCATTATGGTCTTTGTAATAAATGCCCCGGTTTTCATAAGCAATTTCTATGAATGGAAATTGATTCATTGCGTCTGTCCATAATGTTTCGGCATTTGTCCAAACTTTTGTTCGCTCGTGCGTAAGGTAGGAAAAATATCCGACCACTACAATTAGAATTCCCGCAAATAGATTTGAAACAGACGGGGGAGAACTTTTTCTTGCGTACTCAAAAAAATATCCAATAATAAAAAACAAACCAACATAAGATAAATACGCATAGCGGTCAGCCATAATCACCGAGCCAACCGAAATAAACTGAAGCACCAGCGCAACAGCGATGAAATAAAATGAAAATCCAAATACCAAAACTTTTCCGATTTCTTTCTTTTTCCAAAGAAGGAGAATTATCGCAGCGGCAATGAATAAAACAATAAATGGAGAAGCGTAATAAATCGCGGGAATGTTTCCGTGGTCATCCGTGAAGGGGTAGGGGTAGAAGGCGGAAAGATTGAGCGGAAGTAAAAGTTTCCAGACGTACATAATAAATCCGTAGCAACCGAATGTTAGTCGCTGAAAAAAAGAAAACGTTTCCATTGCCGCAATGGCTCCATGACTTTGTATTTCAAACGCCACTACACCAAATGCAATTGACGCGAAAAAGAAATGTGTTTTTTTAATTGCGCATTGAAAAATCTGCTTGAACGTTTTCGCTTCTCCGTAAAACCAATCCATCATCACCAGCACAACAGGAAGCACAACTCCCATTCCTTTTGAAAGACAGGAACAAATAAAAAAAAGAAAACACCAAATTATTAATGATTTTTTTTTGCTGTCGAGCCAGCGCAAATAAAAAATCAGCGAGAGAAAAAAGAAAAAAACATACAGCACATCTTTTCTTTCAGCAACCCAGGTAACGCTTTCCACGCGCATGGGATGAATGGCGAAGAATGCGGAAACAATCAGCGCGACATTAAATGGATTCGGGCGAAAAGTTTCCGAAGAACCCCTTTGATTGTATCCGCGAACAAACATTTGCATGAAAACAAAAACCAATATCACATTCAGAATGTGAATGAGCACATTATTCAGGTGATAATAATACGGATTGAGTTTGTTAAATGTGTAATCAATCGCCAGCGAAAGCATGGTGAGCGGATGATAGTTCAGCGAAATGGGGGTGGAAAAAATTTCTTTAATGGCTTTTCCGTCTAACTTCCAAATCATGGGGTTTTCCGTAACATACGTTCCATCATCCCAGTTGGTAAACTCACATTTAAGCGAAGGATAGAAAACAATGAATGTTACAGTGGCAAGAATGGAAAGAGCAATCCATTGCTTCTGTTTTTCAGAAGACCTTTTTTTGATGGGACTTTTTTGATGCTGTTTTTTATTGTCCGCCTGCTTTGATGGAAAAACTTTCTGCGCGGGCTTTTTCTTGCTCATCTTATCGGGTTAATGGTTATGCTTTAATCGTGCGTGCTGTTGGTTTTGATTTTCCAATTAACCCCGCAGGAAAAATTACAGCGGGGTAAACGATTAGCGATTAACGATTAACTTTTAAATCATGTTGAGGCGGTTTTTCAATTCGTCACGATGAGAGCCGCTGATGGGAATCTGCTTCTGAATATCATCTATTACAATAAAGTGGTGGTCAATGGCGGTAATTTTATCTATGCGGACAATGAATGAGCGATGCGCGCGAACAAATTCCATAGGGGGAAACCGATGCTCAATATCCTTCATGCTGGCGTGAACAATATAGCGGTTATTCTTCGTGTTGATTGTTACATAATCCTTCAGCGCTTCAATGAAATATATTTCCTTGCAATTAATTTTTACAAATTTAAGATTTGACTTAACAAAAATTGTGTCCTTGGTGCTTTTTGCCTCAACAAGCGAATAAAGAAAGTCGCGCTCTCTTTTCAACTCCTTTGATTTTTCGTGTTTGTACAGAGCAATTTCTATGTTTGTCTGAAGGTCGATTTCCTTAAATGGTTTAATGATATATCCATAGGGCTCTGTTACTTTTGCTTTCGAGAGCGTGCTGCTGTCAGCATACGCAGTTAAAAAGATAACGGGAATATTTAATTTCTGACGGATGTGTTCTGCTGCTTCTATTCCGCTGATGTCTCCTTTTAGCATAATATCCATTAAAACAAGATTCGGTTTTGTCTGCTCTGCTTTTTCCATGGCATCTTCGCCTGTTGCACACACGCCAAGCACCTCGTAGCCGAGTTTTTTCAGCGACTGCTGAATATCTTTAGCAACGATGTTTTCATCTTCAACTACTAAAATTCCTGTTTTATTTATTGCCATTTTTGGGGGTTTGGGGTTTGGGGTTTGGGGTTTGGAGTAAAAAACTCCTGACGCCATCCTCCGAACTTATTTTATCTAGATTTGCGAAATGCTATTATGTATTTTGTTCCTTTATCTTTTTTGCTTTCCATTTTTATTTTTCCACCTATCTGCTCCACTAGCGAAATAACTAATTGAAGCCCGAGCGATTCTGTCTTTTTATAGTTTACGCTTTTCGGAAACCCGCTTCCATCGTCCCAGATTGCAAGTATAGCGTTTTCTTTTTTAACCTTTACGGATATTCCAACTGCTCCTTTTTTCTTTTTAGTAAAAGCGTATTTAAACGAGTTTGATAAAAGTTCGTTGATGATGAGTCCGCAGGGAATGGCATCATCAATGTGAAGATATACTTTGGGGATGTCGAGTTTCAGTAAGACTTTTCTCTCCCTACTAACATACGACTGCTGAAGATTCCCCGCTATGTTGCCGACATATTCGGCAAAATTGATATTCGCAAAATCTTTCGTCATGTATAGCGTGGCGTGTATAAACGCCATGGAAGCAATTCGGTTGCGGCATTCGTTGAGCAGTTCAATTGTTTTTTTGTCTTTCACATACGCAGACTGCAGTTTAAGAATGCTGGAAATTACCTGTAAATTATTTTTTACGCGGTGGTGGATTTCTTTCAGAAGAATTTCTTTTTCGTGAACGGATTTTCGAAGTTGTTCCTGCGCTTCTTGAATATGGGTTATATCTCGCGAAATACTCATGGTGCCGATGATTTCCCCCCGGTCGTTTTTCAGAAGTGATGCGCTGATGAGGGCCGGAAATGTTTCTCCATTTTTTCTGATATGTCTCGCTTCGCCGGTAAAATTTCCGTCTTCAAAAATCAGGTCTCCCATTTTCTCCGAAAGCTCTTTGTCGGCATATAAAATGGAAATGTGTTTATTTAAAATTTCCGATGGGTCATAACCGAATATTTCCTGCGCAGCGTGATTGAATTCGGTAATTTTTCCGTTTTGGTCACAGGCAAAAATCATATCGAGAGAACTATCTATGAGAAGGCGGATGTATTTTTGATTCGCGTTAAGGCGTTGGCGGGTACGAATGTGCGATGCGATTTCCCTTTTCAGTTCGCGGTTGGATTCTTCTTCCAGTTGATAGCGCATCTGCTCTTTCTCCAACTGCCGCTGAAGTGAAACATCGTGCAGCACAACTTCCACCGCCAGTTTGCCAAGATATGTAATGCGGTTTGCTTTCGTTTCAACTTCCACTATTTTTCCATCGGGTCTTAATATTTTTATTTCCATGAAAGGGGCATCCTTCCCTTTGTTCATTTCTGTTTTGCGAAGCCGAAACTTATCGTGATATTCGGGAAGCACGTAACTGAAAAGATTTTTATCGGGGGCTTCTTCAAAAGAAGAAAGCCCTATCATTTTGAGCGCGGCAGGATTAGCATAAAGCGTTTCCCCTTTTTCATTGTGAATTAAAATTCCATCGGGAGTATGCTCAATTAAACTTTTATAGTTTTCTTCTCGCTCCTGCAGTTCCTGCTGCATGCGTTTTGTTTCTGTGATGTCAATGAGGGTGCCTTCGATAAATTCTTTTCCTGTTTTAGGGTTTCTGGCAAGCATCACATTTTCAAGTATCCATATTTCACTTCCATCCTTTTTCTTCATGCGCATCTGGTAATTTTTTACAAAACCACTTTTGCGTAAATCATCCAGATAGCGCTGGCGGTCGTTTAGTGAAAAATATAAATCCTGTGCCTTTACTTTTTCCAGTTCGCCAATAGTGCTGTAACCAAAAATAGTTACAAACGCCTGATTGAAGTCAGCCATTCGCCCACCGACTTCGGAGCGAAAAACTGCCGCGAGATTGTTTTCGAAAAGTTGGCGATATCTTTCTTCGCTCTGTTTAAGATTCTCTTCGTCTTCTTTTTGTTGTGTGATGTCACTCAAAACAGAAATGCGAATGGTGCGACCGTGATAAGGGAGAAGACGGCCTTTTGATTTTACGATAATGGGGGTTCCGTTTTTTTTCAGGCAGGTAACTTCGTATGGCTCTGGATTGGATTCCTGAATTTTTTTTTCTACGATTTCTTTGTCGCTCGGATGAACTAAATCATCTACTTTTTTTCCGATAAGTTCATCGCGATGATCGTATCCAAACATCCTCACAAACTGCTCGTTGACGTCCACGATGATTTTGTTTTCGCTCCGTACAATTCCTTCGAGCGCGCTTTCGGCAAGCAGGCGAAAGCGTTCTTCGCTTTCTACAAGATCCTGTTTTGTGCTGTCTTCTTTTTTACTCATAAAATTATTTGCCGCTTTCTCCAGGAAGAATGGGTTTAACTTTCATGCCGTCAAATTTTATTTCGCGGTTGTTTTTAAGGGTAATGGTTAAAAGAATGGTGCCGTCAGGATTATAATATTCCCAATTCCCGTTTTTATTACCTATGATGTATTTTCCTTCTTCTTTCAGTTTTCCATCGTGAAAATAAAAAGAATGTTTACCGTCAGGAAGCCCTTCTACAAATTTTCCTGCGAAGCGAACCTGATTGTTGTCAACATAGTATGATTCCCACGGACCATCTTTTTGGTCGCTCTTATACATTCCTTGTTCGCGGTAATCCTGTATTTCATAAAACCATTTTCCTTCTTTCATTCCATCAATGTATTCTCCTTTGGTAATTGTCTTTGCTTCGATATTGTTTCCGGATGAATCTTTTCCTGCATTGCTCCATTCGGTCATGGTTCCCTCGCGCTTTCCATTTAAATATGTTTCTTCGCGAAGCATGCTTCCGCTTTCATAATACCATTGCCATAAGCCCTGTGGTTTTCCCTTTTTGTCATACTTTCCTTTTTGTTCAACTTTTCCATTGGGATGGTAAAAAATCCAGTCACCAACTTTAGTGCCATTGTCATAATTTCCCTTCCCTTTTATTTTTCCGCTTGCGTGATATTCTGTCCAAGCCCCCTGTTGGTTTCCCGCTTCGTCAATCATTCCTTCTCCAACAAGATTTCCTTCTTTATAAATTCTAGCCCCTGTTATTTTTCCTTCGGGAGAATATTCTTTATGTGTTCCCTCTGCTAATCCATAGAGATATGTTCCTGTTTTTTTTATACTTCCGTCTTCATAATATTCATTTTGCACTTCAAGTTTTGTGGTGAGTTCGGGCGCTTCTTTCTGAAGAGAATCGCCCATATATTTATCTATGCTTGTTAGACTTCCTTTTTCCGAAAATAGTTTTACATATCCTGTTTTTTTTCCGTTCTGAAAAGATGTTTCTGATTTTACTTTTCCGCTTTCATAAAAATCTTTCCACATGCCTTGTTTTTCTCCTTTCTTATCGGTTCTGTTGATTGTTTCTTGTTTTTTCAAAACACCATAACTGTATTCTATAATTGTAATAATGGCTCCGCCCTTATCATATTCATAAGCGGTGCCATTTTCTTTTCCTTTATCAAAAGGTGTTTTCATTTTTAGTTGCCCTTTTATCTGCGTTGAGTCATCCGGTGCATAATAATTAATTGTCATTCCTTGTTTTACGTCCGCAGTTAAATTTTCTTCAGATAAAATATAACCATCAGCATCCCAACTTCTTTTCATTCCATTCTTTTTACTATTTAAATAATTTATTTCAGATGAAATTTTTCCATTGCTATCATAAAATTTCCACAAACTATCTAACTCGTAATTTTTTCTGTTTCCTTCTGATTTTATTTTTCCATTCAGAGAATACGTTTTCCAGTATCCGTCTGGTTTGCTGTCGCGCATAAAACCCTCGCTGGAAATTTTTCCGTTCTCGTAATAAAATTTATTGTATCCATTAGGGTTAATGTTTTGTTGTGGCTGTGCGAAGACAGAATATTGTGCGCCAACAAAAATAAAAAAACAAAACAGACGGATCCATCCTTTGGCGGACGGACAGGAGTCTGCCCGATAGGACTCTTTCGGAGAAGGGAGAGAAAAAATATAGTTTAACTTATTTTTCATTTTACAAATCTGGCCCGAAAATAATTTTATATTTCAGAAAACAAATCTATGGAAGTATCGGTTACGTTTTTATTAACTTACCATTAATGTATTAATCTTTATTTATATAATATTTAATATAACTATTAGGGTGTTAGTGTGGTTGAAAAAAACAACACAACCAGGTTGACAAGTGTACTTATAAAATAATAATAACAAATAACTAACAGAAATAAAAAAGGAACCCATTGATTATTAAGTGTTTTATCTTCCATTAACGGAGTGTTAGTATGGGCTCTTGTTGAAAATATTTTGCTCCTTTAGATGAATATTAAGTTAAGAATTTGTTCTGAGTATTTTAATACTTTATGTATGTAATGCTGAAAGGCAAAGAGCGTGTTAATAAAAGAAACAGTAAAAAGTAAATAACATTATTTTAAAAGATTCTTAACAAGATCAGGAACACCAATTCCCGCCTTTTCTCTATTAATAATAAGATTCGGAATATAATCCTTGCTCACCCCTTGTGGGTCAATTAAATATTTTGGAGTTTTTTCAGGAACAAAATTTACAAGCCCGGCTGCGGGATAAACATTCAGAGAGGTGCCTATAATAATAAAGATGTCAGCCGAAGATGCTAGGCGGTTCGCGTACTCCATCATCGGAACAAATTCTCCAAACCAAACAATATGGGGCCTAAGTTGCGAACCCTTTTCACAAAGCTGTCCCATTTTTAAATCGCTTCCTTTCATAGGGTAAATCAGCAAATCATCCGATGAGCTCCGGCACTTATTAATTTCACCGTGTAGGTGAAGGATTTTTTTTGAGCCCGCCTTTTCGTGCAGATCGTCAATATTTTGGGTAATGATTTGCACATCATATATAGTTTCAAGTTGAACCAAAGCAAGATGCGCGGGATTTGGTTTTGCGTTCACCGCCTGCCTTCTTCTCATATTATAAAACTCCAGCACGCGCGCAGGATTATTTTCCCATGCTTCGGGTGTTGCCACGTCTTCCACCTTAAATTCTTCCCATAAGCCACCGCTGTCGCGAAAAGTTTTCAATCCGCTTTCCGCGCTGATGCCCGCGCCCGTAAAAACAACAATCTTTTTTTTCTTCATATATTCGTCCCGGCAAAACAGGCATAAAGGTATAAAGGTATAGGGGATAAGGCGCGATAACTATTGTCTTATTACCCCATGCCCCAAACCCTAACCCTTTACCCACTATGGCAAGAAAAGAAGACGCGCTTGATTATCATTCCAAAGGAAGACCGGGCAAGATAGAGGTCGTGCCCACAAAACCCCATAGCACTCAGCGGGATTTATCACTTGCTTATTCGCCTGGCGTTGCAGAGCCCTGTTTAGACATTGCAGAAAACAGGGAGAATGTATATAAATACACTGCGAAAGGAAATTTAGTTGCTGTGATTTCAAACGGCACAGCCGTTTTGGGTTTAGGAAATATCGGACCCGAAGCATCAAAGCCGGTGATGGAAGGAAAAGGAATGCTCTTTAAAATTTATGCCGACATAGATGTTTTTGATATTGAGGTGGACGCGCAGGACGTAAATAAGTTTGTGGAGACAGTTAAAGCAATCGCGCCCACTTTCGGAGGAATAAATTTAGAAGACATCAAAGCCCCTGAATGTTTTGAGATAGAAAAAAGATTAAAGGCGGAACTGAAAATCCCTGTGATGCACGATGACCAGCACGGCACCGCCATTATTTCCGCTGCCGCGCTTTTAAATGCGGTGGAGATAGCAGGCAAAGAACTTTCTAAAGCAAAAATTGTATTGAACGGTGCGGGAGCCGCGGCAATTTCCTGCGCCAAACTTTATATTTCTCTTGGCGCGAAGAAAGAAAACATTCTAATGCTCGATTCAAAAGGCGCGCTTAGTGCAGAGAGAAATGATTTAGACGAAAACAAAAAATTCTTCGCGGTGAAAACAAAAGTAAAAACGCTGGAAGAGGCAATGAAAGGCGCAGATGTTTTTATTGGACTTTCAAAAGGAAACATCGTTACGAAAAAAATGATTCAGTCCCTTGCGAAAAATCCAATTGTGTTTGCCTTGGCGAACCCAGATCCTGAAATTCCCTATGCAGAAGCCGCATCGGCAAGGGAAGACATTATTATTGCAACGGGCAGAAGCGACCATCCCAACCAGGTGAATAATGTTTTAGGATTTCCATTCATCTTTCGCGGAGCGTTGGACGTACGCGCCACACAAATCAATGAAGAGATGAAACTCGCGGCAGTACACGCTATCGCCCTTTTGGCAAAAGAACCAGTTCCTGAAGAAGTAAATCTCGCATACAATCTCCGCAATATAACTTTCGGAAAAGAATACATTATTCCAAAACCAATTGACTCGCGATTGATTTATACGGTGGCGCCCGCAGTAGCGAAAGCCGCTATGGATTCAGGAGTTGCACAGAAAAAAATTATTGACTGGGATGCATACAAACAAGAACTCATCAACCGATTAGGCATTGACAATAAACTTATCCGCACCATCACGCATAAGGCAAAACAAAATCCCAAGCGGGTTATTTTTACTGAAGCCGATCACTACAAAATCCTGAAAGCAGCACAAGTGGTGAAAGACGAAGGAATCGCAAAGCCGATTTTACTTGGAGATAAAAAAATAATTCTCAAAACTATAGAAGAAAACAAACTCGACCTGGAGGATGTTGTGATTATTGACCCGCGAAGTGCCGGGGAAGAAGAGCGCAGAAAACACTTCGGAGATTTATTTTTTGATAAAAGAAAACGAAGAGGATTCACCCAGTTTGAAGCGCGGCAGATGATGCGCGAGCGAAATTACTTTGGAGCGATGATGGTGGAAACGGGCGTGGCAGACGCAATGGTTTCGGGGCTCACCAGAAAATATGCTGATCCTGTGCGCGCGGCATTGCAGGTGATAGGCGTGCAGGAAGGAGTAAGCAAAGTGGCGGGCATGTATATTATTATCACCAAACACGGACCCTTTTTCTTTGCCGATACTACAGTAAACGTTGATCCGGATGTGCAGGAGTTGGTGGACATCACCGTTCTTACGGCAAATGCGGTAAAACAATTTAATGTGGTGCCGAGAATCGCGATGCTCTCCTATTCAAATTTCGGTTCAGTTACGGGTGATATTCCTGATAAAACAAGAAAGGCGGTTGAGTTGCTTCATAAAAATTTTCCGGGGATGATTGTGGACGGAGAAATGCAGGCGAACGTTGCGCTGAACAATACCTTATTAAGAGACCATTTTCCCTTCAGCGATTTAGTGGATAAAAAAGTTAACACGCTTATCTTCCCAAATCTTGTTGCGGGAAACGTTGCTTATAAAATGATGCAGGAAATTGGCGGAGCGGAGGCAATCGGCCCCGTCTTGCTCGGAACAAAAAAGCCAGTACACATTTTACAACTCGGAAGTTCTGTGCGCGAGATTGTAAACATGGTTACGATTGCTGTGGTGGATGTGCAGGCAAGAAAGTAATATCCGCCCATCTTTCAAACTCTAATATCCATCGTATCCCCTCAAAAAGCAGTTAAAAATGAGGTGTTAATTTAAGAACTATTTGGAATAGGAATTAATTGAGCCAAAGGAGGCATTTTAAACTCACCACTTATTCTATCGGTTAAATAATCTATAAAG